>Ga0187769_10000056_pt1 | contig 53460 bp, 48 predicted proteins | sample 0116_SJ02_MP02_1_FD_133140 | JGI IMG/M metagenome (GOLD analysis project Ga0187769, IMG submission 133140) | Tropical peat soil microbial communities from peatlands in Department of Meta, Colombia - 0116_SJ02_MP02_10_MG | ecosystem: Environmental > Terrestrial > Soil > Wetlands > Peat | place...
CGCAAAGTGGAGGGGATTTTACATCAGGGGCATCATCAATTCGCAAATGCCCGATCAGCGCCACTACCATCCATGCAGATAAGGGGGCCGACACGCTATGCGATCAAATTCCGTAAGCCCGGTACTGGGCTTATCCGGCTACCTCGATACCAGCCGGGCAACTGAAATAGCTGAAATGACCGTGTTAGAATCGCTTCCATAAAGATAGAGGGGCTGTAGCTCAGATGGATAGAGCAGCAGTTTCCTAAACTGCGTGTCGGGAGTTCGACTCTCCCCAGCCCCACCATAGACCTCTTCGCTGACTGCACCGTGATATGATCGCGCCCGCCGCGCGGAAACGGGACAGGAGACCACCCTTGTCCAAGACACCCCGAGAACTTCTCGCCGAACGCACGAAGCGCCTTGATGACGCGTTTGCTCTGCGGAAGCCGGACCGCGTACCCATCGCCCTGAATCCGGGATACATGCTCGCGAAGATGGGTGGAATCACCTGCGAGGAACTCGACGCCGATCCAGAAAGGGCGCAGACGCTCGTCGAGCGCGCGGCCCTGTATTTTCAGCCCGACCAGATCATGGGGCTCGGACCGTTCGTTTCGGCACCCAGCGTCATGCTGGGCGACAGATTGTCCAAGTGGCCCGGCCACGGACTCCCGCCCGACAAGCCGATGCAATTCATCGAGGGAGAGTACATGAAGGCCGAGGACTACGACGAGTTCCTCGACGATCCGACGAATTACAGCCTGAAGAAGCTCCTGCCGCGGATGTACGAAAAGCTCGACGGCCTGGCCCTCCTGCCTCGCATCCCTATACTGCTGACAGGTTATCCGGCACTCATCGGCCTTGCCGCGCTCACCGATGCGCGCGCGGTTGCTTCCTTCGAAGCGCTTGCGAAGGTCGCGCGATTCCACAGGGATAGGCTCCCGCTGATGCAGAAATATACGGAGCGAATGGCGGCGCTTGGTTTTCCGTCAGGCATCGGCCGCGCGGGGGCGTTTGCCGAGGCACCGTTTGACTTCATGGGCGATACGTTGCGCGGGATGCGCGGGGTCTTTCTGGACATGCGCCGGCGCCCGGACAAACTGCTCGCCGCGGAAGAAAAAGCCCGGCGCATCTGCTTGGAGCACGCGATCGAGAGCTGCCGCAGAACCGGCGGCAAGTTCGTCTTCATTCCGTTGCACCGCGGCTCGGATGGATTCATGTCCATCGAGCAATTCGAAGTGTTCTACTGGCCGCAATTGAAAGCACTGCTGCTGGATTTGGTTGCGGCGGACCTCGTGCCCTCCGTGTTCTACGAAGGCGTGTGGGATTCTCGCCTGCACTATCTCCGCGAACTGCCGCCGGGCAAGACGACGGGGCGTTTTCAAAGCACGGATATCTCGAAGCTGAAGGAAACGATCGGGGACGTGATGTCCATTTCCGGCTGCTTCCCTTCCGCCCTGCTGCAAGTCGGAACTGCTGATCAGGTTCGCCAGCTGACGAAGAAGATGTGTCAAGTGCTCGGCAAGGGCGGCGGATTCATCATGGGCACCAACTCCTCGATGGATGAGTGCAATCCCGAACTCGTGAAGGTATGGTGCGACGCCACGCGCGAATACGGCGCATGCTGACAGAGTTTTGATTCATGCAAAGAGTGCATCGCTGCAGAGGGCGGGCTTCAGAAACACGCTGAAGGCTTCGCGCAGCATTTCCTGATATTTTTTTCTGTCGTAGCCGCGCCAGCCGTCCCACAGCGCGTAGGCCCGGACGCGGTCGTTGGGGACGCGATTCGCCGCGTCGGTGATGACGTATTCGATGGTCTGGCCGGGGCGCAGTCCGACGCCGCGTCCGTAGAGCTGCTGCGCGGCGATGGCTACGGCGCCGGCCTTTTCGTAATCGCGCGGCTCGCGCGTGATGCGCTTGCTGATCACCAGCTCCTCGACTGTGGCGCTTCCCTCCTCCACGCGCTCCAGGTAGCGGGCGAACACGCGCTGCGCGTCCTCGAGCTTCCGGCAATAGGTTTCGTAATCGCGCGCCTCGGAAAGTATCGCCAGGACTTCTTTCTGCATGCGCGCGACGATCGGCGGCGTATCGTGACGCCGCAGTTCGAGGCCGCGCACCTTCAATCCGTCTGCGCCGCCGACAGCGAAGAAGCGGTTCGGCACGGGGATGTCATCAAACTGCTTCGAAGGCAAAAATACGACGTACTGATACACGGCCTCGACCGCGATCGGCAGATTCGTTTTCGCCTCGATTTCCTGCGCGAGCTTTTCGTAATCCTCTGGAGTCGCGCCCGCCCGCCGGACGTACATCGAATCCACGAGCGCGTGCAGCAGCTCGTAGCCCTGGCTTTCCGCCAGCTCTTTGGCGACGAGCAGCGTCTCGCGCGCGACGGCGTTGATGGCTTCGTGCGCCTCGATCTTTCCGAATCGCGCGTTTTTGTAGCCGGTATAGCCAAAGCAGCAGACCAGCAGCCATTTGAGCGAATCCCTCCGCAGCTTGTATCGCTGCGCGGTGTCTCCCGAGGCGGCGCGCTGGAGTCGCTTCCACGCAGTGCGCTTGGCGATGAGCCGCTCGACGACGCGGCTGGTGATCCCCCGCCGCTTTTGGCAGACGCGGTAGCCGAGCTCGGGAACGCGCGGCGTGTCGGGGCAGCAGGGGCAGTTCACCGTCTCCGGCGAGATGTTGAACCGGGCCATGATGCTGGGAAATTCGCTGACGAAATCCAGCTCCGCCGCGTTTTCGAAGAAACCGATCTTGGGCGTGAAGACCAGGCCGCCGCGGTCGGCGCAAAGCAGCTCTTCCGGCGTTTTCAAATCCTCGGGCTCCGCTTTTTGCGCGGGGATGAGCACGCCGTCGCGCCACGCAAGCTCCATCTGCATGTAGGAGATGCCCGTGCCGGCGGTGGTGCGCGTGGCGTACTGGATGGGCAGCTTCGTCACGCGCGCGAACTCCCACAGTCCCGCGAGCTCGCACTTGCTGGCCATGAACGAATTCGAGCTGTCCACGTGCAGCCGGCCGAAAAGCGTGGTGGCCGATTCCTTGAACAGAATCCGCCCGTAGCTCATGTAGCTGCGCCCGCAACTCTGCTGGATGGGCAGAGAGTCGCGGTTCAGCGGGAGCCGGATGCGATAGCGGTCCGCCTGCTGGAGCAGATGCGGCAGCACCGCCGAGTCGCCCCAGTCGGTGAGGAGCAGGTCGGGATCGTAGCGTTTCAGCAGCCGGGCGAAATTTTCCGCGGCGGGAATGTCGGAATCGTCGAGCGAATGTGTTTCGCCTTCGAACTCGACTTCGAGCGCGCCCTGGCGTCCGTGCGCCGGGTTGACGTGCGAGAGGCCCGCGAGCCTCATCTCCATGATGCGAAACGGCGGCAGTTCGTAGTCGAGCGCCCAGGGATCGTCCATGCAGGCAAGCTCGAGGACTCGCCCCTCTTCATCCACGTCCGCTTCCACGCGCGCGAGCGGAAAGAGATTGCGCTCCCAGCAATAGAGAGACGCGAGCATCAGATCGGAGTTATAGAGGCGCGCTTCGGCTTCCACGCTCTGAACGAAATGGACCACGGAACGGAAAAGCGTGGGATCGTGCACGGCCACTTCGAGCGTCTGGATCGGCCGGGCCTGCCAGATATCCACGCGCTCCGTCTGGCGCGAATCCACGCGAAATCGCTTGGAAAGCAGGTGCGCGATCCGCTGCAATGCCGGCTCTGCGGCATGGACGTAAAACGACGGACGGAAAGAAGCGTCAGTCAGCTTGTGCGTCGTCTGGTTCGGCGTCAGCAGCCAGAGAGTCATCCCCTGCGGGCAGGGGTAGAGGTCGAGAATCCATCCTGTGAGATGCATCATCGCAACCTGCCAATTTTTCGAGAGCAGTGATCCGTTTTTCCTGATCGAGCACGATGGAAAGGAGAATGGCTTCCATCGGATTGTCGTTGCACTGATACGTCGCCGCCTGCGTGTAGCAGCGGACGCGATGAAACAGCCGGTCGAAATGCTCCTGGTCTTCGCGGCGCAGCGCGCGGCGGAATTTTTTCCACTTCTCCGCCGCCTGCTGCACCAGCTGAACGAATGTAGGAAGTGTGCGGCCCATGACGAATCCTCATGCCGGAAGCGGCAGCGCCGATTTCTCGCCCAGCAGTTGCAGTTTGCCGCCGCTTGCGAGATGGAAGCGCCAGATATGCGAGGCCTGCGCGGCAAGCTCGCGGAACATCCCGCGCCGGGGCGTCTGAAACGATGTGGCGTCGGAAAACAGCGCGATGCCGAGCGGCAGCGGGCGCAGCGCGTTCAGCGCGACGAGCGCGCGGCGAAAGGAAACGCGCGCTTCGCGCTCGCGCACGTCCTCATCGAAGTACAGCTCCGGCAGGCCGGTGATGATCAGCGCCTCGGCGGCAAACTTTTCGAGATGCTGCGGCACGCGGGCGAGCATCTCGGTCAATTGAAAGCAGGTGAAGGCGCGCGCCACGCGCACCAGTTCGTAAAATTCGGCAGGCTCGCGCCCCCGCTGGCGCGCCATCCGCGCGAGGAGCAGCGGATCGAAGCGGTTCGCGCCGTCCACGTAGAGGACGCGGCGTCCGGCGAGCAGCACGCGCGGCAAAAAGTAGTGCGAGAGCCGCGGCGCTTCCGGGCGCCCGTAAAACACGGACAGGCCCGAGCCGGGCAGAATCCACGGCGCCGGAGAATTTCCGGCGTCGGCGCGTGTCGGACTGGCGGGAGAAATCATGGCGGCTTACCATAGGCTTCCGGAAACGGTTACAATGGTAGGCGAATGAAAAGCGAAAGTCCAGCCCCTCGTAAAACCCGCCAGATTCGCGTCGGGCCCGCCGGTTGGTCCTACGCCGACTGGAAAGGAATCGTCTATCCGCACCACAGGCCGCGCGGATTTCACAAGGTCACGTATCTCGCGGAATTTTTCGACACGATCGAAATCAACACGTCGTTCTACAATCCGCTCCGCCCGAACATCGCCGGGCAGTGGATCGAGCGCGTCGCCGCGAACCCGCGGTTTCTCTTCACGGCGAAGCTGTGGCAGCGGTTCACGCACGAAGGCGGAGGCACGGCGGAAGACGAGCGCGCCGTGCGCGAGGGGTTCGATCCGTTGATGCGCGCGGAAAAGCTGGGCGCGGTGCTGCTGCAATTCCCTTTCTCATTCCACCGCACGCCGGAAAACGCGGCATTCCTGAACAAGCTGCTGGAAACATTCCACGAGTATCCGCTGGTCGTCGAGGTGCGCCACGCCACGTGGAACGACGCGGAGTTCTTCGCCGCGCTGCGCAAACGCGGCGTCGGCTTCTGCAACATTGACCAGCCGGTGATCGGCCGCTCGCTGAAGCCTTCCGAGCGCGCGACGGGATCGGTCGGGTACGTCCGGCTGCACGGCCGGCGTTACGACACTTGGTTCAGCGACAGCCCCGAAACGCCCTCTTCCGAGCGGTATAACTATCTCTACAAGCAGGAGGAGTTGTTTCCCTGGGTCGAGCGCATCCAGAAAATATCGGAGGCGGGAGAATCCACGTTCGTCATCACGAACAACCACTATCAGGGCAAAGCGGTGGTCAACGCGCTACAGCTCGTCAATCTCCTGACGAAGAAGCGGGTCCACGCGCCGCCAACCCTGGTCGAACACTATCCGGCCTTGCTGGAGATCACGTCAGAGAAGGAAGTGGAATTGCCGCTTTTCAAGAACGATATTCCGTAGGGAAGCTATTTCGATTCGGCGCCTTTTTCGACGGTGGGAAGCAGGCGAACAATCAGGTTTTCGAGGCGCGCCGCATCTTGCAGAGAAATCTCCTTGAATGCCACGCCCATCCCCTCCCCCGGCGTGACATTTCGCACGACTGCTTTTCCGCGTATCTCGCCTTCCGGCACGGAAAGCAAGACGGTGATCTCCCTGCCCGGAGCAGGCGGGACCGGCGTGGCGATGAACAGGCCGCCGACGTTCAGGTCGCGCACGCGCGACACGCTTCCCTGCGTGCCGTCCTGCCACGCCACCCAGACGCCTTTGGGCGTCGGAATGCGCGGATATTTGCGATTGGATTTTGGGTCTGCGGGCATGAAGATTTTCGCTATGTACTACATCTGCAGCGTCTAACCATTCTAGCTAATTAATGTTTCCCGCGCGTTAGCGCATCCATGAAAGTTAACAATAGTTGCTATTTGACACCCCCCTCCCCCGGTGCTACCTTGCCACGCGGTGGCACAGATTTCGCCTCGGAGTGAACCATGCCCTTCAAACTGACTGTGAACGGCAAGCCGACTACGGTGGACGTGCATGCGGATACGCCTTTGCTGTGGGTGATCCGCGATGTGCTCGACCTGAAAGGCACGAAGTACGGCTGCGGAATGGCGCTGTGCGGCTGCTGCACCGTGCATCTGAACGGAGAGGCGGTGCGCTCCTGCCAGACGCCCATCTCCGCCGCCTCGGGCAAGCACGTGACGACACTCGAAGGCCTTTCCGCCGACGGCACGCATCCCGTGCAGCTCGCGTGGGAAGAGCTCGAGGTCCCGCAGTGCGGCTACTGCCAGGCCGGGCAGATGATGTCCGCGTCCGCGCTGCTCGCCAGGACCCCGAATCCGACCGACGCGCAGATTGACGCGGCGATGGACGGCAACATCTGCCGCTGCGGCACGTATCTGCGGATTCGCCGCGCCATCCACAGGGCTGCGGAAATTGCCGCAAGCCGAACTAAATCGAAGGTTGCCGCGGGCGTATAGCGCGCCGCGCACGCAATTGAATTAGGAGGCACCGTGGAAACCACGCTTGTTAGCCGTCGCTCATTTCTCCGCGCCACCGCCATCGCCGGCGGCGGCATGATGCTGGCACTGTACATCGAGCCCACGAAAGTCCTCGCGCAGTTCGGCCCTCCGGTCGCGTTGCTGCCGACATCGTTCATTAAGATCGCGCCGGACGGGATCGTCACGATCATCGCCAAGAATCCCGAAATCGGCCAGGGCGTGAAGGCCATGCTGCCCATGCTGATCGCCGAAGAGCTGGACGTGGATTGGAAGGACGTGCGCATTGAGCAGGGCGACCTCGACCCGAAGTATGGCTTGCAGATCGCCGGCGGCAGCACCGCGACGCCGCTGAACTGGGAGCCGATGCGGCAGGTCGGCGCCGGCGGCCGCCAGATGATCGTCACCGCAGCCGCGCAGACGTGGAGCGTCCCCGAATCCGAGCTGACCACTGCTTCGGGCCGTGTGTATCACAAGGCATCGAACCGCTCGATCGGCTACGGCGAACTCGCCGACAAGGCTGCGCAGTTGCCTCCTCCGGATGTGAAATCGCTGAAGATGAAGGACCCGAAGGATTACAAGATCATCGGCAAGTCCACACCGAACCCGGATATCCACAAGATCGTCACCGGCAAGCCGCTCTACGGGATCGATTTCACGATGCCCGGAATGCTCTACGCCATCTTCGAAAAGTGCCCGGTGTTCAGTGGGCAGGTCGCCAGCGCCAATCTGGATGAGATCAAGGCTATGCCCGGCGTGCGCTATGCGTTTGTCGTGCCGGGCCAGGCGGACACGAGCGCCCTTGTGGGCGGCGTGGCAATTGTCGCGGACACCTGGTGGCAGGCGAAGGTGGCCAAGGACAACCTTAAGGTCAAGTGGGACGAAGGCGCGACCGCGCAGCAGAGCAGCGAAGGCTTCGCGAGTAATGCTGTGGACCTGTCGAAGAAGCAGCCGCAGCAAACGCTCCGCAAAGACGGCGACCTGGATGCAGCCTTTGGAAGCGCGGCCAAGGTTGTCGAGGCCGCGTACTCCTATCCATTCCTATCCCACGTGCCGCTCGAGCCGCAGAACTGCTCCGCGCTTTTCAAGGACGGCAAGCTCGAAATTTGGGCGCCGAGCCAAACTCCCGCAAGCGGATTGCAGCAGACGGCGAGAACGCTGGGCATCGACCCCAAGGACATCACCATTCACCTGGCGCGCATCGGTGGCGGCTTTGGCCGTCGCCTCACGAACGACTACATGGTTGAGGCCGGATACATTGCCAAGCAGGTAGGCGTCCCCGTGAAGCTCCTCTGGACGCGCGAGCAGGACATGGGGCACGACTTCTATCGCCCTGCGGGCTTCCACTTCCTCAAGGGCGCCGTGGACGCGAACGGCAAGCTGATCGCCTGGCACAACCATTTCGTCACATTCGGCGCGAACGGCCGCTATGCGCAGGCCGCGAACATTTCCGGTGAGGAATTCCCTGCCCGGTTCGTTCCCAACTTCGCGCAGGAAGTTTCGATGATGCCGACAGGAGTTCCCACGGGCGCCATGCGCGCTCCCGGCAGCAACGCCATCGCCTTCGTAATGCAGTCGTTCATTGACGAGCTGGCGCACGCCGCGGGCAAGGATCCGGTGCAGTTCCGGCTCGACATGCTGGCCAACACGCCTCTGCCAACGAAGCCGCCGGCGGGTCCGCCATCTCCCTTCGCGCCGCCCACGTTTAATGCGACGCGCATGACCGGCGTGCTAAAGCGCGTGGCGGAAAAGTCCGGCTGGGGGACACGCACGCTGCCGAAGGACACGGCGATGGGCGTGGCCTTCCACTTCAGCCATCAGGGATACTTCGCCGAAGTCGCCGAGGTTCGCGTCCGCAAGGGAACCGAACTGAAGGTCAACAAGTTCTGGGTCGTCGCCGACATCGGGAGCCAGATCATCAATCCGAGCGCGGCAGAGAACCTCGCGCAGGGCGCAGTGATGGAGGGCATGAGCCACGTGATGGGTTACGAGATCACCATCGACGGCGGGCGCGCGATGCAGAGCAATTTCCATCAGTATCCGCCGCTGCGGCTCACGCAGGCGCCGCCCGAGGTCGACATCGAATTCCTGAAGACTGAGTACTCGCCGACCGGTCTGGGTGAGCCGGCGCTTCCTCCGGTGTTGCCGGCGATCACGAACGCGATCTTCACCGCCACTGGCAAGCGGATTCGCTCTATGCCGCTCGCGAGCCAGGGCTACAGCTGGGCATAGGCTGCTCGGCCACTACTTAGCTCTCATTTCGAGCCGAGCCGCGGTTGGATTTGTGTCCCGCTGCGGACGAATCTGCGCTTCTCTCCGTTGGCCTACCGGCGGCGCGCCCTATATACTCCCTGCCCTGGAATCACGTGAGTGCTCCGCCCTATCTCCGAATCGCAACTGAAGAGGCCTACGCCCCGCCGGAGCTTTTCGCGCGCTACCGGAAGCTGCTCGAAGACGGGACGCACGGCGATCCCGGTTTTGCGAGCCTGATGGGCTTCTACTTGAATTCGCAGGGGCCGCGCCTCATCGAAATCCGCGAGCAGATGCAGGACCTCGGCGAGCGCCGCATCCGCGACATGGATGCCACCGGCATCGCAAAGCAGATTCTTTCGCTCACGTCGCCGGGCGTGCAGGTTTTCGACGCGCCAACTGCGGTCGCGCTTGCGGCATCGTTCAACGATCAACTCGCGGAAGCCATCCGCAAGCGTGCCGACCGGTTCGCGGGCCTCGCGGCCATCGCCCCGCAGGACCCGCCAGCCGCGGCGAAAGAACTGCAGCGGTCCGTGCGGTCGCTGGGCCTTAAGGGCGCAATCATCAACTCGCACACGCGCGGCGAATATCTCGACGATCCGAAGTTTTGGGAGATTTTCGAAGCTGCGGAATCCCTCGGTGTGCCGATCTACTTGCATCCGACGACCCCATCGCCGCGGATGATTGGTCCGTTCATCGACCGTGGGCTCGATGGAGCCGTCTTCGGATTTGCCGTCGAGACGAGCCTGCACGTTTTGCGAATTGTCGTGAGCGGCGTGTTCGACCGTTTCCCTAAGTTGAAAATCGTCATCGGCCACCTCGGCGAAGGGCTTCCCTACTGGCTGTTCCGCATCGATTTCATGCACCAGCGGCTGGTCGCCAACAATCGCTACGCAACGGCAAAGAAGCTCAACAAAAAGCCGAGCGAGTATTTGAAAGACAACTTCTATGTCACCACCAGCGGCATGGCCTGGCAGCCGCCGATTCTCTACGCCCTCTCGGTGCTCGGCCCGGACCGCGTGATGTACGCGATGGACTATCCCTATCAGTTCGTCCCGGAAGAAGTGAAGGTCACCGACGATCTCCCCATCAGCGACGCGGACAAGAAGAAGCTCTACCAGACAAACGCCGAGCGCGTGTTCGCTCTGTAGCCTTTCCCGTCGCGCCGCCCGGTATTTGCCTTTGTGCCAACTTCCTCTGCTATAATCCCGCCGCATTCTGAGCCTTTCGCCGTGAAACCCGCACTCATCGGCGCGGCATTGCTTGTCGCGATTGCTGCGCTCGCACCCGTATCGCGCGCCCAGCGCGAAGTCGTCGTCCTGCCTTACGCCGGCCCAATCAGCCCCGCCAGTGCGGAATACATCCTGCGAGGAATCGCAGAGGCGGAGTCGCGCAACGCACCGGCTGTCGTGCTCGAGCTCGACACACCCGGCGGCCTCGATTCTTCGATGCGGGACATCATCCAGCGCGAGATGAATGCGCGTGTGCCCGTGGTCGTGTTTGTGTCGCCGCGCGGCGCCCGTGCCGCTTCGGCAGGATGCCTGATCGTGCTGGCCGCTGACGTCGCCGCCATGGCTCCGGGCACGAACATAGGCGCCGCTCATCCCGTCTATTCCACGGGCGGCACGGTTTCCGAAAAGATCGTGAACGATGCGGCTGCTTATGCTCGATCGCTTGCCGGTGCGCACCGGCGGAACGCCGAGTGGGCTGAGCGCGCAGTCCGTGAAAGCGTGTCCGCGACTTCCCAGGAAGCGCTGTCGCTCAACGTGATCGATCTGACGGCCAACGACCTGAGTGATCTTCTGAGCAAGCTAAACGGGCGGATTGTCCACCGTGCGAGCGGGGATGTGACTCTCTCGATCGCCGGCTCACAAACAGCCACGATCGAGATGGACGCCCGCGAAAAGGTTTTCACGGTCCTGACAGATCCCACCGTTGCATATTTGCTGCTGCTTCTCGGCCTGCTGGGGCTCCTGGTCGAAATCGTGGCGCCGCATGGGTTTGTCACCGGCACAGTCGGCGCTGCGGCGGCACTGCTGGCGTGCGTGGGACTTTTCAACCTGCCTGTGCAGATTTCCGGAGCTGTGCTGCTGTTGCTCGGCATCGTGTTGCTGGGTCTCGAGCTGAAGATCACGTCGCACGGCGCCTTGACGCTTCTTGGCCTGGTCTCCTTCGTCTTCGGATCGCTTCTCATCCTTCCCCGCATACCGGGATACAGGATTTCTTCGTTTGCGATTGCTGCTGTAACGCTGATTTGGGCGGTGATGCTTGGTGCGGTGGTCCGTGTCGTGCTGCGGGCGCGGCGCCAGCCTGTGCTAACCGGGATTCAGCGAATCGCCGGGCGCACGGGCGTCGCGAAAACGGAGCTCTCTCCGCGCGGCGTGGTGCATGTGGACGGGGAGGATTGGGACGGCCTTGCCGACTCGCCGCCGATTGCCAGGGGAGAACGCGTCACCATTGTTTCGATCGAGGGCCTGACCGTACATGTTCGCAAGATTTCATAGGGAGAATCGAAAATGCAGCTAGGCATCCCAGGGATGGTTGTTCTGATCGTCATCATCGTGGCGATCATTCTGATCCTGCGTCTCATCGTCAACATGATCCGCATCGTGCGCGAATACGAGAGGCTCATCGTTTTTCGGTTCGGCCGCTGCATCGGGCAAAAGGGGCCGGGCATCATTTTGCTGATTCCCGTCGTGGACGTGGCGACGCGTGTGGATCTGCGCGAGCAATACCTCGAAGTCCCTCGCCAGACCTGCATAACCAAGGACAACGCTTCGATCTCCATCGACTTCCTCGTCTACTGGAAGGTCACCGATCCGGTCCAGAGCGTCGTGCAGGTGCAGGATTTCGGCGGGGCCACGCGCGGCATCGCCATGACTACGCTGCGCGCCGTCGTGGGAGATATTGCGCTCGACGACGTGCTTGCCAAGCGCGAGGAGATCAACAGCGTCCTGCGCGGCAAGCTCGACGAGGTTACCGAGCGCTGGGGCGGCAAGGTGACGTCCGTTGAAATCCGCGAGATCGATCCACCCAAGGACGTTCAGGACGCGATGACCAAGCAGATGAGCGCCGAGCGCAGCCGCCGGGCGATGGTCACGGCCGCCGAAGGAGACCGCACCGCCAAGATCACCGTCGCCGACGGCGAAAAGCAGTCGGCGATTCTCAAGGCGGAAGGTGACAAGCAGTCCGCCATTCTTCGCGCGGAAGGCTACGCCCTTGCCCTGCAGAAGATCTTCGAAACGGCCAAAGGGCTCGACGCGAATACGATGAGCCTTCAGTATCTCGATGCGCTCAAGAACATCGGCATGAGCCCGGCGACAAAGTTCGTTTTCCCGATGGAGTTTACGAGCTTTCTAAAGCCGCTCATCGGCCAGTCACAAACGACCCAGAAGTAGGGGCCGCGCATCGAAAGACCGAATCGTTCCCATCGAATGGAATGCGTTGACACCGGTCGGCGCGACCGTATAATTGTGTGCTTGGCTGGTCAGCGCCCCAGAGCTCCGAGCCATGCACTTCCAGGGTATTCGCTTGCTGGCGTCTCCCGACAATTTGACTGCATGGCTTGCCTTGAGCAGCAATCCGTTCACAGGATATTGGCACCGCCTTGTTGACCCGACCTTCCGCGGCCTGTATCAGGTGAACTCCTTCGATCTGGCGATCATGCTGCCGTATTTCCTCGTGATGGCAGTCCTGGCGATGTTCGGGCTTCATCGCTATGCCCTGGTCTACAACTACTTCAAGAACCGCAAGAACGTCCCCGGCCCGCCGCCTGAGCTTACGGAGTGGCCGAAGGTCACGGTCCAGCTCCCGATCTACAACGAGCGCTATGTGATCGAGCGGCTCATAGACGCCGTAGCGCAGTTTGATTATCCGCGCGACCGCTTCGAAATTCAGGTGCTCGACGATTCCACCGACGAGACGCAAGGCGTCGCCCGCGATTGCGTCGCCCGGCATCGCGCGCTCGGCCTGCCGATTCACTACATTCATCGCGACAATCGCGAGGGCTTCAAGGCCGGCGCGCTTCACGAAGGATTGAAGACGGCCACGGGAGAATTCGTCGCCATCTTCGACGCCGATTTCATTCCGCCCGCGGATTTCCTGCGCCGCACGGTCCCCTACTTCGTCGAGCCGAAGCTCGCCATGATCCAGACGCGCTGGAGCTACGTCAACCGCAACTACTCGATGCTGACGGAAGTCGAGGCGATCCTGCTCGACGGCCATTTTGCTATCGAGCACTCCTCGCGTTTCCGCAGCGGCCTGTTCTTCAACTTCAACGGCACGGCGGGGGTATGGCGCCGCGAAGCCATCGAAGACGCCGGCGGCTGGCAGCACGACACGCTCACGGAAGATACCGATCTCTCCTACCGCGCGCAGTTGTGCGGCTGGCGTTTCCTCTACCTGCCCGAAATCGATTGCCCCTCGGAATTGCCGGTCGAGATGAACGCTTTCAAATCGCAGCAGGCGCGCTGGGCCAAGGGATTGATGCAGACGGCGAAGAAGATCCTGCCTCGTGTGCTCCGCGCGGACGTGCCGTTTTCTACCAAGGCCGAGGCGTTCTTCCATCTCACCGCGAACGTCAGCTACCCCTTGATGGTCTTCCTCTCGCTGATCCTGCTTCCGGCGATGATCGTGCGCTTCTATCAGGGATGGTTCCAGGTGCTCACGATAGACCTGCCGCTGTTCCTCGCTTCAACGTGCTCGATTTCGTCCTTCTACCTCGCCGCGGAACGCGCCCTCTATCCGAAGACGTGGAAGCGCACTTTCTGGTATCTCCCGTTCGTGATGGCCATAGGCATCGGGCTTTCTGTGCGCAATGCGTTTGCCGTGGTCGAAGCGATTCTCGGCGTGAAATCCGAATTCGTGCGCACGCCGAAATACAAAGTGGAAGCGAAAGGCAAGGAGGATGCCGCGTGGGTGCGGAAGAGCTATCGCAAGCGCGCAGGCTTCATGCCCTACGCCGAAGTGTTCCTCGGACTCTACTTCGCCGCCGCGGTCGTCTACTCGATTCAGATGGAGAACTACGCTACGGTTCCCTTCTTCCTTCTTTTCGTCTGGGGCTATCTCTACACCGGCCTGATGTCCCTCTCGCAGACCTACATTGACCGATTGCTTGCCCCGAGCGAGGCTCAGGGGCGCTTCGCCGCCGAGCCTGCCATAGCTTCTGTCGAAGCCCGCTCCGCATCCACCGGAGCTCCGGGCTTCTAGCAATCAGCACGAAGTGCGCCTGTAGTACAAACCTCTCTTCGCCTCCGGCCTGGCAGTCTGCTTTTTCTCTTCGCGCCTTCATTCCTTGCGGCACTTCTTAGCCCTGATTCCGTCGAGCGCGACGTAAATCACAGCGCACCGTGATGGGTGTCACCGAACCGAAGATCGACTCACCGCTATCGTCTCGCCCGAACGCTTCTTGGCCGGCGGCGTGAAAAGCAAACGGGGGCTGGCCGATCAGAAATTCCGACATTAGCGGCAGGCATGCTCGTCGAAAAAAGCGCTCGACCGCACCTGCCGCAAAAACGAGGAGGAATGATGAGCATGCACAGTAGCAAGCCTTTTTTTGGCGTAAGTCTCGCGATAACCCTGTTGTTCATTCTTGCTTTTGCGGGCACTGTTTATGTGCCGAGCGCGCGGTCGGTCCCGAGCTTCACCCGCCAGACGGGATTTCCCTGCAGCTCGTGCCACACGTCGCCGCCTGAGCTCACGCCCCTCGGGCGCCAGTTCAAACTCGGCGGCTACACGCTTGCGGGCGCGGCGATCAACAAAGTGGAGAAAGCCGGCGAGCAGAAGAGCGGCCTGAGCCTGCTTCAGGTGCTCCCTCTTTCGGTTTTCTTTGACACTTCGTTCACATCCACGCAAAAGCCGCAGCCGGCCACGCAGAATGGCAGTTTTGAATTTCCTCAGGACGTCTCTCTTTTCATCGCCGGGGAGTGGTCCACGCACGTCGGCAGCTTCGTGCAGTTTACTTATGACTCGCAGGACGACCACTTCAGCTGGGACAACACGGATATTCGCTACGCCAACTCCAGAAAGCTCGCAGGCAAGGACTTCCAGTACGGCCTCAGCATGAATAACAATCCGACGGTCGAGGATCTCTGGAACACCACGCCTGCCTGGGGCTACCCCTTCATCAGCGATGATTTCGCCCCGAAGCCGGCCGCTGTCGCGGTCATCAACGGTCCTCTCGCGCAGGACGTCGCCGGAATCGGAGGCTACGGCATGTGGAACAACCATCTGTACATCGCCGGATCGGTGTACCGCAGCCACCACCTCGGCGCAACGCAGCCGTTCGACGGGATGAACGCGCGGACCATCCGCGGCATCGCGCCCTACTGGCGAGTCGCGTGGCAGCAGAGCACCGCGAACAACTACCTCGAAGTCGGCACCTACGGCATGCAGTTCAACGCAACGCCCGGAGCGATCGTCGGCCTCCAGGATCACTTCACAGACGCCGCGGCCGATTTACAGTACGACCGGACGATTCCCTCGTGGCACAACAACATCTTTTCGCTCCGCGGCACGTTCATTCACGAGAAAGCAACGCTGAACAATGAATTTGCCGCCGAAGCGGCCAACGCGCTCCACCACGACCTGAACACCGTCCAGGCGAACGCCGAATATCACTTCGGCAATCGCTACACCGGCACGGTCGGCTACTTCAATACCACGGGCACTCGCGACGCCGCGTTCTACAGCGGCGGCTGCTCGCCCGTTCCGCTCTGCCCGATCACCGGCAGCGCGAGCGGCAGCCCGCGCAACGACGGGTTCATCTTCAACGTCTCCTGGTGGCCGGTGCAGAATATCGACCTGGGCGCGCAGTACACCAAGTACATGCACTTCAACGGCCTCGCAACAAACTACGACGGCAACGGCCGCAACGCGGGAGACAACAACACCGTCTACCTGCTCGCGCGGTTCGTTTTCTGATCTGGCGAGTGTGCGGTGAGCGCGACGGGGTCCGCTGCCCGAAAGAAGCTGGAGAGCCCGGCAGCGGGCCTCGTTTATCGCCCAGAAGAACTCATGCACTGTTCAGGCTCGTGGATAATGGAAAAGGAGCTGAGATGAATACGAAATCCAGAGTGGCATACATAGTCTTGGGGCTGGCTCTGATGCTGGCGGCCGTCGGGCTCGTGATAACGGCGGGCGCCCAGTCGGGCCAGGGCAACATCGCGGGGCGCGTGAATTTCCAGGGCAAGCCGCCGCAGTTGCGGCCGATCGTGATGGATAAAGATCCGGTCTGCGTCTCAGAGCAGTCGGGCGCCGTGCTCCCGCAAGACGGCCGCGTGAATGCGAACGGCACATTGCCGAACGCGTTCGTTTACGTTTCGAAGGGGGCCAGCGCGTCGTCGGCGCCGATGGCCGCGCCCGTCACCATGGCGCAAAAGGGATGCGAGTATGTGCCGCATGTCTTGGGCATCTTGGTCGGTCAGAAGCTGGTTGTCCAATCCGATGACCCGACCACCCATAACATTCACGTCATGCCGAAGGAGGGGCGCGACTGGAACGTCAGCCAGCAGCCCGGCTCCCGGCCGGTAACCACCCGGTTCTCGCACGCTGAGATCATGGTGCCGGTGCATTGCAACGTTCATCCGTGGATGGAGGCGTACATCGGCGTCGTGACCAATCCCTACTTCGCGGTGACGGGTGACGACGGCAGCTTCACCATCAAGGGCGTTCCGCCCGGCGACTACACGCTCTCGATCTGGACGGCAACCTTCGGCACGCAGGAGAAGCAGGTGACCGTCCGCGCCGGCGAAACCTCCACTGCCGACTTCACCTTCGAAGCAAAATAGTTGGGGTGAACAAACGGGCTGGCGCGTGGATCACACGCCAGCCCTCGGTTTTTTTGGGTGCCCCATCCTCGATTTGTGAGGGTGGGGCTTTTCGTTTCCTGAAATTCCGCTTACGCAGGCTCCTCGGCGCGCGCCTAGACCGCGCCCCTGCGATTCTTTCGTAGGGGCACGATACATCGTGCCCGACAAGAATCATTGCCGGGTGCCCTACGCTCGATCTCCGAGGGTGGGGCATTTCCGTAGGGGCACACCATGCTGTGCCCGTCTTCGCTGGCGGGTTGTGCCCGGCGCAACAAACACCGCGCCGCACCGATGCGCTGTCTCACCCGTTTACCCTGAGCCACGAAGGGCAGCAAGTACTCAACTTCGTGTTCCCTCCGGTATGATGGAGCGCACGCGATGAACCCGAAGAACTCAGTTCGAACGCACCGATGGGGCACACTGCTGCTCGCGCTGATCTGCATTTGCGGCATCGCGCAGGCACGATTCCGGCAGCCGAACGAGGAGTATCAGGCGCGACGCGCAAAGCTCCGCGCCGCCGTGGACGGGCCAGTCGTCATCTTTGGTTACACCGGAAACGAGGACGCGTCCGACGTCGCGATTTTTTTTCAGGAGCCGTACTTCTACTACCTCACGGGACACGACGAGCCCGGCGCCGCAGTCCTACTGATTCCCGGCAAGCCTGCTAACGTGCCCGCGGCCGGACCGCTCGAGTATCTTTATCTTCCGCCACGCGATCCGAAGGAAGAAGTGTGGGAAGGACCCAAACTCGGGCCTGACGATCCGGGCATCGCCGATAAACTCGGCTTCGATGCGGTCAAACCGATTGCAAGCCTTAAGACCGACCTCGCGCGGCTCGCAAAAACCTACAAAACCTTTTACACGCTCCTGCCGCCCGCGCAGGAGAAGGGCTACCCTCACCTGACGGAATCGGTCGCTGCGATTCGCGCGGCCATTCCGCATGCGAAGCTCAAGGACATTGCGCCGCAGCTTGCCGCCATGCGCCAGGTGAAATCCGCGGGCGAGCTTGCCTTGATGCAGAAGGCCATCGACGCGTCCATTGACGCGCATCTCGACGCGATGAAGCAGATGCGCCCGGGTCTGTTCGAATATCAAATCGCCGCGCGCATGAAGCAGATTCACGAATGGGCCGGCTGCGAGCGCGAAGCGTACGCGCCCATCGTCGGCGCGGGATTCAATTCCACCGTGCTGCACTACAGCGGCCTCAACGATGAAATCAAGGACGGCGACGTGGTCGTCATCGACGTGGGCGGCGAGTATGGCGGCTACGCTGCGGACATCACGCGCACGCTGCCCGCGAACGGCAAATTCACCCCGCGCCAGCGCGAAATTTACGACATCGTTCTTGGCGCGCAGAACGCCGCGCTCGCCGCGCTGAAGCCCGGCGCAACGCTCTACGGCGGCAAAGACAGCTTGCAGGCGATCGTGACCGACTACATCAATACGCACGGCCACGACAAGGAAGGCCGCCCGCTCGGCCGCTACTATCCGCACGGCGTGAGCCATCATCTCGGCCTCGACGTGCATGATCCCGGCGACCGCGCCCGTCCGCTCGAGCCGGGAATGGTCGTCACCGTCGAGCCGGGGATCTATATTCCCGAAGAAAATCTTGGTGTGCGCATTGAAGACGACGCGCTCATCACCAAGGACGGCTACCAGCTCCTGACCGCGCGCCTGCCGCGCACCGCCGACGAAATCGAAAAAATCATGTCCGACGCTCGTATGGGATCCCAGCCATGAAGAGAGATCCTTCGCTCACTGCATTCACTCCCTTCCGTTGTCAGGGCGAGCAGGGCGGCAATCCTTGTCGGATTGCCGCCTTGACACTCTGTGGAGCCAACCGTAGCATCGAAGAATTGCCGCGTGCCGGCGTAGCTCAGTGGCAGAGCGAGGGTCTCATAATCCCTAGGCCGTGGGTTCGATTCCCCCCGCCGGCACCATTTCCTGCAGATCGTGTCGGACGAAGTCAACCAGGTATTCGCTGCCTTCATGCAGGAGCGCGAGGCAGCTGGCTGAGCGCTGCGAGGGAATCGATCGCGCGAGCGGCCAGCTTAGACTTGGCTCTTTCCTAGTATTTAACTTTTCCGGTAACCCGTTAATCAGCCGCTACCCGGACAGCAGTTCGTCAAAGGGGTGCTGTTCCACCGCCCGGCGAAGAGGCCCGGCCGCGTGATAGTCTCTAAAAGATGGAGTCCTACGACTTTCGGCGTGTGTCAGTCACAGCGCTAGTGCCTGCGTTCGGGCGCGGCGAGTACACGGAGATTCCGTGGGCAAAGGAGATCCTCGCCGTTCTGCGCGACCGGGGCGCCACTTTGTCTGGTGGTCCGTGGCCGGAGCGCGCCGTGCGAGATTACGCTTCATTCTTCGAAGCGCGTTTTCGCGCCGTGAGCCGCGTTCTGAAGGAAAAAGGCGCGACTCAGGTACTCGAACTCGCCGCGGGCTTTTCTCCGCGCGGCATGGAACTTGCCCGGCGAGGCGTCGTGTACGTGGAAGCCGATTTGGCGGAGCCGACGACATTGAAGCGCGAAGTTGTGACCGCTATTCTCGGCTCGGTTCCGGAGGGCCTGCATCTCTGTGCCGCCAGCGTAATCGATCGGGAGCAACTTCTGGCATGTTGCTCTCCGTTCGTTACCGAGCGGCCCGTGGCTGTCACTACGGAAGGGCTGCTTCGCTACCTAACCTTCGAGGAGAAAACGCATCTTGCGGCAAATGTGCACGAGATTCTTCGGCGCTACGGCGGATGGTGGGTCACCCCCGACATCCATCTGAGACGCTGGGCGCAGCAACAAAGCCCGACCTTTCATCAGACCGAACTGGAAACGTTGGGCCGCAGTCTCGACTCAAATTATTTCGCCGATCTGAATCATGCGCACCAATTTTTCGAGGGCTGCGGGTTTGCGGTGGACTCACGTCCGCTCCTCGAAGGCATTCGCGACCAGATTGCGCCCCTGCAGAACGAAGACCTGATTGCCGAGCTAAACGAGCGCCCGCTGTTTGTACTGACGCTGAAGCGTTGACTCTGCCAGCCGCCTTCTGATCAGTCGGGTGACAGGAAAAGTCGCTCATAGCGCGCACACAGACGGCAGCGGAGTTAATCAGGACGTGGTATTTCAGCGGGTGACTCCGACTCCCTGTCTTGAGAGCCGAGATTTCTCCAAATGACAGGGAGAGGCGCGCGCCGTTACTTCTTGTGGGATAGCTTGAGGACGACGTTAATGTCGCGGCGCGAATCGAAGCTGGAAATCGTGCGGGTCGGGGAAGAGGTGTCGTTGTGCTCGGCGTGCACTTGGTAATCCACGTTGGGGTCGAGGCCGCTGAATCGGTAGTTGCCGGTGTCGTCCGCGATGTAAGTCTTCACGTCCTGCGTCTTTAGATTCAGGAGGTAAACAACGCTCGTGGGGACGGGGTTTTCGTCCTTGTCCACCACGCTCCCATGAATCGTGCGGAGCTGCGCTTCCGCTTTCTTGTCCTGGGCTCTCGCAATCGCCACTAGAGAAAACGCCAGCACGATCAGGAAAGCGACCTTGAGAACCCGACAGGTTTTCACGTCCCCTCCCGGCTGGGCGGAAATTTCCGTTTGCGCGAAGGGCTCAATCGTTTAGATGGAACACGGATGCAGGGAGATGTTTGCCGAGGAACTCAAAGAGGTCACTCGCTGTCCTCATCTTCCTCTTCGTCCGCATCTTCGGAGCTGGACTCCTCGTCGGAGTCTTCGTCCTTTTCGTCTTCCTCGTCTTCATCCTCGGAGAGAACGATGAGATGCACGGGATGCGTCTGCGTCACCTCGAGCTCGGCGTCGCACTCGGGACAGCTCAGGATTTCGCCTTCCTCGACTTCGTCTTCATCCAAGTCGATTTCGGCGTCGCACTCCGGGCACTTGGTCACGTGACTCTCCTCCTGAGACGAACCCCCACCGGACGGCGTATTATATAACGCCCGTGTCAAGCTTTTCCGCGAGGTTCCTGTAAAGATGCCCGAAAGCCGCGAGTATCCCGAGCGGCCGATCGTGGGAGTGGGCGGTGTAGTGATTTCCGACGGCCGCGCGCTCCTGATTCGCCGCGGCGGCCCGCCGCTTGAGGGCCAATGGTCGATTCCCGGAGGCATGCTGGAGGTCGGCGAAACGCTGCTGGAAGGCGTGCGGCGCGAGCTTGCAGAAGAAACGGGAATCGAAGTCCGCGTCCTCGACTTGATCGAGGTGTTCGAGCGCATCAATCGCGACGGCGCGGGAAAGCCGCGATACCACTTCGTGGTTTTGGACTATCTTTGCGAGGCGGTTCGCGGTGAGGCGCGCGCCGGGAGTGATGTCACCGACGTGGCTTGGGCGAGTCAGTCGGAGCTTGCGAAATATTCGCTCACGGAAACAGCCACGCGCGTGATTCTCAAAGCGTTTGAAATGGCAGCAAACCGCGCCAAGCGCTAGCTAGCTGGCCGCTGCTTCCGGCAGCCGTCCGAAGCGCCGCTCGCGGCCGAGAAAATCTTCCACCGCTTCGGCAAGATCGGCCGCGTCGAAATCGGGCCACATCCGCGGCGTGAACAGAAACTCCGCATAGGCACATTCCCACAACATGAAATCGCTCAAGCGGTGCTCGCCGCCCGTGCGAATCAGGAGATCGACGTCGGGCGCGACCTGCCCCGCGTGCGTGACCTGCGCGAGGCGCCGCGAAAACTCCCTTTCCGTGACTTCGAGGCTCGAAAGCATCCAGCAGGACGCGCGCAATATGGCTTCGCGCGAGGAATAGTCGAGAGCAATTCGCAGGTCAAGCGCTCGCCCTCCCGCCGTGATTCTCTCGGCAGACTCGATTGCCTCTACAAGGGACGCGGGAATGCGGTCGCGCCGTCCGATCACGCGCAGGCGAACACCCTGCGCCAGGCAGCCGGCCGCGTCGCTGCGAAGATAGCCTTCGAGCAGGCCGAGCAAGGAAGCCACTTCGCCCGCCGGCCGTTCCCAGTTGTTCGCCGAAAATGCGTACAGGGTCAAAGTGCCGATGCCGAGCGAGGGAGCCGCGCGAACAATCCTCCGCACGGCCGCGACACCCGCGCGATGGCCTTCCGACCGCGGCAATCCGCGAGCGCCTGCCCAGCGGCCGTTGCCGTCGAGCAGAATCGCGACATGGAGTTTCGGCGGAGGGATGAATCTGGAAGCGCTATTGCCCATAAGATGTCAAGAAATCGTCCTTTCTACTTCTCTCGCGTCGCGCGAATCAGGGCTTCCATGTGGTCGAGATATTTTTCAAGCGCCCGCCGCCCCGCCGGCAGCAACTTGTATTCGCTCTTGGGCACGCGCCCGACGAATGATTTTGTGCAGCTGATATAGCCTGCGTCCTCGAGCTTTCGCGCGTGGACGCTCAGGTTTCCGTCTGTTGCGCCGAGAAGATCCTTGAGTTCGCTGAAGGTGAGCGAAGCGGTCACGGCGAGCGCGCTGAGGATCCCCAGACGCGTGCGTTCGTGAATCACGCGGTCGAGATTCGCCGCCGCTTCCGCCGGACGCGCGCCCGGCGCGGTGCGTTTCGTTTTTTCCTCCCGTGGAATGCGGAAGGCCCCTGATTTAGCCGCCATATTTCCCCGCAATCAGCGCCCCGAACAGGATGTGCAATCCGCCGAAGCCGCCCGCCAAGAACAGATTCGCCCAGCTCCCCGGGCAAAACAGGGCTACCGCCCCTAGAACCATGAAGCAAAGTCCCATCAGCGGCACGATGCGAATCGAAAACGCGCCGCCCGTGACTACGCCTGTCCCGTACAATAAGAGCCACACGCCCGCAATCGCACCCGTAACCTCGAGTCGCGCCAGCAAAACCGTCAGCAGCGCCCCTGCAAGGATTGGAGGAGCAAAGCTGTAAACAAACCGCCGGCCGGGCCCCGCAAGCAGCGACGTGCCTGTTCTGCGGGCCTTCGAAAACGTCGTCCACGCGGCGAGCGCGACCGCAAGCAGCGCCTCGCTGATCCACGTCAGGAGCCAGGCGGCGTGCGAGGCCTGCCGGGAAGCAATCGCCGCCGCGCCCAGGGCTGTGATGCCGATAGCGATGCCGCCCCATCCGGGAACGGCGGTAAACGATCCGGCGCGCTCCATGGTCTCCCGGATGAAACGAATGTTGTCGCGCGCGCTGTCGTCGATGGCGACAGGTCTCACGGGGCGAGGTTCGCGGGATTCGGTAGGGGCCATGCAGCAATCCTAACAAACAAGCTGCAATTGTCAAGTACTTTGCAACATAAAGTTTATCGGACCTTCGTGCCCTCGCTTCGGATCGCGAGAACCGCTTGTGACCCGCCAGTGCGCAGGCTATCCTTGGCCCCGCACGAATCCACCCGGAGGAAATCAATGAAGCATTGGAAGCTTGGATTGGCGGCCGTCCTAATTGTCGGATTCACCGCCGGCGCTCAGCAGACTCCCCAGACCGAGGCAAATCCCGTCTCCAACGGCTTGCGGAGGCTAGAGGCCACGGAAGCGAAGAATACCGTCGCCGCGGTTGCTTCGATGCCAGCCGACAAGTTCGACTTCCGCCCGACGCCACAACAGAACACATTCGGGCACCTCGTCGCCCACATGATTCAAATGAACTACGTGTTTTGCCCGATGATTTCCGGCGCCGAAGCGCCCAAGGTGGCACCCGTCAAGGAGACCGACCCCAAGGACACGCTCGTTCCCGCGCTGAAGGCCTCATTTGATTACTGCGGGCAAGTTTTCGCGAACATGGACGACTCGAAGCTGGGTGAACAAGTTCCCTTCTTCGGAGGCAGGCTGATGTCGCGCGGCTCAGTCGCGGTGATTTTCGCGGAGGATTACGGCGATCACTACAGCACCGCGGCCATGTATCTGCGCCTCAACGGCGTTCTGCCGCCGACGGCGCAGCAGGGCCCGCCGCCCGCGAAGCAGTAGTTCCCTGCCGCGCTTTGCCGCGAGCTCAGGGCCGCTGCGCGAGGGGAGGGTCTGGCCGAGGAGATGTCCTGAGGCGCCGCCTCGCGGAACGCCTTCTTCTACGCTTCCTCAATTCCCCACTTGACGTGAGCCCAGACTCGCTCGTGCAGGAGATATCCGACAGACGTATAGATGTTGCTCACGATCATGAAGCCGACAGCGATTCGGACGGTTCGCGTGAAGATGTAGATCGTCAAGAAATCGAGAATCATGATGAATATCCGGTAGGTGATCGCCTTTACAACGGACCTGCGAACTCCAACGATTCGCGCCATCACGCGCTCCCTTCATCGCCGAGCGTTTCGGTCGCCTGAAAGCTTATTTCTTGGGATAGCGGCCCGCCAGCCAATTCCACCGGATGTGCAACAGGTCGGCCAGCATGCGCAGACTGTCGCGAAATACATGAAGCTTGGTCGCCGGGTCGTGCGCCCAGCGTACGGGAACTTCAGCGACCTTCAGTCCGTGGCGGCGCGCGAGAAAGAGAATTTCGGGATCGAAGCCGAAGCCATCAATGCGCTGCTGCTCAAAGATCACTTTGCACGGCTCCCGCAGAAACGCTTTGAACCCGCACTGGGTGTCCTCGAACGGCAGCCCAATTAACACCCGCACGAGCACGTTGAAAATGATTCCGGCCATCTCGCGGAAATGCGTTTGATGCACGGAAATGAGCGAGCGGTCAATCGCGCGCGAACCGATGGCCACTTGATTTCCTGCCTCGATGGCCGCGAAGAGTTTTTTCGATTCCTCGATTGGCGCCGAAAGATCGGTGTCCGTAAACAGGGCGATGCGTCCGCGCGCATTGAGCATGCCCTCGCGAACGGCGTAGCCCTTTCCGTGATTCTTCTCGTCCCAGAAAACTTGTACGCAGGAAAGTTTGCGGGCCCACTCTCGCGCGAGCTCCAGAGTCTTGTCGGAAGAGCCGTCATCCACCACGATGATTTCGATTCCTGCCAGCCCCGAGGGCTGTGCCTGAAAATAGTCGCGAAGCCGTTCGAGCCCGCGGCCGAGCCGCTTCTCTTCGTTGTAGCAGGGGATGACGATGGAAAGTTCGGGGGCCTGGGCGGTCATCCGCGGGCGGCTTCCTCGGAGCCTCGATGCCAGCCGTAGCGGCCAAGGAGAGGGACGAACCGGCAGTCATAGAGCGATTCCCGGGTTGTGCCACCCGCGCGCTTTACGATGCGCAGCAGTTCCTGATGCTGCGAACTCCCCACGGGAATCACAAGGCGGCCGCCCTCGGCCAGTTGATCCACCAGGGGCTGCGGGACGGAAGGAGCTGCGGCCGTCACGAGGATCGCGTCGTAGGGCGCGTCCGGAGGCCAGCCAAGCGACCCGTCGCCTTCCTCGATGCGCACGTTGGAGCAACCGAGCTTTGCCAGGCGCTCGCATGCCGTGGAGGCGAGCGCAGGCTTGGTCTCCACCGCGATAACCTCGCGCGCTAGTCTCGCGACCACAGCGGCCTGATATCCCGAGCCGGCCCCGACTTCAAGCACACGCTCGTTTCCCGCGAGCGAAAGCGCCTCGGCCATCGCAGCGACCATGAACGGCTGGGAGATCGTCTGCCCCTCCCCGATGGGCAAAGGCTCGTCCGCATAGGCCGCGAAGTCGTACTCGGGCGGGACGAACAGGTGCCGAGGAACAGTTTTCATCGCGTCGAGCACACGAGGCGAGCAAATGCCTCGCCGCTCGATCTGCTGCGCGACCATGTCATGCCGCGCGGCTTCGTGCTCATCGGCGGTTTTCGCCGCGAGTTTTCCATTGCCGCCCATCAGGCGAGTGCGTGCGCTTCCCCCTGCCCAAGCTACCATAGGCGGCGCAGCGGCATCCATGGAATCGCGCCGTGCGGCAAATTGAATAAGTCCATGCCATCCGGTAGCATCGTTAGGTTTGCTCGTCAGGGCAGGAGCAAAGCCCGGACAGAAGAATAGGAGATCAAGATGAAAGCCGCATCCGCCCTGGTTGCCGGCATGCTTTTTTGCGCGTGCTCGGCCTTCGCACAAATTCAGCCGTCCGGAACACAGCCGCCTCCCGTCCACCATGAAGCCGGCGTTCCGGCGAAGAAGCCGGCCACGACTTCTCCCGCTGCCATTACGGAAAAATCGGACGACGCGGCAAAGGACGCCGCCATCCGCCACCTGATGGAAATCACGCAGACTTCGAGACTCGGCGACAACATCGCGGCCTTTCTGACGGACCGCGTCCGCGCAGCCATGAGTCAGCGGCTTTCGGCAGAGAAGCTGTCGAAGTTCATGGACACCTTCAAGCAAAATCTCGCCGCCACACACTCATCCGATGCCGTCGACGACGCCATCGTGCCCATCTATGCGAAGGCGTTTTCGATGGAAGACATCGAAGGGCTGGTGAAGTTCTATGAATCGCCGCTCGGACAGCGCGTCGTGAAGACGCTGCCGCACGTCGCGGAAGATTCTCAAAACACCGGAATGGACATCGGACAAAAAGCGGCGCTCGGCGTCCTACAGCAGATGACGGGCGAATACCCCGAACTCAAGGACATGCTCGGACCTGCGGCCGCGCCGGAAGCGCCCGGCGGCCCGGGCGCGGCGCCTGCGCCGGCTCCCCAGCCAAACCCCGCACCAAAGCAGCCGTAAAGAGACGGCGGCATCCTCGGCCTGCGCAGGGCGTCGGTTCAGATAGGCGAGCCGAACCGGCCTGATGCGGTTACAATCCTGTGCCGATGTTCCCAATTGCAGCAATCGACTGGTCTCCCGTCTGGATCTCGCTTGAAACGAGTTTCACTGCGACACTTCTGACGCTGGTCGTGGGACTCGCCGCCGCGGTGTGGCGAGCGCGGCGCCGCGGCCCGGCGATGGCGCTCGTTGACGGCTTCTTCCTCCTGCCGCTCGTGCTGCCTCCGACCGTCGTGGGCTTCTTTCTACTGCTTTTGTTCGGGCGCAACGGCCCGCTCGGAAAATTGCTGCTTCACGTCGGCGCGACCGTCGTCTTCTCCTGGCCTGCAACAGTGATCGCCGCAGCGGTCGTCTCCTTCCCGATGATGTATCTGACGGCGCGTGCCGCGCTCGAGCAGGTGGATTCGCGATTCCTCGAAGCTGCGCGCACGCTGGGGGCTTCGGAGTGGCGCGTTTTGGGCGAAGTCGCGCTGCCGCTCGCGTGGCCCGGCGTGCTTGCCGGGACGATCCTTTCCTTTGCGCGCGCATTGGGAGAATTTGGCGCGACGCTGATGCTCGCCGGAAACATTCCCGGAAAGACCGCCACCATTCCGATCGCCATCTACTTCGCGGTTGAATCCGACGATATCCAGCGCGCCGTGGCCTGGTGCGCCGTAGACGTCGCAATATCGCTCGCGCTGCTGGGTGGGCTTTACTACTGGTCCTACGCTCAGAGCTCCGGCCGCGCGCGGTGGGCGCGGCGCTGACGTGGCTCTCGAGGTCCAACTCGTCAAGAAGTTTCCGGAATTCGCGCTCGATGTGTCTTTCACGGCGGGCGACGCACCGCTGGCCATCCTCGGGCCTTCGGGCGCGGGCAAGACGATGCTGCTGCGTTCAATTGCCGGGCTTGAGCGCCCCAACCGCGGCCGCGTTTCACTCGGCGGCCGCCTTCTCACCGATACCGAACGCAATATTCACCTCCCTGCGCGCGACCGGCGCGTAGGGATGCTCTTCCAGCACTACGCCCTGTTCCCACACCGCACCGTCGCGGAAAACATCACGTTCGGCATGCGCCGCCTGCCACGCTCGCAACAAGCGGAGCGGCTCGCGTTGCTCGCGCAGCGGACGCACATCAGCGGTCTCGAGCATCGCTATCCGCGCGAACTTTCGGGCGGCGAACAGCAGCGCGCCGCTCTCGCACGCGCTCTTTCCATCGAACCCGAAGCGCTGCTGCTCGATGAGCCGCTTGCGGCGCTCGATACGCATCTGCGCGGGCAAATGGAGGCGCAGCTCCAGGAGACGTTCGCCGCGTATCGCCGTCCCTCGCTGCTGGTGACGCACAACATTGAAGAGGCCTATCGCCTCTGTGAGCAGTTGTTGGTTCTCTCGCGCGGACGCGTTGCCGCGTTCGGAAACAAAGAAGAAATCTTTCGGCGCCCGCCGAATCTCGAGGTCGCGCGATTGACGGGCTGCAAGAATTTTTCGCGGGCGCGTTCCGTGTCGGAGAACGTAGTCGAGGCGCTCGATTGGGGCTGCCGTCTCCGCGTCGCGGGCGCGCCCGCGAAGCCCGCCGCGCACGTCGGGATTCGCGCGCATCACATTGATTTCGTCGAATCGTCCGGAACGAGTGCGGCGGATGAGAACATCTTCCCGTGCTGGCTGGTGCAGTCTTCGGAGACGCCGTTCCGAATCACGCTGTATCTGCGGCTTCATCATGCGCCGGGAGAATCTGGCGAGTATCATCTCCAGGCCGAAGTGTTCAAAGAAAAATGGGAGCGATTCCGCACCAGCCCGTTTCCCTGGCACGTGCGGCTTTCTTCCGAGTCGCTTTTTGTTCTTCCTGAGTAGCAACCCGCACAGATCATCGAGCAGTCTGCCGTTCGGCTGGTCACGCCTCTCCCGATCATGTCAGAAGTGCGCGAAGTTGGGCGGGGTTTCTCAACATAGAGTACACAGAGAAGATTCAGAGAACACGGAGACGCTGTGCTGGCACCTCTCTGTACGCTCCGTTCTCTCTGAGTACTCCGTGTTTGTTCTTCTATGTGGGAGATTCTTCGCGATACGAGGACACCAGGCCCAGCCTACTTGAAGTGCTTCACGAACTTCACGTCGAAGCCGTACGTGCCGTTGATGTCCCGCAGGAAAACGATGGACATATTTTGTTTCACTGCGTATTCCACCTGGATCATCTGATATTGGTTTGATGTCGCCGCATTCGTGGAGTATGTGATCGTCAGATCGCGTGCGACGCGCTGCTGGATGGTGACGCGCGCTGCAGCGTTCGGATCCGTCGCCGTGCCCGCGACAAAGGGATCGACGCGGAACTGGCTGATGCCGAACAGGTGCTCGATCCTTCCGCCGATGCCCGTCGAGATCGCTTCCGAAAGCAAAGCCGTCGCGCCGTAGTTCTGCGTCCCGCCGGGCTGCGAACGCAGCGCGCTTTCCTCGCCGGTGCTCCCCAGCGCCAGAAGCGCAACGATTTGCGAATCCGGAAGAGGAGGATCGGACCGGTAGTTCAAAGCCAGGTGGCTCGCCGGGCCGGAGAAATCGATCGTCACCTGATACTGATTGATCGTCGAGGTCGCTTCGACGTTGAGCACGGGATCGAGACGGAACGGATTCGAAAAATTGATGTCGCCTCGCGTCAATTCGAACGTGTTCCCGCGGAACGGCATCTCCCCGCCGAGCAGATGAATGTGCCCCAGTAACACAGGACGGTCCCACGTTCCGCGCAATCGCACGTCGCCGTCCATGTCCACGTGCGCGCCGGTCCACTCGATTCGAGCGCCGGGGCTCGTCTGTCCTTCCACATCGAAGGCGAGGTTTCGCGGGAAAGCAGAAGTTGACGGCGGACCCGCGGAAGTCACGGAAGATGAAGCGAAGAACGAAGCCACGTCCGCGCCCTGCGCGAAAAGCAGACGCTCGACCTGCACGCGCCCGCTGACAAGCGCCGCCTCGCTCGTTCCCGACATTTGCAATGTGCCGCCTGCGAGCCAGCTCATGCCCGCGGGATATCGGATGCGCAAAGTCGAAGTCGTCGCGGTGACTTCATAACGCAGCGGGCCTTCCCCATACGTCACGTTTCCAGAGAGCGTCAGCTGCCCGCCGCCGGACGCCGCCGTGACGCGGTCGAAAAGCAGCCGCGTGGTATCGAACACAAGATCGCCGTTCACTTTGCTCAATCCTGTCGGGAAATCCGCGTAGTTCATGGACGCATCGTGCACGCTCCCTCGGCCGGTGACGCGCGGCCGCGACATCGTCCCTTCGATCGACACATTCACATCCGCCCGTCCCTTTGCCACGATGTCGGGAAGGAATCCCGTCAGAAGGCGCAAGTCGCCGCCGCCGGAAACCGCGAGGCGCAGCGGGCGATCCTTATCGAAGCGCGCCGTCCCGCTCAGCTGGAGGTCCGTGTCGGTCCCGTGCAGCCGCGCCTGATCGATGCGCACCTCGTTGCGCCGGTAGGTCAGGTGGATATCGCCCTCGTTTGCCAGCTGAACGAACGCGTAGTCGAAAGAGATACGCGAGATGTCCGCGTTCACTTCGATCAAATCCGGCTGTTGCAGCGTGCCGAAAATCGTGAAAACGCCGTCCGCCTTGCTGTGGCCCGTGATCCTCTTGAGATGAAGCCCGGAAATAATCAGCGGGTCGAGGTCCAACTCCTTCACGGTGAGGCGTCCCGTAACCGGCCGCTCCCCGGTGAGTCCGATCGTAAGCTCGCCCTGAAGCTTGTCAGGAGTCGGCTCTGACGCGAGCGTGATCCGGGCGTTCCTCCCGTCGGAAGCAACTCGCGCGACGAAGTCGCCCTCACTCTCCGCCGCAAAAGACACATCCGCCAGCCGCACTTCGCCGTTCACGACCGGTGCGCTCGGCGGGCCGCTCCCAGTCAAGTGGAAGCTTAGTTTTCCGGCGACCGGCATCGCTTCACTCTGTATCGCCTGCAATTTCTCGAGCGAAACATCGCTGCCCGTGAGATTGAATTCCACCTCTTGTTTTCCCGGCCTGTATGCGACGTCGCCCGCGACGATCCCCGCGCCTCCGCGCAGTTCGGCTCGCGACAGTTTGATTTCGTCACGCGCCCAATGGAATTGCCCTGCCAGCCGGTCGAAACGCCAGGCGCCCGCCGCGATATTGCTGAACACGAAGTCTGCGTCGATGATCGGAGCAGCGCGCGTGCCGCTGCCGCGGACATTTCCCGTCAGCATCCCGGTTACCGGGTAGCTGGTTCCAAGAATGTCCTGCAAATCACCGCTTGAGGCGTTTTCCATGCGCGCATTCATCGTCCAGGAACTCGTGTCGAGGAAACTCCAGTCGCCATCGAATTTCAACGCGAGATCTAGAGTCGCGGAGCTTCGCCCGCGCTCGACGACCGTCTTTGTCATCGCGAATCCATCCGGCGAATACTCGAAGTCGCCGTTCACGGCGTCCCAGTTCAGCTTGCCGTATTGCGCGTCGGTCGCGCTCAAGTGGCCGATGAACGTCGGCCCGGTGATCGGCCCGAGGATTCGCCCGCTCCATGAGGCTTTGCCGGCGACGCGCTCGCGATCCGCATTGGGTCCGCGAATCGTATTGATGAAATCGTCCCAGTCGGTCAGGTCATCGGACTTGAACCTCAATTCGAGGCCGGAGTCCTTCCCGCCCAGCGGTCCGTCGAACTCAATCGACGCACGCGGCGTCGTAATAACGCTCTCCATGGCGGTGACGACCTCGCTGTCGGTGCTGTAGTCGTAGTCCACGTGCGAAGTGGCAGGAATCGAGCCGGCAGACAGCGCCGCTGGCGGCGCCCACCGCATCTGCCCTCTTGTGCGGAAGTGTTTGAAGTTGGCATTCCACGTGTTCACGGCGTCCACGTCAACAGAGGCGTCCCAGTGCAGCGCATGCACGGGAAACTCGTCGTTGTCGAGCGCCGCAAAGATTGCCGTGAGGCTTGCTCCGTGGAGATGCGTTTCCGTGCGGAACGCGAGGCCCCGGAAATCCGTCGTGAGCTTGCCCTCCAGCGCGCCTCCGACGGCGTGCACGCTCAAGTTCGGAACCACAAGTTGCCGCTTTGCCACTTCGTAATTGCCTGCCGTCTCCATGCCTCCGGCATGGAACCATTTGTAGGGCATGTGAATGTCGTGCCCGCGATAGTATCCGCTCGCCGTCCAATCACTCCCGGGCGTGACGTTCGATGCGTAGTGCGCCTGCCCGGAAAAGTCCGCAATTCCGTCCGGAGTCTTTGGCGAACGGAAGATCTTTCGGATGTCTTCGAGCGACAGCCGCCCGCGATAGTGCAGGTCCCAATCCGGGTGTTCGAAGCTCGCCAAATCCGCGCGCAAATCGATCTCCGAGTGCGGCAGCTTCCAAACAAGCTCATCCAGCTCGAAAGCATCGCGGTGCAGCGTGAATTTCACGGACAAGTCCGACTTAAAGGGGGCGCCGCGGTGCTCCGTCATCTGCAACTCCCGGCACTGCAAGCTTCCGGCGTAAACGTCCTGTGCATTGGCGGGGGCCTGGTAGTGAAGTGCGAATTCCAAATTGCGCGCTTCGACCGAGAGCGGGGTGCGCCGGTTGTTGAACACGAGGCCGCCGTCGCGCAGTTCGAGTCGCCCGATTTGAAGCTGGAAGAGCGTTCCCTGCCAAGGCTTCCTAGCCGCGCGCGCCTTGGGCGTGGGCAGGTTGCTGTGCCCCTTCTCGTCGATGCGCACCGCCACCTGCGGCCGGTACACGATCAACTCATTCAGGGCGACTCTCCCACCGAAGAACGAGATTATGCGCGCTGCTACGGTTACATCATCGGCGTGGAAAAGAGGCGGATCTCCAGGACCTTCGAGCCCGTGCAATGTCAAGTTGCCGATTTCTGCCCGCAGCTGCCACAGATGGAAGTGGAAACTGCCGATTTCTGCGCGCGCGCCCGTTCCCTGCTCGATCCGGGCGATTATCGTGTTGCGCATCCAGCGGTCCACCAAACCTGTCTCAAACGCGCCGGTCACCAGGAGGACGGCCGCCACGACCCATAGCAGCGCATGCCTGATCCTGCTCCCCCAGCGCCCGCTCATGGCGTGTCTCCTTGCGATACCACGTCGATGCTGAGGCGTGCGCGCGTGTCGTCGAGCCACTGTTTCGCGCGATCATTGATCGCGCGCTGCACGAGGACCTCCCGGATTGCATCGGTGACATCGTCAAGCGGCGGGGCTGATTGTCCGCGCGACTTCATCTGTGGCGTGAATTCGTCCCGGTAGTACGCCTGTATTTGCGTCTGATCCACTTGCACCGCGGGACGGAATCGGTAGTCCAAAAACCGCGAAAGATAGAACTGTTGTGTGAGCAATCGCCGCACACCCGCTTCGGTTAGCCCTACCGCAGCGCAGCGGCTCCGAAACGCCTCTGAAGATGGAAACTGTCCAACGAGCCTGGCGTACGCGCTTTCCACCTCGTCCTTCGTCGGCTGCGGGAACTTCGCCGTGGCAGCCTCGCCGCGCACGATCCATTGATCCTCCAGCTCCCGGATCCGCTCATCGCGAGGTTGGGCGTGGCCGTCCACGAGTTGCTGAAACGCAGCGAGTTCGCTCAACTCGCTCTCGGTCAAAATGTCGTCTTCGATTCGCGCCGCCACTCCGTCAACCGTCTGCGCGCCATTCGCGGGAGGACTCGCGGGTGCGATGGCGGCCTCCTGTGCCTGCGCGCGAGCCACGCTTTGCCCGGCGAACCACGACAAACAAACGAGAATTAAGGCGGCGCGACGCATCAGAACACCGGTCCTATGTTGAACGAGAATCCGAAGTGCGGCAGTGTGAGAGTCTCGGTCACGGGCGTCATAGTGTTTGCCGGCGTAACCGTCGCCTGGTAGCTCGCGGGATTCAGCTGATAGCCGAAATCCACGCGCACCGGCCCGATCGGTGTCGGATAGCGGAGACCGAAGCCCACTGTGTGCGAGAAGTAGTCGAGGTTGGTCAGCGACGGCGGTTTGTATGCAAAGGATATGTGGTCAATGTCGCTGTAGACGTTTCCGCCGTCGTAAAAGATGGTCCCGCCGAGCCGCTCTCCCACAAACGGAAGCCTCATGGGAAACCGCAGCTCCTGGTTGAAAACGAGCAGAGCAAGGCCGCCGATCGGGAAACCCGTGACCGGGTCGCGCGGCCCGGCCTGATTTAGTCCGAATCCCCGCAGAGACGTGCCGCCGCCTGCGAAAAACCGCTCGGGGAGCGGAACGTCCAATTCCTCCGTCGTCCCGGTCGTTTCTTCCACACCGAATCGCACCGAGCGCGCGAAAACGAAGGCGCGGCCGAACGGGTGAAAGGAGGAATTCTGAAAGAATCCGCGGAAGAAATCCGCGCCGGAACCGAGCGTCCGCGCCGCGTAGCTTGCGTCAACAGTATTGAAATTTCCATGCGTCGGGTCGCCCGGATCGTCCCGGCGATCGCGTGCGTACGTGATCCCGAAGCCCGAAACCAGCGTCGGCTGGCTCAGCAACGGAATCTCGTCCGCCGCGATCCTCAAATCGGACGCCTTCACGCGCCGGTAGAAATAGCGGTAGAGAATGGAACTCGAGGGCGTAAGCTTCTGCGCCAATTGCAGGCCGCCCTCGAACCTCGTCGATGTAAAGGTATTGATATCCTGCGTTTTGTCCGCGAAGCCGGTCAGCTGAAGGTCCAGGTTTCGCTGGTTCGCAAAGTTGGAAGCCGTGTAACCGAGCGCGACGCGGTACTCGAGCGTGCTGGCGCGAGCCTTGAACGAAAGAGTTTGCGCGCGGCCGAACATGTTTGCCCGCGCGATCTCGAAAATCCCGCGCGGGCTCGCCCCGATAATGGACCCGTTCGGGCTCGTGCTGCCGCCGGCGATCCGTTGTACCTCGAGTCCGACGCCATAGCCGATGGTGTAGCGCTGGCCTTCGTGCGCCTCCACCACGACAGTCTTATCCGGGTCCGTCCCCGCCGGATTCTGCGATGCGATCTGCACGCGGTCAAAAACCCCCAGGTCGTAGAGCTGGCGCTGGGTCTTTGCAACGTCGCCTTCCCGAAGAGGTCCCTCCGGTTTGATTTCGACCTGGCGGGAGATAATTCCTTCGCGCGTGTGCTCGTATCCGGTCAGGAGAACCTGCGAAACGTCAACCCGCGTGCCCTCCGTTATGTGGTATACAAGCCGGACTCCATTCGGACGGCTTCCCGGAATCACCTCTTCCTGGAAGGCCGCCTGCGGAAAGCCTTCGTTGTAGTACAGGGCGAGGATGTTGTTGCGGTCGCTCGCGACATCCACCTCCGAATATGGTTCGCCCGCCGTCGATCCCGTGACGTTCAGGAGACTGGATAACGGAATCGCCTGATTGCCTTCGATGCGCAGGTCCGAGATCAGTGTCTGCGCGCCCTCCACGATGTGAAACGTGACAAACAGATTGTTCTTCTTGCCTTCATATTGATCGTCCACCGAGGAGGAAACCTGCGCGTCGCGAAAACCGTTCGACAAATACAGGGTGCGAATCGAATCGGCGTCGGCGCGCATCAATTGCTGGCTGAACCGTCCTTTCGATGCGAAGGATGCCGGTTGCAAAAGCAATCGGCGGGATAGCAGCTCGTTTCTGAAGTACTTGTTGCCTTCAAATGCGACTCCGGCCACGCGGAAGCGGTCGCCGCGCGAAATCTCGTACCCGATCACGCGCTGTCCGGCGGAATCATCCTGGCGGGACGTCACCTCGACATCCGCATTGAAGTAGCCCTGGCTTTGAAAATAGTCGCGTATGTTGCGCCGCCCCTCTTGCAGCAGATCTTCATCTACAGCGCCCTCCGCGTAGATGGGGAGCAGCTTTCGTCTTTTGGTCTTGCTCAGGTGCGCGCCGGTGATCTCCAGACGCATGCGCGGACCCGCCGTCACCGACATGTCCAGGGGGACCCGGTTTGACGCCGGATCATACGTCCCCGGCGTGATTATCGCGCCGGCTCCCAGATAGCCCTGATCTACCAGATACATTCTGAGATTCTGCGCGCCTCGCGACAGCCGGCCGGCTGTCATCGGCTTGCCTCGCGATATCTTCGAGCGGCGCACCATTTCCTTGTCGGGATACGACGTCTGGTTCTGGACGTTAATATCGCCAACTGCGGCCCTCGGTCCCGGAGAAACCCCGATGGCTATATTCATCTGGCGCGTGTCTTCGTGGGGTTCCAGAGTTCGAGCGATTTTCGCCGTGTAAAATCCGTCGTCGTGCAACGCCGACTCGAGGCGCCCGATTGCGTCGCTGACCTCGCTCTCGCGAAACGGCTCACCCAAAGGCAGGCGCAGCGCCGCCCGCGCGGCCGACTCCGTCGGGGGCGGCTTGAGCCCTTCGATTCGGATTTCGTTGTAGTAGAAATTCCGCCGGACGATGAAATCCACGCGGACGCCTGCCGGCTGGTCGGTAGCGGTAACCCGAATATCGGAGTAGTCGCCGGTCCGATAGAGGCTGCGCAGGCTCTCGCGCTCGGCGGGAAAATCAAACGGTTTTCCAACAGCAAGCGTCAGCGGAGGGATTCTCTGCGGGACGGGATTGCCCAACTCGTCCACGACGCGGATTTCCGCGACCGTCCGGCCCTCGAAAGACACGACCTGGCCGCGGGCGGGCAGGGCAAAAAGCAGCGCCAGGGCGAAGATCCGCGCCACGCAGGCCACAGCCGGAGTGGTGAAGTCGTCGCGCAAGTTGTTCGATCGGCCTGGGATTCGCGCCCGCACAAGAAGTGAGAGAAAAGGTTAGCATAGTGGAGTTGCCTGCTCGGCGCGAAAAGGCGCTACTATGTGTCGAGATTGGGAAGCGACCGATGAATCAAGAGCAGCGCGAAAAACACTCCCGCCAGATTCTGTTCTCGGAAATCGGCGAAGAGGGGCAGAAGAAACTTCTCGGGTCGAAGGCTGTTCTCGTGGGCTGCGGCGCGCTGGGAACCGCCGTGGCGAACCTGCTCGTCCGGGCCGGCGTCGGCCGTCTGCGAATCATCGACCGCGATTTCGTCGAGCCGTCCAACCTTCAACGCCAGACGCTCTTTGACGAAGCGGATGCGCGCGAGGCGCTGCCGAAAGCTGTTGCTGCCGAGCGCCATCTCCGCGCGATCAATAGCGACGTGCAGGTCGAGGGCATTGTCGCCGATCTCACGCCGAAGAACGCCGCGGAGCTGCTTTCCGGTTTTCCGCTGATCCTCGACGGCACGGACAATTTCGAGACACGGCTTCTTGTGAACGATGCGTGCGTGTCCCTGGGCATCCCCTGGATTTACGCCGCGGTGGTCGCAAGCTACGGCGTGACGATGACAATCTTTCCGGGCAAGACTGCGTGCCTCGCCTGCCTGCTCGAAAGCGGCGAGGAGTTTGGGACGATCGGAGCGGAGACGACGTGCGACACGGCTGGAGTGCTCAATCCCGCGGTTGGCGTCGTGTCGTCCATCGAGGCGGCGGAAGCAATCAAGTTCCTTGCCGGGCGTCCGGAGGCGATGCACGGCCGTTTGGTCTCCTGCGATGTGTGGAGCGGCAAATTTCAATCCATACGCGTGGCCCGCAATCCCGAATGCCGCTGCTGCGCGCGCCGCGAATTCAGCTACCTTTCGGGGGAATCGCAGCCGCACATCACCTTATGCGGGCGCGACTCCGTGCAGATTCACGAGCGCAGCCGCCGCCTCGATCTCGGAGCGCTCGCCGGTCGCCTCTCCGCAGCTTCCGCCGCGGAAGTCCGCAGCAATGACTTTCTGTTGCGCTTTCGCGTCCCGCCGTATGAAATGACCGTGTTCGCGGACGGTCGCGCGCTCATCAAAGGCACGAAAGATCCCGCCGTGGCGCGCTCGCTCTATGCCCGCTACATCGGCGCATAAGCAAACTGGAAATTGAAAGTGGAGTTTTGGATCAGCCGGCGAAACGCCGCAGCGCGGACTGGCGCATCGCGGCGCGCTCGATGCTCTCGCGGCAATTCATCAGGGTGAGAAGAGTGCTTAGTACGCGCGCTTTGATCTCATCGGACATCGGATAGCCGCTCGTCGCAGTTCGAACAAGCGCTTCGCCGCGCCCCGCGATCTTCTGAAACAGCTCCTGATGCCGCTCGTGCGCGGTGTTGCCGAGCGCGGTCTCACGGCGCATTTCCGCGCATTCCTGTTCGATGAAGAGCGTGAAATGAAGCAGGCACCTGCTCTCTTCAGCGAGCGTGGCGGGCACGCTGGTCTTACATCCTTTTGCGGAGCACGCTTCTGGCACAAGAGGTTCCGGGCACGCAATTTTTTTGTAGCATCTTCCACGCGCGATTTCCACCTGTCCCAAGAGCTTTGATACGAATCGAATAGCAGGGGCCGATGGTTGATTCGGAGGCAGGAACGCTGCGCGATCACTGCGTTTGCTGTTGTACGGCGTGTTCGCCGGTGCGGAACGAGGTCCACGGGCCAGCGTCCATGTCGCGCAGAACGGGCGATTGCCACGAAAACTCCGGATGGGCGTCCAAGAATTTCGCGGCGTCGAAGTTAATGCCGCAGGGGTGCCCGGCGCGCGCGAAGAAGCTCATCGCGTCTGCCATTTTGCTGTCAATAACTTTCCCTTGCACTGCGCCGTACGGATCGAATGGCGGTGCGGTTGAGCCGGGATAGGTTGTTGGGGTCGTATCGCCGTGGCCGCACAGGGTGCGGCGATTCGCACCTTCCTTTTTCGTGAACGTGTCGTAGTGATCGGCCAGGAAAATCTCTCCGAGCGTCGCGTCTATCTTTCCCTTGTTGCCGTTCAGCAGCTGATCCCAGCGGGCGCGGCGCGCGTTCATGCCCGTCGCCGGGTTCACGGGATCATAGGTCGTCTCGTCCTTGATCAGATCGGGGTTGCTGGGAAAATTCGCTCCTGAGAAATAGCCATCCTTCGTCTTCCACACCTTCGCGTGCTTGAGACCGAGCTCGAAGCGCGCAATTTCTCCCGTCTTGCGATCGCCGAGGAGCCAGTCGTTCGCATAGCCGCCGTTGTTCCCATCGACCATGATCTTCACGTACTCGTCAATCGAACCGGCGTACTGCATCGCCTTCCGGGCGCGGACGAATTCGGCTTTGCCGTTCGGGTCCCAGCCGTTGAAATCCGCGATGGTCGTTTCGGTGATCATCAGGCCGGCGGAGTTGACGCCGAAATCGTCGTCGCTTGCGATGACGCCGGGGAAACCGTCCATCAACATGCGGTAGCCCTTGTCGGGCACGATGTCGAAGACGATCCGGTAGCGCGGCCCTTCCATATATGTCGTCCAGTTGCTCTGCGCCATCACGATGCCGCCGTCCTTCGTCCAACTGCCGGTAGCGACGAACGCGCTGCAATGGCCTTCGATCTCGCGGCCGGGCAGCCTCGCGGCGTTCGTCTGCCGGTTGAGCCACGGCACGTAGTAATCGGGCAGCTCGGAGAAACCGTTGAAAGCCACGATGTCGTCGATGTCGAGCTTTGTCTTCTTCACTTCGAGGCCGTCAACGATTCCCTGCAGCTCGGCCTGATATTCGGGATCGATTTTCGGCCAGAGCATTTCGTGGGCCGCGCGGCGGAAGAAGTTCCAATCGCGGCCCGTGTCGTGGGTCATTTCCAGTCGCACGACGGCAAAGGCGTCGGCAATCTCTTTGGCGAGAAGGTAGCCATGCTGGTAGCCGATATCGTGCGGCGTACCTTCGAGATGAACGTAGGTCCAGCCATCGCGGTCGAAGCGATAGCCTTTGTCTACGGTCGTATCAATGTAGCTGCGCGGGAACTGCGGCGTGGTCGCGGATTGCGAGGCGTTGTCTTGCGCCAGGAGGCGATCGTTCGGTGTGACGGACGTTGACACGACAAGCGCGAGGGCGACCGCGAGGCTGAAAAGGGCGCGCGCAAAGGCACGGCATTGTGCACCGATTAGACGGAAGCGCCAGCCTTTGTTCTCAGTTAGATAGGTCATTTTTTGTTCGTATCGTGTACCGGTTAAAAATCCCGTGAAAGGTCACGAATCGGAAGGGCGCAGCAACCCTTCGCCACATACCTCAGGGCCAGGGCAGCGCCCCTACTACGACTCCGGATACGCGGACCATGGCGCTTAGTTCCCAGCCCCGCGCGTGGCGGAGGGAAGCACGAGCTTTTCGACGATGGGCACGGGCAGCGGGCCTTCGTCGAGAACCGCGTCGTGGAATTTCAGCATGTTGAAGTTCTTCCCCGCGGCATCCTGATAGGCTTTTCGGCAGGCAAACCATTCGCGCAGGCCGACGTAGTACGTGGGAAGCTGCGTGGAGCTGAGCTTCGCGCGGATGAGTTTTCCATCCGCCTCGGCCTGGGTCTGGAATCCGTCTTTCGTCATCAGGTCCAGGGCCTGCTGGTCGGTCATGCCCATCGTCTGCATGCGGACATCGAGGATCGCGTTGGCGAGAAGGCGGAGGCGGATCTTGCGCATCATCATGCGGAAACGCGGATCGTTGTTCATGAAGCCTTCGTCCATCATGACCTGCGCGATGTACTCGGCCCAGCCCTCGATGTAGGCGCCATTTCCGTAGAGCGAGCGAAGCAGGCGGCGCCGCTCGGGCTCGATGCTGTTTAGATGTTCGAACTGGATGTAGTGGCCAGGCAGGGCTTCATGAATGGTGAGCCACTTCAACGTGTAGTTGTTGTATTCGCGGAGCTTGGATTCGGCTTTGTCGGCAGGCGTCTTCGGGTCAATCGGCGTGACCCAGTATTGGGCCTCGGCCATCGGCTCGAGCGGGGGCGCGTTGTGGAATCCTGCGACAGAGTAGATTCCGCGCATGAATTCGGGCGTCGGAATCACCTTCAAGTTCTGGCGCGCGCTGAGCGAGACAATCTTCTTCTCGCGGATGAAATCCGTGATGCCAGCGAGGTCCGCTTCGATGGTGGATTGAAGCTTGTCAGGAGTGGTGTGCTCTTCGGAAATTTTGTCCAGGACTTCGCCGATGATCTTGTTTTCGCGGTCGCGGCCGGTGAGATCGGAGTGGTCGCCGTGATCGGGATACATCTTGACGTGCATGGGAAGCGCAAGCTGGAGCATCTCGGCGCGGACGGACTGGAGATCGTGCTCGGCGCTCGAGAGGACCTCTTCGGGAGTGACGTCCGTTTCCATGACTAGCTTGAATTTCTGGTCGTAGAGGTCCTTGCCGAGGCGCCAAGTTCGATTCGTGGGACGCTTGCCGAGATCGTCCTTCAACCATGCGGAGAAGCTTTGCAGCGCGGCGATGGCGGGCGGCGCGACCTTGTCGTACTGCGCCTTCAGACCCGAGCCGGGGAGGATTTCGCCGGCGACCATATTCTGGATGAGGTCGATATTTCCGTCGTTTTCCTGAATCGCCGTGTTGACGAAGATCGGATCGCAATCGCCGAGGTACCGCTTCACCTGATCGAGCAGGCGCGGAATCTGGCCGATGCGCGCAAGCGCGTGGCCGACGCGAACCTCGTGCGGCGCGTAGGTTTGCGTGAGCGGGAGAAAGAGGGCGTTGCCGATCAGCTCGACGGGGACGGTCGGCTGGTGGCGATAGCTTTGAATCTTGTCGAATTCGAGCAGCGCGAGGCCGATCTGGTCGTCGATGAGCTGCCAATCGGCGGCGTCTTCGGGATCTAGCGAGGCGACCGGCGTCTCCTTGTGGAACCGCTCGCGCCAGGATGCGTAGAAGGCGCGCTGGTCGGCCATCGCGTCGAGGCTCATGTCGTCGAGTTGCGCGTCGAGCTCGATGGTTTTGCCTGTCTTCGGGTCGAGGTGCTTGTGGTATCCGGCGGCGGAGGCGTTCGTCGGCGAAAGCGCGAGCGAGTCCTTCATGAACCTGTCGCTCAATTCGGCGAATTTCTGGGATGTCGAGGACCCGGCCACGCTGACCTCCGATGCGATGCAGACTACAGCAAGGAAAAGAAGAAGAGGGATTCTTCGGGCCAGAAGACGGCCCTCAGAATGACGACAATGGAGGCGGAGGCGGTTGGTAGGGCCCCCGTTTCCAGTTCCGGGTAGCGGCGAGTGTCGCTCTTTGTTTTCAGTAAGTTGCATCGTTTTCTACTCGAACACCAGTTCCGGGTAGAAAAGGGCGTGACTGGTGATTTGTGATCTGCCTGTCCGGCAGACAGGCTCGTGATTCGTGTCGCGGACGCACCCGCTTGCCCTTGGCAAACCAGGGAGTCCAACGTGTTCACACACATCAGACGTGACTCCGCGGCCTGCCGACTCATTCGCCATTACCAGCCCTTTCCCCGAATTAGACGCATCAAGCACGCGATCATCTTAGGGGGCAGGATAGTTCAGTGCAAGGGGTCGTGTGTGTAAAGGTGGGATCCCACCCTCGCAAAACGAGGGTGGGGCACCCGGAATAACGGGAAAAGACGCCGGCAGGATGCCGGCGCTACGAAAACCAAAGAGCCCACCCTCAGAAGGCGAGGGTGGGGCACCCGTAGAACCATGAGCAGATCCCTCGTCGTCCGCCTTCGGCGGACTCGCTCGGGATGACAACGAGGAAGCGGGCGCAGCAAGCCTTCACACGGCCCGTTCAGGCCAGGGCAGCGCCCCTACAGCAAGACTGAACCAGCGCTACGAAGGGAGATCGTCGTTCGAGACGAGGATGGCGCGCGCGGCTCTTTCCCCTAATGGCGGCTTTACGGGAAACTAATGGGATTGCTGGTATTCTAATGGCGTTTGTGGCCGAAGTTTTGAGGGCTGCGGGCCGAGGCAGCCGAACGAATCCATTGTTCGCATGAAAGGGAGGCTGCCATGAAGTTTACGGTCGTGATCGCACTGGCGATGCTGGGGACGATTTCCGCGTCCGCGCAAGATCAGTCATCGTGCAAGGCTTTCTTCCAAGTGATCCATGCCGAGTCGGGGTCGCCGGGCCTGCACGTGGGAATGGGCTCGGGCGATAAGAAGTGGTGGGAGAGCGTGGGCCAGAAGAAGTATCCGGGGCTGTGCCTGGACGGCTCCGTGACTACCGGAGACAAGCCTCGATATCTGTTGATCTGGTCAAAGTCCAAGTCAATCGGCCAAGGGGACGTGGCCGCGAACGAGGTTTTCGGGCAGACGGCGAGCGTGCTTCAGGCCACAGCTCCCCAAGAGTGGATTTACAAGCCGCGCTGGAACGTGATGTCGATTACGGTCGCGTACGTACTCTACGACGGCAAGCTGGATGTACCGCCCGTGCATTTCAGCGCCAGCGATCATGACGGACCATTCCCTGATAAGCGAAAGGCCCTCCAGTACGCAGTGAAGTTTCTCTCGCAAGAACCTGTCTTTTCCCCTACAGTTCGTTGAGGGAGCTGCAAACCTTTTGCGTGCCCCACCTTCGGAAGCCGAGGGTGGGGCCTGCGTAACTCCCAGAAACCTCACGCATCGGAGAAGAATGAAAACTTCGGGATTTTTCTTCATCGCCAGCATCGTCATCATCTGCGGTTGCGCGGTTTGGCTGCCTTCAGCGGCGGCGCGGCAGGACAGCGAAAGTTCTCCCGCGCTCGGGAAAATCAAGCAGGCGGTATCGGCTGCTGTGGATTGCAGCGCCTGCCCGCGGTCGCTTGCCGCAGCCGGGAAGACTGGCAAACAGGCGCTCCTCACATGGAACCGCTTTCGACTTGTGGACGACCCGCAGAAGGCCGACGTGCTTTTCATGTTCTCCGGGAATCCGTACCTGGGCGATTACCTGACGCGAAAGGGCCCGGACACGAGGCCAGTGAGGATTGATGGCGTGATCCTGACGGTGATCGATCCCCACAGCGGACAAGAATTGTGGAGCGATTCGAGGCGCTGGGGCAGCATGCGCGTTTCCGCGGCGACGAGAGATCTCATCGAAGGGCTGCGCGGCGCGATGGAAGCCGAGTCCAAGAAGTGGACCGTGGACGATGTGTTTCGCTGCAGCGGCGCACCGGCTTATCAGGCGTTCGCATTCTCAGGACCGGATGCGGTGCTGGCGAAGCCCGGATCGGGCGTGAGCCGGATGGAAGATGCGCCGGACCGTCTAAGAATCTACTCTCCCAACGCTCCGGATTTTTGCAAGCGCGCGCAGTTGGTGATCGGCCGCGACAACAAGATTGATGGGTTTGATGTCGTGGCTTCCCAATCGGACACGCTGGACGTGGCGGACATTCTGGAGCAGGCGGATCGTTATGATTTTACGAGCGGGAAAGATCCGCAGACGCAAAGGGCCTTTTTCACAGCGCGAAGCAAGGACAAGAAAGTGGTCATTCGATTTGAGGTGCAGGGTCATCGAACGGTTTTGTCGCGAGTGAGCTACGCATATTAGCGAAGAACCCACCCTCGCAACCCGAGGGCCCTTCGGCTGCGCTCCCTTCGCCACTTCACTCAGGGCAAGTGAGGCACCCGGAAAATCCAAAAGCAGATCCCTCCCTGTACGGCAGGCGGGCGTCGTCGCCCGCTTACGGCGGACTTGCTCCCTTCGCCAGTTCACTCAGGGCAAGCGGGATGACGGACAAAACCAAAGAGCCCACCCTCACAACCCGAGGGTGGGGCACCCGGAAAGGCGAAATTGGGGCGCAGCAACCCTTCGTGCCTCAGGGTAAAGCAGCGCCCCTAAAGCGGAATCCTGGCGGCCGCTACGAAACCAAACCTCGAGGATGCGGGCGATGATGCGTACCGGGACTAATTTGAACGATCGCGGAATCCGTAGAGCAGTCGCTTTAGCTTTTCCTCTCCTGTGGCTCTCGCTGACAGGGTGCGGGGGAAAGCCGAGCACACAGTTCAAAATTCCGCCCGAGGAGGCGGGCCGCGAGAATCCCGTGAAAGCCACCGCCCAGACCATTGCCGAGGGCGGCGCAAGTTACCTGAAATTCGATTGCGAGGTCTGCCACGGCAAGAACGGAAGCGGGAAGGGGTTCATGGCCGGGGCTTCCTCGTATAACTGCCGCGACTGGCGAGACCCCAACGCACTGAAGAGTTTCACGGACGGCGCGCTCTTCTACATCATCAACAAGGGCAAGGGTAATATGCCGGGGTACGAGCGCCGGGTGAATTCCCAGGACGCGTGGTCGATGATCAACTACATTCACTCGCTCGCGAAGCAGACTCCCTAGCGTTTCGCCGTTTGTTGTGAACCCCTAGCAAGACAGGCGCTACGAAGGCAGATCGTCGTTCCAGCCGAGGATGGCGGCGGAGGTGTCGCTGCCGGGGGCGAGACGGTCGCGGGCCGCGGCCCAGCGGTCGCGAATGAGACGAGAAACGGGCGCGTCGAGATGAACGGCTTCGCCGAGGTCGGCGGCAATTTTGACGTCCTTGGCCATGAGGGCGAGAGCAAAGCCGGTGGCGAATTTCTTGCCGAGCACCTGCTCCTTGATCATCATTTCGGTGGAAAAGTTGCGGCCGGTGGAGGCGTTGAGGATGTCCACCATCTTTTCCTGGTCGAGGCCGAAGCGCTCGCCGATGAGCAGCGCCTCCGCGACAGCCGTGTAGCCGGCCGCGGCGATGTAGTTGTTCAGCGCCTTCATCGCGTGGCCGGAGCCGAGCGGGCCCGTTTCGAAATGCTGCTTGCCCATCGCCGCAAGCAAGGCCTTCGCGCGATCGATGGCGGCTTTGTCATTGCCGCCGATCATGATGGCGAGCGTGCCGAGCTTCGCGCGCGGCACGGCGCCGGAAACGGGCGCATCGAGCAGCACGACGCCGCTGCGTTCGAGGACTTTTCCCAACTCGCGCGTGCCGACGGGCTCGGAGGAGCTCATGTCAATGACGAGCGTGCCGGGCTGCAAGGCTTTCACGAAGGCGCCGTCCTGATCTTCGAGCAGTGCCTGGCGGACGATTTTTCCCGTCGGAAGCATGGTGATGATGATTTCGTTGCGCGCGACGCTGGCGAGGTCCCGCGTGGTGCGAGCGCCGAACTCCCGCGCGAAGCGGGCGCATTTTTCGGCGTCCACATCGAAGACCATCAGGTCGTGGCCGGCTTTGGCGATGTGGGAGGCCATCGGCCAGCCCATGTTTCCGATTCCGATAAAGGCGACGCGCATGGTGTGTCCCCTCGAAGAGTCAGGGCGCAGCAAGCCTTCGTGCCTCAGGGTAAAGCAGCGCCCCTACGGCGAAAAGCAGATCCCTCGTCGGCCAGAAACCGGCCTCCGTCGGGATGACAAACAAAAACAAGAGCGGCCTATTCGAGGCCGAGTTCTTTCAGCACCTCGATGGCGTTGTTGAAGCTGTCCACGCCAGCGGGAACACCGCAGTAGATCATGGCGTGGAGAAGGACCTCGCGAATCTCGTCCTTCGTGACGCCGTTCTTGATTGCGCCGCGGACGTGGCCGCGAAACTGGTTCGGCTTGTTGAGCGCGACGAGCACGGCCATGGTCAACATGCTGCGCGTGCGGCGGTCGAGCTGCGGGCGGGTCCAGACCTCGCCGAAACAGTAGCGCGTGACCAATTCTTGAAGCGTGCGATTGAAGTCCGTCGCGGAATTTATGACTTGATCGGAGTTCGCGGGGCCGAACATGTCGCGGCGGATCTGCAAACCCGCGGAAAATGTGTCGGCCTTCGCGCCGTCTCCGTTCTGCGGCGGCAACTGGGCTTCATAGTGGACGACCGTGGCGCCGCCGGTGGCATAATTCGGGACGTCGGCGGCGACTTTCTGGCCCGCGGGAGATTGCATGGCCGCGCCCATCGCAGCTTCGTCCGCGAATGTGCCCTCCCAGATGCAGAAATAGGGAGAGGGAGCGCCGACTCCTTCGACGGCAAAACTGTGACGGCTAGAAATCAGTCCCGGGAGCTGCAACGCGAGCGGGAGGTGCGTCCCTTCGTAATAGCGCTTGAAGTGGGCCGGGTCCTTCGGTGGCGGATAGAGCACGAGAAGTTTATGCATGGCGCGTTTCTCTCCGATGAAAATATCTTCGCAAGTGGAATGTCGTGCGAAGATCAGGGGAGTGGTATGGTCTGATCATAGAGTATTGTCAAGGGGAAAGAATTGAGTGGCAGGTCGCAGTTCGACAGGCATCGAATACCTGCTGCGGGAAAGACAGCGCAAGGGTGCGGCGCCTGCCTGCCGGCAGGCAGGCTTCGCGCCGATCGAATACGTCGGAGCTGAAGCTCCGACCCCCTAAACAGCTCGAACTTTGCCCGTGGGAGACGACGCCGGGCCGCGAGAAGCCGCGAGGGTTTACCGCTTATCTCCACAATCATGAATTTGGATTGGACTGAAACGGGGCTGAAAACTAGAGTCTGTATGGATACGACGTGCCCTCGGAAGAAGGTGCGCGGGTGGCGTCCGGAAACGTCGAGCTCGACAAACAAGATGGCGGGATTCGCGCCGTGAGCGAAACAGCCCAGGCGCGCCAGGCGAGCCACGTCCTGACGCTGGAAGAAATCGCCAACCTTGCGCGCGACACCAGCAAGCCCGCTGAAACGCTGGCCAACGTCGTTGCGCTGATCGCCAAAACGTTCAAGACGGACGTTTGCTCCGCCTACCTGCTCGAGCCGGACCGCGCGACGCTGGTGCTCGCGGCGACAGTCGGGCTAAGCAAGAAAAGCGTCGGAAAGCTGCGGATGGCAATTCACGAAGGGCTGACGGGCCTCGTCGCCGAAAGCCTGCGTCCCGTAGCCGCTGAACATGCGAGGGAACATTCCCGCTTCAAGTACTTCAAGGAAGCCGGCGAAGAGCCGTATCAATCGTTCCTCGGCGTGCCGCTGATCGACCGCGGGATTCTACAAGGCGTGCTCGTGGTGCAGACGGTCGAGCCACGCGTGTATCACGAAGACGAAATTCGAAATCTGGTCGAGGCGGCGGCGCAGGTTGCGCCCATTGTGAGCGAGGCGCGGTCGCTCGACCGGTTCATTGCGCCGATTCAGGAAAAATTGTGGTCGCTTGCGCGCAATCTGTGGTGGAGCTGGGACCACGACTCGACGAACTTGTTCCTCGACCTCGATCCGGTGCGATGGAACGAACTGAATCACAATCCCGTCAGCCTGCTGAGCGAAATGCCGCTTGCGAAACTGGAGCGGCGCGCGACGGAGCTGCTGCTGCACAGCCGGATCAACTACGCCTACCGGCGGTTGCGCGAATATCTGGACTCGGACCGGACGTGGGCGACGCGACATGCCGGGGTGCTGCGGCCGCGCCCGGTGGCGTATTTTTCCGCGGAGTTTGGACTGCACGAATCGATTCCCGTGTATTCAGGCGGCCTTGGAGTGCTCGCGGGAGACCACATCAAGAGCGCGTCGGACCTGGGGATTCCGCTGATCGGCATCGGGCTGTTTTACGGGCAGGGATACTTCCGGCAGAGGTTGAATCCGAATGGATGGCAGGAAGAGGAATACATCGAGACGGACGTCAACCAACTGCCGATGGAGCCGGCCATCGGGGCAAACGGCGAGCCGGTGGTCGTCCACGTGGACACGCGCAGCGGAATGATCCGCGCAAAAGTGTGGCGGCTGCGAGTGGGCAGGTGCGACCTGTTTTTGCTCGATTCGAACGTGGAGGGAAACTCGCCGCAAGATCGCGCGCTGGCCTCGCGGCTCTATGGCGGCGACCGGCGGATGCGCATCCGGCAGGAGCTGTTGCTGGGCGTCGGAGGATTCCGCGCCCTGAAAGCGATGGGGATCACGCCGGGCGTGCTGCACCTGAACGAAGGCCACAGCGTGTTCGGCGTGCTCGAGGCGATCCGCAACCGGATGCAGGAAGAAGGAGTGAACTTCGAGGACGCAGCGCAGCGCGTTTCGCGGGAAGTCGTGTTCACGACGCATACGCCGGTGCCGGCAGGACACGACCGGTTCAGCGGCGAACTGATTGACGAACACCTCGGTCCCCTGCGCGAGGCGCTGGAGCTTTCGCACGAACAGTTGATGGAGCTGGCCCGCGAGAACGTGAACAATCCCGACGAATTCTGCATGACCGTGCTCGGGCTGAAGCTTTCGCGGCGCGCGAATGCGGTTTCGGCGCTGCACGGGCAGGTGTCGCGGGCGATGTGGAAAGGGCTCACGCCCGGCAGGCCGGAAGGCGCGGTCCCGATCGGCCACATCACAAACGGAGTGCATGTTCCCACATGGCTTGCGCCGCAGATGTTCCGCCTGTACGACCGGCACCTCGGGCCGGGCTGGCACGAGCACAGCAGCGACGCGAAGATCTGGGATGGGATCGAAAACGTTGACGACGGCGAGCTCTGGGAGACACACCTCAGCCTGAAGCTCGATCTTCTGGGTTTCGTGCGCAAGAGAGCCGTGGAGCAGGCGGCGCGGCGCGGGGAATCCGAGGAGAACCTGCAGAGGCTCGGGCGCGTACTCAGCCCCGATGCGCTGACCATCGGATTCGCAAGGCGCTTCGCGACCTACAAGAGAGCCAACCTAATCCTCATGGACTTTGAGAAGCTCGCGTCCATGATGAACGACCCGAAGCGCCCCGTGCAGCTCGTCTTCGCCGGGAAAGCGCATCCGCTCGATGAGCCCGCAAAGCGTGTGCTGCAGCAGATTTCCGAGCTGACGCGCGATCCCAAGTTCGCCGAAAGACTCGTGTTCGTTGAAGACTACGACATCAACGTAGGACGGCATCTGGTGCAGGGCGTGGACGTGTGGCTGAACAATCCGCGGCGACCTTTCGAAGCTTCGGGAACGAGCGGCCAGAAAGTGGTGTTGAACGGCGGGCTGAATCTTTCCGTGCTCGACGGCTGGTGGGCGGAAGCATACGACGGCTTGAACGGCTTTGCCATCGGGACGGGCAGGACGCATTCGAATACGAACATCCAGGACCTGCGGGACAGCGAGGATTTGTACAAGGCGCTGCGCGAAGAAGTGGTTCCCCTCTATTATCAGCGCGACCGTGATGGATTGCCGCGGGGCTGGATCAAGCGCATGAAGCGGACGATTCGCACGCTCGGATGGCGGTTCAACGCCGACCGCATGGTGATGGATTACACGTTGCGATGCTATGTTGCCGCAGCGGGCGGGATGTCCACGGATACGCGGGCAAAATTCTGATGCTTGTAGCGCCGTCCTCCGGCCGGCGTCGCGCACCTCTTCCTTACTCCTCAGGGCAGCCAAGCAAGAGCGCCGGGCACGGCATGCCGTGCCCCTACGGGTCGTTTGTCGAATTATATTGCAGGCGGCCTAAAGTCGGAATACGCGGCGGGCGTTTTCGCCCAGGATGTTGCGCTTTGCCTGCTCGCTCAGGAACGGCAGGCGGGCGATGCGGGACGGAACGTCGAAATCCCAGTGCGGCCAATCCGAAGAATAGAGCAACTGCGTTTCCGCGTTCATTGCTTTGAAGGTGCTCTGCATGAGGTCAAGGTTGGTGACTTCCATGGGCTGCGAAGTGAAGTACATCTCGCGGATGTATTCACTCGGCGGGCGCTTCAGCAGCGGCGCATCCGACTGGCGCATAAGGTATTCGTGATCGAAGCGCTGCATCATGAACGGAATCCACGAGAGGCCGCTTTCAATCCAGATGATCTTCAACTTCGGAAAGCGTTCCGGCAGGCCGTTGACAATCCAGTTGGCCATGTGCGTCATGTTGCAGGTAACGAATGAGAGCGAGTGCACGGCGAGGAAGCGGTTCATCGTGGAGGTCATCGAATCTCCCCACGTAGGGCCGGCGTGGAAAGCGAGAGGCAGGCCGCGCTCCTCAAGCTCGCGATAGACGCGCATATAGACATTCTTGTGGACGCCCTCGCGGCGCTGGCTGGTGACCATGAAGCCGATCACACCGGGCGTTTCGCCGAACTCGCGGATCATCTTCAGGCAGGCGTCCGCATCGTGGAACGGAAGCGATAGCAGGGCCTTCACGCGCTTTTCGCGAGGGAGGATCGTCCGCGTGAACCAGCGGTTGTAGGCGAACATCATCGCCGTCACGATTTCCTGATCCGGATGCAGGCCCATCTCGAGCATGGGCTGCGGGAAGACGACTTGCATGCTGATTCCCATCGAGTCCATCGCGCGGCGGATGAGGGTCAGGTCGCGGTGCTCGTCCGTCTTGTCCACGTGCTCGGCGAGCTGCGCCTGGTGCGGGATGCGGCCGAAGACGTCCTGAAACGTCAGCCCGACGGGGTGGTTGCTGAAGGCCATGTTCTTCGCATTGGGCCAGTCCTGCGTCATGACTTTGGCATTGTGGCGAAGGACGGGATTTTCGAGGTGGTCGAGGATTTCGTTCCAGGAATCGAATTCGACGTGGTGGGCGTCCACGTCCACGATGAAATAGTCGTGCAGGTTGTAGCGCTCGATGTCGCGGCGCGCGTTGGCGAGGATTTCGCGCGAATCCGTGCGCGTGGTGATCTGCTGCACGGGATGCTTTGTGGCCTGGCCGGCTTCGTTCAGAGTCTTGGTTGTCCCCATCGTTTCACCTTTGTGACGGATTCCAGATCATGCGCCCGCTTCCGAATTGCGAGCGCGCGGCGCCGTCCGCGAAAACCAGAGCGCCAGATCGAAAGGATTCAGGTTCTGCGAACGCAGCAGCGCGCACGCCACGACCATTGCCTCGGTGGTCGAGATCGTGCTGTCGGTCACGGGAATCTCGCGCTCCAGCTCTTCCGCTACCGCGGCGTAGAGGCGGACGGCGCTGGTTGCAAGGCTGGTGACGTCTTCGACCGCTACGCGAGAAAGCTCACCATTCTGAATCGTTTGGTCGATTTCGTTGTGCAGTCTGCGGACCAGTGCCGGGAGTTTCGTGGCAGCGTCAGACTGTGACATAGATTCCATCCGCCGCCTCTTCCACTGCAACGGGAATCAGCCGCATCTTCGCGTGGCCGGGATGCACGCCGGTCCGGATGTTGTATTCGTAGCCGTGCCAAGGGCAGACGATGTGAAGGTTCGATTCGTCGAAGGCGAAGCCGCGGCTTGCGCCTCCTTCTTCGATCACTTCCGTGACGCGCGGGATGATCTTACCCTGGCAGACGGGCCCGCCCTGGTGCGCGCAGGTGTTCTCCCAGGCGTAGAGCTTCCCGGCGACGCGGAAGATTCCGACGGTCTTGCCGCCGACATCCAGGACCAGGCGGCCGCCTTCGGGAACCTGATCGCTCGAGCCCGCAAACGTACGCTGCGAAGTAGCCGGCATCTCTTCCTCTTCGATTCGCGCTAATGACTCGCTGCGTGATTGTAGGTCTGAATGCGAGGTTTTATCAACTTTCGGGGCGGGTCCGGCGCGGAATTCCGGCTGCTCGCGCTTCGGGGTGACATGGTAACGGGAACTGCGCGGCTCGATGAGAAGGGCGGGGGTCTCAAATTCGATACACGAGGCCTCGAATTTTTGCCCCAAAAAGGGCAGATTTGCCTGATATTATTGGCTGTCCGCCGGGACGAAGTCCGCAGCCAACCGGAAACCCCACAAACAATCGAAGTGTCCACAAGTCTAGGCGCCTTTCGCAAAGGCGGCGAAAGAGGACTATGAGTACAGGGAATCAGGTGCGCATCGGCCCATTCGAAATTCTTCAGCCCATCGAACGGGTAGCACCGTCGCTGCGGGAAAGGGAGAATGAGAATCTTCCGGGGCGTCTCTTCATCGTGGAGGGCATCGACGGCTCAGGCAAGTCAACGCAGCTCACTCTGCTGCACAAGTGGCTCGAATCCAAGGGCTACGGCGCGGTCTTCAGCGAGTGGAATTCTTCTCCTCTGGTCAAAGACACCACGAAACTCGGCAAGAAGAAGATGCTCACGCCGGCGACGTTCTCGCTGATTCATGCGACGGATTTTGCCGACCGGACGGAGAAGAGCATCCTGCCGCTGCTGAAAGCAGGGGCTGTAGTGCTGTGCGACCGATATATTTACACAGCCTTCGCGCGCGACGTGGCGCGGGGCATCGACCGGCAGTGGGTGCGCGACCTTTACGATTTCGCGGTGACTCCGACGGTCGCGTTTTACTTCCGCGTTCCGCTCGAGACGGCCATTGGGCGGCTGGTGGCCGCGCGCGACGGATTCAAATTCTACGAGGCAGGGCTTGATCTTGGCCTGAGCGACGATCCCGCAGAAAGCTTCCGGCTGTTTCAGGGGCGCATCCTGGCCGAGTACGAAAGGATGATCCCGGAATTCGGGCTGACCGTGATTGATGCAACGCTGCCCGTCGAAGTGCAACAGGCGCAGGTGCGCCAGATCGCGAAGACACACCTTGAAAGAGCGAAGGAGCTGAGAGTACGGCCATGAGAAAGACCTACGGAAAGACGCTGCCGGGAATGAAGCTTACCGATCTTGCGGGAAAGCTGATCGTAGTCGAGGGCACGGACGGCGCGGGGCGCACGACGCAGATCAACCGGCTGAAGCCGTGGCTGGAAGAGTTGGGCCACGCCGTGCTCGATACGGGCATGACGCGCTCGCCGCTGGCCGGCGAGGGCATCCGGCGGGCGAAGGAAGGAAACAACCTGGGGCGCGTCACGCAGAGCCTTTTCTACGCGACGGATTTCGTGGATCGGCTCGAAAACGAGATCGTTCCTGCGTTACGCGCGGGGTTCGTGGTCCTCACCGACCGCTATATCTACTCGATGATGGCGCGCGCGATCGTGCGAGGAATGGACGCGGAGTGGATTCGCAAGCTGTTCAGCCTGGCGCTGGTTCCCGACGCGGTCTTCTACTTGCGGATCGGGATCGACGAACTCATTCCCCGCGTGATCTTTTCGCGCGGGTTCGATTACTGGGAGTCCGGCATGGACGTTTTTCCGGGCAAGGACATGTACGAGAGCTTTCGCAGCTATCAATCGGCGCTGCTCGCGGAATTCGACCGGCTCAGCGTGGAATTCAATTTCGAGACGGTGGATGCCTCCGCCGACGCGGACATTGTGTTTGCGCAGCTCAAAGCCAAGGTGCAGCGCATCCTCGAAGCCGATTCGAGAAAGGACTTCATCACGACGCTGCGGGCGCCGACGGCCGCTCCCGCAGCGCACAGGGTTGAGGAAAGGGCTGTGTTCATACCGCGCGCCGGTACGGCGACCGAAACAGAGGCCGTGTTTCATCCCGTGGCCGCACACGTAACCGCGCCGATGGGTTGGGACCCGAATCGGCAAAAGTAGCGGAGCGCCGCGGGAACTGCCTATTTCAATCGCTTCAGGGGATCCGAGGGCGGGAAGGCGTTGTCGTCATTCGCATGATCGGCGACGAACTTCTGTAGCTCGGCGGTCGAGGCGGTTAGCAGCACATCGGAATCGGCTGAATCATCCACAAGCTCGTGAGCGATGGTAATCCTCCCGGTTTTGAAACCGTCCTCGAGCCAGGAATCGCTGAGCAGGTCCAGGTGAAGCGTGTCGCCATCCACGGTGACGCGGCCGATCAGATGCGACGGGATCGCCATCCCGGCATTCATTTCAATTCCCTTGGCGCGGTTCTTTGTATTCACCGCGTCGAG
>Ga0187769_10000057_pt1 | contig 53078 bp, 57 predicted proteins | sample 0116_SJ02_MP02_1_FD_133140 | JGI IMG/M metagenome (GOLD analysis project Ga0187769, IMG submission 133140) | Tropical peat soil microbial communities from peatlands in Department of Meta, Colombia - 0116_SJ02_MP02_10_MG | ecosystem: Environmental > Terrestrial > Soil > Wetlands > Peat | place...
CGCAGTCCGCAGTCCCCGGCCCCAGTCCCCAGCCCGCAGCCCCCGGCCCGCGGTCTGTACGCAAATTGTTAGCGTACGAAACGTGCATATTGCGCCATTTGATGCACAGGCAGGCGGCGTTGGCGCATCGTGCACGCATGTCATGCGTCATGTGCCAAGGCCTCGGCTTTCCTCACCGATTGACGCGTCGTGCATGTCCGGCGCCGGCGATCGCCACCGCTACAGCCTGACCACGCCCAAAAAGCCCCGCATGAGTCCGAAGCCGCCCTCGATCCGCACCCGGCGCGAGGCGAACATCCCGAGCGCGGCGCGGCCGCGGGCGTCAACCGGGCTGGGCACTCCGGCCAGGAGCGGCGCCACCAGCAGCGCCACCAGATCCGACAGCGCGCCGCTGATCCGCAGCGCCGGCGCCTGCGCGGGCCCGTCCTCGACCAGGACGACTTCCTCACTGAAAACGATTCGCACCGGTGGATAACCCTCCTCCATCAGCAGCTCGACCTCGATCTCCAGCGCCCGGGCCTGGTCGGGTCGCCGCGCCACGCCGCGCTCGACGATCGCCATGATCGCCGGCGCCAGGCCGCCGTCAGCCAGCGCGCCGAGCCGCACCTCGGGCACGCCTGCGTCGCCTGGCTGTGAGAATCCGGGCATGGAGTTCGATCTACCCGACCAGCATCGCCTGTTGCAGCGTACGGTCCGCGACTTCGCCGAGCAGGAGATCGCGCCGGTCGCCGAGGAGCTTGACCGCACCCACTCCTTCCCTTACGAGATCGTCCGCCGCCTCGCCGAGCTCGATCTGATGGGGATCCCGTTCCCCGAGGAATATGGAGGCGCCGGCAGCGACTCGGTCGCCTATGCCCTGGCGGTCGAGGAGCTAGCCCGCGTGGACTCCTCGGTGGCGATCACGCTCTGCGCCCACACCTCGCTCGGGACTCAGCCGATCTACCTGTTCGGGTCCGAGGCCCAGAAGCGAGAATGGCTGCCGCGGCTGTGCAGCGGCGAGCGCCTGGGCGCGTTCGGGCTGACCGAGCCCGAGGCCGGCTCGGACGCCGGCAACACCCGCACCCGCGCCGCGTTCGAAGACGGCGAATGGGTCATCAACGGTGCCAAGCAGTTCATCACGAACGCCGGCACCGACATTTCCGGTGTGGTGGTGATCACCGCGGTCACGGGCACCGGGCGCGGCGCGGACGGCCGCGGGGGCGAGCGCACGCCGGGTGAGCGCGAGATCTCCAACCTGATCGTCCCCAACGGCACCCCCGGCTACGAGCCCGGGGAGCCGTACCGCAAGATGGGCTGGAATGCCTCGGACACCCGGCCGCTGACGTTCGAGGACTGCCGCGTCCCCGAGGAGAACCTGCTCGGCCAGCGCGGGGCGGGCTTTCGCCAGTTCCTCCACGTACTCGACATCGGCCGCATCGGCGTCGCCGCCATGGGCGTCGGCCTCGCCCAGGGCGCGCTCGACCAGGCGCTCGCCTACGCGAAAGAGCGCCGCGCGTTCGGTCGGCCGATCTCGAAGTATCAGGCGATCCAGAGCAAGCTCGCGAACATGTCGACGGAGATCGAGGCCACGCGCCTGCTCGTCTACAAATCCGCCTACCTGAAGGACAAGGGCCAGAACTTCACCCTGACCGCCGCCCAGGCCAAGCTCAAGAGCGGCCGTGTGGCGGTCCGCGCCACCGACGAGGCGGTCCAAATCCACGGTGGCTACGGCTACATCGAGGAGTACCCGGTGTGCCGGTTCTACCGCGACGCGAAGATCCTCACCATCGGCGAGGGGACCGACGAGGTGCAGGAGATGGTGATCGCGCGCGCCCTGGGCGCGTAATCAGCGCGCCAGCTCTTCGGCCCGCCGCTCGAGCACGGCGCTCGCCGCGCTGGCGGGGTCGATCTCGCGCGCCACCACCCGGTCGAGCAGCTCCTGGACCTCCGGGTCCTCGCGCACCGACGCTTCGAGCTCGCGGCGCATGCGGAACGTGGCCAGCGCCAGCACCTCGTTCATCAGGTTGCGCCGCCGGCGCTCGGACAAGGTCCCCTCCGCCTGCACATAGGCGCGATGCGCCTCGAGCTTCCCGGCCAGCTGCTCGACCCCCTCGCCCCGGATCGCCTCGGTCTTGAGGATCGGAACCTTCCATCCCTTCTGCGGCCCGAGCGCCAGCACGTTCTTGATCTCGCGCACCATCGTGTCGGTCAACGGGTGGTCGGCCTTGTTGACCACGATCACGTCGGGGATCTCCATCACCCCGGCCTTGAGCGCCTGGATCGAGTCGCCCGAGCCCGGCATCAGGACGAGCACGACCGTGTCGGCGTGATCGATGATGTCGACCTCGGCCTGGCCCACACCGACGGTCTCGAGGAGGATCACATCGCGCCCGGCCGCGTCCATCAGCAGGGCCGCCTGGAGGGCCGCCTCGCTCAACCCGCCGAGCGCGCCACGATTGGCCATCGAGCGGATGTAGACACCCGGATCGAGGAAGTGGTCGGAAAGCCGGATGCGGTCCCCGAGCAGCGCCCCCTGGGTAAACGGCGAGCTGGGGTCGATCGACAGCACGCCGACCGTCCGGTCCTGGGCCCGTTCGTACTTGGTCAGCGCGCCCAGCAGGGTCGACTTGCCCGCCCCGGGCGGTCCAGTGAAGCCGAGCACGACGGCGCGCCCGGTGCGCGGATAGACCTCCTTGACGAGCGCCCAGCCGTCCGGATCGTCGTTCTCGACCAGCGATATGCCGCGCGCCAGCGCCCTACGGTCGCCGGCGAGAAGCCGTTGTGCGAGCGGTTCGTCGGCGCCGGGCATCCCGGCGGGATCATGCCAGGCACGCCACGCAGACCGTCGAGTTCGTAGGATCACGGACCGTGCAGTCAGTGAGCACCGAGCAGCTCGAGCGCGTCGCGCCGGCCGCCCCGCCGCCGATCGTGCGCGCCGGCCCGCCACCGCTCCACGGCGGCCCGCTGACCTTCCTGCGCTTCGCTCGCGCCCACAACATGCTCCGCCCCGGCTACGCGAGGCTGATCGCACGCTGGGCCTGGCTCAAGCTCCGCTGGCGCGGGCGCCTGCAGACCGACGGGCTGTGCTTCGTGTGCCCGGGGGTGAAGTTCGAGATCGGGCGGGGCGCGTGCGTGAAGCTCGGTCGCTGGTCCTGGATCGGCCACCGCTGCAAGATCCGCGTCCACGAAGGCGAGTTCTCGCTCGGCGCGAAGTCGGTGATGGGCCAGGAGTGCACGATCTCCGCCTATCAGCACGTGGCGATCGGGCGCGAGTGCATCATCGCCGACCGGGTGATGATGATCGACTTCGACCACGGCATGGTCGAGGTCGAGCGTCCGATCCGCGAGCAGGGCATCTACAAGCGCAACGTCGACGTCGGCCACAACGTGTGGATGGGCTACGGGGCGTGTGTGCTGCGGGGCGTGTCCGTGGGCAACAACGCGGTGATCGGCACGAACGCCGTGGTCACCGCGGACGTTCCGGCGAACGCGATCGTCGGTGGCGTCCCGGCGCGCCTGATCCGCATGCGGAAGGCCCCGAAGACCTTCCGCTGGGGACCCTAGTGAAGCGGGGCAGTGCGCCCGTCCAAGCTCGTCATGACCGGCGTCAGCACCAGGGTGCCCCAGCCTGAGACGTAGTCCCAACCCGGCGTCGCCTGATAGAAGCCGTTGGCCCCCGCCTCGTGGTCATTGAAGTCGTCGGCGTAGTCGGTCGCGTTCTCGGCGATCCGATAGGTGTCCGGATCGGCGAACCCGGTTCCGTTCCCCGAGGCGGCCTGGATCCGCGTCCACATGCCGACCATCAGCGGGGAGGACAGGCTTGTCCCGCCCTCGCTCGAGGCGCCACCGAGCTCGTCGCTGTAGATGTCGTACGAGCTCGTGGCCGATGTCGCCCGACTCGTCGGAGACGTCGGGGATGCCGCGACATATCGCGCCGGCCGTGTTCGGGTTGCCGTTCAGGTCCGACAGGCACGGGCGGTTCACGTCGAGTCGCCCGTCTGGAACGACCTGATCGCCACGCCCTTGTTGAGCACCCCGTTACCGGCTCCAAGGTCCGGGCCCACGACGAGCACCGGACACGAGGAGCCGGTATCTCCGGTGGCGGCAGACAGGGTGCGGCCCTCGAGCCCGCCCTGCTCGAGCGTCTGCTCGGCGACCGGCTCGAGCGCGCCGGGCGCGCCGGTCCCGTAATCGGCGTTCCAATCCTCGTTGTTGTTGAACTGCGTCGGGATCGTGTTCTCGAGCGTGGCGTTGGCCGGCGTGGTCTCGCACTCACCCCATGAGGCGTTGGCCTGCCCGGGCCCGCTCGGGTCATCCACCCACTTGGCGATGCGCCGCGGCCGGCGCCGAGCAGCGGGGTGGTCGGATGCTCGAGCGTGTTGAGGCCGACGAGCTCGAGGATGTCGAGGTGCGCCGGTGCTGAAGCGATGCCAGCACCCGCGAGAACTTCGCCTGCGGGACCCCGACCGCGCGCGTCGAACTGGGTCGGGGTGAGGAAGCGCTGGAACTCGGGGCTGCTCGGGTTCTGCCGTGCGCGCTCGAGCGCCGCCTCAGCCGCCGCATCGGGATCCTTGACGCCGATCCCGATCTGCATCACCTGCGAAGGACCGGCCGCGCCCACGCTGGCGGCCGGCGCGCCGAGCGCGAGGATAACTGCGGCGATCGCGAGAGCGCTCCCGACGAGCGCGCGGAGCCTCGGATATGACATTGCGGACCCTGCCTTCCGGATGTCAAATGACCAGTATTCGGTTTGAGCGCCGGAGCGTACGCTCCGAGCCGGGCCAACGCGCCGTTTCAGCTCAGCCGGCAGACGGCCAGGAAGTCAAGTGCCCGGTCGAGCCCGTCGGGCCGCAAAGCGAAGTCCCGGCTGGAGATGGCCGGCGTAAACCGGTCATAGAAGGCCTTCGTGATCCCTAGCCGTCTGTGCACCCGGTCCCATCCCAGCCGCAGCGCCCGTTCGTGCAGCCACAGCTTGCGCGCGTGGAACAGCCCGAGCATCTCGACGCGGGGGAACGCGCCGTGGCAGAGCTCGCTGAACTCCTCCACCCGGTACTCGCGCAGGTGCCACGGGTTGTCGGACTTCGCCGCGCCCGGAGGGGCGAGCGTCAGCACGTTCGGCGTCGACACGTACGCCACGCCACCGGGCCGCAGGATCCGCGCGAAGTGCGACAGCACCGCGAGCGGGTCCACGACATGCTCGATCGTCTGGAGGAACACCACGGCGTCGTACGAGCCGGGCTCACCGAACGTTTCGACCGCCCCCCACGCGAACGAGAGCCCCGGCCGCGTGTACTTCAGGCGGGCATGCTCGAGCGTCTCCGGATTCCCGTCGACCCCCACGACCGTGGCGGCCGAGCGCGCGAGCACGGCCGAGCCGTATCCCTCCCCGCAGGCCATGTCGAGCACCACCGCGCCCGGGACGCGGTCCGCGATCCACTCGTACACCGCCAGGTGCCGGCGGTACCAGTAATTCTCGGCCGGCACGTCGGGCAGCGTCCGCTCGCCGGTCAGCTCGAGCGGCGGCACCCCAGGAGGTTGGTTCTGCTGGACGTATGCGGCCAAAGGAAGGCAGATCAGGGTAATGTGCGCGCCGCCATGGAGGTGCTGCGGACTGCGGACGAAATCCGCGATGTGAACACCCGCTATCACGACGCGGCCGCCGCCAGCTACGACTCCAAGTGGGGGATCGACTTCGGCGAGGTCGGCCAGGCTCAGGTCACCGGCAAGCTCCGCAAGGTGCTCGGCCCTGCACTGGCGCGGGGCTTCGACCGCTCCCTCGAGGTCGGCGCGGGCACCGGCTACTTCAGCCTCAACCTGCTACGCGCCGGCATCGTGCGCGACGCCACCTGCACCGACATCTCCCCCGGGATGGTCAGAGCGCTGAATGCCAACGCGCTGCGGCTCGGCCTGACCGTGAAGACCGCCCGGGCCGACGCCGAGTCGCTGCCCTTCGCCGACGGCAGCTTCGACCTCGTGCTCGGCCATGCCGTGCTCCACCACCTGCCTGACCTCGGGCGCGCCTTCACCGAGTTCCACCGCGTGCTCAAGCCCGGGGGGTGGATCGTGTTCGCCGGGGAGCCCTCGCGCTTCGGCGACCGGCTCGCGGCGATTCCCAAGCGCGGGGCGGTCGCCCTCGCCCCCGTCTGGCGTCTGGCGCTCCGTGCCGCGCCGGCACCGCCCTCGCCGGCCGACTCGGGCTCGGTGGACGGCGAGGACCACGAGCTCGAGCGCGTGGTCGACATCCATGCCTTCGCTCCCGACGACCTCACCCGCCACGCCCGTGCCGCCGGCTTCGCGGACGTCCACGTCCGCGGCGAGGAGCTCCTGGCCAACTGGTTCGGATGGTTCAACCGGGGGCTCGAGGCGACCGCCGACCCGGCCGACGTGCCGATGCTGTGGCGCCAGTACGCGTTTCGTGGCTATCTGCTGCTCCAGCGCGTCGACGAGCAGCTGCTAGAGCCCCGGCTGCCCCCGGCCATCTTCTACAACCTGCTCCTCTCGGCGCGCCGGCGTTAGCGCCACCGGGGGGACCGGCGCGTAGACTGGTTGACCGCATGCCCGAAGGTCCGTGGCGCGACTTTCCGCTCTTCCCGCTGGGGATCGTGGCCCTCCCTGGAGAGCTCGTCCCTCTGCACATCTTCGAGGAGCGCTACAAGACGATGATCAACGAGTGCCTCGAGGGGGAGCGCGAGTTCGGCATCCTGTGGCTGTCCGACGACGGCCTGCGCGAGGTTGGCTGCGCCTGCGCGATCGACCGCGTGCTCGAGCAGATGGACGACGGCCGGATGAACCTGCTCGTGCGCGGAACCCGGCCGTTTCGCGTACTCGAGCGCCAGGGACACCTCCCCTATCCGGCCGGCGTGATCGAGTTCGTCGAGGACCGCGAGGACAGCTCGGACCCCGACCTCGCCAAGGCCGCCCACGAGGCCTACGCCGAGCTGGTCAAGCGCGCCACCGATCGGGAGCCCGAGACCGACGAGCTCGCGGGGATGAGCGCCTACGCCATGGCCGCCACGGTCGACTTCGGCCTCGACGCCAAGCAGGGCCTGCTCGATATGCGCTCCGAGAACGCTCGGCTGCGGCTCGTCACCCGTCTGTTCCGCGCCGCCATCAAGCGCCTCGAGCTCGTCGACCGCGTCCAGGAGCGCGCCCGCTCGAACGGCAAGGTCCGCTTCGGCGCCGCCGAGTAGACCCTCCCCGGCGCCGCCTACGCGTTGTAGATGACCATCGCCGCGCCGAACACGATGCAGTAGATCCCGAACGGCGTCAGCGTGCGCGTCTTGAAGTAGCGCATGAGGAAGTGGGCGGTGAACACCGCAGTGATCGCGGCCGCCACCGCGGCGATGATCGCGTCACCGCGGATGCCCGCTCCGAGGGGCCCGGTCAGGTCTCCGATTTTCAAGAGGCCCGCCGCCAGGATCGGCGGCGTCGCCAGCAGGAAGCCGAAGCGTGCGGCGTCCTCGTTGTCGAGTCCGCGCACCAGTCCCGCTGCCATGCACAGGCCGTCGCGGCTGAGCCCCGCGATCAGGGCGAAGCTCTGGACGAAGCCGATGATGCCCGCCTCCTTGTACTCGAGCGTGTCGAGCCGGCGACCGCCGTCGCGCTTCATGCCCTCTCGGGCGGCCAGCGCGCGCACCTCAGACCGCCTCCGAAACCGCTCGGCTCCCAGCAGGATCAGGCCGTTGATCACGAGGAAGATCGAAGCCGCCAGCGGCTTGGCGAGGGCGACCCGCACCGGGTGCTCGAGCAGCAGGCCGAGGATCCCCACCGGGATCGTGGCGAAGATGATCAGCCAGGCCAGGCGCTCGGTCGAGGTTTCCACCCGTCGCTTGCGCAGCGTCGCGAAGAACGCCACGACGATGTCGACCCACGTGCGCCAGAAGTAGATCAAGAGTCCGACGGCACTTCCGACGTGGAGCATGACCACGAACGCCAGCCACGGCGACTCGGGCTGCGATTGCCAGCTGACGATGTCGCTCCACCCGAACAGGTTCGGGTAGATGACCGTGTGGCCGAGGCTAGAGATCGGGAAGAGCTCCGTGATGCCCTGGAGCACACCCAGGACGATCGCCTGGAAGGTCGACATGTGCGCTGTCGTGGCGGCTGCGTTGATCACGGGCGAAGAGGACGGTAGCGATCCTTATAACCAGGCGCTAAGGCTCTAAGAGCTTCCTCAAGAACTGATCCCGCACGGATCGTTCGCTGCCTGTACTACGAATAACTCAAGTTGTGCAAGTTCCTTGCGCGCCGATGCCGCGGTATCAGGAAATTTGAACGTGCCGTTCTGCACTTGCACCGTGTACGTGAACACGCTGTGAGCGTTCGGGGAGAACCGCAGCTTGACGTCCTTTTCCAGGCTCGACGCCAGATCGCGCGCCTGCAGGAGAAGCGGATCCGGGAGCTGTTTGGGCTTGCCCCCGTTGCAGGCGATCGTGCCGGAGGCGTTGACGAGCATGGTGAGCTTCGGCCCGGGCCCGGTGCGGGTGACCAGGAATAGATCGGGCGCCTCGACGTCCAGGCCGCAACCGGCGAGGAGCACCGCCGCGATCAGCACGCACGCCCCGCGCAGCCCCATTCGTCCTCGACGCGGCCACTGCGCGATCATCCCTCGGCGCGGCAACCGCGCGACGATCCTCATACAACGATCGCGGCGCCTCCGCGCCGCGGGTCGCCGCCGCCTGAGAATCGTCCCTGCTCGTCGCGCGCGGCCGCCTGCACGCCGCCGAAGAACAGGTTGAGCTCCCGAAAGCGCGCGATCGCCCGGCCCGTGCGCTCCAGCGGAGCGGTGTCGACTCCCGGCTCGGCGTACACCACGCCGTCTTCGAAATGAACCCGTGGCGCCCGCACGGCATCGCCCGCCTCGAGGCCGTCGTCGACCACCCTGATGATCGTCTGCAGGATCGCCGAGCGGATGCGGTTCGAGCCGGCGCTCCCGAGCACCAACTCGGGTGCGCCCTCCCGCAACACCGCCGTGGGAGACATCATGCTCGGCATTCTGCGGCCCGGCGGATGGCGGTGGAAACCGAGCGGGTTAAGGTCCTGTTCGCCGAGCATGTTGTTCAGGTGAATCCCGGTCCCGGGCACGACCACGCCCGAGCACGATCCGTTCGAGCATGTGACCGAGCAGGCCCAGCCCTCGCGGTCGAGCACCGACACGTGGGTCGTCGACCCCAGCGGCGAGCGCCGCGTCAGGAAGCGGTCCACGAACTCCGGATCGTCGAGCCCCTCGAGGAACTCCGGCGTGCGCACCGCCTGCGTCTGCTCCATCGTGTCGACGACGTGCTGCAGCTCAGGGGGACCGTGCCGCGCGTCGAGGAGCGCCAACGCGTGCGCGATCAGGATCCCGCCGGCCGAGGGCGGCGGATTGGTGCGCACTTCGCGCCCGCGGTAGACGGCGCGGATCGGCTCCCGGTCGACGGCCGCATACCCCGCCAGATCCGGCGCGGTGACGATCCCGCCGCGCTCCGCCAGCCACTCGACGATCGCCGCGGCGATGTCGCCCGTGTAGAACGGCGCCGGTCCCTCGGCGCCCAGGCGCTCGAGCGTGTCGGCCAGCTCCGGCTGACGCAGCATGTCGCCGGGCCCGAGCAGCCGCCCATCGGGCGCAAACAGCGCCGCGCATTCCGGCGTCGAGGTGACGATCCCGGCCAGAATCTCGACCAGGTAGGCCTGCGGGACGTTGAGCTCCACCCCATCGCGGGCCAGCTTCGCGGCCGGCGCGACCAGCTCGGCGAGGGGGATGCGCCCGAACCGGGTCGAAGCGTCCCACACGCCGGCCGCCATTCCGTACGTGCCCACCGACGCAGGCCCGATGTTGAACACCTGGATCACGTCCCCGAACGACACGCTGACCGGCACGAGCTCGGCCCGGGCCGTGATATCCGCTCCACGCCCCGGTGCCGCGATGAAGAAGTCCAGCAGGACCGGACCCCGACTCCCCCCACCGGCTCCAGCGGGCTCGACCACGAGCATGTACCCGCCGGCGCCGAGGCCGGTCAGCAGCGGCTCGCACGAGAACGCCGTGACCATCGCCGCGATCGCCGCGTCGACGGCGTTTCCGCCCTGGCGCAGGGCGTCGGCGCCGGCCTGCGCGGACAGCGGGTGGCCGGCGGCGACTACGCCAAGCGGCTCGGCCATGAAAAAGGATCCGCTGGCGGGCTAGAACCAAGCATGGCGAGAACGCAGGGAGCGACGTGTGCAGCGCACCCGAGCGACCGAGGACGCTGCCACGCGCAGGTTATCGCCCGTCAGCGGCGCGGGATGAATTCCGGGACGTCCAGATCCAGGACGCCCGTGCGTGGACGCGCACGGCTGACCCGCGGCTCTCCCGCCGGCTCGCGCAGCGCCGGACGGTCCTCGCCGGCCCAGTCGCGCACGAGCTCCCGCCGGCGCGGGCGGCCATCGTCGTATCCGGTCGCGATCACCGTGACCCAGACCTGGTCGCTCAGCTTCTCGTCGACCATCGCGCCGAAGATGATGTTGGCGTCGGGATGGGCGGCCTCGGCGACGGCCTTGGCGGCCTCGTTGACCTCCCACAGGGACAGGTCGGGGCCGCCCGTGATCGACAGGAGGATCGAGTGAGCGCCCTCCATACTGGTCTCGAGCAGCGGCGAGGCCACGGCGCGCTCGGCCGCCTCAATCGCGCGTCGCTCGCCGGCACCCATGCCGATCCCCAGCAGCGCCGCGCCGGCGGCGGACATGATCGTCCGCACGTCGGCGAAGTCGAGGTTGATCAGTCCGGGCAGCGTGACCAGGTCCGAGATCCCCTGAACGCCCTGACGCAGGACGTCGTCGGCCACCCGGAAGGCGTCGACCATCGACACGTTGCGCTCGAGCACCGACAGCAGGCGGTTGTTGGGCACGACGATCAGCGTGTCGACCTCGTCCGCGAGCTCCGCGATCCCGGCTTCGGCCTGATCGCGCCGCCGCGTGCCCTCGAACTGGAACGGACGGGTGATGATGCCGACGGTCAGGGCCCCGAGCTCCCGCGCGATCTGGGCCACGATCGGCGCCGCGCCGGTGCCCGTGCCGCCGCCGGCGCCGGCGGCGATGAACACCAAGTCCGAGCCGCGCAGCATCGCCTTGATCCGGTCGTACTCCTCGCGCGCGGCGGCGCGGCCCAGTTCGGGATTGGAGCCCGACCCGAGGCCGTGGGTGATCGAATCGCCGATGTGGAGCGTCTCGTGGGCGGCCGACTGCTGGAGTGACTGAAGGTCGGTGTTGATGGCCAGGAACTCGACGCCCTCGATCTCGGCCTCGACCATCCGGTTGATCGCGTTGACGCCGGCGCCGCCGACGCCGACGACCCGCAGCACGGGGCCGAGCGAGCGCTCCGGCACCGCGGCCTCGCCGGCTCCCAGCGCGTGTGCGTACACGTCCTGCTGGGGCGCCTGGGGCGCCGGCCGGTCCTCGGCGGCGGGCCGCTCGAGCACGTTCTCGGGGATGTCGGCCGAGAAGGCGTGGCGCAGGCGCTCGTGGGGCAGCGGGATGCGCGGCTCTTCGACCTCCGGCTCGGGCGGGGTCGCATGGCGGGGGACCGTCGGCTCCACGGGCGGCCCGGGCGTGGCGAGCGGCTCCGCAAGCGCCGGCGCCTGGGATTCCGCCGGCGGGGAGGACCGTTCCTCGGGCGGGTCGGGAGCGCGCGCCGGCTCCTGGGATTCGTCGACGTCCTGAGCGGTCTTGCGGAACAGGGCCGTCAGCGGTCCCTCGCGCATACTCGCGCGCTTACCGGTTGGCATTGGAAAGGACCTCCTTCGCGAGCTGCCGATAGGCATGTGCGGCCAGACCGTCCGGATCGTACTTCAGCACCGACATGCCTTTCACGGGCGCCTCGGCGAAGCGGATCGTCTTTCGGATGCGGGAGGCGAACACGCGGTCGCCGAAGTTCTCCTCCAGCAGCTCGATCGCCTCCTTGGCATGCAACGTCCGGGTGTCGACGAGCGTCGGCAGGATGCCCTCGATCTCGACGTCCGGGTTGAGGTTCTCCCGGATCATCGCGAGCGTGTTCTGCAGCTGAATCAGGCCGCGCATCGACAGATATTCGCATTGGACGGGGACGATTACCTTCCGCGCGGCGGTTAAGGCGTTGATTGTCAACAGTCCCAGGCTGGGCGGCGTGTCGATGAACAGGTAGTCGTAGTCCTCTTCGACGGCCTTGAGCGCCTTCTGCAGGTTGCGCTCCCGGCCGATCATCGTCGACATCGCGATCTCGGCGCCGGCCAGGTCGATCGAGGAGCAGGCCACGTCGATCTCGCGCTTGCGGATCACCTCACGGATCGATACGTGGTGCACGAGCACGTCGTACATCGACTTCTCGAGCGTGTCGGGGTCGATCCCCTGCGACATCGTCAGGTTGCCCTGCGGGTCCATGTCCACGCACAGCACGCGATGACCGGACTCGGCGAACGCCACCGCGAGGTTGAGTGTGGTCGTCGTCTTGGCCACCCCACCCTTCTGATTGGCGAACGCGATCACCTTGCTCATATCGACCGCCTTATTCGCAGCCGTACAGCGGAATCCTCTGAAACCTTATGCCGCTATTTTCGGTGCGGTGCCCGCGCTCCTCGACAAGCGCCTGGTGTTCGTGACTGGAAAGGGCGGCGTTGGCAAGTCTACCGTCGCGATCGCGCTCGGCCTCGTGGCGGCTCGCCGCGGACTGCGTACGATCGTGGCCGAGCTGGCCAGCCAGGAGCGCGTTCAAGGGCTGTTCTTCGACGACGGGGGCGAGCAGTTCCGCGAGCTGCAGATCGCCCCCGGCCTGTTCACCATCTCGATCGACCCGCAACAGGCGATGGAGGAGTACCTTCGCCTCAAGGCCGGAACGATCGGCCAGGCGCTGGGTTCGAGTCGTCTGTTCCAGGCCTTCGCGATGGCCACGCCCGGGATGCGCGAGCTGCTCAGTATCGGCAAGGTGTGGGAGCTGGCCCAGCTCAATCGCCGCACCCGCGGCGGCGCGCCGTATGACCTGGTGATCGTCGACGCGCCGGCGACCGGGCACGGCGTCGGCCTGCTGCGCACGCCGCGCACGTTCGCTGACATCGCCCGCGTCGGGCCGATCGCCCACCAGGGCCAGACGATCGCCGACACGATCGCCGATCACGAGTTCACCGGCGTGATCGCGGTGGCCACGCCCGAGGAGATGCCGGTCAACGAGACGGTGGTGCTCGCCGAGGAGCTGGCCCGCGACAAGCTGCTCCTCGACCTGTTGGTGGTGAACGCGCTCTATCCCTCCCGGTTCGAAAGCGACGAGATCGACCAGCTGAACGCGGCGCTGACCCGGACGCGGTCGGCGCTGGCGCGCACGGCCCTCCGCGCCGCGCTGTCCGAGCACGCCCGGGCCGCCACCCAGCGCGAGCAGCGAGATCGCCTCCGGGACCACGTGGACGCTCGGCTCGTGGAGCTCCCCTACATCTTCGCCGACCACGTCGGCCTGCACGAGCTGGAGACTCTGTCCGACGTGCTCGCGGCGGCGCTGAACGTCACCGAGGGCGTGTCGTGAACGTGCTCGAGATGCTCGAGGCCAAGCGCGTGTGCGTATGCGCGGGCTCGGGCGGTGTGGGCAAGACCACCACCTCCGCCGCGATCGCGCTCGGAATGGCGGCCGCCGGCGCCAAGGTGGCGGTGGTGACGATCGATCCCGCCAACCGGCTGGCCAACGCGCTCGGCCTGGAGGCCCTCGAGAACGAGCCGCGCCGCGTCGAGCCGGCCCGGCTCGCCACCGGCGACCTCGAGGTTAAGGGCGAGCTGTGGGCGATGATGCTCGACCCCAAGCGTACGTTCGACGAGCTCATCGAGCGGATCGCGCCGGACCCAGGACGGGCGGAGGAGATCAAGGCCAACCGGGTCTATCGCGAGCTGTCCACGGCGGTGTCCGGCTCGCAGGAGCTCACCGCGATCGCCAAGCTCCACGAGCTCGACCAGGAGGGTCACTTCGACCTGCTCGTCCTCGACACGCCGCCGTCGCGCAACGCGCTCGAGTTCCTTGACGCCCCCGGGCGTCTCAACGCGTTCCTCGAGGGCCGCGCGCTCAAGGCATTCATGCGCCCCACCGGCGTCGGGATGCGCGTGCTGGGCCGCGGCGCGCTGCCGCTGCTGAGCGGCCTTCGCCGGATCACCGGCATCGACCTGATCAGCGACCTGACGGTGTTCTTCCAGCTGCTCGGCGACATGACCAAGGACTTCAGTCAGCGGGCGGCTCAGGTCGAGGCGCTGCTGCGGGCGCCGACCACGTCGTTCCTGCTCGTCACCTCGGCCGCCCGCGAGCCGATCGACGAGGCGATCTGGTTCGCGGAGCGCCTCCACGCCGACGGACTGCCCTTCGGCGGCGTGGTCGTCAACCGCGTCCACCACGACCTCCTGGGCAACCGCGCGCCGCGCGAGGTGAGGCGCGCGCTGGCCCGGGTGCTGCCGCCCGAGCTCGCCGTCCGCGTCACCGAGAACTTCCGCGACTACCACGTGCTGGCCCGTCGCGATGACCACAACCTGACCCGGCTGTCCAGCCAGCTCGACGAGCGCCGGCTGCTGCGGGTCCCCCAGCTCGACGACGACGTGCACGACGTCGAAGGGCTGCTGCGCATCCACCGCTACCTGTTCGCGTCCGAGGCCGAGCGCGAACAGCTCATCGACGACCTGGTCGCCTAAGGCGCCGCCGTCAGGCGCCGCCGACCTTCCCCAAGGCGCCGCCGTCAGGCGCCGCCGACCTTCAAATGACCGCGCGCCACGGCGAGGTCGTCGCCGGCCCACGAGCGCCACTCGAGCAGGGTGACCTGCCACTGCTCGCGCGCCACCGGCGCACCGTCGCGTGCGAGCTCGACGGCGCCTTCGTGCAGCAGCTCCCACACCGCCTGCTCGCACAGCGCCAGGCGCTCGCTCACCCGCGCCTGCGGATAGCTCTCGCCGGCGAGGTCGACGACCCCCGTCAGCGGCACAGGACCGCCCGCGAGGCGCGCCACCAGCTCGCGTTTGAGCTCCGCCACCGGAGGCGGGTGCGCCGCCTCCGCGAGCAGCCGCGCAGTCACGTCCTGGCCCTCGCGCGTGGCGTTCGCCCAGCCTCGACCGAGCCCGAGCTGGTCGCCGGCCAGCGCCGGCCCCTCGTAGATCGTCAACCGAGCCCGGTCGGGCGCCCAGCGCTGGTCATCGAGCTCGATCGCGGCGCCTGACACCCATGGACGTAGGATGCGGGCGTCGAGCTCCTCGCGCGTCAGATTGAACGCCCGCGTCTGGTGCGGGAACTGGCGCAGCTCGACGTGGAACACGAACGGTAGAGTCGCACGCTCATGACCGACCGGCCACTGTGGGCGCCGTGGCGCATCGAGTACGTCACGGGCCCCAAGGACGGCGAGTGCATCTTCTGCGCCGCCGCGTCCTCCACCAACACCGACCCGGCGCACCAGCCGATCGATCGCACCGAGCACTGCCTGACGATCCTCAACGCCTACCCATACGCGCCGGGCCACGTGATGGTGGCGCCGGTCCGGCACGTGGACGCGCTCGAGGAGCTGACCGAGGACGAGATGCTCGACACGATGCGCCTGGCCCGGCGCGCGATCCTCGCCATCCGCAAGGGCATGACCCCCGACGGGTTCAACGTCGGGTGGAACGAGGGCAAGGTGGCCGGGGCCGGGATCACCGATCACCTGCACCTGCACGTCGTGCCGCGCTGGAACGGCGACACCAACTTCATGCCGGTGCTGGCCGACACCGACGTCATCCCGCAGGCTCTCGAGGCGACGCGAAACGTGCTCGTCGAGGCCCTGGGCGGGTAGGCATCCAGCACCATGGCCTCCGACCTCGGGCTGGAACGCCTCCGTGAAATGCTCGCCGCCGGCGCGCAGCTGGTCGAGGTGCTCCCGGCCGAGGACTACGCCAAGGCGCATATCCCCGGCGCGATCAACCTGCCACTGGCTACGCTCGACGAACACGGCGTGTCGGTGCTCGATCGCACCCGGCCGATCGTCGTCTACTGCTGGGACCCGCTCTGAGACCTGAGCTCACGGGCCGCGTGCCGGCTCGAAGCGCTCGGGTTCGGTGACGTCCACGACTACGTGTTCGGCAAGGTCGACTGGCTGGCCCACAACCTGCCCGTCGAGGGAGAGCGGGCCACGCCGCCCACCGCCGGCCGCCTCATGCGCGACGATGTCGTTCGCAGCGGCGCGGACGACCACGTGGCCGACGTCCTCGGACTAGTCGAACGTTCCACCTACCCGTTCGCGCTGGTCACGGGCCGCGACGACCAGCTGCTCGGCCGGGTCCGAGCCAGCGCGCTGCGGTCGGCGCCGGCGGATACCCCCGTCGGCGAGATCATGGAGCTCGCTCCCTCGACCGTGCGCCCCCACCGCGCGGCTCGCGCCGTGGCCCAGCGCCTGGCCGACCGGAATCTGCGCTGGGCGATCGTGACCACGCCCGAGGGGCGGCTGCTCGGCGTCGTGTCGCGCGAGGATCTCGAGCGCGCCGCCGAGCAGGGCGAATGAATCCACACTCCCCCCGGGCCAGCAACCCGCGTGCGGAAGAGCTCGACCCACGGGCGAGTGAATCCGGATTGGCCCGCGGGCGAGGCATCGCGTGCCGGGAACTAGCGTTCTTTTGGGGCCTCGCTTCGCTCGGCGTCCGTGGGGCCGGGTAGCCCGTCCTGTCCGTGGCCGCGATCAAGCCGCCGGGCATGGACGCCCGGCAGAACGGCGGTCGCGGCGACGGCTCCGCTTGGCATCCATGCCTCGCAGACGGAGCCTGCCGCGCCTCATCCGCCGGACACCGCCGAAGGCGGCCGATTCAAATCACACCACGCTGATCGTGCCCGGCTCGCCCTCGAGCAGCCGGCCGATCACCGCCCCCGGCACCTCGCCGGCGCGCGCCGGGTCGAGCGCGACGAGCAGCCCGCCGGAGGTCATCGCGTCGGTCACCAGGCGCCGGCGCACCTCCTCCACGCCGGCCGCGAACGACGCAAATTCCTCCGCGTAGCGCCGGTTATTGCGGCTGCCGCCGGCAACCGTGCGGTCGTCGGCGAGCAGCTCGACCACACCCTCGATCGCGGGCACCGCGGTCGCCTCGATCTCCGCGGCCACGCCGCTGGCCAGCGCCAGCTCGTGCAGGTGGCCGAGCAGCCCGAACCCGGTCACGTCGGTCATGCCGTGCGCGCCGGCCGCTTTGGCCGCCACGGCCGCCGCGGCGTTCAATTCGGTCATCACCTCGACCGCCCGCGCCAGCACGTCCCCGTCCGCCAGACCCTTCTTCAGCGCGGTGGTCACCGCGCCGGCGCCGAGCGGCTTGGTCAGCACAAGCGTGTCGCCGGCCCGACCGCTCGCGTTCGTGATCACGTCGGCCGGATCGATCACGCCCGTGACCGCGAGGCCGTACTTCGGCTCGGGGTCGTCGATCGTATGCCCGCCGACGATCGAGGCGCCCGCCGCGGTGACCACGTCGTGGCCGCCGCGCAGGACCTCCGCGAGCATCTCCGAGCCCAGCTCCGCGACCGACCACGCCACCAGGTTCAGCGCGCTGACCGGCCGCCCGCCCATCGCGTACACGTCCGACAGCGCGTTGGTGGCCGCAATCCGCCCGAAGTCGTAGGGGTCGTCGACGATCGGCGTGAAGAAGTCGGCGGTATGGACGAGCGCGAGGTCATCGCGCAGGCGGTAAACAGCGGCGTCGTCGCTGGTCGCAGCGCCGACGAGCAAATCGGGGTCGGTCGGCTGCGGCAGCGCCTGGACAAGCGGTGCGAGCAGCGCCGCCGGGACCTTGCACGCGCAGCCGGCGCCGTGGGAGAGGGAGGTGAGCTTGACCGCCGTCATGCCACGATCATCCCAAACTGCAAGGGTAGGTTTCTCATCGTGCTCGACCTGTTGTCAGTGGCCGCCGCTGCGCCAGCGCAGCTACCAGGCGTCCTGCACGACCTCGAGCCAACGCTCGACAAGTACGGCTACCTGGCCCTCGGTCTGATCTTCCTCGAGGACTTCGGCGTGCCGGTCCCGGGCGAGACCGTGCTGATCATCGCGGCCGTGTACGCCGGCACGGGGCGGTTCAGCGTGTGGCTCGTCGCCCTGATCGGCTTCCTGGCCGCCGTGCTCGGCGACAACGTCGGCTTCGGGATCGGCCATTTCGGCGGACGGCCGCTGGCCGAGCGCTACGGCAAGTACATCCTGCTCACCCCGGAGCGCCTCGACAAGACCGCGAGCTTCTTCGACCGCCACGGCGGCAAGGTGATCGTGATCGCCCGGTTCGTCGAGGGCCTGCGGCAGGCGAACGGGATCATCGCGGGCATCACGGGGATGCACTGGGCCCGGTTCGTGCCCTTCAACATGCTCGGCGCGGCGCTGTGGGTCGCCCTCTGGGTGTCGATCGGCTACTTCTCCGGCAGCCACATAGACACGATCTACAACACGGCCACGCGCTACGAGGCGTACTTCGGGATTGCGGTCGGGCTAGTGATCGTTGCCTTCATCGGGCGGCGGGTGTGGCGGTGGCGAAGACGGCAACGGGAGCGCGAAGCCGGCGCTACACCTCGCTCTCAATGAAGGCGCGCCGTGCCTTCTCCACCGCGTCCCGCGCTTTATCCCGCCCGGCCCAGCCTCCGACCTCCGAGCAGCGTCCCTCGTCGAGGTCCTTGTAGACCGCGAAGAAGTGCGAGATCTCGTCGCGTAGCAGGCGGGGAAGGTCGTCCACGTCGTTGAAGACGTTCCAGCCCGGGTCTTCGCACGGCACGCAGACGACGTGGTCGTCAGGGCCCTTCTCGTCGGACATCTCGAACAGTCCCACCGCTTTCGCCACCACGATGCACCCGGGGAAGGTGGGCTCGGAGACGCACACGAGCACGTCGAGCGGGTCGCCGTCGGGGGCGAGCGTCTCGGGGACGTAGCCGTAGTCGGTCGGATACACGACCGAGGCCGAGATGAACCGGTCGAGCTTGATCGCGCCGAGCTTCGCGTCGTACTCGTACTTGTTCCGGCTCCCCTTGGGGATCTCGACGATGCAGGTCAGCTCGTACTCGCTCACCGCGGTGAGCCTCCGTCGGTGGCGGTCAATTCATATCTCCGCGGGCCACCGCCAGGCAGGCCTCGCATCGCGGCCAGGGAGGATCCCACGGGTAGCCGGTCACGTCCTTGCCGCACAGCGCGGTGTCCGGATCGCGGTCGGTGACGAGATGGCAAAGCTCCTCGAACCCGTCGTCGTTGATGCTCGGCGTGTTCCGGCACTGTGGATGGACGTTGGGAGCGACGGCGGGTCGGGCGGCGCGCGGTGTCACTCCCGCAGCATAACTCGCCACCGTCACTTTTCTAAAGCGAGACACCCTGCTGCGCCGGCCACCGGCCGACGTGATCCGGCGGGTGGTCGTCGAACTCTGCCCGGGCGCTCAACCGGAGCAGCACGAGCCGGCCGACGCCGATCCCGTCCCGACGGCGGGCGAGGTCGTCGTCCTCGAACTTCTCGAGCAACTCGTGGAGCGATTCGCTCGTGCTGTCCTCGCACAACAGCACGAGCGGGCGCTGTGGCCCGCTCGAGACTGCAGATCGCGCTCCCCTTTCCTTCACAGGAGCCCCAGGACTTACATGTCAGGCCTGGCAGGCGAGACAATCCCGGCCCCGCGATCCGGGACCGAGTGGGGAGCGGCCTGACCTCAAGCCTAGCGGGTTGAGCCGGGGACGCCGGAGGGCGGCTCGCCATCCGGCTGGGCAACTTGGTCGCGCCCGCGCCAGGTCAACAAGCCCGCCGGAAATTTCAGGACAGGCGATCAGGGCGCGCGGATCGTGCGCTCGTCGAGGCGTAGGCTCAGCGTCAGCGCTGGGGCGCTACCGGGTGCGGTTGGTCGGCGGCGTCGGCCGCCTGCGCCAGGAGGTCGTCGGCGACGACGCACAGGTCCGCGCTGAGGTGCCCACACAGCACATCTCTGAGCAGCGCGCGCAGCTGTTCGGCCAGCCCGTCGACGAGGGCGTCAACGCCCGGGTTCGCCGGGGCCAACCCGCCGATCACGGCCCGCTCGAGCGAGATCGCGTGGGCGACCCGCTCGGCGACGGCCGCGCGGTCGTCCGGCCTCGCGCAGATGGCGGCGATGCGCCCGGCGAGGCGACCGCTCGCGGGCCCCTCGGGCTCGAGCAGCGCCCTCAGCGCGAGCAAGTAGTCGGTGAGCGCCTCGAACGGCGCCAACCGCTCGCAGCCCATCTCGAACCGGGCCAGGGCCCAGGAGACCTCGCCGCTGCGCGGCGCTCGGCGCGCGATCAGGTTGCAGAAGGCGCGTAGCTCGTCCTCCTGCTCGGCCGCTATGTGCCGGATGAGCCGCGGCCGTCCGCTCCCCCCGAGCGGTACCGGCCGCCACGCGCCCGCGTCGATTCTCGTCCACGCGATCGGCCCCAGCGCATACCCGCCGCGCTCGAACAGCCGGAGTGCCGTGAGGGTCCGCCGGAAGCGGGCGCGGGCCACCGATACCGGCGCGGGCGCGTCGCGGTCCTGAGCCGCAGTGAGGACGATCAAGACGTTCGGGTCCTCGCCGTCGGTCCACACCGCCTCCGACGGGGCGTCCTCGAGCGCGTCCCCAGGCACCAGCGAGAGCCCCTCGCCGATCGCCAGCTCCACAGTGTCGGGGTCGAGGGCGAGCCCCAACAGCGGCGCCACCACCGTGGTCACCGCCCGTCCCTGGTAGAGCGCCTGCTCGAGCTCCGCGTAGGCAATCTCGAACCGGTCAGGGTCGAGCCCGAACTCGGTGCGCTCGGCGAACAGCGAGGTCAAGAACGCGCGCAGCGCCGCGTCGGCGCACTCGCGTGGGTCCGCTGGAACCCGGACTTCCCCGCGCTGCCTGACGTACGCCTCGACGCCGTCGAGGGCGGCAAGGCCCCGCATGGCCTGGGCGTAGGAGGGCAGGGCCGACAGCAGCCCCAGGTGCTCGCGGATGAAGGTGCCGGTCAAAGGCCGGTAGCAATAGAGCGGGACCCGGCCAAAGCCGCGACCCCGAGGACCGCCGGCGGTCTCGACGAGCTCGAACGGGATCTCGGCCCCGGCCGCGGTCTCGGCCGCGAGCTGGTCCGCCGCCTCCCTGGCGAACGCCTCGACGGCCCCGTGGAGAGTGGTATTGCGCACGTCCGCCGGTTCGCGCCGGCGCGCGGCGATCCTGCCCCGCGCACGTGACCTTGCAGCGATCAGATGGCGCGCTTGCAGCGATCAGATCCCGCGCTGGAGCGCGAGCACGAGCAACGCGATCGCGACGACCGACGCGACCACGACGATCACCAGATTCGTGGCGACGGCCACCCGCAGGGTGCGCGCGCCTGGCCGGGATTCCCCCCCAGCCGGCCGGTCCGGCTCAACCGAGGTGGACAGGGCCTGCGTCACGTACCGGTTGAGACTGAGGTCCTCGCGTTCGGCCGCCTGCGCGAGCTGCTCGTGGAGCTCGCTTGGCATACGCACGAGGATGCGCCCGCTGTAGCCGGTCGAGGACTTGGATCTGGCGGAGCGGCGGCTGGGAACCGCCGTCTCGCCCGCGATCGGCTGATCGCTCGTCTGCTTGTCGCCTTGACCGTCTCCCCCGTTTTGCTTCGGTGATACCACCGCGGGTGCCGTGCTATCACCGGCCTGCGGGTCGTTGTCCGAGCTCGTGAGCTCGTTGCGGAGCTTCGCCAGCGCGCCTTTGAGCAGGCGCGACACGTGGGCCTGCGAGATGCCGAGCTTGCTCGCGATCTGCCGTTCGGTCATGTCGGCGTTGAAGCGCAGGAACACGATCTGGCGCTCCCGCTCGTCGAGCGCCTGCAGCCCGCCCTCCAAGAGGAGGCGGGACTCGCTCTCGGCTTCCGGCTCCGGGTCGCCGGCGAGGTCGGCGGGCCCGTCCACGCTGCCGGTGTCGCGCGGCGGTTCGTGTCCGGCGCGCTCTCGCAGATGGCGGCGAATCTCGCCTTCCACCGCCGGCGCGGCGAACGACGCGAACGCGACGCCGCGATCCGGATCGAACCGTGACGAAGCCCTGACCAGTCCGAGCGCTCCCGCCTGGACGAGATCCTCGAGCTCGTCGCCCCGGCGGCCGTAGCGGCGCGCGATAGCGCGCACCAGCGGCATGTGCGACTGCACGCGCTCGTCCCTCGAGGCCCCCGGAGGCTCCGGATTATCCGTACTTGGCGGCTTCCCCGCCGCCGGCCGTCGACTCCCATTGCCAGCCACGTCGCCACCCCCAAGTGCGACCGATATCACGGTCAAAGTATCAGAGATAGCGCAGAGATAGCGCGCAATTGAGCGCTTTTTTGGGATCAGATCGGCCCATCCTTGAGACATAAGGGCCAGGAAGCTGATCATGGCTGATCTGAATTTCCGAAAGCTGTTGGGGCGGTGGCGCTGGGTAGCGCTCCCGGTCGCGCTTCTCGCGAGCGCGCTGATCGTGCCCACGGCCGCGTACGCGTCCGGCGGGGCCGGGATTACCGGAGTTGCCGTCATGCCCGCGGCCGCGCAAGGTGCGGTCGATGCCGCGCTGGCGCGGGCGAGCCAGGCTGGATCGAACGCCGCGGCCGTGGTGGCGTCGGTCTCGCCGGCTCCGGTCCCCGCCCCTTCGGTTGCCGTTTCGCCTCAGGCCACCCCGGGAGCCGCGCCACCGGCTTCCCAGCCCCCAGCCCAGCCGTCGCCGCCCGCCGTTCCGCCCGCGAGCGCCGCTGTCGCGGCAGCCAGCTCGCAGCTCGCGTCCTCTCCTCCAGGGCCCCAGGATGCGGCGGGGGCGGTGGCTGAGGTTGGACAGCTGAGCCCCGCTCGCTCGACGGCTGCCGCCGTGCCCCGGGGGCTCGTTCCGAGCGCCTGGCCGGGCCGCACGCGCGGCATCACGCGCCCGGGGCGGCACCGCTCGGCTTCCGGACATTGGCCGGCCGTCGCGCCCCATACGGCCCCGTATCGGGTCATCCTCGCCCCTGAGCGACAGCCGGTCACTCAGAGCTTCCTGCTCTCCTCGCCGCCCCGCTCGGCCGGACAGCGGAGCCAGCCCTCTCCGGCCGGGCCCCATCGTCCCGCTCCGCGCCCGGGAGCCGCCCGGCTCCGCAGGACTAGCGGGCCCATCGCAGGCGCGTCGGCGGCGACGGCGGCGCTGCCGCTGAGCCCACCGACCTCGGCCTCGCTGCCCCCGGGTGGCGCGGGCGTCCCTGCCGGCGGCGGCGGTGGTGGCGCCTCGCCCGGCGGGATCGCCGCCACCCTGCTGGCGCTCGCCGCGCTTGCCCTTCTTCTTGCCTTCTTGCCCGGACTGCTGGCCTTGGAGCTGTTGCCATGGCGATCGGCGGTCCTGGCCTCACCGCTCGAACGCCCCGGCTAGCGGTGGCTGGAACTACGCGAGTAGTCGCCGCGCCTCAGTGAGCGCGGCGATCCAGCCAACCAAGGAGACATGAGCAGCATGAGATCTAAGTTCATAGCTGCCGCCATCAGCATCGCCGCGCTCGCAATGCCGGCGACGGCGATGGCTGGCACGAACGGCGGTGGCGGCGGCGCCGGTGGCCTCGGCCAGCTTCAGCTGGCAGGTCAATCGGCGCTGACCCTCCAGAAGGCGGTCTCGTCCGCCAACGCCCAGCAGACCGCGACCAACTCCAACGCGCCGGTGAGCGTTGGCGGCGGGGCGCCGTCAGGTGGCGGCAAGTCGTGCGGATGCGGGCAGCCGGCGGGCAACCAGCCCATGGGCAACCAGCCCTCGGGCGGCTCGAACAAGGCCAACCAGGGCGCGTTCAACGGCGCGGCCAGCGGCGCTGGGAACAACAGCAACACCCAGCAGACCAACAGCCAACAGCAGTCCGATCCGACCGGCGGCGCCGGCCTCGGGTCCGGCGGCGCCGGCCAGGCGCAGGGCAGCGGACAGAAGTCCGTGACGGGCCAGCTGGCGGGGTCATCGGCGAATGCCAACCAGACCGCCGTCAACGGCAACTCGCCGGTGAGCAGCGCCGGCGGGGCCATGTCGGGTAGCGAGGGTGGCGACCCCAGCGCCAACCAGCTCGCCGTGAACGGCGCCCTGAGCGGAGCCGGAAACAACAGCAACACCACCCAGAGCAACAACCAGAGCCAGTCGGCGAGCTCCGGCTGCGCGATCGCGTGCGGCGGCGCCGGCCAGGCGCAGCTGTCAGGTCAGAGCTCGGCCACGCTCCAGGGAGCGTTCTCGCAGGCCAACGCCAACCAGACCGCGGTTAACGCCAACGTCCCGGTCAGCGTCGCGGGTGGGAGCATCTCGGGTGGCTCGAACAGCGCCAACCAGGGCGCCCTCAACGGGGCGGCCAGCGGCGCCGGCAACAACAGCAACACCAACCAGAGCAACAACCAAAGCCAGTCCGCCAGCTCCAGCTGCGTGATCGGCTGCGGCGGCGCGGGCCAGGCGCAGCTAAACAACCAACAGGCTGTGACCGGTCAGCTGGCGGCGTCGAACGCGAACGCCAACCAGACCGCGGTCAACGCCGACGTCCCGGTCAACATCGCGGGCGGCAGCATCTCGGGCGGCTCCAACAGCGCCACCCAGGGTGCGGCCAATCTCGCGTTGAGCGGCGCGGGCAATAACAGCAACACCAACCAGAGCAACACCCAGACGCAGTCGGCAAGCTCCAGCTGCCTGATCGGCTGCGGGGGCGCTGGCCAGTTCCAGGGCTCGAACCAGAGCTCGACCACGCTCCAAGGAGCGTTCTCGCAGGCCAACGCCAACCAGACCGCGGTGAACGCCAACGTTCCGGTAAACATCGCGGCCGGCAACATCTCGGGTGGCTCGAACAGCGCCAACCAGGGCGCCCTCAACGGGGCGGCCAGCGGCGCCGGCAACAACAGCAACACCAACCAGAGCAACAACCAAAGCCAGTCCGCCAGCTCCAGCTGCCTGGTCGGCTGCGGCGGTTCTGGACAAGCACAACTGAGCGGACAGGAGGCGCTCACCGGTCAGTTGGCGGCCTCGTCCGCTTGCGCGAACCAGACCGCGGTCAACGCAAACGTCCCGGTCAACGTCGGCGCTGGCGACGTCTCGGGAGGCGACAACAGCGCGAACCAGCTCGCTGTCAACGGCGCGCTCAGTGGCGCCGGCAACAACGCCGGTACCACGCAGACTGGGGGGCAGACCCAGTCGAGCACCTAATCGACCTCCCAGTCGACCCGCATGCGCGGAGTTGACCGGGACCCCAAGCCGGACCCGCACCGGCCGGCGCCCACGGGCGCCGGCCGGAGGGCCGGCGAAGCCGCCGCACGATTTCCCATCGTTCGGATGAGCCACTGAATGAGATTCCTCTATCCCGTCAAGCTCGCGCTGGTCCTCGTCACGATCGTCGTGGCGCTCGTGGTCGTGGGCCAGGCCGAAGCCGATCAGTCGGCCGGACCGAGCGCGCCCTCGACGCCCGTCAGCGAACCCCAAACCCCGACGGCACCGAGCGCATCTCCGCCTGCGACAACGCCGGGCCTAGCGTCCGCCGCCACCACGGCGTCCTCCCCGGCCGCCACGAACCCGAGTGTCGCGACATCGACAGCGGTCGACGCCTCAACCCCCCCGGCAACCGTGTCGGCTCCGCCGGCGACCCCCACGGTCACCACGACCACCACCAGCAGCAGCGATGGCAGCGATGGCAGCGGGAGCACCACGGCGACCACTCCGCCGAGCGGCACGAGCGCGTCGCCGAGCGGCACGAGCACGCCGCCCTCCGGACCCGCGCCGGTGGTCTCCGGACCCGCGCCGGGGACGGAGCCGCAGCCTGCCGACTCGCCGGCGGAGCCCCAGCCATCGAACGCGCCCTCGAGCCCGACACCGGTCGTCTCGACTATCACCACCCAGACGATCACCCAGATCCAGATCTCCGGCTGCACTTCTGACTGCCAGGGCCTGAGCCAGGCTCAAACCGCACAGCAGCAGTCGGTGACCGTGGAGATCGTGCCGGGACAAGCGCAGCTCGCGGGCTCCGCCCTGGCGCAGGGAGGATCCGGCAGCGCTCCACAGTCCACGAGCACGATCACGCAGATCCAGCTCGGGTGCGTCACGCAGTGCTTCGACGACACGGCGAGCAATCCCGCCACGGCCGCTGTCAGTGAGCGGATCCTGGCGGACCTGAGCGAACTCTTCGCCGGACCCGACTCATCGGTGCCCACTCCGATCGCAGCCGGGCAGACCGTCACCACGCAGGTTTCCTGCCAGCTTCAGGACGGGGGGTCCACCACGGTGGCGCAGGTTCAGAGCGCCACCGAGAGCAGCACCACGCTTCAGCTGCCCGGCATCACGCCCACGCTTGCGGCGGTGATCGAGTCGGCCCTCGAGGGTGCGCCAGCGCTCGCCGCGCCCACCAGCCAAACGGCACAGGGCACCTGGCAGCTCCAGATCGGATGCCTGTTCTATTGCGTCGACTCGGTGCAGGTTCAGGAAGCGTCGCAGTCGAGTACCACGGTCGAGGTCACGGCCGGGGCATCGACCGGACCCGACACAGGCCTCGTTGACGTCGTCACGCAGACGATCTGGCAGGTGCAGATCGGCTGCCTGTCCTATTGCTACGACACGACCCAGCTCCAGGAGGCGGCCAGCGAGAGCACGTTCGTCGTGCTCGCCCCGGCGCCGCCGCCACCCCCGGCACCGGATCCCCCGGCGGCAACCGATTCGTCGAGCGCAGCCCCGCCGCCGGCGGAGACTTCGCCTCCGACGCCGGGGCCCGTAGGTCCGCCGGACAGCACGACGCCGGCGGTGGTGGCGGTTGCAGTCCAGCCGGTTCGCGTGGACTTCCCGACCTCCGTAGGTCGGAGCGTGTTCGCTGTGAGTGAGTTCCGGCGTGGCGAGAGTCTGTTTCCGACGACCGGACAGCTTCCCCGGACGGCTTCGGTCGAGCGGTGGCGCGCACTTGATCCGCTCGCACCAACCGCCTTCTTGGTGGCGCGCGTCGGACACGCCGGGGAGCCGCCGGCGCATCTGGCCTCGCCCATTGTCGGTCACGAGAACCACCCGCCGGTGGCGCTGCTCGCCGCCCGCGCCACGGCACCGGGCGCCGGCCACGGCGTGCCGGGCGCCCTCGTGGCGCTCCTCCTGGTCGTCGCCTTCTCGGCCTGCGCGATCCTCGGGCTGAAAGCTCTCGCCACCCGCGACCGTTGATTTTGTGGGGACGGAAAGCGTATGGTTAATACGCGATAGACAGAAACTGGGAAGGGCCGTTGCGGATAGCACGTGTGGACGTAGCGCAGCGGTACCGGGGGCAGAACGACGCTGGTTCTAGTACCGCGCACATCCTCGCCCGATTGGGCGAGTTGGTAGTCGTCGCCTTGTTGGCGTTGACGAGCCTGGCGCTGTGCGCGGCACAGGCGTCCGCGAAAGGCCGTGCGGGCGATCCATCGCCCCAACCCGCGCCGGCAGCGGCCCAGAGCGCGCCGGCCCCCGATCCCGCCCCCCAGGCGGACACGCATGCCGTTTCCTCCCACACCTCAGCGCCGGCGACGTCATCGATTCACGTGACCAACACGGCGACGTCGGGCACCGGCAGCGCGGAGTCCCTCAGCTCGCCCATCGTCCCCGCGGGTTCAGCATCGGCGCCCCCGTCTACCAGCGCGCCTTCGGACCTTGGGTCGAGCCCGCCGCATCACGCGGCGCCCGGCGCGGTTCGACGCGTTCGAGCCGTCCGGCACGCGTCGACCCGAGTGGGGTCGTTGGCGTTCCCGCTGTCCCTGCCAAGGGATCTGCTGCTCTTCCCGCGGGAGGCGCTCCGCGCGGGCCCTCCGGTGCACCGCAACGGCATTCTGCTGCTGCTGAGCTCGGTGGCGATGGGCGTGGTGGCGGTGGCGAGCTTCACGCTGCTGCGGCGGCTGAAGGGGTTGGAGTCGGCATGAAGGCCAGGGTGCTGGCGGTTATCGTGGGAATTGCCGCGGTGGCGTTGACGGCAGCCAGCCTAGCCTCGGCAGACGGCTACTCCATCACCGCGATGTGCACAGTCGGCCAGGGCACCGCGCAGCCCTGCAGCGGGGGCTGGTACACGACTCCCGTCGTTCTCAGTTGGCAATGGACGCCAGCGACATCCGGGAGTTGTACGGAGGAGTCGTTCGATGTCGACACGAACGAGACGGTCTCCTGCGAAGTGACATGGCCATCTCCCGGCCCAACGGTCATCCAGCCTTACACCGTCGAGGTCGAGCTCACCTCCCCCACCGCCACCGTGGCCCCATCCCGTGGCGCGGACTCCAACGGCTGGTACAACCACCCCGTCGCCGGCGCCATCAGCGCCACCTCGTTCTCGGGCATCGCGTCGTGCACCTCGACCACCTACGCCGGCCCGAACACGACCAACGCCACCGTCAGCGGCACCTGCACCGATAACGCCGGCAAGACCGTCACGGTCACCAGCGCGCCGTTCGCCTACGACGCCGCCGCGCCGGCGCTCACCGCCACCGCCACCGCCGGCGACCAGAGCGTCTCGCTCAGCTGGCAAACCGGAGGGGACATAGCCCCAACCACCTCGATCGTGGTCACCCGGAGCGGCGGCTCAGGCGATCCCGTCGTCTACAGCGGCGATGGCGGCGGATTCCAAGACACACACCTCAAGAACGGCGCCCACTACACGTACTCGATCACCGCCGAGGACGCAGCGGGCAACGCGACGACCCGGACGGTCCACGCCACGCCGGACGCGCGGTTGCTGTCCCCGGCACCGAACGCGCACGTGACCGCTCCTCCGGCGCTGAGCTGGACCGCCGTCCCCGGCGCGACCTACTACAACGTGCAGCTGTACCGGGGCGAACCGACCAAGCTCCTCAGCCTGTGGCCGGCGCAAGCGGCCCTCCAGCTGCACCGCACGTGGAAGTTCGACGGACGCCGGTACCGACTCAGGCCCGGCCGCTACAAGTGGTACGTATGGCCTGGTTTCGGGAACCGCAAGGCCGCCCGCTACGGGCACATGATCGGGTCGGGCACGTTCGTGGTCGTGCGCTGATCGAGCCGGCCGCGCGCTGGTCGGGGACGTCTACGCGGAACGCTCGATCTCGCCCAGGTGGGCGATGTTCTCGGCGTCGCTCGGATCCTCGCTCGCGCCACCGCCGAACCAGGCGTCGAGGATCTCCCCCAACTCCGCTTCGGATGTGGTGCGCAGGCTGAGCGCGAGTACGTTGGCGTCGTTCCAGCGACGAGCGCCGTGGGCGGTCGCGGCGTCACCGCAGAGCGCGGCGCGAATGCCCGGCACCTTGTTGGCCGCGATCGACGCGCCGGTGCCGGTCCAGCAGGCCACGACCGCCTGCTCAGCCCGGCCGTCGGCCACGTCCCGGGCGGCCGCCTCGCTCGCCCACGCCCAGTCGGGACGCTCGGCCTCGGAGTAGGCGCCGTGCAGCACGAGCTCGTGGCCGCGCCGGCGCAGCTCCTCGGGCAGCGTGTGCGCCACCCCCGTCAGCTCGTCCGCCGCGACGGCGATCCGCATGCGCGCCGGTCAGACGGCCGCGATCGCCGGCTCGCGGTCCTGCACCGGCTCGCTCGTCTCGCCCGGCGCGGTGCAGTCGCCCAAAAGCCACCGCAAGCCGTAGGCCCGCATGTCCTCGATCAGCGGCACGAGTGCGCGGCCCTTGTCGGTGAGCGCGTACTCGACGCGCGGCGGGACCTCGGGGAACGTCTGGCGCTCGACGATTCCTTCCTCCTCGAGCGCGCGTAGCCGCAGCGACAGCGTTCGCGGGCTGATCCCCTGCAGCGACCGCTCAAGCTCGCAGAACCGAGAGCGGCCCTCGGCCAGGTCGCGGATCACCAGGAGCGTCCATTTGCCGCACACGATCTCGGCCGTGCGGCACACCGGACACGTGTCATTTGAAGCCATCTTCGCTCGATTTTAGCGCAATGCTTCACGAACTGAAGTAAACGGTCGCCTTCGCGTACGTGGCGACTCGGCGCTGCCGCGGCGTGAGCGCCGAGCGATCCGGAGGCTCAGCTGGGCGCGCCCGGCGGGGGCGACGAGACCCGGCCGTTGCCCATCGCCATGCCGTGCCCGGGCGCCGGTGATCCGCCGACGGACGCCACCGACGGCGCCGGCGCAGCAGGCTCCGCCGAGGCCGGCGGCTGACGGGCCGGCGGCTCCCCGGCCGGCGGCCGCGGGTCGCGCTGCTCGCCACCGTGCAGGTCGGCCATCGAGGTCGAGGTCCGGCCCTCACCGGCCACCAGCAGCTTGAAGTCGTGCGGGCTCGAGGCCGCCGCCAGAGCGTCCTCGATCGCGACCCGACCGGCCTGGTAGTGCTTGAGCAGGGCCTGATCGAAAGTCTGCATCCCGTAGTACTCGCCCTCGGCGATCACCTCGCGCAGGCGGTCGGTCTGGTCGGGGTCGAGGATCATGTCGCGCGCCCGGCCGGTCATCCGCAGGATCTCGCACACCGCGACCCGGCTGTGATTGTCGGCGGTGCGCACGAGGCGCTGGGAGACGACGGCCTTGAGCGTCCCGGCGAGCATCGCGCGCGCCTGGCTCTGCTCGTGCGGCTGGAAGAAGTCGATGATGCGGTTCACGCTCTCCGCCGCGTCCAGCGTGTGCACGGTCGAGAGCACGAGGTGCCCGGTCTCGGCGGCCGACAGCGCGGTCCGGACGGTCTCCTCGTCGCGCATCTCGCCGATCAGGATCACGTCGGGGTCCTGGCGGAGCACTCGGCGCATCGCGCGGCCGAACGACTCGGTGTCCATCCCGACCTCGCGCTGGTTGATGATCGAGCGCCGGTCGCGATGCAGGTACTCGATCGGGTCCTCGATCGTGACGATGTGCCGCGCCTTGCTCTCGTTGATGTAGTTGATGATCGCCGCCAGCGTGGTCGACTTGCCCGAGCCGGTGGTCCCGGTGAGCAGGATCAGCCCGCGTTCTTCCTCCGCGATCTGCTCGATCGCCGACGGCAGCCCGAGCTCGTGAATCGTGCGCACCGTGAACGGGATCACGCGGGCCACGATCGACACCGAGCCGCGCTGGCGGAAGGCGTTCACGCGGAAGCGCGCCAGGTCAGGCACCGTGTAGGAGAAGTCGATCTCGTTGTCGCGCTCGAACGCCGCCAACTTGTCGGTGTGGCTCTCGAGCATCTGTCGCAGCACCCGCTCGGTCTCGGCCGGCGTCAGCGCGTCCGGATACTGCTCGAGCGGCTCGAGCTGGCCCCGGAACCGCGCCATCGGCCGCGCCGGCACCTTGACGTGAAGGTCCGAGCCCTCGTTGTCGACGACGTAGCTCAGCGCATCGTGGAGATCGAACATCCCTCAGGGAATCGACCCGTGAGCCGCTCAGCTTGAGCGGGTGCAAGTCACGATGGACGCGCGCCGACGGTACGCGCCCACCGCTGCTTCAAATTCCTCGCTAGGCGACGTCGCGCAGCTTCTGCGCTTCGGCGAGCGACTGAAGCTTCTTCAGCGACTGATTCTCGATCTGCCGGATCCGTTCGCGGGTGACGTTGAACGTCCGGCCAACCTCGTCGAGCGTCCGCGGGTGCTCGCCACCGAGCCCGTAGCGCAGCTCGAGCACGCGGCGCTCACGGTAGCTCAGGTTCTCGAGCGCCTCGCGGAGCGCTTCCTTGGTGAGGATCTCGGCCGCCCGCTCATACGGCGACTCGGCCCGCTCATCGGCGATGAACTGCCCGAACTCCGATTCCTCTTCGTCGCCCACCGGCTTCTCGAGCGACACCGGCGCCTGCGCCGAGCGCTTGATCGACTCGACCTCCTCGGGCTCGATCCCCGTGACCTCGGCGATCTCCTCGGCGGTCGGCTCGCGACCGAGCTCGGTCACCAGCTTGCGCTCAGCCCGCCCGATCTTGTTGAGCTTCTCGACCACGTGCACCGGGATGCGGATCGTCCGCGCCTTGTCGGCGAGCGCACGGGCGATCGCCTGGCGGATCCACCAGGTGGCGTAGGTCGAGAACTTGAATCCTTTGCGGTAGTCGAACTTCTCGGCCGCGCGCACCAGCCCGAGCGTTCCCTCCTGGATCAGGTCCAGGAACGGCAGGCCCTGGTTGCGGTAGTTCTTGGCGATGGAGACGACGAGCCGGAGGTTCGACTCGACCATCTTCTGCTTGGCGTCGAGGTCGCCGCGCTCGATCCGCTTGGCCAGGTCGACCTCCTCCTGGGCGGTGAGCAGCCGGACCTTGCCGATGTCCTTCAGGAACAGCTGAAGGGAGTCGGTGGTCATGTCCGGCTTGAGGTCCAGCGCCGTCTTGGGCTTGCGCCGGCCGCGCTTGTCGGGTGCACGCTCCAGATCGGCCGCCGCGAGAGCTGGGTCCAGCTCCTCGACGAGCTCGATCTCGGCGCGCTCGAGGAAGCCATGGAGCTCCTCGACGTCGGCCTCATCCAGATCGAGCTCCGAGACCGCGCCGGCGATCTCGGCGAAGGTCAGCACACCCAACTGCTGGCCGCGGGTGACGAGGCCCTTGATCTCTTCGAGTTCCTGCAGATCCGCTACTGACATCTGATTCCGTTTCCCGTCGGTACCCGCCGGCGCCTGGACAAGGCCGGCCTGAGAAGTGAGAGGATGGCAAACGGGCGGCGGCCCTCAGGGCGCACGCCCGCTATCTAAACATATGACGAAAGTCTAGTCGCTATACTTTTTGAAGTCAACGAGTTGTTGTTTTGCGAGTCGGGGGCGGCTCGTTTGATTCTGTTTAGTTGTCCGGCTGGCGTCCTCGCCCGCGGCGCCGCCAGCACTGACTCGAATCCTCGCGGCTCGCGTTTGCCACGCATGGCGCGTCGCCGAACGATCGCGCACCTATACCGCTGACCAATACCTATACGCGCATCGGTCAGCACGGTTTCAACCGTAGTTCGGATTTTGCTAAGAGCGGCGGCGGCGCGGTCGTGTTTCGCCATCCCGTCCTACGGCGATGGGCTGGGTGCGCCATGATGTAGCCGTGAGCAACGACCGCCCTGGTGACGTTCTGGGCTCGCTGCCCCGCCGACGTCCGCACCGCCGCAGCGACAAGCGCGCCAGGCCGGCGCCGCCCGACGCATCCGCCGCCGAACAGACCGCGGCGCCTGCGTCCGCGCCGGGAAAGCAGCGGCGCAAGCAGCCGACCCAGGCCGGCTCTGGAACGCGGCGGAAGCGGCCGCCGGCTGAGAGCGCCACCGCCCGAGTCGCGAGCACGCCCACGGGCTCGCCCCGACCCCGACCAGAGCGCCTGCGCCAGCCCGCCCAGCCGCCCGGAGTCCCGCCCGCGGTCAACGGGCGCCGGCCCGAGGAGCCCGACGGCCGGCGCATCCTCGGGACCGCCGCAAAAGCAGCGGCCGAGCTGGCCGAGATCGGGCTGACGGTAAGCGCCCGGGCGCTACGCAACGCGGTCGCGCGGCTGCCCCGCCCCTGACCGCCTCGCCGTGACTGGCCCCGCGGCTGCCGCGTCCGTCCCGCCGGCGCCGGCGGCCAAACGGGGCACCTCCTCCCTGCAAAACCTGCCAAACCTGCCCTCGCAGCAGACGCTTTGCGTACATGAGCGTCGTAGCAACGCTTATGTCGCCAAAGCTTCGCGTGGGGCGGGGCTTTGCGCCGTTTTACATAGCTCTGCGGCGCCGGACCGACGCCGGACGGGGTCACACGGGGTCCGGCAGGGACGCGACCGGGTGGTGGCGCCGGCGTGCGGACGACCTGGTTAGAATGCCCGCCGTTCACGCCGAGCGACCGTCCGTCCGCGGGCGGCCGGCGGGGGAACCACTTGCGGATCTCCGGATCCGCAGGGGCGAATCGGCTCTGCAAGGTGCCGTAGCGCTCTGAAAGCGCGAGCCCGTCAGCTCACCCCGTAGGCGCAACCGACAAGGACCAGAGAAGGACTGAGACCCTGCTCGTCAGCGCTTGCGTCAACCGTTATCTAGTTCCGCTGCTGGCCGCCGGCGCCGGCGCGTTGGCTGCGCCGGCGCTCGCCCTGGCCGGCTCGAGTGGCTCCCCCTCGGGCTCGGGTGGCGCCTCCATGGGCTCCGGCGGCACTTCGACCGGCTCCTCGCCGACGCCCAATCCGGTGGGCCAGCCGGGCAACATCACGGTCAGCGCCACGGGCGACGGCATCACGCTTCAGACCAACGCCTCCGCGTTCTTGCGGAGCGGCGTCTCGGTGACCGGCAGCGTGCCCGCGGGCGACGCCGGTGACGCCGTCGAGATCGACGAACTCCCGGCGGCACCGGGATCGACGTGGACGGCGGCCGCGGTGGTGCAATCGCAGTCGGGCGGCTCGTTCGCGGCGAAGTTGCATACGGGCGGCGCGGGGCCGGTGACGCTCCGCGCGCTGCTCCAGGGCAGCCAGGCCTCGAGCGCGACGTCCTCGCCACCTTCCGTGTCGGTGACCGTCTACCGTCGCTCGCTCGCCACGCTTTACGGCCCGGGCTTCTGGGGACACCAGACGGCGTGCGGAGTGATCCTGAGGCGCCACACGATCGGCGTGGCCAACCGGACGCTCCCGTGCGGCACCGAGGTGCAGATCTACTACGAGGGCAGCGTGCTTACGGTGCCGGTGATCGATCGCGGGCCTTACGCCCACGGGGCCAACTGGGACCTGACGATGGCCACGGCCCGCGCGTTGGGGATGCCCGGTACCGGGACGATCGGGGCGGCCCCGCTCCCGACTACGACGACGACCGCGGGCGGCGCGACGAGCGCCGTCGCGAGACGATCAGCGCGCTAACGCTCCGGCGGCCACGATCCGCGCACGTGACGGCTCAGCTGACCAGGCTCGGTCCTGTCGGCGGCTCCTCGCCACCGTCCCCCCGGCCCGCCGTCGACGATTCCGATCCCACTCGCCTCGGCGGCAAACCGCGTCTGCTCGGCGGCGTCGATCAGCGTCGCGGCGTTGTGGCCGTCCTCGCCCAGCATCGCGACCCCGACGCTGACCGTGAGCGGCGCCCCCCGCCACGACCCCTCCTCCGGCACGGTCGCGGCAATCCGTGACCCGAGCGCCTGAGCGCCCGCCCGACCGGTGTCGCGGGCGATGATCCAGGCTCGGCTCTCGGTCTCGCAGGCGAGCACGTCACGTCGGCGGACCGAGCCGCGGACGGCGTGCGCGAACCGGCCGAAGGTCGTGCTCGCCTCGGCGTAGGGCTCGACCGCGAGCATCTTCTCCGCCTCCTCGAGCTCGACAAGCAGCAGCGAAAGCGGCTGGGCCGCCCTGACGATCTCGTCCCGCAGCGCCGACCCACAGTGCGTCGCGCTCCGGCTCCCTTCCCTCCCCGAGCTCCTCCCCCTTCTCGCCGGCCGGGCCCCCAATCCCCGTGAACCTCGCCCCCGCCGCCCCATCGCCTGCCTGCGCCGAGTCCTGCCTGCCCTCAAACCCCGGCGCGGCACCCCCTTGCCGGCTGAGCCCGTCCGCGCTGCCGGCGCCTCGGCGATCGTGCTCGCCGACAGAACCCCGAGGAGACGGCGCAGGTGCCGGCGACGCCACCCGCAGCGGCGCCACCCGCCCCGGCGCCGCACCGTCCGGCGCGTCGCTTTCATCCTGCCGGCGCAGGACGGCCCCGCGAACGAGCTCCACCACCAGGGACAGGCACTCCGCGGCGTCGACCAGCAGCTCGGGCTCCTCCTGCGAGAGCTGGCTGCGCAGCGCGCTCCACACCACGTCCTTCAGCGTCTCGACCGCGTGGGCCGCGGTCTCCGCGCTCTCCGCCCCTGCCATCGCGCCGGTGCGCGAGGCGAGCGGCCGGAGCACTCCCTCGCGCTCGATCCGCCGCAGGTCGGCCTCGTCGAAGATCGCCCGCACGACCGCGTCGCAGATCCGTGGCCCGTCGCGCGCCACCTCGCCGGCCAGGATCGCCGCGGCCTGTTCGAGCGGAGCGTCCTCGACCAGGGCCAAGAGCCAACCCTTGGCCGGCTCCCCGCCGCGGAGCAGCAGCGCTTCGACCCCTGCGCTTGCGACCGGCCGTGGTCGTCTACGTCGTGGCACTCCCCGCTCCATCGGGCCCCCTTTACCACCTACTGCGGTCGTCCCGCTTCAATCGATTGCGGCCGGTCATCCATGCCGGTTCGGAACCGGCTGCACGGGCCCGTTCGTGGAAAATGAACGCATGGCGGACCTCATCACAATCGCCCACGCCCGCGAGCTGGTCAGCAAAGTGACCAAGCCGCTCGCGGCCGAGTCGGTGCCGATCGCCGACGCCCGCGACCGCGTGCTCGCCGCCGACCTGGCAGCCGCCGGCGACGTCCCGCCGTTCCCCTGCTCGGCGATGGACGGCTACGCGGTAACCGCCGGCACCGCCGGCCGGACCCTGACCATCGTCGCCGAGTCCCGCGCCGGCCTCCCGGCGACCCGGACCCTGACCGAGGGCGAGGCGATTCGCATCTCGACGGGCGCTGCGATCCCGGCCGGCGCCACCGCGGTGATCCCCCAGGAGAACGTAGACGCCCAGGACGGCACGATCACGACCCGCGCCACGGCGAGCGCGGGCGATCACATCCGCGACCGCGGCGAGGACATGCGCGCCGGCGCCACGATCCTCACGAAAGGCACCGTGCTGGGCGCGGCCGAACTCGGCGCTGCGGTGTCCGCCGGCGCCGCCGAGCTGACCGTGGCCAGGCGCCCCCGGGTGCAGGTGCTGAGCACCGGCGATGAGTTGAAGGCGCCGGGCGAGCCGCTCGGCCCCGGCGAGATCCACAACTCCAACGGGCCGATGCTGGTCGCGCTCGCCGAGCACCAGGGCGCCGTGTGCCCTCCCCCGGGCCGCCTGCCCGACGACCGCGCGGCCACCGAGGCGGGACTTGCCGCCGCGCTCGACGCCGCGGACGTCGTGATCGTCTCGGGCGGTGTGTCGGTCGGACCCCACGATCACGTCAAGCCCGCCCTCGCCACCCTCGGCGTCGAGGAGATCTTCTGGAGGGTCGCCCTCCAGCCCGGCAAGCCGACCTGGTTTGGCCGGCGCGCCAACACGCTCGTGTTCGGCCTGCCGGGCAACCCGGTCTCCGCGGTGGTTACCTTCGGACTGTTCGTGCGGCCCGCGCTCGCGGCACTCCAGGGCCGCGCCGACGAGCACATGTTCCAAGACGAGGCCGTGCTCGGAACCGCGGTCCCTCGCAACGCCGATCGCGAGCAGGCGGTCCGCGTCCGCCTGGAGCGCCAGGACGGGCGGCTCGTCGCGCTCCCGAACGGCCCGCAAGGCTCTCACATCGTGACCTCGCTGCTCGGCGCGGACGCCCTCGCGCTGATCCCCGCCGGCGAGGGCGAACTTCAGGCGGGGGCAGCCGTGGCGCTGGAACCGCTCCCGCGCTGAGGCTGAGAGAATCCGACCGTGGCCGGGTTCGTCGCACTGCTGGCTGCGCTCAGCGCCGTTGTGGCGTCTCGCCGCCGGCGACGGCGCCAGGCTCCCGCGCAAGCGGTGATTATCTCGCCGCCCAAGTCGACGGTCGTCGCCCGCGACGGAGCGGTCCGCTCGGCGCAACTGGCCGAGCTCACGCTCGCCGAGCGGGACTGGCGGCGGCTGTGGAACGCCACCAACCTCGAGAACCTGGCGCGGACCTACTGGCGGTTCCTCTCGCGGGTGACGCTCGGCCTGATCCGGGTGGTTTACGGCGAGAACGAGCGCTCGGTCGTGTTGCTGTGGCGGCCGTTGACGCTACTGCGCTTCGACGCACCGGAGTACAAGATGGAGCCCGACCACGGCACCGTGCGCTGGCGGATCCGCGACGGGCTGCTGGTCGCCCGCGCCGGGCGGGGCTGTGGCTACCTGGCGCTCACCGTCACGCACCTCGAGGCCGAGGCGCCGCCGTCAGGCGCCGCCGCCAAGATCGCCGACACCGACGGCCGCGTGAGGCTCCTCATCGAGGTCGAGGTGGCCAACTTCTACCCGGCCATCGCGGCCGGCTTCAGCGTGCCCGTGTACGAGGTCACCCAGTCGGCCATCCACGTGCTGGTGACGCATGCGTTCCTGCGCTCGCTCGCGCAACTCGACCTCGCGGAGTCCAAGGTGGGCCGTTTCGCCACGCCCGACGTCCGCGCCGCCGGCCGCGCCGTGATCGAGCGCGCGCGCTCAGTCCGCCACCACGATTAATCGGCCGCCTTCGGCAGCATCCCTGGGACCGGGTACCCCGTCCGGTCAGGGGTCGAAGCCCTCAGCCGTAGCGGATACCCGTGAGCGTGCGCAACTTCGCGCGGTCGTGGCGGGCCGACACGTGCCGCACGGTGCCCGACCGCGAGCGCATCACGAGCGACTCGGTGGTGGCGCCGCGGTCGCCCTGGTAGCGCACGCCCTGGAGCACGTCGCCGTCGGTCACCCCGGTGGCAGAGAAGAACACGTCGTTGCCACCGACCAGGGCGTCGCAGTCCAGCACGCGCGAGAGGTCGTAGCCGGCGTCGATCGCCGCCTGGCGCTCCTCGTCGTCGCGGGGCCACAGCCGGCCCTTGAGCTCGCCACCGATGCACTTGATCGCGGCCGCCGTGATCACGCCCTCGGGCGTGCCGCCGATCCCCCACAGGATGTCGACGGGGGTGTTGTCGGAGACCGCGAGCAGCGCCGCCGACACGTCGCCGTCCAGGATCAGGCGCACGCGGGCGCCGGCGTCGCGGACCTGGGCCATCGCCTCGCGGTGGCGCTCGCGGTCGAGCATCACGACCATTACGTCGCGGATGTCGATCTTCTTGCGCTCGGCGATCAGGCCGAGTGTCTCCGGCAGCGGGCGGTCGAGGTCGAGCAGGTCGGCGATCTCCGGGCCGCCCGCGATCTTCTCCATGTAGACGATCGGGCCCGGGTTGAACATCGTGCCGCGCTCGGCCATGGCGATCACCGAGATCGCGCTCGGCATCCCGAGCGCGGTCAGGCGGGTACCCTCGAGCGGATCGACCGCGATATCGACCTGCGGCGGCGAGCCGTCCCCGATGTGCTCGCCGTTGTAGAGCATGGGTGCCCGGTCCTTCTCGCCCTCGCCGATCACGACCACCCCGTCCATCGAGACCGACTCGAGCACGGTGCGCATCGCGTCGACGGCGGCCTGATCGGCTCCCTCCTTGTCGCCGCGGCCGACCATGCGCGCCGCGGCCAGCGCCGCCGCCTCCGTTACCCGGACCAGCTCGAGGGCCAGGTTTCGATCGACGCGAGCGTGTTCATGGGCCAGGCTCACGGCAGCCCCGGCGGTTTTCGCACCGCGGCGCTCTGCTGCGCCCTCCACACGGACCCGGTCAGAATCAGCACGCCCCCGATCAACCCGAGCCACCAGCCGTGGGAAACGCTGATCTCACCGGGCGGCATCCCCGGCTTGTCGATCAGCCCGCGGAACAACGTGAACGTGAGCGCGGCGATCGCGATGATCGCGGTCATCTCTCCGCGCGGCCAGGACAGGGCATGGCCGCGCACGATAATCCAGGCCAGCACCGCGGGCGCGAGCGCCGTCACGAGGAGCAGGAAACGAATGATCATGAGCGAGTTCTAGGCGGTGCACGAGCTGCTCGGTCCGCGGCAGGAGTTGAGCACCGCGAACCTGTCGCCTAGCTTGTACCACTCCGGGAAGACTGAGGTCGCCACGATGGCCCCGCCGAGGACCGCGACGAGTTCGCCCCGGTCGAGCTGTCTGAAGTCCATCGGCGGTTAGGCTACCCACTACAGCACGCTGGTGACGCGGTTGAGCGCGGGGATCCCGGTTGCTGAGGCGGCGCGGTCGGGCCGGGCGATCCCGCTGGTCGTGGCGGCGGTCCTGACCGCCACGGCAACCGCATCGTGGACGGCCTGATCGAGCGCGTTCGGAACCAGCTCGCCGGCAGGCGCCAGGTCGGCGATCGCGCCGGCGGCGGCCAGCTTCATCTCGACGTTGATACCGGCTGCGCCGGCCTGGAGCGCACCCCGGAAGATGCCGGGGTAGCCGACCACGTTGTTCACGCTGCGCCCGTCGGCGGCGAACGCAGCGCCCGCAGCGATGGCAGCCTCAGGCTCAATCTCAGGCTCAGGGTTCGTGAGCGCGAGGATGACTTGGCCCGGCCGGATCATCGCCGGGTCGATCAGGCCGGCCCGCCCGGTGGTGGCAACCACCACATCCGCCTCGGCCAAGACCTGCTCCATCGTGACGATCTCCACACCGTGGGCGCGGGCACGAGCGTGCGAGGCTTCGAGCGGATCGAACGCGATCACGCGCTTGACGCCGCCGTCGACCATCAGCGCGGCGATTCCGTACCCCGCGGCCCCCAGCCCGAGCTGGCCCACGGTGGCGGCGCGCAGTTCGACGCCGGCGTACCGACAGGCCACGATCGCCGCGCCGAGCGACACGACCGCGGTGCCGTGCACGTCGTCATGCATGACCGGCTGAGGCAGCCGCTCGATCAGCCGGCGCTCGATCTCGAAGCACTCGGGCGCGGAGATGTCCTCCAGGTGGATGCCCCCGAAGGTCGACGCGATCCGCACCACGGTCTCGACGAACGTGTCGACGTCGTCGGTGTCGATCAGGATCGGCATGGCCGAGATCCCGGCGAACTGGTCGTAGAACACGGCCTTCCCCTCCATCACCGGCATCGACGCGACGGGCCCGATGTTACCCAGTCCGAGCACACGCGTGCCGTTCGTGCAGATGGCGACGGTCCGCGAGATCATCGTGTATTGAGCCGCCAGTTCGGGCTGCGCCGCGATCGTGGTGCACACCCGGGCCACCCCCGGCGTGTATACGTCGCGCATCTCCTGGACGGTCCGGACGGGCGAGCGGGCCACGATCTTCAGCTTGCCGTCAAGGTGGCGAAGGAGCGCCCGATCCTTGTGCCAGAGCATGGTCACGCCGTCGAGCCCGTCAATCAGCCCCGCGATCCGCTCGGCCTGAGCGCCGTCGCGGACCTCGATCGTGATGTCCCTGATCGAGTGCTCCCGGCCCAGCGACACCGTCACCACGTCCCCGATGATGCCTTCTCCGACCGCGATCGCCTGGGCGACGCGCGCCAACTGGCCGACGTGATGGGGAATCTGGACGCGATAGGTGCAGTCGAGCATGTCCTCTCCGTCCGAGCGCGTTTCGCTCAGGGGGTGTATTTATCACGCCGTGTCCCCAGGTCCTCCCACACCCGATCCAGTCCCGCCCCTACGCGAGCTCCTCCCCGAGGACAGGCTGATCGCCGTCCGCGCGCTCCTCGACCAGCTCAACCTAGCCGTGAAGGCTCCACCGGATCGCCCCCACACGATCGCCAACTTCGTGGCGAGCGCCGACGGGCACGCCGCCTTCCGTGGCCGGTCCCGCTGGTTGAGCGACGGTGGGGACCGCGAGCTGTTCCACGGCTTGCGCGAGCACGTCGACGCGATCCTCGTCGGCACCGGGACGCTCCGAAGCGAACGCTACGGCCGACTCGTGCGCGACCCCGAGCGCCGGCGCCGGCGGACCGCCGCCGGCCTGGCTCCCGAGCCGCTGGCCTGCATCTTCAGTCGTAGCGGCGACATCCCCATGGACATCCCGCTGTTCGACGATCCGGCGTCGCGCATCCTCGTGTTCACGCCGGTCGGCCTCGACACCTCCGGCCTCGGCGCCGACGTGCAGGTGGTTCGCCTGGACCCCGGCGAGCTGACCCTGACCACGATGATGCGCCGCTTGCGCTCCGCCCACGACGTCCACGCGCTGCTCTGCGAGGGTGGGCCCACCCTGTTCGGCGCGCTGCTTCAGCAGGACCTCGTAGACGAGCTGTTCCTGTCGCTGGCGCCCAAGCTGACGGGCGGCGGCACCGCGCCCGCGATCTCGAACGGCCCCGAGTTGGCCGAGCTGCGGCGCCTCGAGATCGTATGGGCGCTCGAGCTCGACAGTGCGCTGTACCTGCGTTACGCGCTTCGGTGAATCGGTTAAGTGATAACGGTTAACCGATTCACCTAAATAGGTGAACCGCTTAACCAAGAAGTCACTGTCAAGAGCTGACCGCAATTTCTCTCAAGTTAATGAAGTGAGCTGCCACAATGGCCTCAGTGACCGGGTCCGCTGCGGCAGCCACCTCCCCCGTCGCTGCGGCGCGGATGGTCGAGGCACTCGAGGAAGGACGACGGCGCACGCTGGCGCTGCTGGCGTCGGTGTCGGATGCGGACTTGGAGCGTGTGCACTCACCGCTCATGAGCCCGCTGGTGTGGGACCTGGCGCACATCGCCGCGTACGAGGATCTGTGGCTGGTGCATCGCTACGGCGAGCGGCCCCTGCTGCGCGAGGATCTCGCCGCCACCTATGACGCGTTCGAGACTCCGCGCTCGGTGCGCGGTGACGTCGAGCTGCTCGGACCAGAGCAGGCGCGCCAGTACCTGAGTGACGTGCGAGCCAGAGTGCTCGAGGTGATCGAAGAGCGCGGCATCGGTGACGGAACGCTGCACGAGATGGTGCTGCGCCATGAGCACCAGCACAACGAGACGATGCTCCAGACGCTTGAACTGGCGACGCTCCCGGGCTACGAGCTGGCCGGGCGCCGGCCGAGTCCGGACGGGGCAGACGTCACCCACACCGGCCTCGAGCTGATCGGGATCCCGGCCGGCCCGTGCACGATCGGGGCACCGGAAGACCGCTTCGCCTACGACAACGAGCGCCCGCGCCACAGCGTCGACGTGGACTGCTTCCTGATCGGCCGCACCCCCGTCACCAACGCCACCTACCTCAGCTTCGTGAAGGACGGCGGCTATCAGCGCCGCGCGTGGTGGTCGGATGAGGGCTGGGCGTGGAAGGAGGAGTTCGAGGTCACGGCGCCGGGAGGCTGGACGCCCGACCACACCGCCGAGTACGGGCTCCGAGGCCTCGAGTCACTCGACCCTGACCGCCCGGTTGTGCACGTCAGCTGGTACGAGGCTGACGCGTTCGCGCGCGCCCACGACCTCCGCCTCCCCACCGAGTTCGAGTGGGAGAAGGCGGCGAGCTGGGACGAGGAGGCGCAGATGGCGCGACCCTATCCGTGGGGTCGCCGGCGGCCGGTGGCCGGCCTCCACGCCAACCTCGATCAGCGCGGCTGCGGCACGGTACCGGCCGGCGCCTACCCAGCGGGAGCCTCTGCCTATGGCTGCCTGGGGATGATCGGCGACGTGTGGGAGTGGACCTCGAGCTTCTTCGATGGCTATCCGGGCTTCGTAGCGCACCCCTACCGGGAGTACTCCGAGGTCTTCTTCGGCGAGGACTACCGGGTCCTGCGCGGGGGATCGTGGGCCACCCGGTCGCGCGTCGCCACCGCGACCTTCCGCAACTGGGACTACCCGAAGCGGCGGCAGATCTTCGCCGGCTTCCGGATCGCGAGCGACGCGTGAGGACGGTCGCCCGTACTCCGGAGATCCGGATCGACTCCTACCTGGCCGAGGGCGATGAGCGCTCGCTCGCCTACGACGTGCTCGACGGGCTGACCCGCCCGTTCAAGGAGATCCCGCCCAAGCATTTCTACGACGCGCGCGGCTCAGAGCTGTTCGAGCGCATCTGCGAGCTCCCCGAGTATTACCCCACGCGGACCGAGCGCGACATCCTCACCGCCAACGCCGAGCGGATCATCCGCGACACGGGCGCCGGCGAGCTCGTCGAGCTCGGCTCGGGCGCGGCCGAGAAGGCCCGGATCCTGCTCGGCGCCATGTCGAGCGCCGGGACGCTCCGCCGCTACGTCCCGCTCGACGTGTCCGAGAGCGCACTCGAAGCGGCCGCGCTCGAGCTCGTGGAGGAGTTCGAGGAACTGACGGTGCACGGCGTGATCGGCGACTTCGAGCGCCACCTCGACCGGATCCCGCCGGTCGGCCACGACGAGACGCCGCGCATCGTCGCCCTGCTCGGCGGCACGATCGGAAACTTCCTCCCCGGCACGCGCCGGCGGCTGCTGCGCCAGATCGGCGCGCTGCTCGGTCCCGACGACCGCCTGCTGCTCGGTACCGACCTGGTCAAGGACCCGGCCCTGCTCGAGGCCGCCTACGACGACGCGCAGGGCGTCACGGCCGAGTTCAACCGCAACGTACTCCACGTGCTCAACCGCGAGCTCAACGCCGACTTCTCCCCGGACGCGTTCGAGCACATCGCGTTCTTCGACCGCCGGCACGAGTGGATCGAGATGCGGCTGCGCGCGCGGCGACCGTGCAGCGTGCTGGTGGCGGCGCTCGGGCTCCGCGTCGAGTTCGCCGCCGGCGAGGAGCTGCGCACCGAGATCAGCGCCAAGTTCACGCGCGCCCGCGTGGAGGACGACTTCAACGCCGCGGGATTGGCCTTGGATGGTTGGTATACGGACCGCGACGGCCTTTTTGCGTTGTCCCTGGCACGCCCCACTAAGGCGCCGCCGTCGGGCGCCGCCGACCGTTTCCCTGAGGCGCCGCCGTCAGGCGCCGCCGACCGTTTCCCTGAGGCGCCGCCGTCAGGCGCCGCCGACCGTTTCCATTAGCCTTCCGCCGCATGGAGATCGCAGGTAGCGGGGCGCTGATCGGGGGCGGCGCGTCAGGGCTGGGCGCGGCGACCGCTCGGCGGCTCCATGCCGCCGGCGCCCACGTCGTGATCGCCGACCTCAGCAGGGAGCGCGGCGTGACCCTGGCGGACGAGCTCGGCGAGCGCGCCAAGTTCGTGCCGGCCGACGTCACCAACGCCGACGCGGTCCAGACGGTGGTGAACGTCGCGGCCGAGCAGCCCGTCCCGCTGCGGATCGCCGTCTCCTGCGCCGGGATCGGCTGGGCCGGACGCGTGATCGGGCGAAACGGCGTGCACGCGCTCAAGCCGTTCGAGACCGTGATCCGGGTGAACCTGATCGGCACCTTCAACGTGATGCGCCTGGCCGCGGCGGTGATGGTCGAGAACGAGCCGACCGACACCGGCGAGCGGGGCGTGTGCGTCAACACGGCGTCGATCGCCGCGTTCGACGGCCAGATCGGTCAGATCGCTTACGCGGCGTCCAAGGGCGCGATCGTCAGCATGACGCTGCCGGCCGCGCGCGACCTCGCGCCCGCCGGGGTGCGGGTGTGCGCGATCGCGCCGGGCACGTTCGAGACGCCGCTGCTCGCCGCGCTGCCCGAGGACGCGCGCGAAGAGCTCCGCCGCGTGGTGCCGTTCCCGTCCCGCTTCGGCCGTCCGGATGAGTTCGCCGCGCTCGCGCAGCACATCATCGAGAACGAGATGCTCAACGGCGCGGTGATCCGGCTCGACGGCGCGCTGAGGATGCCTCCTAGTTAGTGCTCGACCCCACACATTTGTTCGACCCCCGGACTTTGGGCGCAACTCGCGGGGTAACATCGCGCCATCCAGGAAGGGAGACCGAGTTGGCGCCCACCATGCAGGGTGGTGAACGGCGACCAGCTTCCGACCGTGCGACGCCGCCAGGCCGACCATGATGGAGCGGTCATCCGACAACACTGAACACGGCGAGGGCTTCGGCAGCTTCGAGCTGGACCTGCGGACCGGCGAGGCGCGGTACTCACCCGGGCTCGGGCGGATCCTCCGCGCGCCCGAAGAGTTCGAGCTGACTTCTGGGCTCATCCTCGAGCGCGTGCACCCCGAGGATCGCGAGGCGCTCGAGCATGCGCTCGAGCGCACCGGGCACGAACGCGAGCCGCTGCACCTTGAGGTGCGCGTGCGTCGCTTCGACGACGTCGAGCGGGTGTTACGCGCCCGCGGCGAGGCCGTGACCTCGCCCGAGGGCGAGCCGGTCAGGGTGGTGGGCACGCTGCAGGACGTGACCCAGGAGTCCGAGGTACGCGCGGCCCGCGACCTGCTCAGCTACGTGGTCCAGTCGACCGGCGATGCGATCATCACCAAGGCGCCCGACGGCACGATCACCAGCTGGAACCGGGGCGCCGAGCAGCTCTACGGCTACACCGCGGAGGAGGCGATCGGACGGCCGAGCGGCCTGACCGAGACGCCCGCGCGCGCCGGCGAGTGGCAGAAGATTCTCGAGACTGTGTTCTCGGGCCAGTCGATCGACAACTTCGAGACCGAGCGCGTGCGCAAGGACGGAACCACGATCGCGGTAGCACTCACCGTCTCGCCGGTGACCGACGCCCACGGGCGGATCGTGTCGGCCGCGATCATCGCCCGCGACACCACGGCGCGTGTCCGCTACGAGGAGCGCCTGCGCCACATGGCCGACCACGACCAGCTGACCGGCCTGTTCAACCGCCGGCGCTTCGAGGAGGAGCTCAAGCGCGAGCTGGCGCGCGCCGGACGCTACGTGACCGAGCAGAGCGCAGTGTTGAGCATCGACATCGACAACTTCAAAGGCATCAACGACTCCGCCGGACACGCGGCGGGCGACGCGGTGCTGTCCCACTCGAGCACCGTTCGCGCGCCAGCGACGCGGTTGCGCGTCTCGGCGGCGACGAGTTCGCGGTGCTGCTCTCGGCCGTCGACGTCGACTCCGCCCGCACCGCCGCCGAGCAGCTGCTGGGCGAGATCCGCGCCTCGCCGGCGACGTACGGAGGCAAGCCGTTCCGCGTCACGGCGAGCATCGGCGTGGCGGCATTCGAGTCAGACGACGCCACCGCCGGCGAGGTGATGGTCAACGCCGACCTCGCGATGTACGCCGCCAAGACCGCCGGGCGCGACCGCGTCGTCGTCTACACCGCGAGCGAGGCGCGCCGGGCGCGCGCGGTGGCCAAGCTGACCTGGGCCCAGCGCATCCAGGACGCGCTCGACCGCGACCGGTTCGTGCTCCACCTCCAGCCGATCCTCGAGCTCGCCACCGGGCGGATCAAGCACGGCGAGCTGCTGTTGCGCATGAAGGGCGACCGGGGCAAGCTGATCGCGCCGGGCGCGTTCCTCCCCGCCGCGGAGCGCTTCGGGCTGATCCACGCGATCGACCGCTGGGTCGTGGGGCGGGCGATCCAGCTCGTCGCCGAGACGATGGAACGCGTGCCGCGGGTCGGCATCAACCTGAGCGGCGAGTCGATCGTGGGCGACCCGCACCTGCTGACGATGATCGAGCACGAGCTCCAGCGCTCATCGGTCGACCCGTCGAAGCTGATCTTCGAGGTAACCGAGACCGCCGCGATCGCCAACATGCCGGAAGCAACTCGCTTCGCCCGCGGGCTCACCGACCTCGGCTGCAGCCTCGCGCTCGACGACTTCGGCACCGGCTTCGGCTCCTTCTACTACCTCAAGCACCTGCCCGTGAGCTACGTCAAGCTCGACGGCGAGTTCATCCAGAACCTCCCGCGCTCGGAGGTTGACGAGCACATGGTCGAGGCGATCGTCGGCGTCTCCCAGGCGCTCGGGATCAAGACCGTCGCCGAGTCGGTCGCCGACGAGGAGACGATCGGGATGCTCCAGAAGCACCGCGTCGACTACGCCCAGGGCTACTACGTGGGCAAGCCGGCACCGCTGGGCGTGGCGCTGGCACAGCCCGGCTGGATCAGCCAGTCCCAGTCGGGCAGCATGCTCTAGCCGTTAGTTCAGCCGTTCGATCAGCATTGCCTGGCCCATCCCCCCGGCGACGCACATCGACTCGATCCCAAGGGTGCCGTCCATCGCGCGCAGGCCGTTGATCAGCGTGGTCATGATGCGCGCCCCGGTCATCCCGAACGGGTGCCCAAGGGCGATCGCGCCACCGAACGGGTTGAGCTTCTCGTCGGAGATCCCGAGCTCGTCCTTGCAGGGGACGATCTGCGCCGCGAACGCTTCGTTGATCTCGACCACGTCGACCTCGTCGATCTTGACGCCGGCTTCCTTGAGCAGCGCCTGGATAGCCGGGATCGGGCCAAGCCCCATGATCTCCGGCCGGATGGCGGCGACGGTCGAGGCGAGGATCCGCGCCTTGGGCCGGAGGCCCAGCCGCTTGGCCTTCTCCTCGGACATGATCAGCACCGCGGCGGCGCCGTCGTTGAGCGGGCAGGCGTTGCCGGCGGTGACGGTGCCGTCCGGCCGAAAGGCGGGCTTGAGCTTGCCCAGCACCTCCATCGTGGTCCCCGCGCGCGGACCGTCGTCCTTGGTCACCACGGTGTCGGGGACGTCGATCTCGTTGCCCTCCTTGTCCGTCTCCTTGTGCGCCGGCACCGGCACCGGCGCGATCTCGGCGTCGAAGTGCCCCGAGTCGCGCGCGTCGACCGCCCGGCTCTGGGAGATCACCGCCCACTCGTCCTGCTGCTCGCGCGTGACCTGGCAGCGCTCGGCGACGTTCTCGGCCGTCAGCCCCATCGAGATGTAGACGTCGTAGGGGGCGCCGCCCGAGCCGCTCAGCTGCGGGTGCTTGGCCTCCTCCATCATGGCCGCGCCCAGCCCGGCCCGCGACACGGCCTCGACCCCGGCGGCGACGTACTGGTCTCCCTCGCCCGACTTGATCGCGTGGAAGGCCATCCGGATCGTCTGCAGCGACGAGGCGCAGAAGCGGTTGACCGTGCACGCCGGGACGTGGTGGTCGATCCCCGCGAGCAGGGACGCGTTGCGCCCGACGTTGTAGCCCTGCTCGCCGATCGACGAGGCGGCGCCCATCATCACGTCGCCGGTCTGGGAGAAGTCGACCTCCGGGTTGCGCTCGATCAGCGCGCGGAGCGGGATCGCCGCCAGGTCGTCGGCGCGGACGGTCCTGAGCGAGCCCTTGCCGGCACGCCCGATCGGGGTTCTGATGGCGTCGACGATGACTGCTTCTGGCATCTGAGATTCGCTCCTGCTCGAGGGTCTGGGTGGGGAAATCGGCTCGCGGGCGGGGACATGCGTGCGGGCGAGGGTCCATAACCCTAGCCAAGGACGGCTGGCCGGCGAGTCGATACGGAGCCGCGTGGGTAGGCCACGAACGATGCGTGAAGCCGAACGGGCCAGCCGGTATCGCGAGATTCGGCGGCTCGGCGCCGGCGGGATGGCCACGGTGACGCTGGCCGAGGACACCGTGCTCGGCCGGTCGGTCGCGCTCAAGCGCGTCCACGGAGCGGGTGACCCGCGCGGGATCTCGCGCCTGAAACGCGAGGCGCTGGTGGGAGCGTCCCTCACCCATCCCAACCTGGTGTTCGTATACGACGCGTAGCTCCAGGACGACGGCGATGTCGTGATCGTCATGGAGTACGTGGAGGGAGAGACGCTGGGCGACGGTGGCCCTCCAGACCACCTCGATCCAGACCGACCGCACGGAGCAGTGCACCGGGACCGCGCGGACGGTGCGCACTGGCGCCGGCGACTGGGTCGTCGACGGCGTCGCGATCAGCTGCGGGTAACTGAAATTTGTCGGCGGCGCCTTTGCGCGCGGCGCCGGCGCCCTACAGCCCCAACCCGCGAACGCCCTTCTCGCCCCACCCCAGATGGTGGGCTAGCTCATGGCGAACGGTGCGCGTCACCTGCGCCTTGAGCAGATCGGGATCGTGGCCAAAGTCGCGCACGAGCGTGTCGCGGAAGATCACGATGCGGTCGTGGAAGTAGTCCTGCGCCACTGTGTCGCCCTGGTAGAGGCCGTAGGCGTGCTGACGCGCACCGCCGTCTGAAACGACGACCGCCACGTGCTCGAGGGCGCGGTGGAACTCGAGCGGCAGGTCGTCAATAGCGGCCCGAACGAGTGCCTTGAAATCGTCCTCGTCGCGGGGGTCCAACAGGCCGTCGTCGGCGCCCTCGTCCGCCCGGTCGTCTTCCCAGGAGTCCCAGCCCTCGGCCGCGAGCCGCTCGGTCCGCTGCACCAGCGCCTCGAAGTCGATCTCGGACTCGGGGTCGCGCCATCCGGCGAGCCGGATCAATGCCAGCACGACGGCGCCGCCGACGATCACCGCGCCGGCCGCGAACACCGCGATCCCCTGGAGCAGGCGGACCGGGAAGGACTCGCTGAAGCCGGCGATCAGGCTGACCGCGCCGAGTCCGATGGTCAGGGCGGCGAGCGCCGAGAGGAGGATGCGGCGGAGGGTGGGAGGCTGGGCCTGCATCTTCCTAGAACTACCGCATCGTCCGCGCGATCACCAGTCGCTGGATCTCGTTGGTGCCTTCGTAGATCTGCGTGATCTTGGCGTCGCGCATCATCCGCTCGACGGGGTACTCCTTGACGTAGCCATACCCCCCGAGGACCTGCACGGCCTCGACCGTCACCCGCATCGCGACGTCCGAGCAGAACAGCTTGGCCATCGCCGAGTACTTGCCGAGGTCGGGGTCGGCGCGATCGACCCTGGCGCTGGCCTGATAGAGCAGCTCGCGCGCCGCGGCGCACTGCGTCTCCATATCGGCCAGCTTGAACTGGATGCCCTCGAAGGAGTTGATCGGCTGCCCAAACTGGCGGCGCTCGCCCGCGTAGGCGGCGGCGTAGTCGGTGGCGCCCTGGGCGATGCTGAGCGCCTGGGCGGCGACCCCCAGCCGAGAGCGGTCGAGCGTCGACATCGCGACCTTGAAACCCTGATTCGGCTCGCCGATCAGGTTTTCGTCGGGCACGTGGACGTCGTCGAAGATCGGCTGGCCGGTCGGGGAGCCGCGGATCCCGAGCTTGTGCTCGAGCTTGCCGACGCTGAAGCCGGGCCGGTCGGCCTCGACGATCAACGCGCTGATCCCCCGAGAGTGGCCGGCGCTCGCGTCGGTGACGGCGAACACCACGTAGAAGTCCGCCACCCCAAGGTTCGTGATCCAGTTCTTGGTGCCGGTGATCATCCACCCATCGGCTGTCCGGACCGCGCGCGTGATCATCCCGCCCGGGTCCGACCCCGCGTCGGGCTCGGACAGCGCGAAGGCCGGCGACCACTCGCCCGTGGCGCAGCGGGGCAGGAAGCGGTCCTTCTGCTCATCGGTGCCGAACAGCTTGATCGGGAGCGTCCCGAGCTCCTGGATCATCAGAATCAGCGCGATCGAGGCACACGCCTTGGCGATTTCCTCGACCGCCATGTTCAGCATCAGCGTGCCGGTGCCGGTGCCTCCGTGCTCGGCCTCGAACGGAAGGGCGAGCACGTCGTGCTCGGCCAGCAGCCGGCGCAGGTCGTGCGGGTACTCCGCTTTCTCGTCGATCTCGGCCGCCCGCGGCGCGATCCGCTCCCGCGCGATCTGGCGGATGGTGTCGGGGAAGTCCAGGTACTCGCGAGGGATGGTGTAAAGGTCGGCGAGCGCGGACATGCTCTTCATCCTACGCCAGAGCGCCGGGCGCCCGGCGGCCGTGGCCACCGGGCGTCCGTGCGAATCTCCTCTCGTCTCCCGAGCCTGATGCCGGGGTGCTACAGACCGTCGGGGTGGCGAACCATGTAGTCGCCCCCGTCGGCGAGGTTGCCGAGCGGGTTGCTACGCCATCGCGGTCCCGTTCCGTCTGGGATGTTCGGTCCCCCGTAGTCGGCGGTGTCGAAGGCTCTCCCGCCGATGACGATGAAGGCGTGGCTGGGGTCCGTATAGATCGTGACCCACTTGCCGGGACCCGGCTCTCCGAAGGACTCGAGCCCCGAGGAATCCTCGGACTGGGAGAGCAGTCCGGCGGCGTGCAGGACGAAGCTGACCGAGCCTGAGCAGTCGTAGCAGCTCGAGGTCCAGTTGCCGTGGCCGCCGCCGACGCAGTACGAGGTGTCGAGGATCGAGTTGGCCGCCGAGACCATCGTCTGCACCAGGGCGGGCGCGCCGGCCGGCGCGGTGGCCGTGCCGTCCGGATTGATCCGCGTCGTGGTGGTCGGCACGTCGCTTTCGACGGCGCTGATCGCCGCCTTCAGGGCGGTATCGAAGCTGGGGCCTGCGACGTCGTTCGCGGGACTGATCTTGTGGGCCGCCTTGAAGGCGGCCACGCTGCTTCCTGTCTGCGGCCCGAAGTCGCCGTCGACCGAGGTCGGATAGCCGGCGATCGTCAGATAGCCCTGGAGGACGGTCACGTCGTTGCCGTGCAGACCGGGCCGGAGCAGGCGGGCGCCGAGTTGGTTGATCGTGGTGGGCCTGGTCAGCGTTCCCGCCGTCTTGACCGCCTGCGCCATTGCGGCGCCCCCCGAGGCCGGGGGGGTGTTGGTAGCCGCAGTCGCGGAGGCGGCCCCGAACGCGGCCGTGGCTAGCAGTACCGACGCACCGGCCCTACAGGCGATCCGTCGAAAGTCGAAGTACGACAAGCACAACCCCTTCTCTTTCTGCGCCTACGGGGTTAGCTGACGGGCTCGCGCTGAAAGAGTGCGCTACGCCGGACATCCGGCGATTCGCCCCGCGGAGCCTTTCGGCCCCACTGGGTTCCCCGCTCCCCGGCGCCGTGGCGACGGGGACTCGGCTGGGCTTCTATGTCGGCGCGGCAGCCTACACCAAGCGCACGACAAATGTCACAGAACCTGTTTCGGCGTTCGCGCCCAGGCCGTTTAGTCCTCCTCCGCCGTGACAGAAAAGTTGCATCGATGAGGCCTTGACGGAGGCTTACCTAACGGTACTTTGCACCGTTAGATAACCGTTAGGCACGTCCCCGTACTCCCCGGTACTCGAGGACAGCGTCACCTTGACCGAACCCGCAACCCTGCCCGACCGAGAGCCGCTCCAGGGCTATCAGCTGCGCGTCGTCCGCGAGGTCCTGCTCGCGCTCCTCGCCGGCGAGGCTTCGCACGGCTATCGGCTGCGGGCGCGCCTCGCCCTCGCGCTCGGTCCCCTGGCCGACGCGCTCAACGAGGGTCAGGTGTACGTCACGCTCTCCCGGCTCGAGAAGGCCGGCCTGTTGACCTCGAAGCGCGTTGGCCAGACCGACCGCCCCGATCGCAAGGTCTATGAGCTCACACCGGCTGGCGGCGAGCGGGTCGACGCGTGGCTGCACGACACCAGCTGGCCCAAACCGGCGCCCGCCGAGTTTCACCTCAAGCTCGTCGCAGCGGCCGCGGCGGGGCTCGCCGATCCGGTCGGCATCGTGGATCATCAGCGCCGCGAGCTCCTCACCGGGCTCGCCCAGGTCCAGCGGGCGGCGCTCGCCGAGCCCGACCGATCCGTGGCGGCGTTGCTGCTCGAGGGAGTCGTGCTCCGGCTCCAGGCGGACCTGCGCTGGCTCGAGGCGTGCGCCCGCTACTGTAACGAGGCCAAGGCACGATGACGGGCCCCGGCGCCGGCAACGTCCTCTCCGCCCACGGCCTGCGCACGGACTACGGCAGAGATGCCGCCCGCGTCCAGGCCGTCGACGACGTCGACCTGGAGGTCGCCCAAGGCGAGTTAGTGGCGATCGTCGGCTGCGGCAAGTCGACCCTGCTGTACCTCGTCGGCGGGCTTGAGCGGCCGACCGCGGGCACGATCGAGCTGGCCGACCGGCGCATCGACGGGATGCCCGAGGCCGGGCTGGCCCGCCTGCCACGGCACGCGCTCGGGTTCGTGTTCCAGTCCTTCCACCTGGTCGACGAGCTGACCGCGCTCGAGAACATCGAGCTACCGGCGCTGCTGGCCGGCGCGTCGCCACGGAAGGCGCGCGAGCTGCTGGCCCAGGTGGACCTCGAGGATCGTGCCGAGCACCTTCCCTCCGCTCTCTCCGGCGGGCAGCGCCCAGCGGGTGGC
>Ga0187769_10000058_pt1 | contig 51858 bp, 52 predicted proteins | sample 0116_SJ02_MP02_1_FD_133140 | JGI IMG/M metagenome (GOLD analysis project Ga0187769, IMG submission 133140) | Tropical peat soil microbial communities from peatlands in Department of Meta, Colombia - 0116_SJ02_MP02_10_MG | ecosystem: Environmental > Terrestrial > Soil > Wetlands > Peat | place...
AACGTTCAGCGCCGTCTGGGGGAGCGCTCCCGCTGGCTCACGGTGATCTGCGCCGCCGGACCGGTCCGTCACTCGATGGACCTGGCCAGGCTGACCGAACCCCTCGGGGTCGTGTCGGGCTTCACTGAGTACCGTCTCGAGCGCGCGGCGCGGGACGCGACAGGAAGCTAGCTACGACCCCGGCGCCGCGCCGGCCGGCATGAGCTCATCCTGGCACTCGGCCAGTGCCCCGATCACGATCGTGAGGTGTTCGTCGAAGTCGACCCCGAGCTCCTCGGCTCCGTGCCGGAGCTCCTCGCGATTGACCGCCGCCGCGAAGCTGGGCTGCTTGAGCTTCTTCTTGACCGATTTCGGTGTCATCCCGACCAGACCCTCGGGGCGGACGTAGGCGACTGCCAAAACAAACCCCGACAGCTCATCCACCGCGTACAACGCCTTCTCCATCGGCGAATCTCGGGATACGCCGAGGAAATCTGCATGAGAGGCCACCGCCCGCACGAGCTCGGGCGGGTACCCGCGCCGCTCGAGTTCGGCGATCGCGTAGCGCGGGTGTCCGTCCTCGAGGTTCGGGTAGCGCTCGTAGTCGAGATCGTGGAGCAGCCCGGTGAGTCCCCACAGCTCCTCGTCGCCCCCGAACCGCGGCGCATATGCGCGCATCGCTGCCTCTACGGCCAGCATGTGGCGGCGCAGCGAATCTGACGATGTCCAATCACAAAGGAGGTCCCAGGCCTCCGGGCGCGAAATCTGACCCTGCATGGACGGGAGCCTAGCGAGGGACCGAGCACCTCAGCCTCTGCCCGTCGGTCCGCCACCTCCGGGACCGCCGTCGGGCGAGGAAATCGTCGTTCGCCGGACCACCCCCGGGCGCCGGCGCAGGCCGGCTCGACGTCCTCCGAGTGACGAACGACGGCCCTGGGAGGCGAACCTGCCCACGCGACAAGGTACCCTGCGGCCACCCATGGAAAAGTTCGTAATTGAAGGCGGGACGCCCCTTTCGGGCACGATCGTTCCCGCAGGCAACAAGAACGGCGCGCTCCCCATCCTGGCGGCGTGCTTGCTCACCGACGACGAGATGATCCTCCGCAACGTGCCGCGGATCAGAGACGTGGAGGCGATGACGCTGCTGCTCGAGCAGCTCGGAGCCCGGGTCCAGTGGCTCGGCCCCGGCGAGATCTCGATCGACTGCTCGAGCATCGACAGCACGGAGGTCGACCGTGACCTTGCGGACCGGATCCGCGCCTCGTTCCTGCTCGCGGGCCCGCTGCTGGCTCGCTTCGGCCGTGCCCACATGCCCCCGCCGGGCGGGGACGTGATCGGCCGCAGGCGACTCGATCCTCACCTCGACGCGTTCCGCGCCTTGGGCGCCTCGGTCGAGGACAACGGTGGCGACATCAAGCTCGAGGCCTCGCTAGGGCTGAGGCCGTGCGACTTCCTGATGGACGAGCCCTCGGTGATGGCCACCGAAAACGCGCTGATGGCGGCCGCCCTTACCCGCGGCCCGACCGTGATCCGCAACGCCGCCTCCGAACCGCACGTCCAGGATCTGGCCCGCATGCTCGTGGCGATGGGCGCCCAGATCGACGGGATCGGCTCCAACGTGATGACCGTCCACGGCGTCGCCAGCCTCCGAGGCTGCACGCACTGGATCGCTCCCGACCACATCGAGATCGGATCGTTCATGGCCCTGGCGGGCGTCACCGGAGGCGAACTCGTTGTCAAGGACACGGTCCCCGAGGACCTGCGCATGATCCGGCTCGTGTTTGAGCGTCTCGGCCTGCGCAGCGAGTTGCGGGGCTCGGACGTGATCGTCCCCGGCAACCAGGAGCTCGTGATCCGCAACGACAAGGGCGATCACACACCCAAGGTGCAGGACGGCCCGTGGCCCGCGTTCCCCGCCGACCTGACGAGCGTCGCCCTGGCTCTCGCCACCCAGGCCCAGGGGTCCGTGATGATCCACGAGTGGATGTTCGAGAACCGCCTGTTCTTCGTCGACAAGCTCGTGCTGATGGGTGCCTCGATCACGATCTGCGATCCGCACCGGGCGATGGTGGTCGGTCCGCGCTGCCTCCACGGTCAGCGCGTCGACTCGCCGGACATCCGCGCCGGCATGGCGATGCTGATCGCGGCCTTCGCCGCCGACGGCACCACCGAGATCGGCAACGTGCGCCACATCGACCGCGGGTACGAGCGCATCGACGAGCGGCTGCGCGAGCTCGGCGCCCGGATCGAGCGCGAGGACGACGTACCGGTCTCGGTCTAGTGCACCGCCTGCGAACGGTCACCCCGTTCCTCGCGGGGCACTGAGTACGCAAACAGCGGGCACCGCGCCGATGGTCGATCGCATTCCCAGCGGAACGCGCGATTTCCTGCCCGACGAGATGCGGGAGCTGCGGGCCATGACCGACCGCATCAGGGCGGTGTTCGAGCGGGCCGGCTACGGCGAGGTCTACACGCCCGCGCTCGAGTACGAGACGACGTTCGCCCGCACCAATCCGAGCGCGAGCGGCCCCGCCTACCGCGTGTTCGACGAGCTCGGCAACGTGCTCGTGCTCCGCTCGGACATGACGATCCCGATCGCGCGGCTGGTCGCCACCCGCTACCGCGACGCCGAGCCGCCGTTTCGGTTCAGCTACTTCGCGCACGCCTACCGCAGCGTCCGGCCCCAACGCGGGCAGTCACGCGAGTTTCTTCAGGCCGGGATCGAGCTGATCGGGGCGACGGCACCGGAGGGCACGGCGGAGGTGCTGACCGTCCTCTGCAACGCCCTCGACGCCGCAGGCCTCGAGACCTATCGAGTCGGCCTGGGTGACGCCTCGCTGTACCCGGCGCTGCTCGACCGCCTGGGCGTCGACCCCGACCGCCGCGAGCACATCCTCACGGAGCTGGCCAACGGGGATTTCGTCGGCCTGCAAAAAGAGGTCGACGCCCTGCGCCTCGATCCCGAAGATGCGGAGCTCCTGCTCCGCGTGCCCCAGCGCAGAGGCGGACCGGAGGTCCTGCAGACCCTCCCCGGTCCGCTCGAGGCCGCCGCCACGGGGATGCGCGCCGTGCACGCCTTGCTCGCGCCCGAGGTGGCAAACCGGCTCATCTTCGACCTGGGGCTGGTGCGCGGCCTCGGCTACTACACCGGCGCGGTGTTCCAGGTCTACGACCCGGCGTACGGCGTCCCGATGGGCATCGGCGGACGCTACGACGAGCTGCTCGGACAGTTCGGGCGGCCGCTGCCCGCCGTCGGCTTCGCGCTGAACGTGGAGCGGCTGCACATCGCGCTCACGAGCGAGGAACGAGGCCGCAGCCGAAGGCAGCTGCCATGAGCGAGCTGCGGATCGCGGTTCCGCGCGGAGCGTTGTTCGCGCAAACGCTCGAGCTCCTCGACCGCCTCGGCCTTTCCACCCGCGAGGTCCGCGAGAACGACCGCAAGCTGCTGTTCGAGGACGTCGGGATCGTCACCATGCGCCCCTCCGACGTGCCGACCTACGTCGAGGCGGGCGCCGCCGACCTCGGGATCACCGGCAAGGATGTGCTGCTCGAGCAGTCCGAGCGCGACCTGTACGAGCTCCTCGACCTCGGCTACGGCGATTGCACGATGGTGCTGGCAACGGTCGCCGGCGAGGACCCCGCGGCCGAGGCGCTGCGGCGCCTGGGGGTCGTGCGGATCGCCACTAAGTACCCTCGCATCGCCACTCGCTACTTCCTCGAGACCGGCCGTCAGGCCGAGATCGTCGAGGTCAAGGGATCGGTGGAGCTCGCCCCGCTCACGGGACTGGCCGAGGGGATCGTGGATCTCACCGCCAGTGGCGCGACCCTGCGCGAGAACGGCCTGGTCGTGCGCGAGGAGATCGCCCACAGCACGGCGCGGCTGATCGCGAACCCGGTCTCGCACAAACTCAAGGCCCCGGCCATCGACGCCCTGCTCGAGCGCCTCCATGCGATGTGAGCGCTTCACCCTGGACGGCGATCCGGCCCAGACCGCGGCAGCGCTCAGAGACCTGATACCGGCACCCGAGTCCGTGCGCGAGATGGTCGCTGAGATCATCGCTGAGGTCCGCTCCCATGGCGATACGGCCCTGCTCGACTACATCGCGAGGTTCGACACCGCAGGAGCGCAGCCAAAGCCGATCCGGGTGCGGCCCGACGAGCTCGAAGCCGCCGCGAGCACCCTCGACGCACGAGTCCGCCACGGCCTCGAGCGCGCGATCGAGAACCTCGAGACGGTGATGGTGGGCTGGCGCGCGGGCCTCGGACAGTCGGTGCAGCTGGGGGAGAACCAGGTCGTGCTCCGCCACGCCGCCGTGTCACGCGCCGCCGTCTACGTCCCCGGTGGGCGGGCTCCGTACCCGAGCACGGTCGTGATGGGGGTTGTGCCTGCGCGGTTGGCCGGAGTCGAGCACATCGCGGTATGCGCGCCACCGAGCCGCGACGGCGACGTCGATCCGGTCGTGCTCGCGGCCTGCCACATGACCGGCGCCGCCGTCGCCTACCGGATGGGCGGAGCCCACGCGATCTCCGCGCTCGCCTACGGCACCGCCTCCGTCGCCCCGGTGGACGTGATCGTCGGCCCCGGGAGCCTGTATGTGCAGGAGGCCAAGCGGCAAGTGTTCGGTCAAGTGGGGATCGACGGCTTCGCCGGTCCAAGCGACCTGCTGGCGGTCGCGACCGGCGACGCGGACCCCGACACGCTCGCGCTGGACCTGCTGGCCCAGGCCGAGCATGGTCCCGGCACGCTCGTGATCGCGGTCTCGGACGCCCTCGAGCTGCTGTCGAAGCTCGTGAGACGGCTCGAAGATGCCCCCGACACCGGAGCGCTCAGCGCGGTGGTGGAGGCGAGCGACGCCGGACAGGCGCTGGCCCTCGCGGAGGCGTTCGCCCCCGAGCACCTCCAGCTGGTGGGCGCCCGCGCCGAGGCGCTGGCGGATCGGGTCACACGCGCCGGCTGTGTGTTCGTCGGGCCGGGTGCCGGCACCGCGTTCGGCGACTACATCGCCGGCTCAAACCACATCCTCCCGACCAACGGCGCCGCCCGCTTCGCCTCCGGACTGAGCCCCGAGCACTTCCTGCGCCGCTTTACCGAGGTGCGGATCGCCGACGGCGGCGAGCTCGCTCGATCCGCGGCTCCGCTCGCGCGCGCCGAGGGCTTCGAGCTGCACGCCGAGTCGATGGAGGCCCGCATCGACGGAGAATGGTCGACGGCGCCCGGCGGCGGCGCCTTCGGGGACAATGGCCCTCGATGACGCGCGCCGCCCAGATCGAGCGTAGGACCGCGGAGACCGATGTGCACGTCAGCCTCGCCCTCGACGGCGACGGCGCCGGCGAGCGCGACACCGGCGTCGGGTTCTTCGACCACATGCTCGACTTGCTGGCCCGTCACGGCCACCTCGACCTGGTCGTCCGCGCCCGCGGCGATCTCGACACCGGCGCGCACCACACCGTCGAGGACGTCGGGATCTGCCTCGGCCAGGCCCTCTACGAGGCGCTGGGCGACCGCGCCGGCATCAGCCGGTTTGGGCAGGCCACGATCCCGATGGACGAGGCCCGGGTTTCCTGCGCGATCGACATCTCCGGGCGCGGGCTGTGCGCCTTCGAGGTCGCGCTGCCGCCCGGTGCCACCGGCGGCTTCGACCACGAACTGCTCGAGGAGTTCTGCCGCGCGCTGGCGCTCAACGCAAAGCTGACCCTTCATTTGACCGGCGAGCGCGGCACCAACGCCCACCACGTGATCGAGGCAACCTTCAAGTCCCTGGCCCGGGCGCTGCGCAGCGCGGTCGCGCTCGACGACTCGGTGCGCGGGGTGCCGAGCACCAAGGGGACGCTCGTATGACGCGGGTGGTGGTGATCGACTACGGGATGGGCAATCGCCGCTCGGTCGAGAAGGCCCTCGAGCACGTCGGTGCGCAGGCCGCGATCACCGGCGATCACGACGAGCTGCGACGCGCCGACGGCCTGATCCTGCCCGGCGTGGGCGCCTTCCCACAGGCCATGCACAACCTTTACGGGCTGGGCCTGCCCGACGTGATCCGCGAGCTCGTCGACCAGGGGACGCCGCTGCTCGGCATCTGTCTGGGCATGCAGCTGATGTTCTCGTCTTCGGAGGAGATGGGCGGTGCGCGCGGTCTCGGCCTGATTCCCGGCGAAGTCACGGGCCTAGATCCCGGCGGGCGGCGCATCCCCCACATCGGGTGGAACGAGGTGCGCTTCGAGCGCCCGTCGCCGCTCACCGCCGAATTGCCCGCAGCCGGCTGCCCCTTCTATCACGTGCATTCGTTCGCGGCGCGCCCGCGCGACCCCGCCGACGTCATCGGCACCACCGAGTACGGCGAGCGCTTCGCGACCATCGTCGGCCGCGGCCGAGTGCTTGCCGTCCAGTTCCACCCCGAGAAATCGTCGCGGCACGGACTGCGCATGCTCCACAACTTCGTGGGGCTGTGCGCGGGAGAGGCGGCCGGGTCCGGTCGCGTGGCCGCATGATCCTCCTGGCCGCGGTCGACATCCTGGAAGGCAAGGCGGTCCGCCTGACCCGCGGGGAGTTCGACCAGCGCACGGTCTACGACGCCGATCCGCTCGAAGCCGCCCGCCGCTGGGTGGCCGAGGGCGCCCGCAGCCTCCACGTGGTCGACCTGGACGGCGCCCGCCGGGGCGCGCCGGTCAACATCGAGCACGTCTGGCGGATCACCGCCGAGCTGCCCGTCCCGGTCCAGGTGGGCGGCGGCCTGCGGAACATCGGCGCGGTCCGCGAAGCGATCGAGGCCGGCGCCGCCCGGGTGGTGATCGGCACCGCCGCCTACCAGGACATCGACTTTCTCGATGCGGCAATCGCGGAGTTCGACGACCGGGTCGTGGTCTCGATCGACGCGCGCGCCGGCCGCCTGGCCGGCGCCGGCTGGACCGAGCAGACCGACATCCCGATCGAGGCGGTGATCGAACAGCTCGGCGCGCGCGGTGTGCGCCGGTACGTGTACTCGAGCATCGATCGCGACGGGATGTTGGCGGGGCCTGACCTCGAGGGCGCCCGCCGCGTCGCCGAGACAGTCCGCGGGACGTATGCCTACTCGGGCGGCATCGCCTCGCTCGAGGACCTGCGCTCGCTGGTCGCGCTGCGTCAGGTCAACCTGAACGGCGTGATCGTCGGCAAGGCCCTGTACGAGCGGCAGTTCACGATCGCCGACGGCCAGGCCGTGCTAGACGGCGAGGGCCGCTAAATGCACTACAAGCGCGTCATCCCGTGTCTTGACGTGGACGCCGGGCGCGTGGTCAAGGGCGTTGGCTTCCTCGACCTGCGCGACGCCGGCGATCCGGTCGAGCTGGCCTGCCGCTACGACGCCGACGGGGCCGATGAGCTCGTGTTCCTCGACATCACGGCCACCTCCGACCGGCGCGAGACGGTCGTCGATCTGGCCCGCCGGACCGCCGACGACGTTTTCGTCCCATTCACGATCGGCGGGGGTATCCGCTCGGTCGCCGACGCGCAGGCGGTGCTCGACGCCGGCGCGGACAAGGTCTCGATCAACTCCGCCGCGCTCTCACGCCCGGAGCTGATCGACGAGCTGGCGGCCAACTTCGGCTCCCAGTGCGTGGTGTTGGCGATCGATGCCAAGGCGCCGCCGCCAGGCGCCGCCGACAATCCGATTAACTCGATCGGCGATCGGGGCTGGGAGGCTTACGTCGCCGGCGGCCGCACCCCTACTGGCCGCGACGCGGTCGCCTGGGCGCGCGAGGGGACCGAGCGCGGAGCGGGGGAGATCCTCTTGACCAGCATGGACCGCGACGGGACCAACGCGGGCTACGACCTCGCGCTTACGTCGGCGGTCGCCGGCGCCGTCGAGGTGCCGGTGATCGCGTCAGGCGGCGCCGGGCGCTTGGAGCACCTGACCGAGGCGATCGAGGCGGGGGCCGACGCGGTGCTGTGCGCTTCGATCCTCCATTACGGGCATCACACAGTGCCCGAGATCAAGGCGTACCTAGCCGAGGCGGGCGCAGCAATCCGCCCGGCTGAGTAGGCCTCGCTCTGCTCGGCGTCCGTGGGACGTCTGGAGCCTCGTCCGGCTGTATCTGTATCTATGTATGTTGGCCCGGTTGAAGTTGCCGCGCTAAGCGGCCTCTTCCACGTATCCGGCGGCGGCGCACGCATCACAGTACGCGGCAGGCGGAACGCGGGGCTCATAACAACCAGGACGGCAGCACGTAGACGACCGCTTGGGCCGACCGCGACCGATCCGGGCGGCCGCGGCATCCTTGAGCTCCTCGCGCATGCGATCGAGCTCCGCCGCGTGCGACGCGCAGAACCTGCGGCCCGGCATGGCCGACTCCTGGCAGTGACTTCCACTACGACAACGCATAGACGCAGGAGGATAGCAGGAAGCTCTCGAACGCACGTTCCCTGCGGGCTTCATTGCACGCCGTATGCGGGTATTTCTTGGGCGCCTGTTGTCGGGTTGCAAGCGCCGTATTGAGGGTAAGTTAGCGCGCCGCGCAACTCGGCGCTCGGCGGCGCGAGCGGCCCCCCTCAGTGGCGGTTGGGGAGCATCTGGTAGAGCATCGTGTAGCCGCTCAGGTAGATCGTGCCGGTGTCGTCGCAAACCACCGGGTTGAACGCTCCGTCCGGGAACGAGAAGACCTGGCGACCGGTGCGCACGTCGAGCCCGGCGGTCGTCTTTGTCCCGAGGTCCGAGTAGTAGACGACATTGCCGACGATCGTCGCCGAGCCGGAGATCTTCCCGCCGGCGGGATGCTTCCACCGGATCGCGCCGGACTGGGCGTCGAACGCGTAGAAGTTCCCGTCGTAGGAGCCGAGGAACACGGTTGGCCCGAGACCGGGGGTGTCCTCGACGGCCGGAGAGGCGTACACGTAGGCCCCGGTTGCGGTGGCCCAGGCGAGCTGACCGGTCTTCTGGGCGAACGAGTAGACGCGCCCGTCGGTGTTGCCCATGTAGACGCGGCCGAAGGCCACGGCGGGCGTCGAGTAGAAGTTGCCCGACCCAAACCCGAAGTCGGCGCCGTTGGTGTTGACGGCCCAGATCTGGTGACCGGTGGCGGCGTTGACCGCGTAGGCGCGGCCGGAGTAGTCGCCGAAGTAAAGGACGCCGTTCGAGAGCGCCGGCCCGCCCTTGACGGGGCCGCTGGCGTGGTAGATCCAGTTGACCTGGCCGGTGGTGGCGTTCAGCGAGTACACGGTCCCGCTCTGATCGCCGAAGTACACCGCGTTGCCCCAGGCGATCGGCGAGGACTCGGTGCCGGCCGGAATCGGCTTGGACCACACGATCTGGCCCGTGTTCATCGACAGGGCCGCGAATCGTCCGTTGCCAGGGGTCGACCCCGGGTGGGGGTCGGTGGACAGGAGTGACACGTACATCAGCCCCTGACTGACCCCGAGCGCCGGGGAGGCGGCCGCCAGCGTCCCCACCTTGGTCTCCCACAGCTTGCGCCCGGTGCGCTTGTCGAGCTCCTTGGCCGAGCCGTCATCGTCGAGGAGGTAGAGCGAGTTCCGGTAGATGACCGGCGGGAACTCGAGCAGCGCATAGTCCTGGAAGCGCCAGCCGATGTGCAGCGGCGGCTCGGGCGGGTTCGGACCGGAGTAGAAGTGCGTGCGCTCCGCGTCGTAGCCGTAGCGCGGCCAGGTGAAGTTGTCGACCGCCGCGGGCTTCTGGGCCGTCGTCGTGGTGGTGGGCCGCGTGAACTCGACGTTTGGGTGGGAGACGTTGCGCGGCTCGTGGGCCAATACGAACGCCACCCCACCTCCGGCCAGCACAAGCACGACCACCAGGGCGACGAGCCCCCACCGCACCCAGCGGCGCGAACCGGGACTCGGCATGGCGGGCAATGCTAGCCACCGGCCTCCGGGAAGGCGCTTGGGAAGAAACTATGACTATGTTCGAGTTTCTTCCCAAGCGGCGCGAGCTGCTCGGCCGCGTCAGGGCGCTGCCGGCGGCCGGACCGCTGGTGGCGCGCCTGGACGAGCGCCCGGGTGTCTACCTGGTCGGCGGGGCGGTCCGGGACCTCTTGTTGGGCGGTGCCCCGTACGACCTCGACCTCGTGGTGGAGCACGACGCGGCCGCGGTCGCGGCGTCGCTCGGCGGACAGCTGACGCTGCATGATCGCTTCGGGACGTCGACCGTGCGGCTCGAGGGATTCGTCTACGACATCGCCCGCGCCCGGCGCGAGACCTACGCCCACCCAGGGGCGCTCCCCGAAGTCGCGCCGGCGCCGCTCGACGAGGACCTCCTGCGCCGCGACTTCACCGTCAACGCACTGGCCATTGCGCTGGCGGGTGAACAGGCGGGCGAGCTCCGCGCCGTGCCGCACGGACTCGAGGATCTCGACGCCCGGCGCCTCCGCGTCCTCCACGACCGCAGCTTCCTCGACGACCCCACCCGGCTGCTGCGCCTGGTGCGCTACGCGAGCCGCCTGCGGTTCGAGATCGAGCCGCACACTCGCGCGCTGGCGGTCGCGGCGGTCGCGGGTGGGGCGCTCGGGACGGTAAGCGGGTCGCGGGTCGGCGCCGAGCTCAGGCTCTTGGCGCGCGAGCAGGATCCGGTCGGCGGGCTGGTGGTCCTGCGCGAGCTGGGCCTGGACGCCGCGGTCCATCCCGACTTCGGCTTGCGCGAGGAGGCGCTGGCCCGGCGCGCCCTAGCGCTGCTGCCGGGCGACGCGCGGCGGGACCGGCTTGTGCTCGCCGTGGCGTCGCTTGACCTTCCTGCCCCGGAGCTGTGGTCGCTCTTGGACTCGCTCGCGTTCGAGGCCGAGGATCGCGACGCGATCGTGGCCACAGCCGCGCGGGCGCGGGAGCTCGCCGGCGCGCTCGCCGCAGCCGGCGCCCCGTCCGAGATCGCCCGCGTGGCCGGCGCCGGTCCGCCCGAGCTGGTGGCGCTGGCCGGCGCGCTCGGGCCGGAGCGCCAGGCCCGCGAATGGCTCGAGCACCTGAGGCATGTCCGCCTGTCGATCGACGGCCGCGACCTGCTTGCGGCCGGCGTGCCCGAGGGTCCGGCGATCGGGCGGGGCCTGCGCGCCGCGCTGGCGGCCAAGCTCGACCAGCGCGCTTCCGACCGCGAGCAGGAGCTCGCCGAGGCGCTCCGGGCTGCCTCGGGCGCCCCGCACTAAGCCGCTGGCGTGAATCCGCTAAGGCGCCGCCGTCAGGCGTCGCCGAGAATCCCACTAGCCTGCTCCGCGTGGGTGTCCTGAGACTGCCCGAGCCGTTCTACGCCCGCGGCGAGCACCTGGGAATCGACCTGCCCGGGGCGCAGGTACTGTTCACGACCCGCCGGGGTGGCTTCTCGGAGGGCCAGTTCGCGAGCCTCAACCTGGGGCGGCTGACGACCGACCGCCCGGAGGCCGTGCAGCGCAACCGGGCGACGCTCCAGACAGAGGTCGGGCGCCCACCCGCCTATATCCGTCAGGTCCACGGCACCGTCGTCCGGAGGATCGAATCGCTGCCGGTGGAGGGGCTCGCGCCGCTCCCCGACGAGGGGGTCGAGCTGCCCGAGGCCGACGGCCAGGCGACGCCGCTGCCGGACGTGGCGCCGATGGTGCTCACCGCGGACTGTCTCCCGATCGCGATCGCGGGAAGGAACGCAGTCACGATGGTGCACGCTGGCTGGAGGGGGCTGGCCGGTGGGATCGTGGCCGAGGGCGTGCGCGCGGTGCGCGAGCTCGGGGCAGAGGGTCCGCTCGAGGCGGCAATTGGGCCGGGCGCCGGCGCCTGTTGCTACGAGGTGGGGGAGGAGGTTCATCGCGAGTTCGCCGGCTACGGCGACGGGGTTCGACGCGGGCGCAACCTCGATCTGAAGGCAATTGCCCGCCTGCAGCTCGAGCGCGCGGGCGTGCGGACGGTGCACGACGTGGACCTGTGCACGATCTGCTCCGATCGGTCCCTGTTCTTCTCCCATCGCCGCGATCGCGGAGTGACGGGCCGGCAGGCGGGAATCGTGTGGTTGAGCTGATCCGGGGATTGGAGGCCGACGCGGTTCGGTCCAACCTCGAGCGGGTTCGCTCGAACATCGCCGACACCGGACGCGATCCGGAGGAGGTGGAGGTCTTGGCGGCGGTCAAGTACGTCCCGGTGGAGGAGCTGGACGTCCTGGCGGAGGCGGGCCTGACGCTTCTCGGCGAGAACCGGGCGCAGGACCTGGTGGAGAAGGCCGAGGCGTATCCGGGCGTGTTCACATGGGACTTCATCGGCCACCTGCAAAGCCGCAAGGTCCGCCAGGTCCTGCCGTACGTACGGTTCATCGAGACGGTCGCGAGCGATTCGGCGCTCGAGCAGCTGGGCCGCCACGGCAATGACGCGACCGAGGTCCTGGTTGAGGTCAACGTGGCGGGCGAGGCGGGCAAGAGCGGAATCGCGCCGGCCGAGCTCGCGGGATTCCTCGAGCGCGCTCCGGTCCGGATCGTCGGGCTGATGACGATGCCCCCGCTGGCGCGCGATCCCGAGGACAGCCGCAGGCACTTCGCGGCCCTTCGCGAACTCGCGCGGGAGCACGGCCTGGCCCACCTGTCGATGGGTACCAGCCAGGACTACTTGGTGGCCGTGCAGGAAGGGGCTACGATCGTGCGGCTCGGCACGAGCCTGTATACGCCCGCGAGAGCGTCATAATCACGGCAGGGAATCCCTCCCGGGAAGCGAAAGACCCGAAGGCGCCGCCTCAGGCGCCGCCGACAATTCGATTAGATCTTAAGATGGCCTTACGAGACACCTGGCACCGCACGCTTATGTACTTCGGGCTGGCGGATGACGAGGAATACGAGGAGGACCTCGAGCCTTACGAAGAGCCCGAGGCCGAGGCCCAGCACGCCTACAGCGACCGGTCCCAGAACGTCCGCCGGCTGAGCTCGCGGCGGCGGCGCGACGAGTTCGACGACATCTTTGCCGACGACGCCGAGGCCGACCGCCGCACCACCTCGCTTAGGCCGGTCGGAGGAGGAGGAGGGGGAGGCGGAGGCCGAGGCAACGGGCGCGGAGGCGCCGACCGGATGCATTTCGTCGCCCCCAAGAACTTCAATGACGTGCAGGACGTCGCGGACAAATTCAAGGACGCGATCCCCGTCATCCTGAACCTGCAGAACACCGATCACGACTTGTCCAAGCGTCTGATCGACTTCTCGAGCGGCCTCACCTATGCGCTCGACGGCGGCATGCAGCGGATCGCCGACAAGGTGTTTCTGCTCACTCCGCGCAACGTCGAGGTCTCGGCGGAGGAGCGTGCCAGACTGCTCGAGAAGGGCTTCTTTAACCAAAGCTGAGCTTCGCTCGAGGGCGGCGTTCACGCCAGCGCTAGATTTCATTACATGCAGCTCGGTCTGATCGGCGCTGGAAACATGGCGCGTGCGCTTGCGCGCGGCTGGGGCGATCCCGTGCTGGTCTCCGATGGCGGCTCCGGGCGGGCCAGGGAGTTGGCCGCCGAGCTGGGTGGCGAGGCGCTCGACTCGAACGTCGAGGTCGCCGACCGCGCTGATCTCGTGGTGCTCTGCCACAAGCCGGCCCAGTGGCTGTCGGTCGCGCACGAGCTGCGCGGGCACGCAAAGGCTGTCGCCTCGGTCGTCGGTGGGGTGGAAACGGGAGTGCTGCGTCAGGAGTACGGCGTCCCGGTGTTCCGTTTCATGCCCAACACGCCGGTCGAGGTCCGCCGCGGGGTGCTCTGCTACTCGCCCGAGGACGACCTCGACGTAGAGCTCGAGGCGCAGGTGCTCGACCTGTTCGGGCGGCTGGGGCACGTCGTGCGAGTGCCCGAGCGCCTGATCGAGGCGGCCAGCGCGGTGATGGGCGTCGGCCCGGCCTACCAGGCGCTGCTCGCCGAGGCCCAGGTCGACGCGGCGGTCCGGCACGGGCTCGCCCCCGGTCTGGCCGGCCGGCTCGTGGTCGAGACGATGGCCGGCACTGCGGCGCTGCTGAAGATTCGGGACTACGACACGCTGACCGTCCGCCGCGAGGTGACCTCACCGGGCGGCACGACGGCGCGCGGCTTGGCGGCGCTCGAGCGCGGCGGCCTGCGCCCGGCTTTCCAGGACGCGTTCGACGCGGTGGTGGGAGCGGCGCGGTGATGGTGCTTGCGTCGGTCACCCGGGGCGACATCGCGCATTACGTGAACGCGCTGTTCTGGGTCTACATCATCCTGATCTTCCTGTACATCCTGCTCAACATGGCGTTCTCGCTGGGCCTGCGGCCCCCGTACTCGCGCTTCACCGACGCGGTCATGAACTTCCTGCGCGACGTGTGCGAGCCGTACCTGAAGATCTTCCGCCGGTTCATCCCGCCAATCGGCATGTTCGACCTGACGCCGATGATCGCGATCATCGTCCTGTACATCGTGCAGAGGCTTGTGGTCAGCGCCATCGCGGGCTGAACTCCCGCGAGATGTCGAGATGACGCAGGCGACTGGATCGCTCCGCGCAGCAGCATGCGCCCGGGCCGCCCTCGTCGCCGGGATCGTGCTCGCCCTGGACCAGATCACCAAGCGCACCATCGCGTCGGGGATCGCCCTAGGCGCCGAGAAGAAGCTCCTGCCTGGCGTGCACCTCGTGCACGTGCGCAACACCGGCGTCGCCTTCAGCCTGTTCTCCGGCGGGGGCACGCTCGTGCTCGTGCTCACGCTGGCCGCGCTGGCCATCTTGATCGGCTACTTCCTGCGCCGGCCCGACCGCCCATGGCTGTGGCTCCCGACCGGCATGCTCATCGGGGGCGCGATCGGCAACCTGATCGACCGGATAGCGAACGGGGCGGTGACGGACTTCATCAAGCTTCCGCACTGGCCGGCCTTCAACGTCGCCGACATGTCGATCACATTCGGTGTGCTGTTACTGCTGTGGGTGCTCGAGAGGTCGGGCACGAAGGCATCGCGCCGGGGATGAGCGCGGATTCGCGGACCGAGCTGCGTGTCCCTGAGCCCGCCGCCGGGACCCGCCTGGACCGGTTCCTGGGTGGGGTCCTCGGTTCCCGCGCGCGAGCGCAGACGCTGATCGACGCCGGCCGGGTTCGCGTCGATGGCGCGTGCCGGCCCAAGCGCCACCTGGTGGCCGCCGGCGAGGCGATCGAGATCGACGAGCGGGCGCCCGAGCCGGGCCTCGTGCCCGACGCCGCTGCGCCGTTCGCGGTGGCCTACGAGGACGACTATCTGCTCGTGGTCGACAAGCCCGCCGGCGTGGTCGTCCATCCGGCCCGCGGCCACACCGTAGGCACGCTCGCCCAGGCCCTGGCCGGGCGGGCGGCCGGCGGCGAGGACCCGTGGCGGGCGGGGATCGTCCACCGCCTCGACCGCGATACGTCGGGGCTGCTGGTGGTGGCCAAGAACGACGCCGTTCACCGAGCGCTCAAGTCATTGCTGGCCCAGCGCCGGCTCCGGCGCGAGTACCTGGCGCTCGTCGACGGGCACCCGCCGGCCCGGAGCGGCACGATCGACGCGCCGATCGGGCGCCACCGCCGCGACCGCAAGCTGATGTCAATCGACAGCGACGATCCTCGCGAGGCCCGAACCCACTTCGAGATCGAGCGCCTGCTGCCGGCGGCGGCGCTCCTGCGAGTCGTGCTCGAGACGGGCCGCACGCACCAGATCCGAGTGCATCTGGCCGCGATCGGCCACCCGGTCTGCGGCGACCCCCAGTACGGCACGCGGGGCCGCTTCGGCCTGGATCGTCAATTTCTGCACGCCGCTCGCCTGGCCTTCGTCCACCCCGTCACCGGCGAGCAGATCGACGCCCGCTCCGAGTTGCCGGCCGATCTGGCGGCGGCGCTGGCGCGAGGCGAGCGCTGCGAGTAGTCGGCGGCTGCGGGTCCAGCGCTCACCCACAAAAGACTGGAGCTCGGCTGAGGCTGCGGATTGCCCAGCCACCGCCCGGGCTGGCGGAGCGGTGAGCAACGGAGACGTGGTCAGCATCGCCGACGGGCTTGGGACGCCGGCTGGTCCGGCGCTGGAGCGCGAGCTGCCCGCCCGCACGCAAAAAGAAGGCGAGGCGGCCCGTCCACAGCCGCCCCGCCTGACGTTGCGAACCGAGCCACCGGAGGTAGGGGAAGGGAGGTTCGGCCCGCGCAGCGAGCCACCGCTGAAGGTAGGGGAAGCGAATGGCCCGCTACACCTGAAAACGTAGCGGCGCAGCAAAACTTGCGTAAACTGGAACGGAACGTCCCCGATCCCGTTCGCGTGGATCGCGCCCTGCCTCGGTGACCCGAGGTCCGCGAGCGCACGCGAGCGGCTGAAGTGCAAACCAAAAACACAAGGGAGTAGCACTGGTGGCTCAGATAGGAATCAAGGAGCTGCTGGAGGCCGGCGTCCACTTCGGCCACCAGACGCGCCGCTGGAACCCGAAGATGCGCCGTTTCATCTTCGGCGAGCGCGACGGCAACTACATCATCGACCTCCTCCAGACCCAGGTTTTGCTGGAGGACGCTCAGAAGTTCGCCGCGGAGGTGTCTCGCCGCGGCGGGACCGTGCTCTTCGTCGGCACCAAGAAGCAGGCCCGCGACACGATTCGCGAGAACGCCGAGGCGGCGGACATGCCGTACGTCAATCATCGTTGGCTCGGCGGCCTGCTGACGAACTTCCAGACGATCTCGCTACGCATCAAGCGCCTCCACGACCTGGAGCGTTACGAGTCCGAGGGCCAGCTCCAACTGCTGCCGACGCGGGAACGGATGGCGGCCCAGGCGGACCTCGAGAAGCTGCGCGCGAACCTCGGTGGCGTGAAGAACATGCAGCGCCTTCCCGACGCGGTGTTCGTGATCGACCTGAAGACCGAGACGATCGCGGTCCGCGAGGCGCAGCGCCTGCGGATCCCGATCATCGGCCTTGTCGACACCAACTGCGACCCGGACGGAATCGACTACGTGGTCCCCGGCAACGACGACGCGATCCGCTCCTGTGCGCTGATCACCAGGGCGATCGGGGACGTGGTGTCGCAGGGCCACAACGTCTTCCGTGAAGAGGAGGAGCGCGCTCGGATCGAGCGCGAGCGTCAGGAGGCCGAGGAACGAGCCCGTCAGGAAGCGGAGGAGCGGGCCCGGCAGGAGGCCGAGGAGCGGGCCCGCCAAGAGGCTGAAGAGCGGGCCCGGCAGGAGGCCGAGGAGCTCGAGCGCCAGGAGGCCGAGGCGCGCGCGCGGCAGGAAGCTGCGGCCGCGGCGGCAGCGGAGGCCGCGCAGCCCGAGACAGCGGAGGCACCCCAGCCGGTAGCGGAGGCACCCGCCGCCGAGAGCACGGCGACCGCGCCACCGGAGGCCGAGCCTGAGTCCGCGCCGCCGGAGCCCGAGGCTGCGCCACCGGAGCCCGAGGCTGCGGCGCCGGAGGCCGAGGCTGCGCCGCCTGAACTCGAGGCTGCGCCACCGGAGCCCGAGGCTGCGGCCGCGCCGGTGGAGGCCCCCGGCGCCGACAGCACGGCAGCCGCGCCACCGGAGTCCACGCCCGAGGCCTTCGGCGAAGTCGAATCGGACAATCGCGAGGCCCCCGCAGAGGAGAACGCATGAGCGCCATCACCGCAAAGGAAGTCAAGGCTCTTCGCGACCGCACGGGCGCGGGCGTGCTCGCCTGCCGCGAGGCTCTCGCCGAGTCGCAGGGTGACGTAGAGCGAGCCGTCGAGATCCTCCGCGCCCGCGGCCAGGCACAGGCGGCCAAGCGCGCCGGCGCCGAGACGACCGAAGGCGTGGTCCAGAGCTACATCCACGCCGGCAACAAGATCGGCGTGCTGGTCGAGCTCGATTGCGAGACGGACTTCGTGGCGCGCAACGATGCCTTCGTTGAGTTCGCGCGGGACCTCGCCCTGCACATCGCGGCCGCGGCCCCGATCGCCATCACCGACGAAGACGTCCCCGCGGAGGACCGCGAGCGCGAGGAGCGGATCGCTGTCGAGCAGGCGGCCGACCGGCCCGAGAACGTCCGCGAGCGTATCGTGCAGGGCAAGCTCAACAGTTGGCTCGACGACGTGGTGCTGTTGCGCCAGAAGCACGTCAACGAGGACAAGCACGGCGGCAAGACGATCGAGGAGCTGCGGGCGCAGTTGGCGAGCGAGACGGGTGAGAACGTCGTCATTCGCCGTTTCAGCCGATTCGCAGTGGGCGCTTGACCTCCGTAGGCGAGACACCAGACACCCATCCCATGACGACGGCGCCGGGCGAGGAGCGCGACGGGCGGCCCCCGGTCTACCGGCGGGTGCTGCTCAAGCTCTCCGGGGAGGCGCTGATGGGCGACCTCGAGTACGGAACCGACCCGGCGCGCGTCCAAGCCGTAGCCGCCCAGATCGCCGCCGTGCATCGTCGCGGGGTCGAGGTGGCGATCGTGGTCGGCGGCGGCAACATCTACCGCGGGCTGGCCGAAGCCGCCAGGGGAATGGACCGGGCCACGGGCGACTACATGGGGATGCTGGCCACCGTCCTGAACGCCCTGGCGCTCCAAGATGCTCTCGAGAAGGCGGGAGTCCAGACCCGCGTGCAGTCGGCCATCACGATCTCGGAGGTCGCCGAGCCCTACATCCGCCGGCGCGCCATGCGCCATCTCGAAAAGGGGCGGATCGTGATCTTCGGGGCGGGCACCGGCAACCCGTTCTTCACGACCGATACCGCCGCCGCCCTGCGCGCGGCGGAGCTCCACGCCGAGATCATCCTGATGGCCAAGAACCGCGTCGAGGGGGTCTACACGGCCGATCCGCGCCTCGATCCGACCGCTCAGTTCATCCCCGAGATAACCCACAAGGACGCGCTCACGCGCGGGCTTCAGGTGATGGACTCGACCGCGTTTGCCCTGTGCATGGACAACAATCTCCCGATCGTCGTCTTCAACATGGCTGACGGGCGGAACATCGACAAGATAGTGTCGGGAGAACGAGTGGGAACGCTGGTGAGAACGTGACCACAGACATGATCGACGAGCTCCTCGCCGACGCGCGGGAGCGGATGACGAAATCGGTCGAGGCGATCCGGACCGAGTTCGGATCGGTGCGCACCGGGCGCGCGAGCCCGGCGCTGCTGGACCGGATCTCGGTCGACTATTACGGGACCGCGACGCCGCTCAAGCAACTGGCCACGATCTCGGCCCCCGAGCCGCGACTGCTGACGATCCAGCCCTACGACAAGACCTCGATCAAGGCGATCGAGCGCGCGATCCTCGAGTCCGACGTCGGGCTGACCCCCAACAACGACGGCAGCATCATCCGCCTGGGCGTCCCCGAGCTCACCGAGGAGCGGCGCAAGCAGCTGGTAAAGGTGGTCCGGCACATCGCCGAGGAGGGCCGGGTGGCGATCCGCAACGTCCGCCGCGATGTGATGCACGACCTGCGCGAGCTCAAGGAGGCCGGCGAGGCCGGATCCGACGACGAGCATCGCGCCGAGGTCGAGCTCCAGAAGGTCACCGACGCGCGGATCGCCGAGCTCGACGAGCTGCTCAAGCACAAGGAAGCCGAGATCCTGGAGGTCTAGCTGGATGGCGACTCGCGCTGAGCGAGCAATCGCCCCGGGGAACGGTGCCCGCGCCCGCTACGTCGCGATCATCACCGACGGAAACGGCCGCTGGGCGCAGCGTCGCGGCTTGCCCGCGCTGGCCGGCCACGAGGCTGGAGCCGACACGGTCAAGGCGAGGCTCCGCGACGCGGTCGACCTCGGGGTCGAGGAGCTCACCGTGTACTCGTTCTCAACCGAGAACTGGACGCGCCCGGCGGTCGAGGTCCAGGGCCTGATGGCGATGATGGGCCGTAGGATCGAGGCAGAGACGCCCGAACTCCACGACGAAGGGGTGCGCATGCGCTTCATCGGCCGGCGGTCCGACCCGGTCCCGCAGCGTCTCGTCGAGCGGATGTCCTGGGCCGAGGAGCTGACCCGCGAGAACACCCGGATCACGCTGTTCGTGGCCTTCAACTACGGTGGCCGGGCGGAGATCGTGGACGCGGCGCGAACCTTTACGGAAGGCACGGAAGAGGACTTCCGCGCCCATCTGTACGCACCCGATATGCACGATCCCGACTTGGTCATCCGCACGAGCGGCGAGCGGCGGACCTCGAACTACCTGCTGTGGCAGACGGCTTACTCCGAGTGGGTGTTCCGCGACGAGCTGTGGCCGGACTTCTCGCGTGAGGCGTTCGAGCAGAGCCTCGAGGAGTTCTCCGTCCGCAACCGCCGATTCGGAGGGCGATAGCGATGCCGGCCGCGCGCACGGGCGCGGCAGCCCGGGAGCGTCGTCCCCGGCGCGAGCCCCGCGAGCGCAAGCCGCGTCGGCGCTCGGACCTGCTCCAGCGGATCCTGGTCGCGATCCCGCTGGCGATCGCGACGATCATCTTCATCGACCTCGGGGGCATCCCGTTCGCGGTCTTCATGATCATCGCGGGGATGATCTGCATGTACGAGCTCTACGGGCTGCTGGCGCGGTGGCGACCGATCCCCGTCGTGGGCTTCGCCGCGCTCGTGGCGATGGTGCTATTGGCGCGCTCGGACGGCCAGGGAGGCGTGCTTGGAGCCATGGTGGCGGCGGTCCCTTTCCTGCTGCTGGCGGTCGTGTTCCGCGATCAGCCCCGGCCGACGGTCGCGATCGGCGGCACGCTGCTCGGGATCTACTGGATCGGGCTGGCCTTCGCGCATGCCGAGCTCCTGCGCCAGCTCCCCCACGGCAACAGGGTCCTGCTCGACGTGCTGATCGGGACATTCGTGGGCGACACCGGTGCGTACCTTGGGGGTCGTCTGTTCGGGCGTCGGCCGCTCGCTCCTCGGATCTCGCCGAATAAGACCGTCGAAGGCCTGGTCTGCGGAATGCTGGCCGCGGTGCTCGCGGTGTTCATCGCCGGGCTCTATCAGACCTGGCTCACCCAGGGCAAGGCGATCGAGCTGGGGCTGGCTGTCGCCGTGCTGGGGCCGCTTGGCGACCTGTTCGAGTCGCTTGTCAAGCGCGACGCGGGGGCCAAGGACGCGGGGACGCTGTTCGGTCCGCACGGCGGCATCCTCGATCGCATCGACAGCGCCCTGTTCACGGTCGTGGTCGGCTACTACATCTGGCTGTCGGTCGTGCACTGACTCCCCAGTTCTAGACTGGACCCTCATGCCGCGTCGCGTCGCGATCCTCGGTTCGACCGGCTCGATCGGCTGGCAGGCGCTCGACGTGATCGAGCGCTCCGGCGGCGAGCTGTCGGTGGTGGCGCTGAGTGCGGCGAGCTCGTGGGAGACGCTGCTCGAGCAGGCCGCGCGTCACGGCGTGCGTAGGGTGGCCCTCGCCGATTCCGACGCCGCGGCCCGAGCCAGCGAGGCGTGGACGAACGGAGAGGTGCTCTCCGGCCCGGAGGGGGTGGTGCGGCTGATCGCCGACTGTGAGTGCGACATGGTCCTGAACGCGATCGTCGGCTCGGCCGGCCTGCTTCCTACCGTCGCCACGCTGGCGGAGGGAATCGACCTCGCGCTCGCCAACAAGGAATCGCTCGTGGTCGGCGGCGAGCTCGTGACCGCGCTGGCGCAGGCCACGGGCGCCGCGATGCTCCCGGTCGACTCCGAGCACTCCGCCCTTCATCAGCTGCTCGCGTCCGAGCGTCCCGGAACGGTCGACCGGCTGATCCTGACCGCTTCAGGGGGCCCGTTCCGCGGGCTGCGGCGCCAGGACCTCGAGCACGTCACGACAGAGCAGGCGCTCGCCCACCCCACCTGGGCGATGGGGGGCAAGATCACGATCGACTCCGCGACGCTGATGAACAAGGGCCTCGAGCTGATCGAGGCCCATCACCTGTTCGGCACGCCGTACGAGCAGATCGACATCGTCGTCCATCCACAGTCGATCATCCACAGCCTGGTGCAGCTGTGCGACGGGGCCACGCTGGCCCATCTGGGCTATCCAGACATGCGCGTGCCGATCTCCTATGCGCTTCACCATCCCGAGCGTGTCGACGTACCGGTCCGCCCGCTCGACCTGGTGGAGGTCGGCTCCCTCACCTTCGAGCCCGTCGACGAGGAGACGTTCAACTGCGTCCGGCTGGCCCGCGAGGCGGCACGGGCGGGGGGGACGGCGCCGTGCATCATGAACGCCGCCAACGAGGTCGCCGTGCACGCCTTTCTCGCCGGACGGCTTCGCTTCCTGGACATTGCCGCGGTGATCGAAGAGACGCTGGCGCTGTTGCCGGCCGAGCCGGTCCACTCGTTCGACTCGCTCGGGGAGGCCGACGGCGAGGCGCGCCGGGTGGCCGGCGAGCTCGTGGCGGAGCGCGCCCCAGCATAAAGGCTCTTACCGCTGAGGCGCCGCCGTAAGGCGCCGCCGCCTCTTATCAGGATCTCATCCGGGCCTGCCACACTGGACGGGCATGTCGTACGTCCTGGCGTTTCTGGGGTTCGTCGCGCTGATCGTCCTGCACGAGGCCGGCCACTTCGTGGCGGCCAAGGCGGTCGGGATGCGGGTGGAGCGCTTCTCGCTGTTCATGGGGCCGCTGCTGGTCAAGTTCCGCCGCGGCGAGACCGAGTATGGGATCGGTCCGCTGCCCCTGGGCGGCTACGTGCGGATCACCGGGATGAACCCGCACGAGGAAATCCCGCCGGAGGTGGTCCCGCGCGCCTACTACAACCAGCCGGTCTGGAAGCGGGTCGTGGTGATCCTGGCTGGGCCGGCGGTCAACCTGCTGATCGCCTTCGTCATCGTCTGGGCGCTGGTGCTCTCGGCGGGCCAGTCGGTGGCGACCACAAAGGTCGCGGACGTCGTGTCCGGATCGCCGGCGGCAAAGGTGCTCCGGCCCGGGGATCAGGTCGTCTCGGTGGACGGCGTGACGGGGTCCGAAGCCGCCATCCGCGCCCAGATCGACACGCACCGCTGCGCCGGCGCGCAGGTGAACGGCTGCGTCGCGACCACGCCGGCCAAGGTTGTCATCCGTCGTGACGGCCAGCTGCTAACGCTCGAGATCCGGCCCCAGTACAACGCCAGCGCCGGCCGACCGCTCATCGGTGTCGACTTCGGAACCGTCCAGGAGCCGGTCGGCGTATTCCACGCTGCGTCGATCACGGGGAGCCAGCTGTGGTCGGTGACCACCCAGACCGTCTCGACGGTGGCGCGGATCTTCGAGCCCCAGGAGCGCAAGCAGCTGCACAGCATCGTTTACGGCTATACCGCCACGCAACAATCATTCGCGACCAGCACCACGCAGGCGCTGTGGGTGCTCGCGCTGATCTCGCTTTCGCTCGGGATCATCAACCTCTTCCCGTTCCTACCGCTCGATGGGGGCCACGTGTTCTGGGCGGTGGCCGAGAAGCTCAGGGGGAAGCGGATTCCCTTCGAGGTCATGGAGCGCGCCGGCGTGGTCGGCTTCGTGCTGATCGTGATGATCTTCGTGATCGGCCTCACCAACGACATCTCGACGCTGTCCGGCCCAGGGATAAACCTGCACTAGTTCGGATACGGTTCTCCCGGCAACGATCAGGTTTGAAGGGAGGAGCATGGAAAGCGGAACGATCTCGCCGGCCGTGGGGCGGGCCGTCGACGCCCCGACCGTAGGGGAGGCCCTCAGGCGCACGGCGGCCAATCATCCGGACATCGTCGCGGTGCGCATGCCCGACGACAGCGTTTCGCTCACCTGGTCAGAGCTCCTGAGCCGGGTCGAGGACGTCGCGGGCGGGCTGGCCAAGCTCGGGATCGCCCGCGGGGACGCGGTCGCGATCATGCTCGGCAACCGCCCCGAGTTCCACCTCGTGGACCTCGCCGCGGCGCTGCTCGGCGCCACCCCGTTTTCGATCTACCTGACCTATCCGCCCGCCGAGATCGAGTACTTGATTCGAGACTCCGCCGCGAAAGTCGCGATCGCCGAGCAGGCGTACATGGGCGCCCTGCTCGAGGCGCGCAAGGCGCTGCCCGAGCTTGAGCACGTGATCGTCGTGGACGGAGATGCCCCGCCCAACACGATCGCGTTCGCGGCGCTCGAGGGATCGAACCCGGAGTTCGATCCGGCCACCGACCTGCCCGAGGTAGGACCCGACGAGGTCGTGACGCTGATCTACACGTCGGGGACGACCGGGGCACCCAAGGGGGTCCAGCTCTCCCACCGCAACGTCATGGCAACGGCACAGGCGGTTGAGCAGGTCATTTCCTTCGACGCGGGCTCGCGGGTGATCTCATGGCTGCCGGCGGCCCACATCGCCGAACGGATGGCCCATCACTACATTCCGGTCATCTACGCCGGCAGCATCACGTGCTGCCCGAATCCGCGCGAGGTGGTTTCCTACCTGCCCCAGGTCCGTCCCAGCTGGTTCTTCGCGGTCCCCCGGATCTGGGAGAAGCTCAAGTCCGGGCTCGAGGCGATGCAGGCCGCGCAGCCCGAGGAGCAGCAGCGTCCAGTGAAGGAGGCGCTCAGCGCGGCCATCGAGCGCGTTCGCCTCAAGCAGCGGGGCGAGCCGGTGCCGCCCGAGCTCGAGGAGAAGGTTGCCCAAGCCGACGCACAGATGTTCTCCAAGCTCCGCGAGATGCTGGGGCTCGACCGGGCCCTCGCCGTTAATGTCGGCGCCGCGCCCACGCCGCTTGAGGTGCTCGAGTTCTTCCACGCGCTGGGGATCGAGCTCGCGGAGCTGTGGGGCATGTCGGAGACGACAGGATGCGGCGCGTGCAACCGTCCCGGCCAGGTCAAGCTTGGGACCGTTGGCCCGCCGACACCGGGCGTCGAGATGAGGATCGCGCCGGACGGGGAGCTGCTCGTCCGCGGCGAATGTGTGATGGTCGGCTACCGGAACGCGCCCGACAAAACCGCCGACGCGCTCGACGCCGACGGCTGGCTGCACACCGGCGACATCGCCTCGATCGACGAGGACGGCTACGTGAAGATCGTCGATCGCAAGAAGGAGATCATCATCAACTCGGCCGGCAAGAACATGTCGCCGGCCAACATCGAGGCGGCGCTGAAGAGCGCGAGTCCGCTGATCGGGCAGGCCGTCTGCATCGGCGACGCGCGGCCTTACAACACCGCCCTGATCGTCCTGGACGCCGACTTCGCCCCGCAGTGGGCCGGTCGCCAGGGCATCGAGGCCGGCGCGTTCGAGGACCTCGCCCGCGACGAGCAGGTCATCGCTGCGGTGCAGGAGGCGGTCGAACAGGGCAATCAGCGCCTCGCTCGGGTCGAGCAGATCAAGAGGTTCACGATCGTCCCGGGGGACTGGTTGCCCGGCGGCGACGAGCTGACGCCAACGATGAAGCTCAAGCGCAGGCCGATCGCCGCCAAGTACCAGGCCGACATCGACGCGATGTATCCCGGGCCTAACTCCTAGCGGACACTGATCGCTACCGCCCGGCTATAGGCGGTCGTACCGCCGTCCTCGGGCGACCCGGCTGGATACGTGAAGGCCAGCCTGATCGTCCCGCTCGCCGGGAACCGGACCCGCACGTCGAAGTAGCAGTTGTTCGGATCGCTTACGGTCACCGTCTCAAGCGGGACATACGCACCGTGTGCATCGGACGCGAACTCGAGCTGCGCTGTCTGCGGCTGGCCCGAGGCGAGGATCGCGTAGCGGGCGGGCCGTACGCAGCCCCACACCTCGAGCGGTGTCCCGCGCCGCGCCGTGGTGACGGGCAGGTACAGCGGCAGCCGATAGGCGGCGTACGCCGGCTTCGGCCGCCCGTTGGAGAACAGCAGGCCGCTCGCGAATCCGGCTGGGTCGGGCTCCAGAGGATTGGGCCGCGGGTCGTAGAGCAGGTACTGCATGGTCGAGGCGACCCGCGGCTGCTTCCAGCTCGCGTACTCGGCCCAGTTCAGGTAGTACGCGGCGATGGCCGGTGAGACGTGGGAGGAGCGGTTCGGGGGATGGGTGATGTAGCCGTACTCGGTGTCGTAGATCGGGAAGCGCTCGTCGGACCCGTACACCCGCTGGAGTCGGTCGAGTTCACGCTCGAGGTTCGGCAAGCGGGGGAACGTTGCGATGTCGTGGTCGCGCGAGGAGTCGATCGTGGGCGGCTGGTTCGCCGGGTAGGGGTGATCGGCGAACCCGGTGGCGTCGAACAGACCGGGATTCGCCGCGCGGAAAGTCAGGGAGGCGGCCGCCGTGGTGGGACACCCGACCACGCGGGCGGCGGGCCCGCGGAGCTCTCGATACGAGGAGTCGACGCAGTACAGCGTGCGCAGGAACCGAAGCGGCTTCGTCTGCCCGAAGTCTCCCGGCAGCCCCTGTGGATGGCTGCGCGTCGCCGGCCCGCTCGTGCCGCGTGGGGCGGTCTCCCCGATCAGGATCGTGTCGCCGCCGTGACCGGTCGCCTGAAGCGCATCCCACGCCTGCCCGACCAGGTTGCGGTACATGTCCGGTGCCACCGAGACGGTCGAGCCGTCGACCGCTTGCGGACCGAGGTCCTCGCCGAAGTTGGGCTCGTTCCAGATCGCCCAGAAACCCACCCGCGGCAGGGGGGCGGTCTGCCCGGGCGGCGCATAGCTCCCGCTGTAGCGCTCGCCCACGGCGCGCACAAACTGGCCGAAGTCGGCGGCCGATGGGCGCCAGGCCCAGAACGGGTTGTCGAGCGCCCCGGCGGGGATGCCGGGGCCCTCGGCCCACCGCGGGGCGCCGCCGCTCAGCGTGAAGTCGACCGCGATCCCGTCGTCGGCGGCGGTCTTGACGATCTCGTCGTACCGCGCCCACCCGGCCGCTGGGTAGTCAGCTGGATCGGCGGCGTCGAAACCGGCCGGCGGCACCCGGTTCTTCGGGTCAGGCGCGATCTGCGCCCACACCACGATCACCCTCACCATGCTCGCGCCCAGCGCGCGGAAGGTGGCGAGCGTCGCGCGCGGGTTGCTCATCACGCGGGTCGAGTCTTGGATGATCGACACCTGCTGTGTGGACGCGAACGCCGGCGCGGGAGCGACCACCCCGACGAGGATGCTGACCGACGCCGCGACGCCCAGGATCGCCGCCAACGTGTGGGCGCGGCGCGCTCTCATGCCGACAAGAACCGTCTCGGCGGACGCGAAGTTGCGACCCGGCCTACCGGACGGTGACGCGGACGGTGCGGCTGAGCACCACCGCACCGTTGCCGAGCTGAAGGTCGCCGATCGGGTACTGGTAGGCGAGGCGCACCGTGCCGCTCGAGGGGAACGTCAGGTGCAAATCGAAGTAGCACGTCGCTCCCTGGCCGATCGTGACCGTCTGGATCGTCGTGTACTGATTGCTCGATCCCGGGGCGAACTGGATCTGGGCCGTCTGCGGCGAGCCGGTGTCGAGCACGCCGAAGGTCGCCGGCCTGATGCAACCCCACACCTCGAGCGATTGGCCTTTACCTGCCGTCGTGCTCGGCAGGTAAAGGGGCAGGCGCCAGGCGTAGTAGGTCGCCTTCTGGGCCCCCGTCCAGGTGAGCAGGCCGCTGGCGAAGCCGCCCCAGTCGTTGCCGTTCGTCGGGCGCTCGATGTCGTACAGGAGGTACTGGTCGAACGAGCGCAGCCGCGGGTTGCGCCAGCTGATGTACTCGGCCCAGTTGATGTAGTCCGCGGCGGTGGCGGGGGAGAGGTAATAAACCTTCGTGGTGTGCACGTCCGGATCCGGGCTGTGCTTGGGCGGGGAGGTGATGTAGCCGAACTCGGTGTCGTAGACCGGGAAACGCGTGCTCGACCCGTACACCCCAACCAGGCGATCGAGTGCCCGGGTGAGGTTGCCGATCACCCCGAGCGAGGTGTACTCGCGCGTTGAGAGGTGGTTCACCGGATCGGGATTCAGCTCGTCGTTGGGCCGATACCAGCGCATGTAGGGGTGATCGGAGACCCCGGTGGCCTCGAACAGCGCCGGATTCTGGGCCTGGAAAGCGCGCGAGCCGGCCGCGGTGGTGGGGCATCCCCGCTCCTGAGCGGCGGTTCCACGCAGCTCGTGGTAGTTGGAATCGACGCAGTACAGGTTGCGCAGGAAGTCCAGAGGGGTCATTCCGGAGAACACGCCCCAGTAGCTCTCCCCGCGCGGCGCGAGCTCGCCCCACACGATCGTGTCGGTCGCGGGGGTGTGGCCGGTCGCCTCGAGCCCGCTCCAGGCCGCGTCGAGCAGGTTGCGGTACATCCGAGGGCTGTTCTCGATCGTCAGGTGGCCGGGGACGCCCTGCGGGGCGAGGCTCGGACCGTAGTCCGGCTCGTTCCAAACCGACCAGAAGTTGACCCGGGGCAAGTCGTTCGGATCGCCGGGGGCGATCTGCCCGGTGGCGGGGTCGTAGTCACCGCTGTAGCGCGTTCCCACCGCTCGGACGAACTGCCCGAACTCGGCGGCATTCGGCTCCCAGCTCGGATTTGTGTTGCCGCGCGGCCGGCCCGGCCCCAGCGCCCACAGCGGCGCGCCGCCCAGCAGGTCGAAGTCGACCGTGATGCCGTCCTTCTTGGCATCGGTGGCGATCGCATCCCAGAGAGCCCACCTGCTCGCGGGATAGGCCGCCGGGTCGGTGGCGTTGAAGCCACGGGGCGGATTCTTCGAATTCACGTCCGGAGCGATGTAGAACCAGGGCACCGACACGCGTACGACCTGGGCGCCGAGAAGACGCATCCGGGCCAGGGTTGCCGCGGGGTTCGCGTCGAGGCGCGGATCGTCCTGGAAGATCGAGATCTGCCCGGTGGACGCGCGCGCCTGTGCGGCGGGCAGCGCGAGCAGGATCGCCGCCGCCGCGAGGGCGAGCGTTGCCGCCGTCTGCCACCGAAGAAGCCCCCGCACCATCTACTTGACTGTCACTCCAGTGGTGCGGCTGTACACGGTGGCCCCTTCGGGTGGATTGAGCTGGACGCCCGGCGAGAGCAGCGGGTCGTTCTTGGGATAGGTCCAGGCCAGCCTGACCGACCCGCTGGCGGGGAACGTCATGTGCAGATCGAAGTAGCCGCCTGGGCTGGTGATGGTCACGGTGCGCAGCGTCGTGAACGCGCCGCGCGAGCCGCGCTGGAACTGGATCTCCACCAGTTGCGGTGTGCCGGTGTCGAGCCTCGCGTAATGGGCCGGCCTGACGCATCCCCACACCTCGAGGCTCTGCCGGCGGGACCGGGCGGTCGAGTTGGGCAGAAACAGCGGCAGGCGGTACGCGTTGTAGCCCGGCTTGCGAGTGCCGTTGTAGAAGATCAGGCCGCTCGCGAACCCGCCGTACTCGGGTGCCTTGAACGGGTTGGGGTCATACAGCAGGTACTGCATCGTCGAGGCGATCGAGGGGTTCCGCCACGAGATGTACTCGGCCCAGTTGATGTAGTACGCGGCCGTGGCCGGCGAGACGAATTTGCTGGTCGGGTTCAGCGCCGTCAGTTCGTGATTCGGCGGGTTGGTGATGTAGCCGTACTCGTTGTTGTAGATCGGGAACCGCTTGCCCGAGCCGTAGACCCGCTGAATGCGGTCAAGCGCGCTCGCCATACGCGGCAGCTCGGCGAACTCGGTGTAGTCGGGGTCGGTCGAGCTCGCCTCGGTCGGCGGCAGATTGACCGGGTAGGGATGGGTGGCGAAACCCGATGCCTCGAACAGCGCCGGATTCTGGGCCCGGAACCGGCGCGAGGCCGCGGCGTTCGTCGGGCACCCCACCGAGGCGGCCGCGCCGCTGCGCAGCTCCTTGTAAGACGAGCTCACGCAGTACAGCGTGCGGATGAACTGCATGGGTTTGGTCGCCGCGAAGTCGCCGGGGAGCCCCTGCGGCATGCTGCGGCTGCCCCGAGCGGACTGCCCGCGGGCGTCGAGGTTCCCGATCACGATCGTGTCGCGGCCGTGCCCCGTGCTCTGAAACCCGCTCCAGCCGGCTTCGAGGAGGCTTCGGTACATCGGTGCCGCGGTCGGCACGGTGGAGCCGTTGACGGCCTGCGGAGCCAGGTCGGCGCCGAAGTTCGGCTCGTTCCAGATCTCCCAGAAGCTCACCCGGGGCAGGTCGTTCGGATCACCCGGAGCGATCTGCCCGGTGGTCGGGTCGTAGTTGCCGCTGTAACGCGTGCCCACCGCCTCGACGAACTGCTTGAAGTCCGCGGCCGACGGCTTCCATTGCCCCAGGCCGCCCGGGGAGGGCTGGCCGCCGCCGGCGGCCCACAGCGGTGCTGGTCCGGTTACCGAGAAGTCGACGACGATCCCGTCCTTGCGCGCGTCATTCACGATCTCGTCGTAGACGCCCCACCCGGTATAGGACGCGGGATCCGTTGGGTTGAACCCGGGTGGGCGCTGGGTCGGCGCGACCAAGTCCCACTGCAGCGAGACTCGCACCACGCCGGCCCCGAGGTCGCGGATCTGCTGGAGGGCCTGCTCCGGGTTCGCCAGGACATGGGGGTCGTCCTGGAAGATTTCGATCTGCCCGGTGCTCGCACGAGCCGGCGACGGAGCGTGTAGGAGGCAGGCGGCGGCCACGCCGAGGATGAGCAGCGCTGGTCGGGCTCTGGGGATCAATCGCATTGCTGCAGACAACAGGCCGGGTGAGAGGAAGTTGCGCCCGGTCGAGGTCGGGAAACGAACATCGCGTCGAGGCCGCCGCGCGTCGTGTGCATGCACACCGGACGGCGCGGCGAGCCGGGCCGCTGACCGACGACAACCCTAGCGAATCGTGATCGGCACCATCCGGCTATGGATCTGGCCCCCGCCCTCGCCGCGCGGATAGGACCACGAGATGCGGACGTTCCCGCTCGACGGGAAGCTCACGGGCGTCTCTAAGTAGCCGTAGTCGTCGGTGATCTGGACGCGCTCAACCGTTCTCCATTTCTGTCCCGGGGCCGACTGGAACTGGATGCTCGCGACCCGCGCCTTGCTGGAGCGGCCCAACGCGTAATGCAGCGGTCGCACGCAGCCCCACACCTCCAGGGCCTGCCCCGATTTCGCGACGGTGACCGGCAAGTAGATCGGCATCCGGAAGGCGTCGTAAAGGGGTGTCTTGTGGGCGCCGCTGGAGAACTCGATGCCGGTGTCGAACATGCTGGGCGGCGGCGGGTCGGCCAGCAGGTACTGGTCCCAGGAGACGATGCGCGGGTTCAGCCAGCTCAGGTACTCGGCCCAGTTCGCGTAGTAAGCAGCTTGCGTCGGGCTGATCGCGCGGTCGATCATCTCCGGCGGGTTGGTCTGATAGCCGAACTCGGTGTCGTAGAGGGGGAAGCGGACATGGGAGCCGTATGCGGACACAGCCCCGTCGAGCGTTTGCTCGAGTTCCGGCACCGCCGGGAGGTCGGCGTAGTCGGGCTCCTCGACTGTCCGGATGTTGGGCGGGACCTTTCCCTGCGGGTAGGGATGGAAGGCAAACCCGCTGGCCTCGAATAGAGCGGGGTTATCGGTTGGGAACGCTTTCGAGGCCGCCGCGGTGGTGGGACAACCCCGCTCCGCGGCGGCGGTTCCGGTGAGGGGACGCAGTTGCTGGTCGACGCAGTAGAGCGCCCGGATGAAGCGCAGCGGCACCATGCCCGAGAAATTGCCGGGCTGATCGCCGACCGTCTCGCCGCGCGGCGCGATCTCGCCGATCAGGATGGTATCGGTGGCGCTGGAGTGGCCGGTCGCCTCCAGAGCGTTCCAGGCCGCGTTCAGCAGCGCCCGGTAATACATCGGTGAGATCTCGATCGTCGAGTCGTCCACGGCCTGCGGGGCGAGCTGCTGGCCGTAGTTCGGCTCGTTCCAGATCGACCAGAGGTCAACGCGAGGAAGCGGGCTTTCCCCGGCCGCGGGCTTGTAGTGGCCGCTGTATCGCGTTCCCACCGAGGCGACGAACAGCCCGAACTCCTTCGCCGACGGCTCCCACGAGCCCAGGAAGCTGGCAGCGGTTCCGCGCGGAACGCCCGGCCCGGTCGCCCACAGCGGCGCCGGCGCCTCGAGCGCGAGATCGACGCCGATGCCGCGCGCGTGGGCGTCCCGGACGATGGTGTCGTATGCGGTCCAGTTACCGGCCGGATACGCCGCCGGCGAGGAGGCGTCGAAGCGCGGCCGCGTGTGCGACAGCGGGTCGGGCGCGATGTTGCCCCACGGCATGAAGACCTTGACTTCGTCGACGCCAAGGCGCTTGAGCAGATCGAGCGTTGGCCCCGGGTTCGTGAAAAGCTCCGGCTGGGCCTCGAAGATCGTCTGGAGCGGGACCGTGCGAACAGGCGCCTCTGCGTTGTTCGTCGTCGAGGCACCGGCGCACCCGCCGACGACGAGCGCGACGCAGACCGCGCCGATCGCTGCGGCCACGACGCCGAGCGCCAACGCCCTCCGGAGCGGTGTGAGGAAGGGCGACATCTGAGATCTGAACGGGTTAAACGGTTTGCGGTGAGGACAGTCGCGGGGAAGGGTTGGCGTTCAGTCCCCGCTCTAGAATCGCGCGGATGCTCGTCCCGGCCCGCTCGGACGCCGCAGTGGCGGCCCGGACCTTCAGGGCGCTGAGACTAGCAAGCAGTCCAGCGGAAACATGGCTCGTGGCCGGCCTGATCGGGGCCGGCGCATGGCTGCGCTTCGCCACCCTCAGCGCCCAGAGCTACTGGTTCGACGAGGCACAGGCGGCCCACGAGCTGCACCTGTCGTTCGGCTCGATGCTCAGCGCGATGGTCGCCAAGGAGACCAACCCGCCGCTGTACTTCGTACTCGGCTGGCTGTGGGCGCGAGTCTTCGGAACCGGCGAGGTCGGTCTGCGCTCCCTATCGGCGCTGGCAGGGACGGCGGTGATCATGCTCGCGTACCTGTGCGGGCGGGAGCTCGTATCCCGGCGCGCCGGGTTGGTAGCCGCCGCTCTGGTGGCGTTCAACCCGTTCATGATCTGGTACTCGCAAGAGGCGCGCGAGTACATGCTCCTGGCGGCGCTGTCGGGAGCCTCGTTCTTGTTCTTCGCCCGGGCTTGGCGCGATCCGTCGTCTCGCAACATCGTCTGGTGGACAGTCTTCTCGGCGCTTGCCGTGCTCACGCACTTCTTTGCGAGCTTCCTGGTCGCTGCGGAGGCGGTGTGGCTCCTCTACGTGATCCGCAACCGCGCGATCGTGATCGCCGCCGGAGTGGTCGCTGCCGTGCAGGCAACGCTGCTGCCGCTGCTCTTCACCCATGCCACCAGCTCGCTGCTTGGGTTCATCGGCTCGACGCCGCTCAGCGGACGCATCCAGCAGGTCCCCGTGGCCTTCGGGCTCGGGAGCCTTTCGGACGGGCCGGCCGTGCGCTACGGGCTCCTGGGGGCGGCCGTGCTTGTCGCGGCTCTGATCCTCCTGCTGGTGATCGGAGCGGACAATCGCCAGCTCCGCGGGGCCGGCGCGGCGGCGGCGATGGCGGCGGCCGTCCTGCTGGTGCCGCTCGTTTTCGCGCTCCTCGGCGAGGACTTCTACATCGATCGCGCTTTGATCCCGGCGTGGATCCCGCTCGCGGTCGTGGTCGGCGCCGCCTGCACCGCCCCCCGCGCGCAACTTGCGGGCGGCGCCCTCGCCGTGGTGTTGCTGGCGAGCTTCGTCTACGCCCAGATCCAGATCGACGGCAGTCCGCAATATCAGCGCCCGGACTGGCGGGGAGTAGCCCGGGCTCTTGGGCCGGGAGTGGACGGGACTGGATCCCGCGCGATCGTCGCCTACGACGGCGGGCTGGCCACCGACCCGCTGGCGATCTACCTCCCCGGCGTCTCCTGGTCTCAGATCTACCTGGCCGGCCAGTCCTCGACCGAGCGGGCCGGCCCGGTCAGGGTCGGCGAGGTGGACGTGGTGGGTCACACCTGGCAAGCCGTAGCGCGTCCGCTGCCGGCCGGCGTCCGGCTGATCGGCAGCCGGGTGGTCGACGACTTCCTCGTCGATCGGTTCTCGATCGCTCCGGCGCGTCGCCTCACTCCGGTGCAGATCGCTGATCTGGCGCCGCGGCTGCTCGGACCCGGGACTTCGGGCCCCGCGGTGCTCGTGCAGAGCCGCGGTTCGACGGCTTGAGCCGCGTCCACGCACGGTGATCCTGATCCTGCACAACCGCTACCGCGCGGCCGGCGGCGAGGAGCGTGCCGTCGCCGATCTGGCCGCGCTCCTGGTTCGCCGGGGCCACCGCGCCGAGGTGCTCGAGCGCTCGAGCGAGGGTCTCGGCGCCGGCAAGGCCGCCGCCGGTCTGCTCGCCGGCGGACTCAAACCGGAGGAGGTTGCGCGCGCGGTAAGCGCGGGCGGTGCGCGCGTCGTCCACGCCCACAACATCCATCCTCTGTTCGGCTGGCGTGCACTCGCGGCGGCCCGCGCGGCCGGCGCGCGAACCGTGCTCCACCTTCACAACTTCAGGCTGTTCTGCGCGATCGGCATCGCCTACAGGGACGGGGCGCCCTGCTCGCGGTGCCGGCGCGGCCGGACGCTGCCCGGGCTGCGGCTGCGCTGCCGCGGATCACTGTCCGAGGCCGCCGTATACGCTGCCGCGCTGCGCCGGCAGCAACCACGGCTGTTCGAGCACGTCGACCAGTTCGTGGCCGTTAGCGACGCGCTCGCAATCCATCTCCGCGACTTGGGTCTACCACCCTCGTTAACCGCCACGTTGCCCAACTTCATCCCCGCTCAGGACCTTGCCTCCGACTCGCACGCCGGCGAGGGCGAGTTCGCGCTGGTCGCGGGACGCCTCACCGAGGAGAAGGGCTTCGACACGGCGATCGCCGCGGCACGGGCCGCCGGCGCCCCGCTCGTGATCGCCGGCGCGGGTCCCGACGAACCGCGCCTGCGGGCCCTGGCCGGCGGCGGTGATGTGCGCTTCGCCGGGCGGCTCGAGACGAGCGCGCTGGCGGACCTGCGCCGGCGCGCCGCGGTCGTGCTCGCGCCCTCGCGCTGGGAGGAGCCGTGCCCGTACTCGGTACTCGAGGCGCTCGCCGCCGGCGTGCCGGTTCTGGCCTCCGATCGCGGCGGTCTGCCGGAGCTCGTAGGCGAGGAGGCGTCGTTACCCGCCACCGACGGCGTCGCCTGGGCGGCGCGTTTGTCCGAGCTATGGCAGAGTCCTCGGCTCCGGGCGGAGCGCGGGTCGCAGGCACTCAAGCGTGCCCGCGAGCGCTTCGGTGAGAACCACTACTACGACCGGCTAATGGGTCTATATGGCGACGTTTCCCCCTAGGCTTCCCGCAATGATGCGTCGGGCGATCATCCTGCTGGCGCTGGTCTGCGCGCTGGCGATGGCAGCGGCGACGGCCGCCGGCGCCGCTTCCGGCGGCACCCCCGCGCAAGCGATCGCCGATTGCAACGACCACGGGACGCTCACGTCCTACTACTCACCGACGACGCTGCGGGCCGCGCTGGCCCAGATGCCGGTTGACGTCAAGGAGTACACGGATTGTTACGACGTGATCGAGCGGCAGCTGTTCAAGGAGCTGGGGAGCTCCGCGCCCGGGACCGCCACCACCGGGTCGAGCTCGGGTAGCTCGTTCTTGCCGACCTGGCTGGTGATCGTGATCGTCGTGCTCGCGCTGGCCGCGATCACGTTCGGGGCGATGGCGATCCGCCGGCGCTCGGGTGGGCCGGGTGGTCCCAGTGAGCCCGGTGGTCCGGCCGCGACTGGTCCCACGGCATCGCCTCCACCGGGCGGCTCGTCAAACCCGGGCGGCTCGTCAAACCCGGGCGGCTCGTCAAACCCCGGCGGCTCGGCGCATCCGGGCGGCCAACCGGGCCCGGGCGACGGACCGCCCGCTACTTGACCGTAACCGTCACCGTTCGGCTGTAGACGGTGCCGCCGCTCAGCAGCGGATCGCCGGTCGGGTAGGTCCACGCGAGCCGGACGGCTCCGCTGCTGGGGAAGGCGAGGTGCACGTCGAAATAGCCCTTGGAGTTGGTGACCGCGACCGTGTCGATGACCTGCCACGGCCCGGTCGAGCCAGTCTGGAACTCGATCTCGACGTTCTGGGCCTGGCCGGTGTCGAGCCTGGCGTAGGCCGCCGGACGCACGCCGCCCCAGACCTCGACCCGCTGGCCGGTGTTCATTGTCGTTGTCGGCAGGAACAGCGGCATCCGGTAGGCGTCGAACCCGGGCTTGAGTGACCCATCGGGGTTGATCAGCCCGGTATCGAAGTACGCCGGCGGCGCCGGGTCGATCAGCCCGTACTGGGAGTAGCTGTACGTTCGTGCCTGCTTGTAGCTCAGATACTCCGCCCAGTTCATGTAGTAAGCGGCCGTGGTCGGGTTGATCCCTTCATGCGGGTCGGGTGGGATCGTCCGGAAGCCGTACTCGGTGCTCCAGATCGGGAAATGGGTACGCGAGCCGTACACCGCGTTCAGCCGGTCCAGGGTCCGCGCCAGGCGCGGGAGCTCGGGGAGATCGGCGAAGTCCGGGTCGCTCCGGCCGACGCACAGCTTGGTCCCGCACAAGTACTGCGGCTCGTTCGGGGGCGTGACCTCCTCGTAGGGATGCTCGGCGAACCCGCTGGCGGAGAACAGGGCCGGGTTCTGGCTGCGGAAGGCGCGCGAGCCGGGTGCCGTGGTCGGGCAGCCCTGGGCCACGGCGGCGGAGCCCCGCAGCTCCTGGTAGCTCGAATCGACGCAGTAGAGCGAGCGCAGGAAGGTCAGCGGCTTCATGTTCGAGAACACGCCCCAGGAGTTTTCGCCGGCCGGCGTGAGCTCGCCGAACAGGATTCGATCGGTTCTGGTGCTGTGACCGGTCGCCTGGAGCGCACTCCAGGCGGCATCCAGGAGGCCGCGGTACAGACGTGGGCTGTTCGGTGTCGACTGGTCCGGCCCGGTCCCCTGCGGGCCGAGGTCGTACCCGTAGTTCGGCTCGTTCCAGATCGACCAGAAGCTGACCCGCGGGAGCGCCGTCGTCGACCCGCTCGGGTTGTAGGAGCCGTCGTAGCGGGTGCCCACGGCCTTGACGAAGTAGCCGAACTCCCGAGCCGAGGGCTCCCAGTCGGCGCGGAAGTAGCCGGTCGTGCCCCGAGGGGCCCCGGACCCGGTCGCCCACAGCGGCGCCGGGGCGTCAAGCGTGAAGAAGACGCCGACTCCGTCGGCGGCGGCGGCTCGGTCGATCGCGTCGTACGGCGCCCAGCCCGCGGCCGGATAAGCCGCTGGATTGGTGGCGTTGAAGCCCTTTGGGCGCCGGGTCGAGTTCGGCGACGGCGCGATTTCGGCCCACGCGATGTTCACCCGCACCCGGGTGACGCCCAGGTCGCGCAAGGTCTGCATGGTCCCAACCGGATTGGCCTCGAGCGCGTTGTCGTCCTGGAAGATGGCCTCCTGGGTAATGGAGGCGCCGGCGGGGGCGGGTTGGAGGGCCATGAGAGCGAAGCTCGCGACGGCCACCCCGATGGGGAGCTTGCGTGAGATTCTTGGCACGACGGATCCAACTACCCGGAGGCTCCGAAGTTGCGCCGCGCCGGGGCGGATGGTGGCGTGACGAGTTGCGCAGCTCGGGTTCAGGCGGTCAGCGTAAACCGGCCCTTCACATGACCCCGCGCAACCGCCTCTACACTGGCCATATGGCCTCAGAACGCCAGATCCACGTCGGTGGCGTGCCGATCGGCGGTGGCGCGCCCGTCGCCGTCCAGACGATGACCAAGACCGAGACGGCCGACCTCCAGGCCACGATGGACCAGATCAGCCGTGTGGCCGAGGCCGGCGCCGACATCGTGCGCGTCGCCGTCCCGCGCGAGAAAGACGTCGAAGCCCTCAAGACGATCGTCAAACAGTCGCCGATCCCCGTGATCGCGGACATCCACTTCAACTACACGCTGGCGCTCAAGGCGCTCGACGCCGGCGCCCACTGCGTGCGGCTCAACCCGGGCAACATCGGCGGCTCCGACAAGGTGGCGCTCGTGGCCAAGCGGGCCAACGAGCTCGGCACGCCGCTGCGGATCGGGGTCAACTCGGGCTCCCTGCCCGTCCATCTGCGCGAGCTCGAGTTCGAAAACCCGGTCGAGGCGCTGGTCACCGCTGCGGTGGAGTTCGTCGAGCTGATGGAGCGCCTCGATTTCACGAACTTCAAGGTCTCGATGAAGTCGACCAGCGTGCCGAACACGATCGCCTCCAACCGCCTGTTGTCCGGGCGGATCCCGTACCCGCTTCACCTCGGAATCACGGAGGCCGGCACCAAGTGGTCCGGCTCGCTCAAGTCCGCCGTGGGTCTCGGGACGCTCCTCGCCGACGGCATCGGCGACACGATCCGGATCTCGCTCTCGACCTTCCACGCCGAGGAGGAAGTCAAGGTGGCATGGGAGATCCTCAAGGCACTAAAGCTGCGCGAGCGCGGCCCGGTGCTGATCGCCTGCCCGACCTGCGGCCGCCTTCAGTTCGACATGGACAGCGTCGTCGCCGAGGTCGAGCGGCGCCTGGCCCAGTACGACGACCCGATCGAGGTCTCGGTGCTCGGCTGCGCCGTCAACGGGATCGGGGAGGCTCGGCACGCCGACTTAGGGATCACCGGCGCCAAGGACATGGGGATGATCTACTCCCGCGGAGAGCCGCTCAAGAAGGTCAAGACCGAGGACTTGGTAGACGAGCTGTTCGCCGAAATCGACAGGTACTACGCCGCCGGCAAGCGCGTCGTCCGCGACGAGGACAAAGCGGCCGAGGCCCGCGAATGGCTGTCCGAGAACGAGGATGCCACCGCGATGACCCCCGAGCGTCTCGCCGCGATGGAAGCGGCGGCGGCCCAGCTCGACGAAGACGCCTCGCCGGTCGCCGGCCGCCGCTTCACACGCGCCTAGCGGCGGGCTGGTCGAGAAACGCAAGTATTCCTCACGTTCCTCGACCAGACTCAGTCAGCTGACTGCCGCGAACCCCTCAGCCACCTTCGGCCAGTTGACCACGTTCCACCAGGCGTCGAGATAGTCGGGGCGCCGGTTCTGGTAGGTCAGGTAGTAGGCGTGCTCCCACACGTCGTTGCCAAGCAGCGGCGTCTTGGCGTCTGAGATCGGGCTGTCCTGGTTGGCGGTTGACAGGAGCGCCAACCCCGAGCCGTCATGGACAAGCCACGTCCACCCCGAGCCGAAGCGCTTGACGCCGTTGTCCTTGAACTGCGCCTTGAAGTCGTCGAACGAACCAAACGCCGCGTCGATCGCGGCGCGTAGGGCACCGTCGGGCTCGCCGCCGCCGTTCGGCGACATCCACTCCCAGAACAGCGAGTGGTTGTAGTGGCCCCCGGCCTGGTTGCGAACCCCGGCCTGCTTGTCGCTGGGCAGCTTGTCCAGGTTCTTGAGGACATCCTCGACCGGTTTGTCAGCCCACTCGGTCCCTTCGAGCAGGCCGTTAGCGGCGTTCACGTAGGCCTGGTGGTGCTTGTCGTGATGCAGGTGCATCGTCTGCTCGTCGATCGTCGGCTCGAGCGCGTTGTAGTCGTACGGCAGCGGCGGAACTTCGTAAGCCATCGGGCTGCTCCTTGCATCCGGTTCTCAGGTCGCCGTGTCTTGTATCACGCCCGGGTACGCTGCGCGGGTAATGACGCGTCTGTCCACGTACTTCCTGCCCACCGAGCGTGAGCCGCCGGCCGACGCAGAGGCGATCTCGCACAAGCTGATGGTCCGCGCCGGCCTGATCCGGCAGGTCGGGGCAGGCCTGTGGACCTGGCTGCCGGCCGGCTGGCGCGTGCATCAGCGGATCGTCCAGATCGTTCGCGAGGAGATGGACGCGATCGGCGGCCAGGAGATGCTGATGCCGGTCCTCCAGCCGGCGGAGCTGTGGCGGCGCAGCGGGCGCTATGACATCGAGGAGCTGTTCAAGCTCAAGGACCGGCGGAGCGCCGACCTGGTGCTGGCGATGACCAGTGAGGAGGTCGTCACGACCCACGTGGCGGCGGCCGTCAAGTCCTACCGCGAGCTGCCGCTGATCCTCTACCACTTCCAGACCAAGGAGCGCGATGAGCCGCGCCCGCGCGCCGGCGTGCTGCGCACGCGCGAGTTCATCATGAAGGACTCCTACAGCTTCGACCGCGACGCCGAGGGGCTCGAGGCGACGTACCAGAAGCACGTGGTCGCATACGACCGGATGATGGACCGCTGCGGCCTGGAGTGGTATCGGGTCGAGGCCGACGTCGGGATGATGGGCGGCAGCGGTGCGCACGAGTACATGGCCCCGTGCCCGGCCGGCGAGAACGAGGTCGTGCTCGCGGACGGTTACGCGTCCAATCTCGAGGTGGCGAGCGCCTTGCCCCAGCCGGTGCCGCTCGAGCCCGCGCTCGACGCGCCCCAGGTAGTCCCGACGCCCGGGATGACGACCATCGACGCGGTGGCCACCGCGCTCGGGGTCCCGCCCGGCGCCCTGCTCAAGGCCTATCCGGTCGTGCTCGACGGCGACGAGATGCGGCTCGTCGTCCTCCGGGGCGATCACCGCGTCAACGAGGTCAAGCTGGCCAACGCGCTGCGGGCCGACTTCCGGCCCGCGCGTCCCGAGGAGGTGGAGGCGCGCCTCGGGCCGCCGGGGTATATCGGACCCGTTGGCGCGCAGATGCCGATCCTGCTCGACGAGGGGGTCGGCCCGGGCGGCTACGTCGCCGGCGCCAACGAGCTGGATGCCCATCTACGTGGGGTCGAGCCGGGCCGCGATTTCCGGTTCGAGCGCGTCGATGTCCGGACCGTGGTCACCGGGGACACGGTCAACGGCAGTGCGATCCGGATTGAGCCGGCGATTGAGGTAGGGAACATCTTCAAGCTCGGGACCCGGTACTCGCTGCCGCTCGGGGCGAAGTATCTCGACGAGTCCGGCCAGGAGCAGCTGATCCACATGGGCTGCTACGGCTTCGGGCCGGCGCGCGCCGCGGCCGCCGCGGTCGAGCAGTATGCCGACGAGCAGGGAATCTCCTGGCCCCGGTCGATGGCCCCGTTCGACGTCGAGCTCGTCACCCTGGGCAAGGAGGGGAGCGAGGAACGAATCTTCGCGGACGGTCTCTACGGCGAGCTTCAGGAACTTGGGCTCGAGGTGCTGTACGACGATCGCGATGCCGGGCCAGGGGAGAAGTTCACCGACGCCGAGCTCGTCGGCTGTCCGCTCCGGGTCACAGTCGGGCGCCGCACGCTCGGCTCGGGCGAGGTGGAGGTGCAGATTCGCCGCGGCGGGCAGAACGCGTCGGTGCTCCTCGAAGACGCGGCGGAGGAGATCGCCGCGCTGTGGCGCGACTTGCCCTGAGCACCGGTGCCGCGAGGCTGAGGCGCCGCCGGCAGGCGCCGCCGACAATTCTCCTGTGAGCCCAAACGTCAGCAAGCGCCGGCTCTCGGGCATCGACCGGTCCGGACCGCCTCCGGAGGCGACGCTTTCGGGCCATCCCCTCAACCCGTGGACGATCCCGAACGCGATCGACTACATCCGTCTCGCCGGCATTCCGGTGTTCCTGATCGTCGCGCTTTCGAGCACCGACGGACAGGATGCGCTGGCGGCGGTGCTGTTCGGAGTGATCGGGTGGTCTGACTACCTCGACGGCTTCCTCGCGAGGCTGACAGGCCAGTACAGCCGCCTCGGCGCACTGCTCGATCCGCTCGTCGACCGGCTGCTGATCGTCTCGGGCATGGTCGTGTGCTGGCACTTCTCGCTGCTGCCGAGGTGGGCGATCGCGATTGTGATCGCCCGCGAGCTGTTCATGCTGGTGGCGAGCCGGTACGCGCTCAAGCGCGGCGTGGAGCTTGTGATCAACTGGCCCGGCCGGCTCGGCGTGGCACCGATCGCCGGCGCGTCGTTCTTCGCGATGGCGGGAGTCCACTGGCTCGCCCTGATCATGCTGTACGTCGGGATGGCACTCGGCCTCGTGTCAGCCGCCCTTTATGTCCGGCGCGGCGCCCGCGAGATCCGTGCCCGGGACGAGTTATCGAAACCCTCGTAACCAGCGAAGCGAACTCTCAAGCTGAGATTGAGCCTCGCACTTAGCCCGGCTATACTCGCCTCCTCGCGCCACTCGGACCGGACGACCGGAGGATCTGATCTACATGGACACGTTTCCCGACCTGGGCTCACTCACCGATCAGGAGCTGAAGGAGCTGATCAAGCAACTGACCGATGAGGAGATGGAGATCTCCTACCGGCGGCGCATCCTCCACGGCAAGATCGACATCCTCCGCGCCGAGCTGGTCAACCGGCTGCGCAAGAAGGACGAGACCGGCGAGCTGGTGATCACCGGCGCCGACGTCCAGCAGCTGACCGACATCCTGGCCGGTCGCGTCCCGGGGTCCGAGTCCGAATAGCCGGCGTCGGTGGCCCAGCACTGCCCAGAGTGCGGCTTTGCCAACGACGACGGCGCCAACTACTGCCAGCGTTGTGGGGCGTTTCTCGCGCAGTCAGATCCGCCGCCCGGCACCACCACCGCGACCTACAAGCTCGGGGAGACGGGAGAGCTTGAGGAGATTGAGCTGGACGACGTCATCGCCCGGGGGCCGGCCCTGGTGATCCGGTCCGGCGGAGGGCGCGCCGGCGAGAGCTTTCCGCTCGGCGCCGGCCGGGTGACGATCGGCCGCCGCCCGATCTCGGACATCTTCCTCGACGACGTCACGGTCTCGCGCGACCATGCGATCCTGGTCCGTCGCGGCAGCGAGTATTACCTCGACGACTGCGGATCGCTGAACGGAACCTACGTCAACCGACGCCGGATCGAATCTCACCGCCTCGCTCACGGCGACGAGCTCCAGATCGGCAAGTACAAGCTCGCCTTCCTCAGCCGCTGATGGCCACCTCAGACACCCGCGATCCCGCTCTCGAGCTCCCGGACCCGGCCGATCACGAGGCCCAGCCTCCGCGTCAGAAGGCGGTTACGATCGGGACGGTCTGCAAGGCGCTCCAGCAGGAGTTCCCCGACATCTCGATCTCGAAGATCCGCTACCTGGAAGACCAGAAGCTACTGTCTCCCCGGCGCACCCAGGGCGGCTACCGCCTCTACACCCAGTCCGATATTCAGCGCCTGCGCACGATCCTTCGCCTTCAGCGCGACGAGTTCCTGCCGCTGAGGGTGATCCGCCAGGAGCTCGCCGGGGGCCGGGCGGAACGCGAGGTGACCGCGCCGGCCGCCGACGGCCGCTCGCTGCGGCGCGCGCTCGTGTCGACCCGCGACCCCGGCGCGCTCTACTCGCTCGAGGACGTGGTCGACGAGACCGGGGCCGACGCCGGTCTGGTGCGCGAGCTGGTCGACTACGGGGTGATCAAGGGCGACGTGCGCGCCGGCGTGCGCTACTTCGACGAAACCGAGCGGGAGATCGTCCGGGCCGTCTCCGAGCTTGCTCGCTACGGCGTCGGCGGCCGCAACCTCCGCGTGTTTCGCAGCTCGGCTGACCGCGAGGCGCAGCTCCTTCAGAGCATCCTCGCGCCCGCCCTGCGCTCCCGCAACCCGGACCGCCGCCGGGAGGCGATCGAGGCGCTCGAGAATCTGGCCTCGGTCACCACCCATCTCAAGCACCTGCTCCTGATCCGCGATCTGCGCAAGATCGCCACGTAGCTGTTGGGCCGGTCCAAGGGCGCTGTGGATCGGGTCGAGCTGCGGACGCTGATCCGCGAAATCCCCGATTTCCCCAAGCCCGGGATCGTCTTCAAGGACATCACGCCGCTGTTGCTCGAACCGGCAGCACTCGACCGGGCGGTCGCCGAGCTCGCGGCCTTCGCCCGGCCGCTCCGGGTCGATCTCGTGGTCGCAGCCGAGGCCCGCGGGTTCATCTTGGGTGCCGCGCTTGCCCGTGAGCTCGGCGCCGGGTTCGTGCCGGCCCGCAAGCCCGGGCGCCTGCCGTCCGACACGGTGAGCGTGGAGTACATCCTCGAGTACGGGATCGACGCGCTCGAGGTACACGCCGACGCGCTGGGCGAGGGCACCCGGGTACTCGTGCACGACGACCTGCTGGCGACCGGGGGAACCGCGCGCGGGGTATGCGACCTGGTCGCCGGCCTGGGGGCGGAGATCGCTGGTTGCGCCTTCCTGATCGAGCTGAGCTTCCTGGGTGGCCGGAAGCGGCTCGCGCCCTATCCCGTCCACGCCGTGCTCGAATACGCGTCGTGAGCTTCATTCCTTTCCGCAACCGGGGATTCTTCGAGCCCCGCAGCACGATTTCGACCGCCAAGCGGACGCGCGTGGTGACCGCGCCGGTGGCGGAGGTTTGGAAGGTGCTCGAAGACCCGTATCAGATGCCGCGCTGGTGGCCCCGGGTTACCCGGATGGAAGGGGTGGAGGCGGATCGCTTCACCGAGGTGTTCGTGTCCAAGCACGGGCGCACGGTGCGGGCGGACTTCAGGCTGCTCGCCTCCGAGCCCCCGGATGCCGAGTACCCGAGCGGTCACCGGACCTGGTCCCAGGAGGTGGCGGGGACGCCGTTCGAGCGGGTGCTCAACGAGTCCATCACCGAGGTACTCGTCGAGCCCGCCCCGGAAGGGGGGACGCGGGTGACGCTCGCGCAGCGCCAGAAGCTCAAGGGATACACGCGCTTCGGCGCCCTGTCGATGCGCGGCGCGACCACGAAGCGCCTCGAGCAGGCCCTGGACGGCCTGGCGCGCATCCTCTGCTGATCCGGCTTATGACCCGGTGGCTGGGACGCCCTTGAACGGCCCCTCGAGCACGATCGTCCCCGGCGTCTTCGGGTTGCTCTGCGTCTCGAGCGTGAGCAGCAGCTCCGTGTAGTGGCCGGCGTTCGTGGGCAGCGCGCTGCCGACCTGGAGCTTGCCCGTGTTGCCCACACCGGGGTTGACGAAGCCGAGGCGGAGGCTGTTCGTGGGCGAGTTGTACAGCCACGCGGCGTACGCGTTGTGATTGTTGGGAGCGACGTTCTGAGCCTCGATGATCAGCCCGTAGGCGTTACCGTCCTTGATGACGAGCCCGACGCCCTTAGCGGTGCTGCTGCTGCCGCTCGGGGGGTTCAGGTTGACCTGCGCGACGATCTGCGCCTGCGCCGTCGAGCCCGCGGTCGAGGTCCTCGTCGTGCTCGACGCGACCGTGGTGGGGGAGTGCTTGGGGCTCGACCCGCTGCTCAGCAACGCCACCAGAACCACGACGACCGCCACCACCACGAGCGCCCCGACGCCGAGCATGATCGCGCCGCCCAGACGAGAGCTCGGCCGGTCCGAGAGTCGCGGCGGCCGGCGCCGGGGCGGGCGGGGACCGGATTCCCGCGCTGGCGCCTGGCGCTCCCCGGCGACGGGCGGTCCGTCCGCGGTTGCGGCCGCCCCCGCCTCGGTGGCCGCGGCAGATCGTCGCCGCGAGCCGTCCGGGATCTCCGGGAGTGGCTCGGCGGCCAGCGGCTCGAGCTCGGAGGCGACGACCCGCGCCCAGGCACGCTCGTAGGGGGACTCGGCCAGGCGCTCGCGCGTCTGCTCGGCGACCTTCTCGGGCAGCTGACCGAGCAGGTAGTCGGTGATCAGCGCGCGGCTCTCGGGCGAGATTCCGGTTTCCGGTCCGATCTCGTCGAACGCAGCGAGCGCGCGCGCCCGCACCCCCGCCCGGTCGATCGCGAGCAGCCGCGCGATGTCGTCGTAGCTCCGGCCGCGGCGGAGAACGAGGTCGAGGACCGCGCGTTGATCGGGCGCAAGGGTCTCGAGGGATGCCATCGAGACCGACCAGCGTAGACAAGCCGGCGAAGAGTTGCGGAAGATGGGGGAGCGGTAACGTGCCGCGGCCGATGCTCCCGTCTCCCACCGACACGTCTGGATTCGACGAGCTGTTCGGGCTCGAGCTCATTGAGGTCGGCGAGGAGCTCGTGCGGGGGCGGGTGCAAATCCGCGACGAGCTCAAGCAGCCCGGCGGACCGGTCCACGGCGGCGTGTACGCCGCAGTCGCCGATGCCCTGGCGGTGCGCGGGACTGTGGCCGGCATGTCGGATCAGGGCGCCGTCGGCCTGGCCACCCACACCAATGTGGTGCACCCGATCGACGACGGCGCAATGCACGCAACCGCGGTGCGACGCCACCGCGGACGAACGACCTGGGTGTGGGAGGTCGAGATCGCTGACGACGCCGGTCAGGTGTGCGTGGTGGCGCGCGTTACCGTCGCGGTGCCCGGGTAGCGTTTGGCGTATGCGGGGAGCCATCCACCCGGCCCGCCGGCTGCGCCACGTCTGGCTTGTGGTGCTGCTCTCGATCGCGCTCATTCCGCTCGGCCGGCCGCCCCTCGCCCTCGGCGCGGCCATCCCGCCGGGCTGGCCGGACCACGTCGCCCTTGGGGTGGCCGACTCGCCGGGAGACGCGCAGGCGCTGCGAGCCCAAAGCGGAGTCGATATGCGCTACCAGTATCTGGCCGGGGGGGTGAACACGGGCCACGGCTGGACGACCTGGAATCCCAACGGGAGCTTCGTCACGTTGTACGTGCGCGAATCGCTCGCCGCGCACACGATCCCGATCTTCACCTACTACCAGATGCTCCAATCGGCGCCGTCGGTCGGCGCAACGGAGCAGGCCCGGGACCTCTCGAACATGCGCAACCCGGGCACGATGCGGGCCTATTGGGCCGACTATAAGCTGCTCCTGCGTCGCGTCGCGCAGGCGGCAGGGCAGCACCTCGTCGTGATTCACGTGGAGCCCGACCTGTGGGGATACCTTGAGCAGGCGCACGCCACGACGCTCGCCCGTTCCTTCGCGCAGCGCCTGATCGCGCTCCGCAATCAGCTGGCGCCCCACGTCCTGCTCGCCTACCACCTGAGCGTGTGGGGGACCGATCGCGACATCACCAACTCAAAACCCTCGCCCGCGCAGGCGGATCAGATGGCGGCGGCCTCAGCCGCCTTCTACGAGTCGCTGCATGCCCATTTCGACCTGGTGTTCAACGACGTCACCGACCGCGACGCCGGCTACTACCAGTACGTAGAGGGCAATCCGCAGACCTGGTGGGGGCCGGCCGACTTCGCCCGCGAGAACCGCTACATCGCCGGCTTCACCCGCCGCACCCACACCTCGGTGGTCTTGTGGCAGCTCCCGGTGGGGAACACCCACCTGGACAACACCTGGGAGCACTACCAGGACAACCGCCTGCAGTGGTGGTTCGGCGCCGACTCGGCCGCGCACCTGCGGGCGACGCGCAATGCCGGCGTGATCGGCTTCCTGTTCGGCGCCGGCGCCACCGGCTGCACCACCGCGCAGACCGACGGCGGGTTCTTCTTCCAGCTGGCCCGGCGCTACGAGGAGCACCCGCTCGGGCTGAGCTGACACGCGCGGTCGATGCGCCGCCGCCCGGCGCTCTGGCGGGCTAATGCACGTCCGGAGCGCCCCGCCCGAGCCAAAAGCCCACGAACTCTCGCAGCTGTGGATCGGTCGGCCCCGGCACGCGCAGCAGGTGGGTCCATGCGGCCGCGACCAGTCCCACCGTCCCGGGGCGCGGCGCGACGATCACCGTTTCGCCGATGGCCGCCAGCGCCGGCGTGAACGACGGCGCCACCGAGTGCGCGAGCTGATCGAGGCCCGCCGGCGGCTGGCGCGTGCCGTAGAAGATCACCACGTCACCCTCTTGCAGTGCTCCAAGCAGCTGATCGTCGGTCAGCGGAACGCCGTCGCTCGTCACAGCGGCCGCGAGATGTGCGCCGCTCGTCGGCGGGTCCGAGTTGTAGGCCGGCCGCGGCTGTCCGGGTGCCAGTACCCCGTGGCCGAGATCCGCGAACGCCTGTCCGGGACCGGTGCCGGCGCCGGACACGCCCGGCTGGTCGCGGCCCGCGAAGTAACCCGAGAGCAGCACGATCAACCCCACCGACAGGACCAGCGACGCGACCGCGATCGCGAGCACCTCGAGCACTCTGAGCAGGCGGGATTCGGATGGGCGGGGACGTCGGTCGTGCTCAGCCGGCCGCGAGCGAGATGCCCGCCGCCCCAGGCGCCTGACGCGCCCGGCTACCCGCCCCCCGGCCCCCGGCGTCGGCGTCACCGGGCGGCGGGGGCCTGCCGATGAGGAGCGCCGGGCGAGGCGCTGCGCGTCGGTGCGGCGGGCGCGGCGCCGGCCACCGCCGCGAGCTCCTCAATCGAGGCTCGCAGCTCGTCGGCCAGCACTTCGACATCGGCCAGCGCGTCGTAGTCGGCCACTAGGCCGAAGTTCAGACGCCCGTTGTAGCTGAGGATCGCGATGCCGAGGGCGGTGTTCTCGGCCAGCGGCACCATCGGATAGACCGATTCGAGCTCGCGGCCGAGCAGGTAGAGGGGGAACTGAGGGCCGGGAACGTTGGTGACGACGAGGTTGAACAGCCGCTGCCGGGCCTGAAGCCGCGCCGCCTGCGCCATGATCGTCGGTGACGCGAATCCGCTTAGATGGGTCAGGATCTCCGCTCCGACCGCCTGGCCGGACCGCTTGACCGCACCCATGGCCTCGCTGATCTTGTGCAGTCGCTGCTCAGGGTCCGTCGTCCCGACCGGCAACGTGACCCACATCGCGGCGACGCGGTTGCCGAGCGCGCCGCGCTCGACGTCGGCCCGGACCGAGACCGGCACCATCGCCCTGAGACCGACGTCTTCGGTCGGCTGCTCGTGCAGGCGCATGTAGCTGCCGAGCCCGCCGGCCACAACTGCCAGCACCACGTCGTTCACGGTTCCACCGAGCGAGTCCTTGATCGCCTTGAACTGCCCGAGATCGGCTTCGACCCAGGTGAACCGGCGGTGGGGGCCGATCCGGGTGTTGAACGGACTCGGCGGAGCTGCCTGCAGTCCCGTCCACGCCAGCGCGCCGACACTTCCTAAGGTGCGGCCGACACGCGCCACGACCGTGCGCGGGCCACGGAAGGCCGCCCGGGCGCCCCGGGCCACCTCGCCCGGAACGGTGGCGCGCTCGAGCAGCGCGTCGGCCAGCAGCTGGGCCGAGCTTGGCAGCGGACGCGCGACCCATTCGGGGTCGGGCGGCGCCACCGCCAGCGGATCCGGCGAGGTGTCGAACAGGACGGTGGCGATGTCCACGCCCGAGACCCCGTCCACGAGCGCGTGATGCGTCTTAGACAGGAGCGCGAAGCGTCCGTCGGCGAGTCCCTCGACCAGCCATAGCTCCCACAGCGGCCGGCTGCGGTCGAGCGCCTGCGAGAAGACCCGGCCCGCCAGCCGCTTGAGCTGAGCGTCGGCGCCGGGCCGCGGCAGGGCCGTGTGGCGGACGTGATAGCGCACCTTGAAGTAGGGATCGTCGACCCACACCGGACGTCCCTGGTTGAAGGGCACGAACGCGAGCCGCTGCCGGTAGCGGGGAACCAGGTGGAGGCGCGATTCGATGGCCTCGACGAGCTCTTCGTAGGCCGGGGCGTCCCCGGTGAACACCGAGCAGCCGGCCACGTGCATGTGGGCCGAGTCGCGCTCGAGATGCAGGAAAGAGGCGTCGAGGCCGGTCAGCCTGTCCTTGTTGGCCACGGTCGAGATGGTAGTCCCACCGGGCGTTCGAAAAGGCCCACCCGGAGGGCGAAAGGGCCGCTCGTGAGGATTGTCACGTCCCTGGTCCTGTGAGCGATGTCACAGCCAGGGTCTCAGGGGGTCGCCTAACCTGCCCGACTCATTGATCGACCTGCCGAGTCGCTCTCGTTCGGAACGAGGGCGAGCGGGGGACCCACTGCCAGGTGACTCACTGCCTGGCCGGGGCGAATCGACTTTCGTGCCGGCAAGATCGGCGTCCTGACTGGCCAGACAGTTCGGATCCGTGGCCGTTTGCTGCCTGCGCTTGCCGGACGCAGGGTCAGCCTCCAGGCGCGCGAGAACGGCGCGTGGCGGACGCTCGCCACGGCACGGACGGGTGCTGCGGGTCGGTTCGTCCTGCGGTACGTCACCGGGACCGCCGGTCAGGCGCCGATCCGCGTGCGCTTCGCCGGTGACCGGAAGAACGCGCGCGTTGCCGTGCGGGCGGGCGAGATGACCGTCTACCGCGAGGCCGGTGCGTCCTGGTACAACGACGGCGGCAACACCGCGTGCCCGTATGTCGGCGGTCGCGACTGGGACCTCAACCAGAACACTGCCGCGGCGCTCGGTTTCGGTGGGGTCGGCACCGTCTGGTCGAGCGAGTAGCGTGAACCAACGGCCAGCCGCGCCCGCTGGCGTCCGCGCCGCGCTCTAGCGTGCCCATGGATGGCGGAGCGTTGCGTCGCGCACCTGGACATGGACGCGTTCTATGTGTCCGTGGAGCTCCGGCGCCGACCCGAGCTGAAGGGACAGCCGGTAATCGTGGCCGGCACCGGGCCACGGTCGGTCGTAACGACCGCGTCTTATGAGGCTCGGCGGTACGGAGTCGGGTCGGCCATGCCGGCAGCACGGGCCCGCCGCCTGTGTCCACATGGTGTGTTCCTCGCACCCGACTTTGCCTACTACCGCCAGGCATCAGGCGAGGTGATGGCGAGCGTACGGGCCGCCGCCGAGGTGGTCGAAGTGGTCGGTCTCGACGAGGCCTACCTCGAGCTGACCGGGCTTCCGGACCCTCATGCGGCGATGCGACGGCTGGCGGCCCGGATCGACGAGACGACCGGCCTGGGGTGCTCGATCGGCATCGGCCCGAACAAGCTGGTGGCCAAGGTCGCCTCGGACGCCGACAAGCCGCGGGGATTCGTCGCGCTGAGCCGCGAGCAGGCATGCGAGCGGTTTGGAGGCTCGCCCTGCGGGCTCGTGCCCGGGATCGGACCCAAGACGGCTGAACGGCTCCGAGCGCTCGGGCTGCAGACGCTCGCCGCCCTCGCCGCGGCGCCTCAGGCGCGGCTGGCGTTGCGCTTCGGTCCGCGCTTGGCCGCCGAGCTCCAGCGGCGGGCGAGATTCGAGGACGCCTCGCCGGTCACCGAGGAGCGCAAGGTGGTCTCCGAGTCCCGCGAGGTGACCTTCGACGAGGACATCCGCGACCCGCATCGGCTCGAGGCGATCCTCGCCGACCTGGTCGAGCGGCTATGCGCGGCGCTCGTTGCGCAGGACCGGCGGGGTCGTACCGTCGGCATCAAGGTCCGCCTCGACGACTTCTCCACCCACACGCGGGCCCGCACGCTTCCCGAGGCGGTCAGCTCGGTCGACCGGGTGGGGCCGGTCGCGCTCGATCTGCTACGCCGGTTCGCGCCCAAGCGACCGGTCCGTTTGCTGGGGGTGCGCATTGCCGGGCTTGACCTGCCCGAGCCTGCCGGCGAGCGGCAGCTCACGTTGGTTCTGTGAGCCGGGCCCGCGCCGTGATGGCACGCAGCCTCGCGGCGTCAGAGGATCCCTGCGTGGAGCGCAAGAAGCAGCGTCGCGCCGCCGCCAACGAGGCGATGATCCGGGACGTCAACGAGGGGAAGTCATGCGCAGAAAATCGCGCCTCTCCGGGGACAGGAGCGCCGCGGGTTCGACCGCCGGCGGCCGCGGGAACCGCCCGCGTCCGGCTCAGTACAGCGCCGACGCGAGCCGCCGGCGCGCGTCGCGGGCCAGCGGATGCTCTACGCCGAGCTCGTCGAGCACGCCGACCACGACACGGCGTACGTCGTCGCGGGCTCCGTCCGCGTTCGGGATCGCGTCGAGGAGCAGATCGAGGGCACGCTCGTGCTCGCCCGCGTCGAGCGCGGCGAATGCATCACTCAGATCGGGGACGGCCGACTGTGCGGAAATCGCCGCGGCTCGCTCGAGGCCGATGCGCGCAGCCAGACCGTCCGCCGCGAAGCTGCCGGGCACGCGGGCCAGCACCGTGAGCGCCTCGTCGGTCTCGCCCCGGCTCTTCAGGATCCGAGCCAGGGGCACCGCCGCATCGGCGCGGGTCGGCTCGAGTTCGTGGGCCCGACGCAGCGACTCCTCGTCGCCGCGCGTAACCAAGTCGTCCGCCTCGGAGGGGATCAGCGACTCGAGGAACTGCTCGACGGCCGCCGGGGGTTGGGCACCGACGAACTCCGCCACGACCCGGCCCTCGCGGAACGCCTTGACGGCCGGGATGCCTTGGATCCGGAACGCCCGAGCCAGACCCGGATTGGCGTCGACGTCGACCTTGACCAACTTGACCTTGCCCGCACGGGCGTTCGCGGCACGCTCGAGCAACGGCCCGAGCTGCCGACAGGGGCCGCACCAGCTGGCCCAGAAGTCGACCACCACCGGGAGGATGTGCGACCGGTCGAGGACCGCAGATTGGAAATTCGCCTCGGAGACGTCCATGACTCTGATGGTAGCGGCGCCGCGCGAGGGGGTAATCTGACGTCCACGTCAATTTCGTCGCAATCTTCGGCCGCCGGCGACGCGGCGATGGTGGCGGCCACGCGCGCCTATCCGCGCGCGATCCTGTAGATGTAGCGTCGGCATGGCCGAAATCGTGGTTGAGCGCGCCGG
>Ga0187769_10000059_pt1 | contig 51294 bp, 37 predicted proteins | sample 0116_SJ02_MP02_1_FD_133140 | JGI IMG/M metagenome (GOLD analysis project Ga0187769, IMG submission 133140) | Tropical peat soil microbial communities from peatlands in Department of Meta, Colombia - 0116_SJ02_MP02_10_MG | ecosystem: Environmental > Terrestrial > Soil > Wetlands > Peat | place...
CGCAACCAATCGGCGACCATCGGCTTCGGCCTGGCTTTTTAGGGTTGCGGACTTGCTTTGAAAGGGCACGGCTTTCAGCCGCGCCGCCCAAAAAAGGCGCTTGGAAGAGCGGCCCTTCAGAGCTTGCCCTGAGCAAGCGAAGCGCGCCGAAGGGGCCGCGTCACTGGGGCAAAAGTAGAAGGGGATTTAGCCTCTGAGGGTTCGCTTTTGATCCGTGGGGAGCATTTGTGAGATGAGTCTTAGAATCCCCTACTCCGCCCTAAAGTTTCTCCCGTTCTTGCCGATAGCCCACGTATGGACATCACCTCAGTCGTACTGCAAGCCCTGCAACAGGCAGATGCGCAGGCAGACGCGGCAGCCGGCAATCTGGCCGTAGCCGGAACGGCTGCGCCCAACGGAACGTCTGACGGAAGCGGCGTTGACACCGTCAGCCTGAGCGACTCGATGGTCGCCATGATGTCCGCCGAGAATCTCTACGCCGCCAACCTCGCCACTCTGAACACCGCCGATCAGATCGAAAACGCGCTGCTCAACGTCATCGCCTGATCCTTGCATCAGTTCGCTTCGGTTTGCCTTGTCACTTCTTTCTGTGAAACCGTCTCTCAATCTGGTATGACCGGCACCGTGGATCACCTGACTGCCCTGCCGCTCGCGCTCCTCACCGGCGGAAAAAATGCGGAAAGCCATAGCAAGAAATTTGCCTCTCCCTATCTTTCTTGCTCACCCCACGCCACACCGCAAGTCTAATTGCCGACGAGTGTGGCCCTCCGCTCCACGCCGCGTCTCTCAACCACAAATTTCAACCGCGCACCTCGAAGGAGGAAACATGTCTCGATCACCGTTTCGTGCAGCCCTGCTGTTCTCCGCGTCGCTGCTGACCCTCTCCGCCGTGAGCCTGGCCCAATCGTTCGTCCTCGACCTGCCCGACCCCAGCCCGCGCGCCGAAATCTCGCAGCGCATCGGACTCACCAACATCGACATCAACTATCACCGCCCCATGGTGAAAGACCGCAAAATCTGGGGCGGCCTCGTCCCCTACGGACAAGTCTGGCGCGCCGGCGCGAACATAAACACCACCATCAGCTTCAGCGATCCGGTCACCATCGAAGGCCAGCCGCTCGCCGCCGGCATCTACGGCCTGCACATGATCCCCAACCCGGACCAGTGGACCATCATCTTCTCGAAGAACCACACCTCCTGGGGATCGTTCACCTACGATCAGTCTGAAGACGCGCTCCGGGTCAACGTGAAGCCGGTCGCGGCCGAAATGCACAACGCGCTGACCTACGAGTTCGACGAGCTCACGCCCGACTCCACCGTCGTCACGCTCGAGTGGGAGAAAGTCGCCGTGCCCTTCAAAGTTGCAGTCGACGTGCACAGCGTTGTTGAAGCCAGCCTGAAGAATCAGCTCCGCGACCTCTCGCAATACACCTGGATCAGCTGGGACGATGCGGCCAACTACCTGATCGCTGAAAAGATCGACTACGCTGACGCGCTGACCTACGCCAACAAGTCCATCGAGCAGGAAGACCGCTACGAAAACGAGATGACCAAATCGAAGGCCCTGACCGCCCTCGGCCGCAAAGACGAATCCGCCGTCGCGCTGAAGAAAGCGCTCGACCTGGCGACGCCGCTGCAGCTCCACATCTACGCCCGCGGCCTGCAAGGAGAGAAGCGCTACGACGAGGCCTACGCCATCTTCCGCGACAACGCCAAGAAGCACCCGAACGAGTGGTTCGTCCACACCGGCCTGGCGCGCGTCTACTCATCGCAAAGCAAGTTCGACGACGCCTCCAAAGAAATGAAGCTGGCCATCGCCGCCGCCCCCGACAATCAGAAGGCCTATCTCGGCGGCCTGGAAAAGCGCCTGGAAAGCAAGGAAGACATCAACCAGTAAATGCGCTCGTGTAGCGCGGCTGGGTGGCCCATCCTAACGTCGCGATCTGTGCGACGTTAGGGTGGAGAATTGGGAAGCTCGCGCGCGCCATTCTAGCCGCGTACTTTGCGGCTAGGGTGGGAACTCTTGTGTGCCTGTTCCGCGCGGCCTGATTTCGTCCGAAGGTTCACATTCCACGTAGGTTGCGAGAGATTTTCACAGTGTTCCTTCAGGAACATTCTAATGTACACAATTGTATGTACAATTGTCTCGGAATGAGATAGAGCTTGGGAGTCAAGAGGTTAGGGATGGGTTCGGACAGAACAGGTGAGTCCGTGTTTTTTCGCTATCGGTTCCCGCGAGTCCCGAACTGAAACGGACTCCCATGTTATTCGCATCTCAACCCGCCGCGATGATCGTGCGGCCTTTAAAATCTCATTGTCGCAGACAGCGTTTCGGAGGGTGTTGCCAGTGGGTACTGGACGCCGTTTGCGAAACGGTCGAGTGGCTTCATCAGCCACTAGGTGACACCGCAGGCTTATACATCGGGTCCTTCGCTTCGCTCAGGATTTCGGCTGCAGGCTCCCGCTACGCTCACGCCTGCAAGTCGCCTCAAGTTCGACTCCCTCGCCCTCCTAGGGTCACTCGACGCACTCTAATATTGCTTGACTTCGCCGCAGCCAGAGTTATCCTGAAGTTGCTTCGCAAGCGGCGTTCAGTATCAATCAGGCCCCGGCTGATGACCGGGGCTTTCGCTTTTCTCCTTACGCTCGCGGCCTAGGTGCGCACTCCTGATATGAGCAAGGTCACCGAACTATTCGGGCTCTCCACTTCCGCCAGGCAAGATTGGAAAAAGATCATTGAGAAAAGTTGGTGCCCGTTCCTGGATCGAGTGTTCCTGAAGAATCGCAAGAGCATACCGGAAATCCTGATCGGGACCTGTACGGTCAACTACGGTAAAGAGAGCCGCCCGATTATCATTTGCCCCCATCGGCTTCTTGAGCGCAGACAGATTTTTACCGACTGCATTCACCTGTTGCGTCTGCACGAGCCGGGTAATGAATTCCACATCGTGCCCGAAGTGTCGATTCCCGGCGGTTCAGTGGACTACTTCCTGGCTTCGGTTCACAAACGCAAGATGAAGGACTTCGTTGGCATCGAGCTTCAGACGCTGGACACCACCGGGACTGTCTGGAATGATCGACAGCGATTCCTGAGTGAGGTGGGACTGAAGGTCTCCGATGAAGACCTGGCAAATCCAGATTCGTTCGGCATGAACTGGAAAATGACGGCGAAGACCATTCTCTTCCAGCTTCACCACAAAGTGGAAACATTCGAGAGCATAAACAGGCACACTTGTTCTCGCGGTGCAGGGCCCATTGATGGAGTACATGCGGGCGAACCTCAATTTTGGCCACATCAAGGACGCTCGTATTGGCGATTCTATGCATTTCCATGTCTACGACATGACCTCGGCGGACCAGAAAACCTGGCGGTTGGAATTGGCCTCGCGATTCAGCACAGACGCCGGCGGGGTCGCACAGGCACTCGGACTTCAGGCCAATGCGAAAATCGACCTTGAAACCATCATCGCCCTTCTAGAAGAGAAGATTTCACATGCAACCTTGTTCGACGTCGCCCATTCCGCCCGTCCAGTCTCGGATGTGGCGCCGACCACTCCGCCATCCTAGGAATAATCGGGATCCGATTTTGGTCTAGGGAAACTTGCCTGTCCTTGGTGCATCCCAGCGAGCACCCCTTTACTTTCAACACTTTAGCCCCGTATAATCCTGCCAGCAACCTTTAAACCCCAAAATTGCACCATTCGTTGGGATGTGGATGCGTCATTCCCCACCGTTCCAATAGGATAGGTGCAGGTCGAACCCAGGCATACATGTAAGCGGGAACCCAGGTTTCCAGAAACACGTTCCACCTTCCCGTAAGTTCCTCGGGCCCGGCATGCCGGGTCGCGGGATTGGAATTTGCCGGGGTCGAAAAGGCAGGTTCCTCACCCCGGCAAGCCGGGGTTCGGAATGACAACAATGTGGTACGGAGCCAGAAGCTTTGGCTAAAAGCTAAGAGCTAGGAGCTGGAAGCTAACATGCATAAGCCGATCAAGTACGTGGAAGCTGCCGCCGTCGCCGCCGCCAAGGGCACATGGATGGTGTTTGAGCGCCTCAACCGCATCAAGCCCAATCCCTCGCCCAAGCCGAAGTGGAGCGACAAGCCGCTGCTCAAGTCCTACGAAAAGTCCAAGCCGCCGCTCGGCTGGCCGCGCTCGACCGATTCGCTCTGCCCGAAGTGTGTCCCGGAAATCCGGCAGCAGATTCTCGACGGCCACCTGCCCCACGAAGTTCTCATGAACGAGAAGGTCGGCGAGATCAAGGCGCAGATCGTCGAAAAAGATGGAAAGATTTTGATGGTAAAAGAATGCCCCAAGCACGGCCTCTTTGAAGACGTGATGTCGATCGACACCACTTTCTCTCAGCACCTGGAAGACGTCTTCCCCGGCCGCGACATCCGCGCGCACAACGACGAGCGCCTGCATCATCACGGATCGTCGACCGTGAAGTATGGACGCGGCGCCGTGCTCACGATTGATCTGACCAACCGCTGCAACATGATGTGCGATCCCTGCTTCATGGACGCGAACCAGGTCGGCTTCGTGCACGAGCTGACGTGGGAAGAAATCAAGACCATGCTCGACAACGCCATCACGATCAAGCCGCGCCGGCAGATGAGCGTTCAGTTCTCGGGCGGCGAGCCGACGCTCTCGCCCTACTTCCTCGACGCGATCCGCTACTCTCGGAAAGTCGGATACAACTCCGTGCAAGCCGCGACCAACGGCATCGAGTTCGCGAAGAGTTTCGAGTTCGCGCAGCAGGCGGTCGAAGCCGGCCTGCGCTACGCGTATCTGCAGTTCGATGGCATTGGCAACGCGGCGAATGCGCACCGCGCCGTCGGCAACCTGTTCGACGTGAAGCTGAAGGCGATCGAGAACCTGCACAAGGCGGGATGCGAAATCGTCCCGGTGATCACGATCGTCAACGGCATCAACAACGAGCAGGTGGGACGCATCGTCAAATTCGCGCTCGACAATCCCAAGACGATCAGCTTCCTTTCGTTCCAGCCGGTCAGCTTCACCGGCCGCGACGAAGCCATCACGGACGAGCGGCGTGTAGCCCAGCGCTACACGCTCTCGCATCTGGCGCACGACGTGAAGGATCAGACCGGCCTCGGCGAGCCTGCGCGCGATTGGTTCCCCATCAGCTTCATGGGGACCTTCAGCGACTGGGCCGACCTGATGCACGCGGGCGACCCCAACAACAACTGGGGCCAACTAAGTTGTGGCTGTCATCCGAATTGCGGGACGGGGATGGCGGTGATGATCGACAAGGAGACGAAAGAGTCCGTGCCGGTCACGGCGTTCCTGCATGGCGATCAGCTGGCGAAGGACATTGCCAAAGTGAACGATGCGGCGCGCGGGAAGTTTCTGACCGGGCTGGGCATGGCGCTGTGCCTGATGAAGAACTACGATCCGTTCCAGTCGCCCACGCACTTCAAGCTGATGGATCTGCTGAAAAAGTTCGACAAGAACTATCACATCACGGGCAAGAACTACGGCAAGGTGGGGCCGGACCGCACGATCGACGACGTGATGAAGCGGCGCTCGACCGATCGGTGGAACTTCCTGTTCATCGCGGGCATGTGGTTCCAGGACCTGTTCAACTACGACTTCCGGCGCACCGAGCAGTGCATCATTCCCTATGCGACGCAGGAAGGCGAGATTTCGTTCTGCGCCTACAACACGGGCGTGGGATGGCGGAACATCATTGAGAAGATGCACATGACGGCCACGCTCACCAAGTGGTACGAGGAGCATGGGCGGCACGAGATTTTCGCGGGCGGCAAGAAAGTGAAGATGGAAGAGCAGCACGTCGACTATCTGAAGCTGCGCGAAGAGATCGTGACCAACGAACTGCAGCATGATCTCGACAAGCTGGGCATCGCCAAGACCGCGCGCGAAGAGAAGCTGCGGGCGCGGGATGCCAAACAGAAGGCCGAGAAATCTCCACTTCTCGCAAAAGACGCGAGAAATGGGGCACCCGAGGCGCGCGGGCCGCAGAAGAATGATGCGGCTTACAACGCGCGCATGGCGTCGTTGTATCGTGAGGTCGTCTTAAAAGAGAAGCCGGTGCAGTCGCAGGATGGATTCATCCCCTTGGGAGCTCTAGTGACGCCCGCGCTGGCGAAGAACGGTAGCGGTATCCCACCCTTCGCACAGAACGCGAAGGATGGGGCACCCGAAAAGCCAGAGGTTGCCGAGCCAGTGGCGGGAGACTAGCTCTCAGTTAGCTCGCAGCAATCAGTAAGAACAAGGGCCGCCCGATTGGGCGGCCCGATTCTTTTGCCTTTTCGTCTTCTTACGGGGAGGTGTCACCGCGCTATTTTCTGCCAAAAACTTCCTTCAATAAATCCGTGGTCTGCGCCTCAGGATCCTTGCGGATTTTCTTTTCTTCTTGTCCGCACATCAGGAAGATGCCCTCCAGCGTTTTGTCGACCACGTACTTGTCGAGATCGAACTCGCTGGCGAGGGCCTTACCGCCGGGAGCGTTCTTAATGACCTTGTTGTACTGCTGGACGACGCCGACGTGCTCCAACGACTCGTGAACGATAGGGGTGAACGTGGCAGCGAGATCGCTGGAAGTGGTGCGCCTGAAATATTCCGTGGCGGCAGTGTCGTCGCCGGTAAGGATGAGGCGGGCGTCGTGGAAGGTCATTTTCCTGAGGGCAGCAAGGAAGATTTGCTTGGCTTGCGGAGTGGCCCGTTCGGCGGCGCGATTCATGCCGATTTCCAGGTCGTCGACCTGCTCGCCCATGCCCAGCAGTCGCATGCCCTTACCTATAGCCTCGAGCTTGGGCGGCAGAAGAATACGGATGGCCTCGTTCTTGAGGAAACCGTCGGGGCGGCCGGTGAGGGCGATGGCCTTGGTGGTGCTCACCTGCAGGGCTTCTTTCAGGCCGGCGATGATTTTCTCATCGCCCAGGCTGGAGAGGTCGGGTTGGGCGGCCGACGGCACGGAGGACAAACATGCGAACGTGGCGGCGAGGACGAGGGCGCGAGTGAGGTTTCTCATAGACGAAGATGACGGATGATTTTACAGCAGCGACGCGGCAGATGTGCGGTGGGCAAAAGCAGGTTCCTTACCGGACTAGCATCCCGTTCGGAATGACAACAATGGGGCTCAGGCACGAGTGCCTTGCGCCGATTCGGAATTACAAAATCACATTAGCCGCACATGACCCAGACAGGAAATGTGCAAACTGGTGACACGGCGCTGACAATTCCCGTCGCGCTGAAAGCCTACATTGGTGCGGCTAGTCAGAGAACTGTGATTTCGTGCGAAAGAGCTGCACCCTCACTCCCCCTGCCCCTGACCTGGCACACAAAGGAGATTCCACATGCAGCGTCGCATGATTGCCCTCGCACTTGCCATAGGTGTCGCGCTGATGTTCGTTCCGAGTGCGGCCCTGGCGCAGTATCAGCTCACCAATTTGGTTTCGAATGTAAAAGGACAGGCACGTAACACCGATCCATTGCTGGTCAACGCGTGGGGAGTGGCGTATTCGCCGACCGGGCCGTTCTGGATCAGCGATGAAGGCAGCGGCTGGTCAACGCTGTACAACGAAAATGGAGTGAAGCAGGGGTTGGAGGTGCTGATTCCGTCGGCAAGCGGGGCAGGGCCGGGCTCGCCGACCGGGATCGTGTTCAACGGGTCCGGGGAATTCGCCGTGCAGGGATGGTCGGCGTTCTTCATTTTTGCAACTCTGGATGGAACGATCAGCGGGTGGGCGCCGCAATCGAATCCGAATGACGCGATCATTGCGGTGAACAATTCGAGTTCCGGCGCCATCTATACCGGGCTGGCGATCACCAATAATCCTTCGGGGAATGTCCTTTTTGCGGCGGACAACTGGAATAACAAGGTTGACATGTACGACGGGAACTTCAACCTGCTGGGATCGTTTACCGATCCGACCGTGCCGGCCGGGTTTGCTCCCTTCGGCATTCAGGACATCGACGGGCTGGTGTTCGTTTCGTTCGCCGCATCGTCGGGAGCGGCGGGGGGATACATCGATATTTTCAGCGAAAGCGGCGCGTTCTTGAAGCGGCTGACGCAGGGGGCCCCGCTGAACCAACCCTGGGGCTTCGCAGCGGCGCCCAAGAATTTTGGACCGCTGAGCAACACGCTGCTAATCGGGAACAATATCAATGGAAACAGCACCATCAATGCCTTCAACGCGCTGACCGGGCAATTCGTGGGCACGGTAAGCGACAGCAACGGACCCATCAAGATCGACCAGTTGTGGGGGATTACGTTCGGCGGTGGCACAGTGAACAACGGTGTGAAGAACGCACTCTACTTCACCGCGGGGCCGAACAACAATCTGGCGGGAACATTTGGCGTGATTTCGCTGGCGCCCTAACCGGAAATCAACGCGCAGGACGAAGGCCGCCAGTCAGGCGGCCTTTGTGCTTTGGATCACAGTCGTTTATCTGCCGCAGTTTCAGTGCGATAGGGCCTTCCTTGGGCATTGGCAGGCTAGTAAAATAGAAGCATTATGACCAGCCCTCCTAAGGAATCTACATCGATCGCGGAAGTGTGTGTGAAAGTCAAACGTCTCGGATACGGCGTTAACCAGAGCATTCGCCTCTACGGCGAAGAGTTTGAGGTGATCTCCGATCCCTTTCCGGAGGCGGGCGGCATTGCGGTCAGCGTGAGAACCAAAAAAAGTGACCGTATCCGCGTGGTTCAACTGCCGGCCACCGTCCTTCAGAGTGTTAGGAGATTGCCGGAAGCTGCCTGAGAGGCCTGCTTCTCACCGAGACTCAAAGCACCAAGCCCAACAGTGCCAATAAATCTGTTGCAAGACGGCCGCGTCAAGAAGCGCCGGCGGGCGGAAGGTCCTGCTCTATTGCAGCTTGGCTGCGTCGGAGGCCTCCGCTCGCTCGTGTTCCATAGTCGGTGGCACCGTCAGCCGCCGCGCCATTTGAACCAATTTGAAGGAGAGCCCCAACAGAGCGCGGCTCAGCCATGATCGCAGCGGCGTGCCGGATATTGGCTTCACAGCATGGCCGGAGAGTTCTCTGACAGCGCGATCGAAACGCGTGTTAATGTGGGCTTCGCCTCCCTTGCTGTCAATCTGATGGAGCACGCGATAAAGCATCTCCCGCAAGAGAGTGGCCCAGGGCGGCATCGGCTCAGGGTGGGCCGCCGGGGCGCAGTACATGAAGCGATGTGTGTCCAGCACTGCCACCAGACGGCACTCGAGCGGGCGAACTGGGTAAATCCGGCACGCGCCAGTTTTCTCATCATAAAAACGACACCAGGGCTCGGAAGCCGGTGCGATTTCCGCAATTCGCACGTTGTCCTGAATGTGCTGAAATTCAACATCGGTGATCGTCGGCGGAGACCAACAACATCCATTGCATGTTCTGGTCGCACAGGGAGGCTTGGGCAAGTCCGCCAGCGCTTCTTCGGTGAGTTGATACAACTCCGGCAAAGTCAAAGGCGTTTGGATGATCTCTTTCTTGGTCAGCCGTCGCATTGGCAGGTCCTCAGGTGGAGGTGCGAGCTGCCTTCAGTTTCAGACCGCCAAATCGAGATGTCAATCTTACGGCATCGCAAGATGGGTTCGGGGGCAGTTGCCTATTGATATCAGCGTTTTCCTTTGGGTCTATAATTTCTGTTGTGGTCACGCAAATGAGTGATGAGCGGGTCGACCTGCTGCAGTCGTTCCGGGTCTTCATTAAAGCGGCAGAGGATGGCGCTGCCATACCACCGGTCGAGGAGTCGGACCTGAAAGCCCTGCATGAGTTGTGCGTCGAGCGGGCCAAGCGCTATTGCGGCAAAAACGGAGTAATAAGCATTGACTTAATGGTTCACGCTTGCAGTCCCGGGGCGAATCTTCCCGCTGTGTGGCTGCGCCATAGTCAACTCAGAGCGCTGTACAGGCAAGGTCTTCTTGCGGAATGGCAGCACGGCACCACGCTGGATGACGCTGTGTTTCAATTGGCGGCAACCATTCCAATGAGCGGTACACAGTTAGACGAGGAGGCTTTCCTCCGGCTACTGCGCTCTGTGACCGCAAAATAGTTTCTTGCACAATTGCCCGGAATCGTTGAACTCTGATGATCTCGCTGTGAACTTGGGATCACCACTCACGGCAGCACGCGGCACAGCCCTGAAGCTTCCCGTTATTCTGGCCCTGATCGGTTTCACTGCGACCACCGCGCAGATCGTTTTCTTGCGCGAGTTGATGGTCGTTTCCTACGGCAACGAAATCTCCCTGGGAGTAATGCTCGCCTCCTGGCTTCTCTGGACTGCGCTGGGCAGCAGCCTGCTCGGCCGGCTCACGGCGCGAACAACGCATCCGGCAAAGCTTATGGCGACGCTGCAGATGGCGCTCGCGCTTCTGTTGCCCGTGACTGTCTTTACTGTGCGTGCCTCCCGCGGCGTGTTCCATGCTTTTCCCGGCGAAGTTCTGGGACCTGTTCCGATTCTTCTCATTTGCTTGTTCACGTTGAGCTGTTTCTGCGCCGTATCGGGATGGGCATTTGTCGCGGGCAGCCGGCTGCACGAAAGCGAAGCCGGATCTTCGACTACGGTCGCGGTGAACTCGATGTATTTGCTCGAGGCAGCTGGATCCGCAATTGGAGGCATTCTGGCAAGCCTCCTTTTTCTCCGCTTTCTCGATTCCCTGCAGATTGCATTCCTGGTGGGCACACTGAATTTAATGAGTGCTGCGGTTTTGATCTTGCGGCGGCGATCGCGTCGGCTCACGGTTCTTGTGATTTTGTCGGCCGCGTGGATCGTCGTGGGGCTGCCGGAAGGCCGCCACCTGGAAGCCGTCTCAGTCTCCCGCCTGTGGCCGGGCTTCGAGCTGAAGGATACTCGCAACTCCGTATATGGCAGCCTGGCAGTCGTGGAGACTGGCGGAATTCGCAGCCTGCTGGAGAACGGACTGTTGATGTTCAACGCCCCAGACCCGGCTGCCGCCGAAGAAGCCGTGCACTTCGCGCTGCTTGAGCATCCGGCTCCGAAGAGTCTCTTTCTTATTGGCGGCGGCGCCGGCGGAAGCCTGCAGCAGGCGCTGCAGCATTCCAGTCTCGAACGCGTGGATTACGTTGAACTCGATCCTGCCGTGTTGGACTTGGCCGAAAAATACTTCCCGGGACAATGGGCGACAGCCCGCGCCGACCCGCGCGTGCACGTCCACCATGCAGATGGGCGGCTGTACTTGAAATCAACGCCGCAGGTGTTTGACGTCATCATTGTCAACCTGCCCGCTCCGCAGACCGCCCAGCTGAACCGCTTCTACACTGCAGAGTTTTTCCGCGAGGCGGCCGACAAACTCGCCGACGATGGAGTCTTCTCCTTCCAGTTGCACGCCGCGGAAGAATACCTGAGCCCCGACCTGAGTGCCTTTCTGCGCTGCGTCGTCAAATCGCTGAACCAGGCTTTTCCGGTGGTGCAGACGATTCCCGGCGACATCGTGCATTTCTTCGCGGCCAAGCGGCCGGGCATTCTGGCCGCTGATTCGTCTGAGCTTCTCTTACGCCTCCGACAGCGGCATCTCAAGACCAGCTATGTGCGCGAATACTACATTCCATTTCGCATGATGCCCGACCGCGTGGCCGACCTCAGACAGAACATTCAGCCGTACCCTGAAACGCCGCTCAATCGTGATCTGGCTCCCATCGCCTACTACTTTGACGTCGAGCTCTGGAGCACGCAGTTTAGCCGCGAATATCAGCGGGTGTTCGAGACTATCGCGCACATCCAGTTTCGCCGGCTTGTGGAGTGGGCTGTGATTTTGCTTGTCGTTATCGCTGTGGCCATCGCCTGCTGGCCGAGACGTGCCGCTCGTGTTCGCGGAAGTGCCGGCTTCTGTGTCGCGCTCACAGGGCTCACAATGATCGGCCTGGAAGTCATCCTGTTGCTGGGCTTCCAGGCTATCTACGGGTACGTCTACCAGCGGCTGGCGATTTTGATTGCTCTTTTCATGACGGGCATGGCGCTGGGAAGTTGGGGCCGTTTGCGAGTGAGCAGCCGCTCTTCAAGAGCGATCGCCTTGCGCGCGGGCCTGATGCAGTTGGCGGTACTGCAAATTATCTCGGCGTTGTGTCCAGTTTTTCTCTATTTGTTTCTCTATTCCTTTGCCGGCGTAAGAAACCCAAACACGCTCATCCTGGCGAGCGAAATTCTTTTCCCCGCTCTGGCTTTGTGTGCAGGTGCACTTGGAGGTTATGAATTCGCGCTCGGAACTGAGGTCTTCTTCGCGGACGCGCCCGCACACCGTGCGGGCATGGGAGTGCTCTATAGTGTGGATCTGATCGGGGCGTGCGCGGGCGCGCTGGTGTTGAGCGCGTTTCTCATTCCACTCTTCGGTTTTCTCAAAGCAGCCCTCTTTATTGCGGCGGCGAACCTGGTGCCGGCTGTCCTGGCCGCGCAGGTGAGCTGGGCCAGACGGGAGCTTCGTACGGCGTAAAGGGACGTGAGATCTCTGCTTCTCCAAATACCACCGCCGTAAAGGCGAAGAGATCAGCATCGTTGTCCCGCCACGCCTTCGCCGGCAATCCCGCTTTCATTGCAGTCTCATCGAGGAAGGTATCGCGATCCCAGTGTTGCTCCGACGCAACCTGCGGCAGCAGCACTCCCCGTGTGTGTCCCTTCAAGATCATGAGTCCATGCTCGCCGACCTTGATCTGAGTGGTGTTGCCAACATGCCGCAGCGGAGAAAGAACGGAGATTTCGTACTTAATTTGAGGCAATTCGCCGGGAGTCACGGGAGGAAAACGCACATCGCGCAAGGCGGCGTAAGCGGCGACGTCGCGCACTGTTTCTGCCAGCGGTTGCACTGCCTCCGTGTATCCGATGCAGCCGCGAAGCTCGCCATTTTCCTTGAGCGTGACAAATGCGGCGCGATCCTGCATCAAGCTGGCGGGCAGGCTCTCGGGAAGCGCGTAGGCCTTGTGTTCCTTCACGGCCGACTCGACCGATTTTCGGGCGATCTCCAGCAATTGTCTTTTTTCCGATGACGTCAGAGAGAACCTGGGCGTCTCAGCGCGGTGCACGGTATCATCTTTGAAAAACGCGATCGAACTGTATCCCACCACGCGGCTGCGATCGCCAGTAACGTCGCCCGAATTGGCGTACTTGATCACCTGCGCGTGCGTGGCGCCTAGCCGCTCGGCAGCGATCATGGCGGCAACAATCGGAGCGCCTCCACAAGCCTCCCACGTGCGAGTGGCAAAATTGTCAGAGAGCGTGAGATAGTCCCATTCGCCAATCGCATTCAAGGTTTTCCCATCGATTTTGACGGCCTCATCATATGGGTGGTAGTGCGAAAGATCGGAGCTGGCGACGATGAGTGTGTCCGTTCCTCGAATCAGTTCCGCCAGAGCGATGCCCAGGGCGCGGCTCGCCGGATAGCTCTGCTCGCCCATCACGATCGGCACCAGCTGAAAATCTCCCAGCACTCGTTGCAGAAACGGCAACTGGTCTTCCAGAGCGTGCTCGGCACCGGCTGCAGTCGGGACATGGCCCTGGCTGGAGAGCTGGATTTCCGGATTCAAGCTCGCGAGCTTGCGGGCGAACTCTTTATCCACGCGAACTTCGCCGAGTGGAGTGGTGTAGGCGTCGCCGTCATAGACCGAAGTGAATGAAAACGCTTCGAAATGGGATGGCGCGATCACGATGACCCGATGGGTCGGCCGTCCTTTTATTAGTGCATAGCTGTGCCCCGCGACTCCACCGGAAAATGGATAGCCGGCGTGAGGTGCGACCAGCGCGACAACTGCCTCTTTTTGCGCCGGTACCTTCGCTTGCGCCACGAATTTGTCGACCATGGCGGCGAGCTCGTTGGGATCGGCGGGATAGAACGCCCCTGCGACTGCTGCCTGCCGAACTTGCTCCGATTTAGCGGGCGGGCTGGCCGCAAGCCACGAACAAGCAATCAGGTAGAGAATTGCGATGAGCAGCGTGATTCCAAGTCTTGCCTTCATAAGAACTCCAATTTTGCTGCTGCGTCAGCTCCATGTTCCGGGAATCGGATGCTGGCAGTATTCGCACTTTCCCTTGCGAATGTGATTCTGCGTCACCGTAAACCCGGCGCGTTCGATCAGCAGCTTGCGGCACTGCGGGCAATACGTGTTTTCGGCAGGATGGCCGGGCACGTTTCCGACGTAAACGTACTGCAAGCCTTCGGCATCTGCGATCGCCTTGGCGCGTTCGAGTGTTTCGACCGGGGTCGGCGGCAGGTTCTTCAGCAAGAACATCGGATGAAAGCGCGTGAAATGAATGGGAACATCGTTGCCGAGATTAGCCTTGATCCACTTGGCGAGATCGCGGAACTCGGCATCGCCGTCATTCAACGTGGGAACGACCAGGTGGACAATCTCCATCCACTTCGCTTCTTTGCGGGTCGTAACCAGCGTATCCAGAATGGGCTGAAGCTCGGCGTCCACTACCTCGCGGTAGTACTTCGCTGAAAATGCTTTCATATCGATCTTGATTGCGTCGACGTGGCGGCAAAGCCGTTTCAGTGGTTCCTGCTGAATGAATCCATTCGACACCACAACGGCTTTCAATCCCTGGTCGCGAGCGGCATCAGCGGCGTCGGTCACAAACTCGTTCCACACCGTCGGCTCGCTGTAGGTGAAGGCGACCGCCGGACACTGGTTCTGCTTGGCCAACGATGCCACGTCCGTCGGCGGCATGTAGCGCGCCGGCAGTTCTTCCGGTTTGGCCTGCGAAATTTCCCAGTTCTGGCAGAATTTGCAGGTCACGTTGCAGCCTACTGTCGCCAGCGAAAACGCTACGATGCCGGGATGGAAATGAAAGAAGGGCTTTTTCTCGATCGGATCGACATGCGCGGCACACACGCGTGAGTGCACGAGCGAATAATAGGTTCCGCCCCGGTTTTCGCGGATCCGGCAATGCCCCCGCTCACCACTTGCGACGACGCAGCCACGCGGGCACAGATGGCAACGCACAGTCTTGCCGGGCAGCTTTTCGTAAAACCTCGCCTCCACGCAAAATTGTGAGTCGTCTTCGCGGGCCGACAATGCCGCCAAGCCGTGCGCTGGCTTGCTCCGCAGACAAACGGCTGCGCACGCGGCCAGGCACGGAAGCGTCGCGGTTTTCAGGAATGTCCTGCGATCGGTCAGTGCTGCAGCAATTGAGAACCCGGTATCAGAAATACGTTCGATCCGTTCATCTTCTGGATGGAGGGACGGCGAATAAGAGGCGTGGGCAGTAATTGGAGTACCCTGCATAGCCCACCTCGGCACTGGAATTTCCTACTGTTCATTGTATTCCCTTGCCGCAGCGAGTGCGGTTCTGGACTCACCCGGGGCTGTGATTGCGGTCATTGATCGGGCTCGGGTGGAGTGGTTAACTCCGGGTGAAGACAAATCGACGGCCGGGGAGAACTGCCATGACGCGGATCCTGGGTGAACCTGTGTTGCATGAAGAAGCTCGCGAGACGAGGCATGTGCAACGTGCCATTGTTCTGGATGGACATTCCCTCTCCATTGAAGACGTCGCGGCGATTGCCCGCGACCGGCGTCCCGTTGATTTGCACCCTGACGCAATCAACCGGATCAACGAGTGCCGCGAACTTCTCGAAGGCAAGATTCGCGCCCGCGAAATCATGTACGGCGTAAATACTGGAATCGGCGAGCTCTCGGAGGTGGTGCTGACTGCCGAGCAGGTTGAGAAGTACCAGAAATTCCTGCTCTATTCCCATGCCGCCGGATGCGGCGAGCCCGCCAGCGAGGAGAACGTGCGCGCGGCGATGCTCTCCCGCATGAACACTCATTGCTGGGGGCATTCCGGCATCAGACTTGAGATTGTTCGCACGCAAGTGGAGATGCTCAACCGGGGTGTGACGCCGGTCGTGTGCCAGAAGGGGTCCGTGGGCGCATGCGGTGATCTTTCTCCCATGGCGCAGATGGCGATCACTCTCATGGGCGAAGGCGAAGTGTTCTACAAGGGCCGAAGGATGCCCGCGAAAGAAGGAATGGCCGAGGCTGGAATTCCCACGATTGCATTCCGCGAAAGAGACGGACTCGCTGCCATCAACGGATCGAACTTCATCAGCGGGATGGGCTGTCTTGAGCTTTATGACGCGGAACGGTGGCTCAGGACTCAGGAAGTCGCTCTCGCGATGACGCTGGAGGCTCTGAATGCCAATATGCAGGCCTATGACGAGCGTATCCATTGCGTGCGCGGATACCCCGGCGCGCAGGAGTGTGCCGAGAACGTTCGCTGGCTCACTGAAAACTCCGAACTTCTCAAGCTGCCGGGCAAGAAAGTGCAGGATGCATATTCGTTGCGTTCGAGCCCGCAGGTGATCGGCGCGGCTCGCGAGGCGTTCAAGTGGATCCGCTACATGCTCGAGATCGAACTCAATCATGCGGCGGACAATCCCACATTCTTCCCCGGCGAAAAACTTGTGCTCACCGGCGCGAATTTCCAGGGCACGCCGATGGCTTTTGCATTAGAGCTGCTGGGTATGTCGGTGACGACCGTCGCAGCTCTTTCAGAGCGAAGGCTAAATCGACTGATGAATCCTCATCTGTCGGTCGGTCTGCCTCCATTCCTGACCAAGGGTGCCGGGATGTTCTCCGGCCTGATGCTGACGCAATACACAGCAGGCGCATTAGTTTGCGAGAATCGCGTACTGTGCAATCCGGCCGCGACCGGGTCGATCCCTGCAGCAGCCGACCAAGAAGACTTTGTCTCGATGGGAATGACCACGGCCATCAAGACCCGCCAGATCATCGAGAATGCCTGGCACATCATTGCCATTGAGCTAATGGCGGCGGCGCAGGCCTTTGATTTTCGTTATCCAGTAAGACCTGCCCCTGCGACGCAGGCAGCGTATCGAGTGATCCGCTCTTACGTGAAAAAACTGGATGAAGACCGGCCGCTTCACGACGACATCAATAGCCTCGCCAGTGTCGCCAGAGACGGCGAAATCTTGCGTGCAGTGCAGAGCGTCGTAGGCGAATTGAATTGAGAATCAGGCGACCCGATTGTGGAGCAAAAGGAGAACCCTATGAGTGAAGCCAACAAGGTTTTGATTCGTCGGCTCTTTGACGACTGTCTGAACCCGCATGACGCAGCCCTTTATCCGGAATTTTATGCCGATGTCGCTTATCACGCCCCGACCGTCGGCGAACTCAGGAATGAACTTCACCGCCAATTCCTGATTGGTCTCTTTACCGCTTTTCCCGATGGCCGCTGGAATATCGAGGATCAAATCGCCGAAGACGACAAAGTCGTTACACGCTGGACCTTTATCGGCACGCAGACGGGGACGTTCATGGGCCTTATCCCGTCAGGCAAGCAGTGGACCGGTTCTGGCATCGTAGTCGATCGCATCGCCGATGGAAGAATTGTCGAGGAGTGGGAAGAGTGGGACACACTCGGCGTGATGCAGCAACTTTCGGTTCTCGGCTCTGAGGCAACCGTTTGGGATCTGGTTGCGCCATAGCGCGGCGACGCTATAGCCCCGGCCGCCTCAGCTTCCCCACACGTCCTTAGTGGACCGCGACCTCTACCAGGCGCTTCGGCCCGGCTTCAAGAATGTGCTCGGGGCACTCCGCCATCATCAGTTTGAAATTCTCGATGAAGCGAGCCGCGAGCGCATCGTATTTGCTGAAATACTCCTCCCGGTTCGGCCAGGTATTCGCCGGATCCAGAATTTCTGAAGGCACACCTCCACATTCCACCGGCACTTCGAATCCGAACACCGGATCCTTCTTATATCGCACGTGAAGCAGCGAGCCGCTGAGTGCAGCATTGAGCAGCGCACGTGTGTGATGAATGCTGATGCGCTTGCCGATGCCAAAGGGACCTCCAGTCCAGCCCGTATTCACGAGCCACACATTGGCTCCATGCTTCTGGATTTTTTTCTTCAGGAGCTCCGCATAGGCCAAGGGATGGTGCACCATGAATGGCCCGCCAAAACAGGTGCTGAAAGTGATCTCCGGTTCCACACCGAGCCCAATCTCAGTGCCCGCGATCTTGCTGGTATAGCCAGAGATAAAGTGGTAGATCGCCTGGTCGGGATTGAGCTTCGAAATCGGGGGCATCACGCCGGAAGCATCGCAGGTCAGGAAAATCACGTTCTTGGGATGGCCGGCGCGCTTTTCGGGCATGCAATTTTCGATGTAGGAGAGCGGATACGCCGCGCGCGTGTTCTCGGTTACGGAATAGTCGTTCAAATCGAGGTGCCTCGACACCGGATCGAAGGTTACGTTTTCCAGGACCGTTCCGAATCTGCGGGTGCAGGCGTAAATCTGCGGTTCGGCTTCCGGCGAAAGACGAATGACCTTGGCGTAGCATCCGTCCTCGAAGTTAAATACGCCGTTGTCGCTCCAGCCGTGTTCGTCGTCGCCGATTAGGCGGCGCCTGGGATCGGCAGAGAGCGTCGTTTTTCCCGTGCCCGAAAGCCCGAAGAAAATAGCGACGTCGCCCTCCGCGCCCACGTTCGCCGAGCAGTGCATCGAGAGAATTCCTTCCAGCGGCAGCAGAAAATTCAGAACCGTGAAAATAGTCTTCTTGATCTCGCCCGCGTAGCTTGTCCCGCCAATGATGGCCAGCCGCTCGCGGAAGTTGATGATGATGAACGTTTCCGTGCGGGTGCCGTCGACCATGGGCGATGCTTGGAAGGATGGCACGGCAATGACCGTGAACTCGGGGATGTGGTGTTGGAGTGCATCCTGATTGCGAGTTGTCAGAAACATGGTGCGGGCAAACAAGCTGTGCCAGGCCTTCTGCGTGATGATGCGGATGGGTAGGCTATGCTCGGGGTCCGCGCCCGCGAAACAGTCCTGTACGAACACATCGCGGCCCTGCAGGTAACCCTGCAGGCGAGTCAATAACGCGCTGAAGCTTTCGCCGGTAAACGGGCGGTTGTACTGGCCCCACCAGACTTTTCCTTCCGTCGATTGTTCGCGCACCACGAATTTGTCGGCCGCCGCTCGCGCCGTATGTTTGCCGGTGTTGACCACCAGCGGTCCGAGATGCGACAGGCTGCCCTCCGAGCGAAAGATGCTCTCCTCGTACAGCGCCGGCGTGGGCAGATTCCAGTACACGCGCCGGAGGTTGACCAGTCCGTGATTCTGCAGACCATACGCGCTGGCCAGTTTTCCGGCATCTTTCACAGCAGGAGATTGGACATCCAGATAGATGTTCATACCCACTCCCTCACCAGCTTGCGGTCGCCAAGATAGAGCTCATTGGGCGAGTTCGGGTCCAGCGCCCACTTGATGCGATCCAAACCTTCGGTAATGTCGCGAACAGTTCCACAATAACTGAGCCGCAGGTGGCCTTCGAAACCGAATTCCTTGCCCGGCACAGTGACCACGCGAACCTCGTTCAGCAACATGTTGGAGAGCTTTTGTGAATCTTTCATATAAGCGCTGAAATCCGGGAAGCAGTAGAACGTGCCATCGGGGGCATGCACCTTTACGCCGTCGAATGCCTTGAGCCGGTCCAGCATCACGGTGCGATTGTTCTCCAGCGTGAGCCGCAGGCTGTCGATGGCAGATTGCACTCCATTGAGCGCTCCAACCGCTGCCCACTGCGCCGGTGCCGATGGCCCTGAAGTCTGCTGCGACTGGATCGTGGCCATCGCTGCGATCAGCTCTTCGTTGGCAATCGCCCAGCCGATGCGGAAGCCGGTCATGGCGTACATTTTCGAAACGCCGTTGATGACGATGAGCTTGGATTGCTCGAACGGCGCCTTCATGAAGTCGTAGCAGATCGGCGCGCTCTTGCCGTTGAACACCAGCCGGTTGTAAATGTCGTCCATGATCAGGTAGATGCTCTTCTTCTCGCAGAACTCCACCATCTCCTGTACGAAGTCTTTCGAGTACATGACGCCCGAGGGATTGTTCGGGCTGTTGATGATGATTGCCTTGGTGTAAGAGCTGACCACGTCTGCGATCTCCTTGACCGTCGGGCAGAAGCTGCCGTCTTCGGCGGTCACCGGAACCGGAACTCCTCCTGCAAGCTTCACCATCTCCGGATAGCTCACCCAGTACGGCGCGGGGAAGATCACTTCTTCCTTGGGATCGAGGATTGCGTGCAACAGCACCATCAGCGCCTGCTTTGCTCCGCCCGATGCGATTACGTTGTGCGCCGAAACGACCTTCTTATAGTGTTCTTCCGTGTAACGGATGATGGCTTTCTTGAGTGAGGGAATTCCGTCCGGGGGTGTGTAGCGAATTTCCCCGGTGTTTAGCAGCGACGTGCAGTTAATTACGGCGTCGATGGGAACTTTCGTTTTCGGCTCCCCACCTCCCAAATGAATGACCGGCTCTCCTTTCTCGCGAAGCAAAGCGGCGGTTTCATTCAGCTTGAGAGTGACCGACTCTTTGATGGACCTGGCGAGCTGACTGAGGCTCATGGTGTTCACCTTCTCATTTCTGCAGACTCGGACTTCACCGACTAGTCAGGCGGTGTAAAGACCCAACCAAGCAGCTTATCGAACACAATAGTCAAGGCAGTGATCCGAATCACACGATGCGACGGGGCTGATCAGGGCGGCGCTCTGTAGTCCCCCGGCACTGTGCGGAAAATCACAGACGGAAAGTATCTCCAGCGCTAGCGTTAGGCTGTCAGTATCCGTTCGCGTGCGCCTGGCTCCCACGCGGCGCGCGGTCTTGCCGCCGAATGGTCCCACGCGACGAGAAGGAGGCCTTATGCCTCTCGAGACGCTGGAATTCCATACATCCCTTCAAAAGTTGCTCATCGGGCTTATTTTGATTCTGGTTCCCGTCACGGTTTTCGGTTTCTACGTGGCTTTGCAAGGAGACGGTCACATACGACAGTTGAACGGCGAGCACCTGCGCTCGCTCACCCTGACCGCGGCAGAGTCTGCGTCGGATTACGTGGCCGCGCGTGTGCGCGACGTCAGCGTGATCGCCAACACGACGGGTCCCGTGCAGGCGGTGACTCTGGCGAACCGCCAATACGAACATCTGTCGGAAGAAGCGATTCGCGCGAAGATCAGTGCCATTAACCAAACCTGGGAAAGTTCAGAGGCCGACAAATTGTCCACCCAGATCCTGACGTCTGACTTGGCTGGACAGCTGCGGCGTTTGCGGGAACTCAATCCCACATTGCTGAAGCTCACAGTTTTCGATGTCACTGGATCGACCGTTGCCGCCACCAACCGCCCGGTCCATTACTCGCAGACCGACCTTCAGTCCTGGCAGGCGCTTTCGTCGGATGGGATCGGAACTATCCAGGTGTCGGATCTGCGATACGACGATCAGAGCCGGCTTTACTACATCGGTGTCACCTACCCCATACTGCAAGAGGGAACCGGAAGGTTCATCGGGGCGGTCACGGCCACGGTGGACATGTCGCCGCTATTTGCCCAAATCAACCGGCGGCAGATCGGACGCACGGGCCGGTTGTTCCTGGTGCGGGACGACGGAACCGTAATCGAGGCGCCGGGCGTCAGTCCCTCGATGAAGCTCAAATCAGAGGAGTACGCGGCGATCCGGGACGCCATGGGCAGCTTGCGCGGTCGGCAAACGGGCTACTTCTACACCACGCTGTCGAACCGCGAGTCCTACGTGATCGCTTTTGCCGATACAGGCTTGAAGGACGCCTACGCGAATCTGCCCTGGATTGTGCTTGCCAGTCAGCAAACCAAAGAAATCACGGGTCCGATCCGCAGCACGGTCGCTTTCGCACTGATAGTAATGATCCTTGCATTGTTGGTTTTGACCCTTCTTGCTGTTTATGTATTCATGCATCGGAAGCAGGAACTGGAGGACATCGAAACACCAGACGACAGGCCGCGGCGTGTTGCGGCTTGAGGCCGAGGCGCGAATCAATAGTGCTGGCCAAGCTGAGGAGACTGGAAATCACTCATTATCGGAGAGCGCCATGGTGACTGCATCGGAAATGACTGAGGGAATGGTTGTCCGGGTTGAGGGACAGGTCTACCGGGTCCTGCAGGTGGAAGCGAAAGCCGCGGCTGCCAAGCTAGGCGGCGTCGTCAAAGCAGAGCTGAGCAACGTGAAGACCGGACGATTGTGGGAAGCGCGTTTCCGGCCGCAAGAGCGCCTGGAAGATCTGCAGGTCGAACGGCGAAATATGGAATTTCTTTTTCACGAAGCCGACGCCTGCACATTTATGGATCCCAACACGTTCGAACAAGTCGAGGTAAGTGACGAGATCCTCGGACCCGCGGTGAACTTTCTGCAATCGGGCGCGATGGTGCCGCTCGACTTTTTTGAAGGCAAACCCATTAGTGCCACGTTGCCCGACATTGTGGAAGCTTGCGTCGTCGATACCGCGCCGCCCTCGCATTCCCAACAGGACAGCGCCTGGAAAGAGGCGAAGCTCGAAAACGATGTTTCCATTCGGGTTCCGCTGTTCATTGCGCCCGGCGAGTGGGTGCGCGTGGATCTACGAACTGGTCGTTATCTGGAACGCGTGCACAGTGATCGCAAGCGGATTGCCTGATGAGCGGAGGCTAAGCATGTTCGAGATCAAGGCCGTGCCGATGGAGTTCCCCGCCGACGCCAACATCATTGTGGGTCAGTCCCACTTCATCAAGACGGTGGAAGACCTTTACGAGGCGATGAGTACGACTGCCCCACAGGCCAAGTTCGGCCTGGCCTTTAACGAAAGTTCGGGCGCGTGCCTGACCCGGTCGGAGGGAAACGACCAGAAGTTGCGCGATTGCGCGGTGCGCAACGCGCAGGCCTTGGCAGCAGGACACACCTTTGTCCTCGTGATGCAGAACGCTTATCCCATTAACGTCTTGCATGCGATTCGCAATGTGCCTGAGCTGTGCTCGATCTTCTGCGCGACTGCGAACCAGGTACAGGTGATTGTTGCCCAGAGCGAACAAGGCCGAGGGGTTTTGGGCGTGATTGACGGGAGCTCGCCGAAGGGCATCGAGGCAGATGCCGATATTGCATGGCGCCATGACCTGCTGCGCAAGATTGGGTACAAGCGATAAGGCTGCATCGCCTCCAACGGGCAGCTAGCAGCAGGTAGGCGAGTGGATCAGGGCACTGCGCCACGAAGTCAGGCATTGTCGCTGGAGCGAAAGGAGGAGTCGTGCAAAGACACTTTTCAAATCGGGGGGAAGCTCTGTCAGAGGTAACGGCTGCCAGAGTGTTGGCTCACCGAAGACAGCCGGCAAAGTCATCTCCCCAAAAACAAGACGTTCGAAGGAATACGCCCGCGGAATGGTTTTCCCGGCCCGCGGAAACGACTCATCGTCCGGAAACGAAGCCGCCGCGTCGGGATGGAAATGATTCTCCGTTGCTTTGAGCCGTTTCTGGATTGAGAAGGAGGTGCCTATGAGCGCTGCTGCTGCTTTTCCAACCGAAACGTACGAATCAGTCGCTGCCATGGAGCGCTATCAAAGCTCCTATCGCGCTGCGGAAAAGGAAATTGCTTTCGGTGAGTCCGTATGGTCCGCCGGCATCGTGGTGGGAGGTGTGATTCTGGTAGCGTCTCTGGTCGAATTTCTATTGAATCCGGCGGAGCACCACGGCTTCCCCGTAGTGTTTGCCTCGTTTATTGCCTGCGCGGTCTTGGTAGTACTGGTTTCGCAGGTTATGGGTACAGCGATTCGCGGCCTGGGCCAACTGCTGAGCGCCGCTGTCGATTCCGACGTTAACTCTTCGCCTTTCCTCAGCAATGCGCAGCGGGCAAGGGCGATGAGGTTGAGCAAGCCGGCGACGATGCCAGAGCCCATCCGAATCAGGGCCGCGTAAGCTCTGCGTTGCGGAATGCGGTCTCAGCACCGTAGTCATACGCACTTGCAGAAGGTCTCGCCGTCTTGTGGCCCGGAGCAGAAAGCATATGGAGCCGTTTCGTCAGCATATATTCGTCTGCACACAAGCAAAGGCGGAGGGTGTCACTTCCTGCCCCAGTAACGGCTCGTTCCGAGTCTTGCAGGCCTTGGAACATGAATTGACCGCACAAGGACTGGACGATGAGGTGCAAGTCACGACCTGCGGCTGCCTCGGCTTATGCGATGACGGACCTGTCCTGATCACCTACCCGGAAGGAGTTTGGTATCACAAAGTACGAGAGGAAGACGTTCCAGAGATCGTTCATTCGCATTTGCGCTCGGGCAAGATAGTGTCACGACTCGCTTGGAACGATTTGACGGCAATGAATGTGCAAGCGAAAGAACATCGTGACCGCTATCGGGCAATGGTTCGAGCCAGAGACGAAGCAGGCATTCTTCCCGACGATCTCAATGAGATGATTCGAGGCTTCATGTCCAGCCGGGCAGTGCTCACGGCGCTGGAACTGGATGTATTCACGGCCGTCGGTGCTGGAGCCTGCGCAGAAACAGTGGCTCAAAAAATTCACTGCGATCCCCGCGCTACCGAGATGCTGCTGAATGTGCTTGTCAGCTTGAAGCTGGTCGACAAGAAAGATGGGATGTTCTTCCGCACTCCGGTAAGTGCTCGTTTCTTCTCCGAAGGTGCACGCGATAATGCGCGTCCGGCTCTGATGCACACCGCTAACCTCTGGCATCGATGGTCGACCCTGACGGAGTGCGTGCAGGCCGGAACGGCGGTCGAAAGAGGGGTCGAAAGAGGAAAGAATGGCCGTGACAAGAACTCGGTGACAGCCTTCATCGCCGCGATGGACCGGAACGCCATGGAGCGCGCTGCCACGGTGGTGAATGCGGTCGGTGTTGCGGAGATCAGGCGCATGCTGGACCTGGGCGGCGGGTCGGGTGCATACTCCATCGCTTTGGCGCGAGCGTTGCCCGAACTGCACTCCGAAATTCTGGACCAGAGCGATGTGGTCGCTCTGGCCCAGAAATTCATTCGGGACGCCGGACTTGCAGACCGCATCACGACGCGGATCGGAGATATGCGGCAAGATCCGCTGGGTGAGAACTACGACCTGATTTTGCTTTCGGCCATCTGTCACATGTTTTCTCCCGACGAGAACCGCAAATTGCTCCGCCGCGTTTACCATGCGCTCGCGCCAAAGGGTCGGGTTGTGGTCCAGGATTTCATTCTGGAGCCGAGCAAGACGGCCCCGCGCTTCGCGGCACTGTTCTCGTTGAACATGCTGGTCGGAACGCAATCCGGAAGCAGCTATAGCGAGCCGGAATTCGCAAGCTGGTTGCAAGCCGCAGGCTTCTCGGATGTGCGCCGGCTGCGTGTGCCCGGGCCAGCCGGATTGATGGTCGGAGTCCGAGCCGAATAGTACGGGCCATCGTTCCATCATCTTAAGTTTTGCAAGCCCGCCTCGGGTTTCTCTGTCGCGTGTTGGCGTCACGGCATCCTGATCTGTTCGAACCTCATCGGACTCGGAGTGAGTGCTGGCCATCACGCAAGCGAACCGATCTTTGCTAGTATGAATATAAGGCCAGTAATAGTCGTTTAGAATTGAGCGGCTGAAGTCATTGCAGGATGGGCGCGTAGCTCAGGTGGTAGAGCAATGCCCTTTTAAGGCATGGGTCGCAGGTTCGAATCCTGCCGCGCTCACCAAGATTTGAAGTCCCTCCTCTTCTGCTGTCGTTTTACCGGGATTTAGGGCGAAGTTTCTTCGACGTCGTCAGGACAGCGGCCTCTGGGGTTCCTATGCCGTTCAGCTACGTGGTTTACCCGGAAAAGCGTCTTGTGATTACCACTGCATCGGGGCGCGTAACGCGCGACGAAATTCAGGAGTGTCACAATCAAGCTGCGACTGATCCAGAATTCAACCCGGAGTTTGATCATTTAGCGGACTTGAGGGATGTTTCAGATTTTGAAATGTCTCTGGACGAGTTTAAGATGCTGGCCCGGCGAAAAATCTTCGAGCCAAGTGCCCGACGAGCGTTGGTGGCCAGACAGCCACACATTTTTGGGATGGGACGATTGTGGGAGGCTTACAGTGAAATGTCGGACGAGATGCCTCCAAACATCCGGGTATTTTACGATCTTCCGTCCGCTCTCAGATGGCTCGGGTTGGAAGCCGATCCGCGTTCCTGAGTCCAGGAGTGCGGTATATTCTCAGCGTGGTTCCACAAAATATTGGACTACTTCTTCTGTTGATCGCAAGCGCTGCGAGTTTCGCGCAGGCCCAGTCCTACCAGTATTTTCGTCTTGGAAATAAGGAAGACATTCAGACCAAGCCGACCCCTGGCGTCGCCATGATGGGCGGCGGCGGTGACCTGGATGAGGCGTTTGGCTGGCTCTGCGCGAAAGGAAACGGTGGCGATTTCCTGATCCTGCGCGCACGAGGAGACGACGACTACAACGCGTACGTGAACGGGTTGTGCAAAGCCAACTCCGTTGCGACGTTGATCATTCCTGATCGCGCAGCGGCAGAAGACGCGGCAGTTGCTGAAATTATCCGAAAAGCAGAGGTACTGTTTATTGCCGGAGGCGACCAGGCGCGGTACGTTCGCGGTTGGAAAGGAACGCCGGTCGAACAGGCGATTAACGATGACATTGCCGCAGGCAAGGGGATCGGTGGAACCAGCGCGGGATTGGCGGTTGAGGGCGAGTTCGCGTACGGCGCGCTGGGCGATAAACCGGACGACAAAGATCTGGCGTCACCGGATGTATTGCTTAATCCTTATACAGAGCGCGTAACGCTGGTGCGCGATTTTCTGAAGATTCCACACCTCGAGAACCTGATCACAGACTCGCATTTTGCCAAGCGCGACCGCATGGGTCGATCACTGGGATTTCTGGCGCGCATCATGAAGGATGGCTGGAGTTCGGCGCCACGCGAAATCGCCATTGATGAGAAATCGGCGGTGCTGGTGGAAACCGACGGAAAGGCAAGGGTGATCGGGACGGGGAAGGGCGCGTACTTTCTGCGTCCGACACGTACACCAGAGATTTGCGAGAAGGGCACCCCGCTGACCTTTCATGGAATCAGCGTCTATCGAGTTCCCGCGGGCGGGCATTTCGATCTGGTTTCCTGGACGGGCGACGGGGGCGTCGCATATTCGCTTTCCGTCGAGCGCGGAAAGATCGAGAGCACGCAGCGAGGGAATGAAATTTATTGAACAGGAAGAAAAAAGTCGTCGGGCTGGGCGAAGTTTTGTGGGACATTTTTCCGGACGGCCCTCGCCTGGGCGGCGCTCCGGCGAACTTCGCCTACATCGCCAACCTGTTAGGCGATGAGGGAATTGTCGCCAGCCGTGTCGGTACGGATCTGCATGGGCATGAAGCCTTGCAACGCATGAAGGAGTTGGGGCTGGCCGTCGATCACGTACAGGCGGACCACAAGCACGCGACGGGAACCGTCAACGTGAAGCTTGATAGCACCGCCATGCCAAGCTATGAGATCGCGAACCCTGCAGCTTGGGACTTTCTGGAGTGGACTCGCGATTGGCGGGGCCTGGCGGCGCATGCGGATGCAGTCTGCTTTGGGTCGCTGGCGCAAAGGGGCGAGCAGAGCCGGAGGACGATTCGAGAGTTTCTGCGGGCTGCGTCATCACACGCTGTCAGAGTTTTCGATGTCAACCTGCGCCAGTCGTATTACTCGGCGAAAACGATTCGGGAATCGATGAAGCTGGCGGACATCGTCAAGCTGAACGACGAGGAACTGGAGAAGATCATGAGCTTGTGCCATCTTCCATACAAGGATGAGCTGTCGTCGGCGAAACGCCTGCTCAGTGCTTACAGTTTGAAGCTGATTTCCGTCACGCGGGGACGGCAGGGAAGTCTGCTGGTTCGGGGCCGCGAGGTGAGGGAGCATGACATGACCGAGCACGACGTGAGTGAGCATCCGGGATTCCAGGTCAGGGTCGGGGACACTGTGGGAGCAGGAGACGCGTTTACCGCGGGACTGGTGCACGAATATCTGAACGGTGCGCCGCTCGATCGGATGAACGAAATGGCGAACCGGATCGGAGCCTGGGTGGCCGGCGAAGTGGGCGCAATGCCCGCGCCAAACCAGTCGATCGAGGAATCTCTGGCCGAGATTCGTTGATGGATGCAGAACTCCGGCTTGTGCGGTATAGTTACGAAATATTGTGTTTTCTTTCGCTATGCTGCGGAGCCAGGGGGAACTATGAAGCGCATCGGGTCGAGCTTTCCTCACCTGTTTTATATCGGGGCAACCCTTCTTGTCGCGAGCGCCGCGCTGATGCTCAGTTGCGTCAAACCTCCGGCACAGCCGAAACCGGAGCCGTCACGGCCGTCCGACATTAAAGTCGAGGTGCGCGATGGAGGACCGGTCGTGGTGACGACAAGCACGGCGGAATTTCAGATCACTCCGGCGGGCGCGCTCGAGGCGGTTCTACTCAAAGATGGCAAGCGGCTCACTCTCGACGATCCGGGCGGGTTGTCGTTTGCAAGCGGCGATCACATCTTGCATGACGGAAAAAATTTGGAGTTCGTTCCGGATTTCAGTCAGACAAACATACTCGAAGCGACAGGAAAGATGGGGCGTGGTAAACGAATCGAAATGGCCTGGCGTCCTGTAGCGCCATCAGGAGTGCCTATTGAACGCACGTCGGTGATGGAAGTCTACGACGATTTCCCGAACATCGCGATAGTGAGTGTTGCTTACAAAAATGCGGGAGCGTCGGATTTCAAGATCGATCAGGCGGCGCTGCAAGAGCATCGGTTCAGCGCGAAGCAGGTAGATGCAAAAGCGCAGCCGTACGATATGTGGTCGTTTCAGGGATCGAGTTACGACTGGGGCAAGGATGACGTGCAGAAACTGACACGAGTTTCTGCGCAGCCGAACTTGATGGGCGAGGCCGTGAAAGGCGGCTATGGTGGCGGCATTCCGGTGGTTGCGTTCTGGACGGCGCCGGTGGGAGAAGCGATCGGGCACGTGGAGACGCTGCCGTGGACGCTATCGATTCCGGTCAAGGTGGAGGCGGATGGCAGAGTGAAGACCGGGGTCACAATTCCGGTGAATACGGTTCTCAAACCAGGCGAGACATATTCTGCTCCGCGGACTTTTCTGGCGGTGTACAGCGGGGATTTCTACGAGCCGCTCCGGATGTGGTCGAGCGTGCTGCAGAAAGAAGGATGGGACATCCCGAAGCCCTCGAATGAAGCCTACAACGTGAGCTGGTGCGGTTGGGGTTACGAGTTCAACGTAACTCCGGCGCAGATGCTGGGAACGGTTCCGAAGCTGAAAGAGTTCGGCATCAAGTGGGCGACGCTGGATGATCGCTGGTTCGACACGTACGGCGACTGGAATCCGCGGGCGGAGACGTTTCCCGGCGATTCGATCAAGAAAATGGTGGACGACTTCCACAAGCAGGCATTGCTGGTGCAACTGTGGTGGCTGCCGCTGGGCGTGGAAGACGGGCAGGGCCGCTGGGAGTCGCACAAGTACATCGTGTCGAAAATTGTGAAGGAGCATCCCGACTGGTTGATTCTCGACAAGGACGGCAAACACGCGCGGATGACGCGTGACCTGGCGGCGCTCGATCCGTCGCTGCCGGAGGTGCAGGCGTATTACAAGCAGCTCACGGAGAAATTCATTCGCGACTGGGGATTCGACGGATCAAAGCTCGACAATATTTACAGCGTGCCCGCCTGCTACAACCCGGCGCATCATCACAAGTCGCCGCAGGAGTCGGTGAACGCGATGAGCGAAGTGTACAAAACGATTTTTGAGACCACGCGCGCAATCAAGCCGCAGAGCGTAACGCAGGCGTGTCCGTGCGGAACGCCGCCGTCGCTGGCGTGGCTGCCGTTTATCGACCAGGCGGTCACGGCAGATCCCGTGGGCGCGGTGCAGGTGCGGCGGAGGATCAAAATGTACAAAGCCCTGCTGGGCCCGGAAGCGGCGGTGTACGGCGATCATGTCGAGCTTTCGGCGATGACCAAGCTGAGCGGCGATAAATGGAGTGAGCACGGCACGGACTTCGCTTCGACCCTGGGATTAGGTGGCGTGCCGGGCACAAAATTTGTGTGGCCGGATCCGGGACCGCATTACAAGGGGGTGGCACTGACGAGTGAGAAAGAAGAGATCTGGAAGAAGTGGATTGGGCTGTACAACGAGAAAATGCTCTCGAAGGGAGAGTTTCGCGATCTCTACGTGTACGGTTACGACTTGCCGGAAGGGTACGCCATCGAGAAAGATGGAAAGATGTACTACGCGTTCTTTACGGATGCTGGGAAGCCGTTTGCAGGCGAGATTGAATTGCGCGGGTTAAAACCTGGGAGTTACCACGTGGTCGACTATGTGGACGGAAAAGATTTCGGGACGGTCCAGGTGTCGGCACGGATACCGCCGAAGTTAAAGGCGGAGTTCAAAGAGCATTTGCTGCTCGAAGTGAGGTGAAGTAGAGTGGGCACCATCGCATATGACCGAAGCCACGGCGCTGAGAGATGGCTCTATTTGGCGATGTTCAGGAATGCCTCGCGGTGCCTGACATCGCGGAATGCTTCGGTCCCTCCGGGGCGAGTCGTCGACAGCGCTCCCGCCAGATTGCCGCTGGCGAGGCAGGTGGGCAGATCTGATCCGCGAAGATATTCATGCAGGAAGCCGGCGTCGAAGCTGTCGCCGGCGCCGACCGCATCGATGGCCACCACTTCACGCGCAGGGCCGACGAACCGCTCCTTTCCCCGTTGCGCCATAGCCCCTTTGCGGCCAAGTTTGACGACCACCAGCGGTACGAACTCCGAGAGCTTTTGAACCGCAGTTTCCAAGTCTTCAGTTCCGGCCGCCTTGCACGCCTCGCGTTCATTGGGGAGAAATACATCGACGTAGCGCAGAATCTGCTGCAAGTCTCCGCCCCAACGGTCATCCGGATCGTCGTTGGTGTCAAGAGAAACCGTGACAGCTCTGGATTTCATGGTGTGAAGAAGCTCGCCAACACGAGGACGAAGCCCCCGCTGCAAATAATAAGAGCAAAAATGAAAATGGCGTGAGTCAGCGAGATAGTCGAGGTCGAGATCGTTCCAGGTCAGCTCTGCAATCGTTCCCGAGTAGGTTAGGATGTTACGCCACGATTCGTGGTGCAGGATTACCGTCAGGCCGGTTGTGGTGGCGCCGGGAACGATGCGCACTTTCGAGACATCGACTCCGCCCTGTTTCAAACGTTCGAGTGCAATCTGGCCGAGAGGGTCGTCGCCGATGCGGGATTGGAATCCGACGCGGCTGCCGAGTGCGGCCAGATTGTGGGCGAAGATGGCAGACGAGGAGCCGAGCGTGAGCATCATGCGGTCGGCGAGCAGTTCGCGTTCGGGCAGAAGTTGCTCGGGCAGACCGTAGAGGATGAGGTCGAGATTCAGTTCGCCGGCGATGGTGACGTCAAAACGGGGCATGGTTTGGTGGTTCGGTAGGGATCCCTTCGGCTTCGCTCAGGGCAAGCCTTCGACTTCGCAAAGTCCATGCGGGCACGGACTCTGCTCCGCTCAGGATGACAACTCGAAAAAGTGATACTGCCCTGCAAACCTGCTAAACCAGCGTGACTTCAATGCCGGCCTGCTTCAGCACGCGCAGATCAGATTTCGCCACGCCACGATCCGTGATGACTTCCTGCAGCGCTGACGGGGGTGCAATCAGCGACAGGCTACGGCGTCCGAATTTGCTCGAGTCGCAGACCGCAACTGTTTTCTTCGCGACTTCGACCATTACGCGGTTGACTTTTGCCTCCAGCAGATTGGGTGTGCTCAATCCATAGTGCACGTCGAAGCCGTCGACGCCTAGAAATAAAAGATCGGCGCTCAGACGGCGCAGGGTTTCTTCGGCGATCGGGCCAACCAGCGAGAACGAATTTTTGCGCAATGTGCCGCCGGTGAGAATGACCTCCACCGCGGTTCCCGCCAATTCGGCGGCAATGTTCACCGCGTTGGTGATGATGGTGAGGTTTTGAAACTTCCGCAGGGCTCGGGCAATGGCCGTGGTCGTCGTGCCCGAGTCAAGAATCAGGACCTGTCCCTCCTTCACCTTAGCCGCGGCATTTTCCGCGATGCGCAGCTTTTCCTGCCGATGCAGCTTCTCCTTTTCGCGCAGTGTGGGATCTTCAAGTGCGCCCTCGCGGGCGGGCAGAGCTCCGCCGTGCGTGCGATGGACGAGGCCTTGGGAATGCAAAATCTCGAGATCCTTGCGAATCGTAACCTGCGAGGTTTCGAATTGCCGCGCCAGTTCCGTCACCAGAACCCTGCCCTGGTGGGTCAGCAGATCGAGGATGGCGCGACGGCGTTCTTCGTTGAGCACGGACTTACTTGCTGGCGAATCCGTTTTGGCGAATCCGCGCGGAAGCGGAGAATCGAAGCTGCATTTCTTTTTATAGCGTTCTCTTTCGTTTGTCCACAGGAAAGGTGAGAGGTGGCCGGAGCCCGCAAGATCGCTCGTCCGCGCCTCGGTGCACTCGCGGCAAGGCTCAAACCCGATGGGACGCTAACCTCCTGACCCCTGTTTTGACGCGGTAATTGGGAATCTCCCGCGGTGATAACCAACCAGATACCTACCCGTACTCGCGATTGATTCACAAGGCGAAGTTTGCCGTAATCTCAATTTGGGACGAAAGCGCGGGACTTTCGAGTGCGAGCGTTTGTTACGAAATCCGAAACCGGGGGATGGCAAATTGGCAACCACGTGGAAAGCACAGAGCTTCGTTCGTTCGCAATCCGTTGTGGCGCGCGTGATCGCGGGAGAGACGCTCATCGTGCCGGTGCGCGCGAAGGTGGGGGACCTGGCGTCGATTTACAGCTTCAACGGCACGGGCTCTCTGATCTGGAAGCTGCTGGATGCACCCAGAACCGCAGCCGAGTTGGCGATGGCGGTGGCCGAAGAGTACGAAGTCGAACTCACTCAAGCCGAGCACGATGTAGCGGAGTTTCTCAGTGAGATGAAGGCAGTTGGTCTGGTCGAAGTTCCGGCTGGGGTTCCGGCGGCAGCGGTGGCGGCGGCCGGCGACTAGCAGCGACCAGTGGGGCGGGAAGGACCGGGCAGCGGACGCGGGTCGAACAGGGCGGGGAGAGCGGGGAAAGACCGTGTCCGCTGCATTCAGACGGGAGGGTTCTTGGAGTATCGCAGTTATGGCGACTTCAGCGCGGACTTGCACCAGCGCCAGTCGGGCGAGCGCGTTCCCCTGCAAGTTTCGATTGAAGTGACGCGGCGCTGCCCGCTCGAGTGCCTGCACTGCTACAACAACCTGCCCATGGGAGACGTGGAGGCGCGGCGGCGGGAACTGAGCAAGGAAGAGCACTTCCGCGTGCTCGACGAACTGGTCGAGATGGGCTGCTTCTGGATCCTCTACACCGGCGGCGAAATCTTCGCGCGCAAAGACTTCCTCGAGATTTACACCTACGCCAAGAAAAAAGGCTTTTTGATCACGCTGTTCACCAACGGCACCATCATCAACGAACAGATCGCGGACTACCTGGCGGAATGGCCGCCGTTTGCGATCGAGATCACGCTGTACGGGCGTACGCGCGAGACCTATGAGGCGCTGACCGCGGTTCCCGGATCGTATGACCGGTGCCTGCGCGGAATCCGGCTGCTGAAGGAACGAGGGCTTCCGCTGAAGCTGAAGACGGTTGCGACTAGCATTAACAAGCATGAAGTGATGGCGATGCGGCGGTTCGCGGAGGAAGAGTTGGGTGTGGAATTCAAGATGGACGGGCAGATCAATCCGCGGATCGACTGCTCGCAGAGTCCCCTGGCGGTGAGGCTGACGCCAGAGGAGGTCGTAGCGCTCGATATGGCGTCGCCAAAGGCGAGGGATGAATATTTCCGGCTGGCTCAGCGCGATTTGGAAAGACCGGCCAGTCTGTCGAAAGTTGACACCCTTTACTTTTGCGGCGGCGGTCACAACGGATTTGCGATCAACGCATTCGGCGAGATGGGAATCTGCATCACATCCCAGCAGGAGACATTCAGCGTGCGCGACGCGGGCGTGAAAAACGTGTGGGAGGGAGCTCTGCTGGAAGTGCGCCGGCGAAAGCGTACCCGAATGACGAAATGCGTGGAATGCCGTATTCAATCGCTGTGCGGCATGTGCCCAGCGAACGGAGAGATGGAAAATGGCGATCGGGAATCACCCGTCGAGTTCCTTTGCCATGTGGCGCACTTGCGGGCTGCTTCCCTCGGCTTTGCGATCCCTGGGCATGGCAGTTGCGAGTTCTGCAGCGGCGGCGTCCATCATGAGGAGTTGATCGCCTCTGCACGCCGCGTGGCTGATAAGGAAGTTGATGTTGAACACTGGGCGAGTCCTTCTGCACTGCTGCCGATCTTGAATCATGCCCCGGCAGTTTCGGCATGTGGCCGCTGTGGAGGTTGACCGTACGGCGAGGAGTGAAAAAAAATAATGAATCAACAGCCCAATCCGGTCGAGAGCAAGAAAAAAGAATACTCCTCTCCAGAATTAGTCACCATCAGCCTACGGCCGGAAGAGGCGGTGCTCGGACATTGCAAGTCAACTACCGCGGGTGGTCCGGGGACCGGCAATTGTGCCGTGTTGTTCTGCAGCAGCCTCGGTTCGTAATTCCACGATTTTGCGACTGGAGATGGAATTGTGGAGAACTTACATCATCTCGTGAGCACACGCGCCAAACACTTGAGTCAGGTCTCCATAGGCGAGGTGTCAGTTCAAATCGCCGGCGAAAACTCAGAAGATGTGGGGCTGTTTCCAGCCCTCTGTGCGTTTCAGGCCAATTGTGAAAACCCTGACATCCGAATGCAAGTCCGATGGGTTGAAAAGCTTCATCAGTCCGAGCATTCCCGTCTCTTCGATTCCGGCTCGATCTGGCGTCTTTACTCGTGCGGCGAAGGATTTTGTTTTGACTTCATCGCAGAGACGTTAAGTCCCAGCCCTTACAAGCGCTTGACGATCGATCGTCAATTTCGCAGCGCGCGCCTTGAGATGAGCGCAGATTTTTTCGCCAACTCCGGTTGCCAAGTCATTCCGCTTGAGTATCCCCTGGACGAATTGCTGATCATGCATCGCCTGACGCAGGAGAAGGCGATTGAGCTGCATGGTTGCGGACTTGTGCGGGCGAATGGGATTGGGAATCTGTTTGTCGGGCATTCCGGGGCGGGGAAGAGCACGACGACGCGCTTGTGGACGGCACTGGAGGATGTGGAGGTTTTGAGCGATGACCGGATTATTGTGCGGAGGGACGGCGCGGAAAAGCAGGTTCCTCGCTTCGCTCGGAATGACAACCCCGGTGGTGATGCCGAGATTCGACATCGGAATCCGAAGCACAAGATTCGCATGTACGGCACGCCATGGCATGGCGAGGCGAGGTATGCGTCGCCGAAGAGCGCGCCGCTGGCGCGCATCTTCATTCTTGAGCATGGGCACGGCAACGTCCTGACGCCCCTCTCTCCCGGCCAGGCCGTCGCAGAATTATTCGCCCGCAGCTTTGTCCCGTTTCACCGGCACGAGTACGTCGTGTCGGCCCTGACTTTTCTTGAAGAGGTAGTCGCAAACGTTCCCGTCTACCGCTTTGCCTTTGAACCCGACCATCGCGCCGTAGACGCGATTCTCAATCTGCATGACTAGCCTCGTAGCGGACTCGGTTGTCTTTGAAGAGATGATCCGCGAGTTGCTGAAGCAGGGCCTGGGCGTGCGCTTTCAGGCGCAGGGCGCGAGCATGTCTCCGGCGATACGTGACGGGGAGGTGGTCGAAGTTACCCCCGTAATCGTGAGCAAATTACGAAAGGACGATATCGTCTTAGCAAAGTCTAATTATGGCTTCCGGCTGCACAGGATTGTCGTGGCCGATCACGCGAGAGATGTGTTCATCGCCCGCGGGGATTGTGGCCGGCAGGATGATCCCGCGCTGGAAGGTGCTCAGATTCTGGGCCTCGCTCGGGCCAAGGAAGTGCGGGTAGGACGCAAAATTGTGCAAGCTAGGTTCAAAGGCGTAGGTGGGTGGGCGCTTCGTTCCACGGCGCGGGCGCAGGGTATTGTCGAAAAGCTGTTGCATAAGTCTGCTCCCGCATGTTCGCAAGGAAAGCGGGCGGTGGTTCAACTCGCCTTTCTCTGCCTGCTGCTCGGCGCGACGGTGTCGCGTGCACAGGTTGCAGTGGACTCGACGACTTCTAACGGAGCAGAGTTAACCGGTCCAGGCGGCCAGACTCTTACCTTCTCTCACACGACAGCCGGTACCAATCGGCTGATGCTGGTTGGGGTTTCCATCGACATCAACAATTCGCAAGCCGCGGCAGTCGTGGGCGTCACTTACGGCACCTCGGTGCTGAGTTTTGTGGGGGCGCACAACGATGCCGGCAATCAGCGGCGGGTCGAGCAATGGTATCTGCTGGCGCCGCCCACCGGTACCGCCAATGTTGTCGTCACCGTTGATATTCCAACCGGCGGCGCTACCGTAGGCGTGGTTGCGGGGGCAACTACATTTACGGGTGTAGATCAGACCGTGCCGCTGGGCACGTTCGTTTCGGCTGACGGCAACAACGGCACGAGCTCGCAGCTCGACGTCCCCAGCGTCGTCAACGGAATGATTCTCGACACGTTGGCCATCGGAGGAAACCGGACAGTAACGGTACCCGGGCCACAGGTACAGCAGTGGAACATCAGCACTGGGGGCGCCGCCGGCACGGATGTGAGGGCCACGGGAAGCACGCGCACGGGCGCACCCAGCGTACCGATCTCAGAAACCTTCAGCAACGGTTCGAACTGGTCTCTGGGCGCCATCTCAATCAATCCGAGCGGAGCGGATATTGGCGTTACCACGAGCGTGAGTGCGGTGGCGCTTGGCCAGAATTCCATCTACAACATTACGGTTTCCAATAACGGCCCGTCGCCTGCGAACAACGTCACGCTGACCGACACCTTTGCGGACACCAATCTGTCCCTGGTTTCCGTGACGCCGAGTGCGGGCACCACCTGCACTACAACCGCGACTATCAACTGCACGCTGCCCACGCCTTTTACGAGTGGATCAACTGCCACCATAACCGTTACGGTCTCGACCACGGCCGCGGGATTTTATCCGAACACGGCGACAGTCACGGATTCCGGGACACCGCCGGATCCCAATACCGGGAACAATACCTACGTCGCGCTGGCTCCGGTGGTGAGTGTGGTTTGCGGAACCAGTTCCCTCAGCGCGGGTGGAACTTTGACTGGCGTGGTGAATACGTACTACCCGGGAGCGGCGTCGGTGTCGGCCGGCGCGACCTCCATTCCGCTCGGTACTGCGAACGGCACCGGGACCATCTCGGCGGGAACGGAATTGCTTGTCATTCAGATGCAGGATGCAAGCATCAGTTACTCGAATACCGTTGCCTATGGAAACGGCAGCACTGGCGCCGGGTTCACTGCCATCAACAACGCCGGCAACTACGAATATGTGACGGCGACGGGACCGATCAGCGGTGGCTCGGTGCCGATTCTGGGAGCCGGTGCAGGCGGCGGGCTGGTGTTCGGATACAACGCTGCTGCGGCGTCGGCCACGAAAGGAGCGAGCACGTATCAGGTGGTGCTGGTGCCGGAGTACACGACGGCTACGCTGAGTGCGACGACTCCACCAACGGCGGCGGCGTGGAATGGATCGACGGGCGGAATTCTTGCGCTCGACATTGCCAACACGCTGACTCTGAACGGCGCGACGGTTTCCGTAAGCGGGTTGGGATTCCGCGGCGCGGCCGGACTGCAGATGAGCGGCGGAGGCGGCAGCAATACCGACTACGTTCAGGTATCTCCTGCTACCTATACGCCTACGACAACAGGTTCGACCAGCAATGGCCAGGCCGGTTGGGACGCGTCAAAAGGTGAGGGAGTTGCCGGCACGCCGATGTGGGTGGAGTGGAACCAGACGTTCCTGCAGACCACCACGTCGGTGGGCTACCCGAGCGGAACGGCCGGAGTCGACGGAAGCATGGCGCGGGGCGCGCCCGGCAACGCAGGAGGCGGTGGAACAGATGCTGATCCGCAAAAAGCGTCTCCGGGCGGGAACGATCAGAACGCCGGTGGCGGCGGCGGTGGGAACGGCGGATCGGGAGGCTTCGGCGGCGACTCGTGGAATACGAACCTCAGCACTGGCGGCGAGGGTGGCGGCGCATTTCCTGCGACGATTGATCGTATCGCCGTGGGCGGCGGCGGCGGCGGCGGCACGCGCAACAACTCCGACGGCGACAATCAGGCCAGCAGCGGTTCCGCAGGCGGAGGCATTGTCTTCATTCGCGCCTACAACTTCAGCGGAACGGCAACCGTGCAGGCCAATGGCACGAACTCTTACAACGGCACTGCCAACGACGCGGGCGGCGGCGGCGGTGCAGCCGGGACGATCGTCATGCTTGCGGCCAATGGCGGAGAAGGTGGCCTGACCCTGCAAGCGAATGGCGGGAATGGCGGCAATGCGTGGCAGTCGCAAGCCTACAGCCTGGCGAACCGGCACGGCCCCGGCGGCGGTGGTGGCGGCGGAGTCGTCTATGTTTCCGGTACCGCGGCGAGTGTCAGCGTAACCGGCGGCACGAACGGACTCACGCTGAATCCGGGCGTGGCCTATGGATCGACGCCCGGTTCGGCGGGCACGAGTTTGGCGACGGCCACTCTCGCGCAGGTTACAGGACTGCAGTCGTCCGAAGTTTGTACGCGGCTGCCGGATCTCTCCATGTCGAAGAGCCATGGAGGAGGCAACTTCACCCGCGGTACCACGGCCAGCTACACGCTGCAGGCCTCGAACGTAAACACGACCGCCACCAGCGGCCTGGTGACAGTGAATGATACCTTGCCTCTGGGCGTAACTCCTACCAGCGCGAGCGGAACGGGTTGGACCTGTTCAGTGTCGGGCCAGACGGTTAGCTGCACACGTTCCGATTCACTGGTGGGCGGGGGGAGTTACCCCCCGATCACTGTGAACATCAATGTCGCCCAATCGGCTCCGGCCACCGTTACGAATAACGCAGTCATCGCCGGCGGCGGAGACGTCAGTCCGCTGAACGACACGGGCACCGACGTAGCGCCTGTGGTCTCAACCGCCGATCTCAGCGTGACGGACGCGGGAACGCCGAATCCGGTCGCCGCTGGAAGTAACATCACTTACACGCAAGTCGTGACCAACAACGGGCCCAGCGCCGCGGACAATGCAACGCTGGTGGCGCCGATTCCCACAAATACGACGCTGGTTTTGTTCACGCCGCCTTCAGGCTGGAGTTGTCTGACGCCCGGGAGCGGGGGCACGGGCAACGTCGTCTGCACAGATGTGAACCTGGCTGGTTCAACCAATGCCACGTTCACCATGATTGTGCAGGTGAATGCTGGAACTGCCAACGGGACCGTCATTACGGACACGGTCTCGGTGAGTTCTTCGGTGAACGATCCGAACACAGCGAACAATACGGCTTCTGTCAACACGGTTGTCGGTACCACTGCAAAGGGAGAGTTAACCGTCAGCAACAGCGCGTCGCCGAATCCCGTGCAGGCCGGCAATAACATCACTTACACGCAGACGGTGACGAATACCGGATCAGCTGCGGCGACGGGGGCGACGTTCTCGGAAAGCACGCCTGCCAATACGACATTTGTATCGATCACCCCGCCGGCTGGATGGAGTTGCACCGGATTTCCTGGAACGCCTTGTTCGAACCCCAGCGTGGCCGCGGGTACATCGGGGACGTTCACGGTGGTCTATACGGTCGCGTCTGGAACAGCCAGCGGCACAACGATTACCGACACGGCCACAGTGAATGCGACGAACCAAGCCTTTGGAGCGAATTCTGCGACGGCGACGGATGTTGTGGGGGCGGCAACTCAGGCCGATCTCGCCCTGGCCACGGCGGGCTCTCCGGAGAGCGTGCTGGCCGGCAATAACATCACTTACACGCAGACGGTCACGAACAACGGCCCGGCGTCAGCCTCGGGAGTGAGCTTTACCGAAGCGACGCCCACGAACACGACTTTCGAATCAGTTTTGGCGCCGGCAGGCTGGACGTGCACTTCTCCGGCGGTCGGTGCGACCGGAAACGTGAATTGCACCGACACGACGATGGCCTCGGGAACGTCAGCCGACATCATCGTAGTGGTGAACGTGCCGTCCACCATAGCGGCGGGCACGATCACAGCAAATTCTTCGGTTACAGCGACCACGACGGACCCGAACTCGGCAAACAACAGCACGACGGTCACGACTCCGGTCTCCGATGCCTGCGATCTGGCCGTGACCAACAGCGGCACTCCGAGCCCAGTGGCCGCTGGTTCGAACATCACTTATACCCAAGTCATTTCCAATACAGGGCCCAGCAGTTGCAGCACGGGGACGTTCAGCGAAGCCACGCCGGCGAACACGACGTTCGTTTCAGTTGCCGTTGTGAACAGCGGCGGCGGCGCCTGGACTTGTCCGAACTCTGCTCCGGTCGCCTGTAGCAGTTCAAGTGTGCCGCCGGGTTCCACAGGAACGATAACGGCGATCTACACAGTTGCGGCGGGCACCGCAGCCGGGACGATCATTACCGACACTGCTAGCGTAGCCACGACCACTAGAGATACGAACCCGGCGAACAACTCGGCCACGGTCAATATTGGCGTCGCCTCGAATACGCAGGCGGATCTGAGTGTGACGAACTCCGCCAGCCCCAACCCGGTTTCGGCCGGGGGCACGATCACGTACACGCAGAGCGTGACCAACAACGGCCCGGGTTCGGCAAACGCTCCGACCTTCACCGAAACTTTGCCGGCTGGCACGACCGCCACAACTTTGACGGGACCCGCAACAGGTTGGACCTGTACGCTCGCCACGCTCACCTGCACCGCAACGGGGGCGATGGCAGCGAATACGACGGCGAACTTCACATTCACAGTGACAGTGAATTCGACGACCGGGCCGGGGCCAATCTCGCAGACAGATTCGGTTACCTCGTCAACCACAGATCCGAACCTCAACAACAACAGCGTGACGGTGAGTGCGCTGGTGACGAACTCCGCCGATCTTTCTGTGACCAACACGCCGAGCCCGGTTCCGGTGCAGGCCGGCAATAACATCACTTACACGCAAGTGGTAAACAACGCCGGGCCAAGCACCGCGACCAGCGTGACTTTGACCGAAACAGCGCCCGCGAACACGACCGGTGTTTCGCTGACCGGGCCCGGGGGATGGACCTGCAAACTCGCAACCCTGACCTGCACGGACCCGAGTCTCTCGCCGAGCACTCCGGCGACCATCACGTACGTCGTGACCGTGACCGCCGGCACGGCGGCAGGAACCGCAATTAACCAAACCGCGAGTGTGAGTTCGACGATCACCGATCCGAATACCGCGAACAACACCGCCACGGCCGCGGACGTGGTGGCCACGGCTACCCAGGCCGATCTGGTCGCGACCAATTCGCCGTCTCCGACTTCGGTTGCACCGGGAAGCAACGTTACCTACACGCAGGGTGTTACCAATAACGGTCCGGCAGCGACGAATACTGGTATGACGCTCACCGAGACAACGCCGCCGAACACGACCTTCCAGTCGATTACCGCGCCTGCGGGATGGAGCTGTGTTACGCCGGCAGTCGGCGGCACGGGAACGATCACCTGCACGGACAGCGGAAGTCTGGCTGCGAACACTAGCGCGAGCTTCACACTCGTGCTGCAAGTGATCTCGAGCGCGCCCTCGGGCACGAACATTACGGACACCGTGACAGCCAACGCTGGCAACATCGTCCCGAGCATCACGAGCAATACGGCCAGCGCCACGGTGGTTGTAGCGAGCGCCAACAGCGCGGACATGGCGATCGTGAAGACTGCGAGTCCGAATCCGGTGACGGAGGGAACGCCGCTCACGTATTCGCTGGCGGTAACGAACAACGGTCCTGCGACAGCAACCAATGTGACCGTCACCGACACGCTGCCCTCGGTGATGGTCTATCTGTCGTCGACCACCACGCAGGGATCATGCTCAGAGGCCGGTGGAACGGTAACTTGCCTGCTGGGAACGATGGCGAACGCAGGCACCGCGACGATTACGATACTGGTGATCCCCGATTCCGCCGGCACGTTCTCGAACACGGCCACGGTCACTGCATCGCAGAACGACCCGAACCTGACGAACAACACTTCCACGCAGACCGAGATCGTTACGTCTCCGACGCGCATTACTCTGCAATCGTTCTCGGCTCATATGGCCACCGATAAGAGCGGTGCAAACCGCGTCGTGCTTACCTGGAAGACCGGCGGAGAAGCGCACAACCTCGGATTCAACGTCTACCGCGAACAAAACGGAAACCGGGTAAAGACAAATCCGTCTGTGATTGCGGGGTCCGCACTGCTCATGAGTGGGGCCCTGCCCAAGCACTCGGGTAGAAGGTATGCGTGGATCGACCCGTCTGCGGAGGTTGAGGGGGCTTCTTACTGGCTGGAAGACATTGACGTGAACGGTAAGCGTACCATGCACGGGCCGATCTCGGTCGAAGCTGGTGCCCAGGCGGAGAATGACGCTTCTCTGCCGCAGGCGCAAATGTTGAGCCAGTTGAATCAGGCTGAGCCAGCGGCGGTCCAGGAGAGCCACGTGGTCGAGACGGTCCCGACACAATTCGAGCCAAGCCCGACTCAGATGCAAACGCAGTTTGCTCTGGCTTCGCATCCGGCGGTAAAGATTTTCGTGCAGCAGGAGGGCTGGTATCAGGTGACGCAGCCGGCCTTGGTGGCGGCGGGCCTTGATCCCAGCGTGGATCCCGCATTGCTGCACTTGTTCGCGGAAGCCGTCGAGCAGCCCATGCAGATGGTTGGTGCGACGCCCGGTCGCGGCGGGTTCGGCCCACAGGCGGCGATCCGTTTCTATGGCACAGGAATCGACACGCCGTTCTCGGGTACGCGGGTTTACTGGCTCGAGGCCGGGGACACGCCGGGAGCTAGGATTCCGGTGTTGCCGAGTTCGTTCGGGTCGAACATCCCGCAGCGGAGTTATTCGCAGACGGTGGAATTGCGCCAGCACACGATTTACTTTGCGGCGCTCATCACGTGGAACGGGCAAAACTTCTTTGGCGCCCTGGTTTCGCCCACTCCCGTGGAGCAGGTCCTGCAGACTCCGAACCTCGACTCCGGTTCAACGCAGCAGTCAGAGATTGAAGTGGTGCTGCAGGGCGTGATCACCGGCTTCCCACACAATGTGGCCGTCGCCCTCAACGGCACCACCGTGGGTAACGTGGAGTTCACCGGTCAGGAGAAAGGCCGGCTCACTGTGACTCTCCCGTCTGGCTTGCTGCTGAGTGGAAGCAACACGGTCACATTGACGGCCCAGAACGGAGATTACGACACCAGCCTGGTTGAGTCCATTCGCATCACTTACCCGCACTGGTATGTGGCGGACTCCGACGCATTGACCTTCACGGCGCGAGCCGGTGATGAGGTGAGTGTAAGCGGGTTCACCACGGCGCCGCAGGTCATCGATATTACTGATCCGAACTCTCCGGTGCAGCTCACGCCACAGGTCAACTCGAACAACGGAAGCTATCAGATCGCGATGCAAGTGCCCTGGACGACCGCAACCGGCGCGAAGCCCTCGCGCCACACGTTGCTTGCGGTCGGCAGCGACCGAGTGTCTTCAGTGCTTGGCCTGAGCGCGAACCATCCTTCGCGCTGGTACAGCGCGTTGCCGGGGGCAGATATCGCCATGGTCTCGGCTGACGCTTTTGCCGATGCACTTGCACCGCTCGTGCGTGCGCATCTGGCGGAAGGAAGATCGGCGGCCGTGGTGCCGGTGACTGATTTGTACGACGAGTTTACCTTCGGCGAGCACAGCCCGTTTGCTATTCGCCGGTTCCTGGCGACGGCGAAGAAAAACTGGAAGAGGCCGCCAACCTACCTGTTGCTGAACGGCAGGGCGTCGCTCGATCCGCGAAACTATCTGGGCTTCGGCTTCCTTGATTTCGTGCCCACGCGCATTGTGCCGACCAGCAGCCTGATGACGGCCTCGGATGACTGGTTCTCGGATTTCGACGACAGCGGCAAACCCACCATCGCGACGGGCCGCTTGCCGGTGAGCACACTGGACGACGACAACACAGTCGTTGAGAAGATCGTTGCCTACGAAACGCAGTCCGCGAGTGGACAGTGGACCGCGCAGGCACTAATGGTCGCTGACAAGGACGACACCGAGAGCTTCACGCAAGACACACAGAGCGTCCAGGCACAACTGCCAAAGTCCATGCAGGCAACCGATGTGTTTACCAGCCTGGTGGGTACAACCGCGGCCCGCGAGGACATCATTAACGGCATCAATTCCGGCCAGTTGCTGGTCAACTATATGGGACACGGATCGGAGGAGCAGTGGTCGGGCTCCGATATCTTCGATGAGACCTCGGTGATTTCGCTGAGCAACACGTCGCAACTCCCGGTGTTCCTGATCATGGATTGCCTGAACGGATTCTTCCAGGATGTCTATGCACAGCCGCTCGGAGTCACGCTGTTGCTGGCGCCCAACGGCGGCGCGGTGGCCGTGCTGGCCTCTAGCGGACTCAACCCGCCCGCGCCCCAGCTCGCGCTTGACAAGCTGATCGTGCAGAATGCTCTCAGGTCACAACGGCCGACGCTGGGTGAGTCGATTCTGCGCGCGAAATCAAGGATCGACGCCCCAGACGTCCGCAAGACGTACATCTTGTTCGGTGATCCGGCAGTGGTGGTGAAGCAACCGGCCTCAGGGTCCTCGCAGTAAGCGGTCGCGGCACCACGGACTACTCAATGGCCATCTGCGCCGGGTAGTATTTCTGGATCATTCTCCCAGTCATCAGTCCGCCTTCATATTCGGGAATGATGACCTCGTCTGCGCCGGAGTTCCGCATGGCTGCGGCGTAGCGCTGCTGACCCGCCCGCGTGATGATTTTGAGCTTGGGATTCAGCGATCGAGCGGTCACCGTGATGTATAGATTGTCGGCATCGTTGTCGATGACGATGCAGATGCCGCGGGCACGCTCCAGGCCGGCCTGCAGCAGCACATCGTGGCGCTTGGCGTCGCCGTGAATCACCAGGGTCCCCTCGTTCAGCAATTCTCGGTAGAGTCCCTCGTTGGTCTCGAGCAGAACAAAGGGAATCTCCAGGCGTTCCAGTTGATCCACCACAGTGCGCCCGACCTGTCCGTATCCGCAAATGATGAAGTGGTCCTTCAGACGACCGATATTCACTTCGTTGACCATGGATTTCCAAGCCTCCGCACCTTGATGGCTGAATATGGTGAGCAGAATGCGTTCCGCGATCCAAATCTGGAAGGCGAACACGCCCGCATAGACGAAGAGGGCAAATGTCTTGGTGGATTTATGCACCACGCGGTAATCGATAGAGTGGGTATGAATGACCCAGAAGAGCGCATCCAGCGGGCGAAGTCCTTCCAGCCGCATATACACGACGACACAGATTCCCAGAAATGCCGCCAGAACGGCCAGCGGCACCCACAGGCGCCGGATAAAAAGAATCAGGATGCGCAGCATAATTTTTTTTCCTGCCGGGCGGTCCTCGCCTGGGAAAACTTCGCTTAGAAAAATTCGACGAGTATATCAGCCCAGGAGCCCGGAGACAGCATTCAATTCTTTGCTCAGCGCGATCGATTTGCTGAGTAACGGCGAAATCTACGAGGCGGCCGGCACAGTTGCCGGCAGGCTGGCGGTTCGCCGCAAAGGCTCCGTCAAAGCCCGCATCACCCTGCCGAAGCCCGCGAAGTCGAGAGACTGCGCCCCATCCGAAAGAGCGCGCTCCGGGCAGGGATGCACCTCGATGATCAAGCCATCGGCACCCACCGCGACGGCCGCGCGCGAGACCGCCGCAATCAGGCTCTGCTTGCCGGTTCCATGCGAAGGGTCGGCAATCACCGGCAGATGAGAAAGATCACGGGCCAGAGCAATCGCGGCAAGGTCGATGGTGTTGCGCATCTCGGTTTCGAAAGTCTTGATGCCGCGCTCGCACAGCACCACTTGCGAGTTTCCACCGGAAAGCAGGTACTCGGCCGCCAGCAGCCACTCCTTGACGGTGGCCGAAGGCCCGCGTTTCAGCAGAATCGGTTTGTTCACAGTGGCAAGGCGGCGGAGCAGAGCGAAATTCTGCATGTTGCGTGCGCCCACCTGCAGCATGTCTGCGTGTTCGCAGATGATGTCGATGTCCTCGGTGCTCATCACTTCGGTGACGACGGGAAGACCGGTGACATCGTGTGCTTCGCTCAAAATCTTGAGCGCTTCGAGGCCGAGTCCCTGGAAGTCGTACGGCGAGGTACGGGGTTTGTAGGCGCCGCCGCGCAACATGGCAGCCCCGGCGCGCTTGACGGCGTGAGCCGTGTCGAGCAACTGCTCCCGCGACTCGACTGAGCAGGGCCCGGCAATGACGACCACCCCGGGTCCGCCAATTTCGACGCCATTGATCCTGACGATCGATCGCTCCGGCTTTACCTGGCGGCTGACCAGCTTGAACGGCTGAGCGATGGGAACGACGTTGTCCACGCCCGGAGCCACCTGCAGGGCTTCGATCTCGTGGCGGCGGCCACTGCCGACAGCGGCGACAATAGTGCGCTCGGTGCCGCGCGTAACATGCGGCTGGTATCCCGCTTCGCGGATGCGTTCGATAACGTGATTGATTTCCTGCTCGGTGGCCTTTTCAGACATATTGACAATCATGGGACTGGTTCTCCTTGGTTCCTCAAGAATGCGGGTTCCTCAAGAAATGTTCTTCCGGAAGCTTGCTCATCCCTTAGAAACAAAAACCGCGATCCTTGGATCGCGGCCTGCGACTGAAGCTTGTTTTCGGGTGTTTCTTAGGAACTCATCCTCACCCCAAGCTGGCCGCGGCCGCTCGCGCTGCAAACCAGCGGTAAGCGGTAAACGCCGCGTTTGGGGTAAATCGTGTCATCAACGGCTGCCTTTCAATGCCAAATTGACTGCAATGGCTACTGACGAAGTGGTCTGGAGCTGCTGGAATTCAACCGCGTTACTGCAGGCTGCTGGCTACCGTCGAAAAAGCGGTGTTGGCGTTCGATCCGATCAATCGGACCGTGCCCACGACCAGAACCAGAATCACCGCCAGCATCACAGCATACTCGGCTATGTCTTGTCCCGCATCTTCCGACCAAAGCCTGCGCATGAGTTTGGACATTGCTTTCCTCCGGGCGTATTCAGTTCCTCGAGAGGGAAGGACTGAACTGGTGAACCCATGATGCACGCGTTCTACGGGGTTGTCAAATGACCTTTGCATAGTTTGCGGGAAAAGTAATCACGGGCGCGGAATGGCCGCCGGAGGCTGAGTCCGCGCGGTATCCGCCCCAGCGACCGATGACGGGAGGAGGTCCAGTGCCGACCGCTGGGCGTATTGCAGAACCCGATTCGGAAGAAGGCCCAAATAGAGCGTGGCAACGAGACTGAGTGCCAGTGCCAAACCCAACCCGAACGGGACCGGGGCGACCGGGACTTCCCGGCGTGCCTCCCGCATGTACATCACGACGATGATGCGCAGGTAATAGTAAGCGCCGATGGCGCTGTTGGCGACGCCAATCAAAGTCAGCCAGATCAGGTTGCTTTTCAGCGCCGCGCTGAATACGTAGAACTTTGCGAAGAACCCGCCGGTCATGGGGATGCCGATCAGCGAAAGCAGAAAGATGGTGAGAGTGGCGGCCAGCAACGGCGATGAACGTCCCAGGCCTTCGTAGTCTTCGAGCGTCACATACCGCTCGTCTGCGTTGGCGAAATGGCTGACGACGGCAAAAGCCCCCGCGTTCATGGCGGCGTAGGCAGCCGAGTAGAACATGGCTGCCGAGATTCCATTCGCCGAATTGTCGGCCGTCATGGCAAAGGCGACGAGGAGATAGCCGGCGTGCGCGATCGACGAATAAGCCAGCAAACGCTTCACGTTGGTCTGGACTAGCGCGCCCAGGTTGCCGATCGTCATGGAGAGTGCCGCCGCGATCCAGACAAACCAGAAGCGTCCCGGTGCATTGATCGAAAATACAACGCGCAACAGGACGGCGAATGCCGCGGCCTTGGGCGCGGTGGACATGAAGCCCACGACTGGCGCGGGCGCGCCTTCGTACACGTCAGGGGTCCAGATGTGAAAAGGCGCGGCGGCGACCTTGAAGCCCAAGCCAACGAACATCAGGGCCGTGGCTACGTAGACCAGCACAGGGATCGGTCCCGCCTGCAAGGCGTGGCTGATGTTGTCAATGTTCGTCGAGCCGGTAGCGCCGAACATCAGTGCCACTCCGTACAGGAAAAAAGCTGTGGCGAAAGAACCGAGCAAAAAATATTTCAGTGACGATTCGCTGCTCGAGGCAGAGTTGCGGCGGAATCCGGCCAGAATGTAGGTCGAGATGGACGAGATTTCGAGCGCAATGAAAATCAGCACGAGTTCCACTGCCGAAGACATCAGTCCCATGCCGACGGCACTAAAAAGGATCAGCGCGTAGTACTCGCCGGCGCGAATCTTCTGCACGGCCATGTACTCAAACGAGGTGAGAATCACGACCGCTGCGATGGCGATGACAAGGACATGGAAGAACACGGTGAAGCCGTCGACCCGCACCATGTCGGAGAAAGCCAGACCGGGTGCCTGCGCCATGTACCAGCATGAAATCAGCGCGGCAACTGCGCCCACAAATGCGATCAGACCCAACGTTTTCTGGCTTTTTTCCTCGTCGACGAGGGGATCGAGCATCATGACCGCGATGCCGAAGAGCGAAAGCACGAGTTCGGGCAGGATGCGGACGTAATCCACAGTCGGCGGAATGACCTGGGCCAGGATGTGCAGGGTCATTGGCCCACCACCTTGCTGGCCACTTGCATGAACGGAGTCAAGGCCGCTGCCACCGCGGGATCAATCGCACCCAGCCACAGGATGGGAGCCACTCCCATCACAAGGGCTGCCGCGGCGCAGGGCCATATTGCGGCCTTTTCAACGCCGATCATGTCCGCCATGGAATTGTTGATGGGATGCGTCACTTTCCCGAAGAAGACGCGCTGGTACATCCACAACAGATAGCCGGCGCTCCATATCACGCCCGTGGCTCCGAGAATCCCATAGATCGCGCGCGCCTGAAACGCACCGCTCAACACGAGAAACTCACCAACGAATCCGTTGAGCAGGGGCAGACCCACCGAGGCCAGCACGATGAACATAAAGCTTGCCGCGTACACGGGCATGGGAGTAGCAAGGCCGCCAAATTCGTTGATTTCATACGTGTGCCGGCGTTCGTGAAGAATTCCGGCCAGCATGAACAGGGCGCCCGTGGAAACTCCGTGCGCCAGCATGACGAACATCGCGCCATTCAGCCCCAGTTGCGTGAAGCTGAAGATGCCGAGCACGACGAAGCCGAGGTGGCTGACCGAAGAATAGGCGATCAGCTTCTTCAGGTTGGGTTGCACCATGGCGACCAGAGCGCCGTACACGATGCCCATCAGCGCCAGGATCATGATCCACGGCGCGTTGCTGCGCGATTGATCGGGGAACAGCCCGAGGTTGAAGCGCAACATGCCGTACGTGCCCATCTTCAGCAGAACTCCCGCCAGCAGCACCGAGCCGGCAGTCGGAGCTTCCACGTGTGCATCGGGCAACCACGTGTGCAAGGGAAACAGAGGAACTTTCACGGCGAACGCAACGAAGAAGCCGAGGAAAAGCCACTGCGCGGCAGCGGGGAAGTTGGGGACCGCTCCGCTCATAATGCGATCGCGGATGACGACAAAATCAAAACTGCCGGTGTGCGCGTACAGCCACAGAATCGCTGCCAGCATGAAGACCGAGGCGATCATGGTGTACATGAAAAACTTCACTGCTGCGTAGACCTTGCGCTCATGGCCGAAGACGCCGATCAGCAGCGCCATCGGAATCAGAGTGGCTTCCCAGAAGAAATAGAACAGGAAGAGATCGAGCGAGGTAAACACGCCGATCAGCGCAGTTTCGAGAATCAGCAGCAGGATGAAGAATTCTTTCACGCGGTCGTGCACGGATTTCCAGGAGATCAATACACACAGCGGCGTCAGGAACGTGGTCAGCACCACGAGCCACAGCGAGATGCCATCGATGCCCATGTGGTAGTGGATGTTGGGGGACGAAACCCAAGCCTGGTCGATCTCGTACTGGAATCCGGCTTGGGCGCGATGAAAATGGACCGGCAGGTGTACTGAAAGCACAAACGTCAGCAGCGAAATGACAAGTGAAAAAATACGAATGTCGCGATCGCGGCGAGGCAGCAGGACGAGTAGCAGTGCCCCGGCGAGCGGAGTGAACGTCACCAGCGTGAGGATCGCGGGGCTAAGGTTGTCGATGTTCATCGTCCCACCCCCAGCCATATCATGTAAGCAATGAGCGCAGCAGCGCCGGCTGCGATCCATCCCGCGTAGGAGCGCAGGTTGCCGGACTGCATGTGCCGGACTTCGTCGGAAACGTGGCGGGCTCCGTCGGCAGCGTCGTTGATCGTATCGTCGATGACTTTGCGGTCCACACCCTGCCACAAAATTCGGGTCGAACCGTCCACCAGCGGCTTCACGAAAACCGTCGCGTAAAGTTCATCCACGTAATACTTGTTGACGACCGCCTCATAGAAACCGCCCAGCGCAGCCGCGATCTTCTGCGGCAGATGCGGTTTGCTGAGATAAAGCAGCCACGCCAGCATTGCACCCAGAAGCGCCGCCACCACCGATACCGCCATCAGCAGGAGCTCGGTGCCGCGGCTAGCGGCTTCGCCCGCTGTCTGCGCTGCTTCCCCTGAACCGAATACGGGCGCAAGGAAGTGCTCGAAGCGGTTGCCGACGCCAACTAAACCGCCCACGACCGAGAAGAAAGCAAGAATTATCAGTGGGACAAGCATCACCATCGGGCTTTCGTGGGGCTCTCCATGGCCATGGCCGCCATGGCTGTGAGAGCCGCGGCCGTGCTCATCGACCTGGACGCCGTGGTAATCGCCGAAAAACGTCATGAACAACAGGCGGAACATATAAAAGGATGTAATGAAGGCGGTGATCAGCCCAATCAGCCAGTACACCCAGTTGGTCTGATACGCCTGCCAGAGAATTTCGTCCTTGCTCCAGAAGCCAGCCAGGGGCGGGATGCCTGCGATGGCGATGGTCGCGATCAGCATGGTCGCGAAGGTCACCGGAATGTAGGTTCTGAGGCCACCCATTTTGCGCATATCCTGCTCGCCGCCCACGGCGTGAATCACCGAGCCCGCTGCGAGGAAGAGCAGGCCTTTAAAGAAGGCATGAGTCATCAGGTGGAAAATTCCGGCAGAGAAGGCTCCCACACCACAGGCCATAAACATGTAGCCCAGCTGTGACACGGTGGAATAGGCGAGGACCTTCTTTATGTCGGTCTGCGCGATTCCAATGGTGGCAGCGAACAGGGCCGTGAGCGTGCCAATAATGGCGACGACGGTGAGCGCGACCGGGGCACGCTCGAAGATCCCATGCGAGCGCGCGACCATGTAAACGCCAGCGGTGACCATGGTTGCGGCGTGGATGAGCGCCGAAACCGGCGTGGGACCTTCCATCGCGTCAGGAAGCCAG
>Ga0187769_10000061_pt1 | contig 50553 bp, 44 predicted proteins | sample 0116_SJ02_MP02_1_FD_133140 | JGI IMG/M metagenome (GOLD analysis project Ga0187769, IMG submission 133140) | Tropical peat soil microbial communities from peatlands in Department of Meta, Colombia - 0116_SJ02_MP02_10_MG | ecosystem: Environmental > Terrestrial > Soil > Wetlands > Peat | place...
ACGCCGGCGGCCCGGTCGGCGCGGCGGGCGTCGTCAATCGCGTTATGCAAGGCCATGAAGCCCATGTACAAAAATAAGAGGATCAGCGTCGAGGTCATGCGCGCGTCCCAGTCCCAATACGTCCCCCAAGCGGGGCGTCCCCAAAGTGCTCCCGTCCACAGGGCCAAAAACGCCATCGTGGCGCCCGTCGGCGCAAGCGCGCTGGCCATGATCGAAGACATCCGAGTGTTGAGAATGAAACCCACGGCCGCCCAAAAGGCCATGACGACATAGACAAACATCGCCATCCAGGCCGCGGGCACGTGGACGAACATGATGCGATAGGCCTCCCCTTGCTGCGCGTCGGTGGGCGCCACGAAAAAACCCAGATACAGCCCGACGAGGGCCAGGATCGCCGCCGAAGCGGCGACGAAAGGAACCGCCTTGCCGGCGAGGCGATAGAACTCCGGCGGCGACGCGTAGTGAAAAACGCGTAGCCGCGAAGGAGCAGAGGTCATGTCGTGCATGGTGGTCTGAGGAGTCGCTCCAGGACAAGCCCGCAGCGCATTCGCAAAATTTCGCGCAAGCTCACTCCAAGGATATCCGCAATGCCGCAACAATCGCCCAAGGCGCGAGCGCTGCCGCCGCCAGTGACAAACCGCCCAACAGCAGCAGATCCGCGGCCGCCGACAACCCGCCGGCAGTCGCGTCCACAGCGCCAGCGCCAAAGATGAGCACGGGTACGGTCAGGGGAAGCACGAGCAAGGTTACCAATACCCCACCGCCGCGCAAACCCAAAGTGAGTGCCGCGCCGACGGCCCCTAAGAGGCTCAGCGCTGGCGTGCCCAGCGCAAGGGCGGCGACGAGCGTGCCTGTCGGCTCGACGCCCAGGTCGAACATCACCGAGATCGGGACGGCTGCCAGAGTGATCGGCGCGCCGGTCACCAGCCAATGCGCCAGGATCTTTCCGATGACGATGACCGAGCCGGGCTGCCCGGCCAGGAACATCTGTTCGAGCGATCCGTCGGCGTAGTCCTGGGCAAACATGCGCGCCAAGGAGATGATCGAAGCCAGCAGGGCAGCAACCCAGACCGTGCCCGCGCCAATCATGCGCAAAACGTTGCGCTCGGGCCCGACACCCAGCGGCACTATGGTCACGACAACAAGAAAAAAAAGCAGCACGTTAACAACGTCGCTGCGCTGCCGCAGCGCGAGCAGCAGGTCCCGCCGGATCACTGCCAGCAGCGCGGAGCTCATGCGAGCGGCCAACCGAACAAGTCCAGCCGCCGGGCACTGGAGGGAAGATCGACCTTCTGATGCGCCGTCAACACCACGATGCCGTCAGCGGCCAGATGCTGCTCGACCAACGCATAGACGCGCTCGACGGTGCGCGCATCGAGCGCGTTGAAGGGCTCGTCGAGAATCCAGAGGCGCGCCGGCACGGGCGCGCACAGCCGCGTGAGCGCGACCCGGCGCTTTTGCCCCTGCGACAAATACCGCACGGCGACGTCCTCGAAATCCTCCAGCCCCAGACGCGCCAGAGCCTCTCGCGCCTGACCTTCCGGCAAGACAAGGCCCCGCACGGCGGCCTCAAAGCGCACGTTCTCCAGCACCGTCAGATCATCCTTGATCCCGTTGAGGTGTCCCACGAATGCGAGCTCCGAACCGTACTCCTCGCGCGTTCGCGTGATATCGGAGCCCTTCCATCGAACCTGCCCGCGCGTGGGAGTGAGCAAGCCCGCCAGGATGCGCAGCAAGCTCGTCTTGCCCGCCCCGTTGTCGCCCGCAATATGCAGGCATTGGCCCGGGCTCAGTTCCAGCCCCAGTCCCTGGAACAGGCAGCGCTCGCCGCGCACACACTCCAGATCGATCGCCTGCAACATTGCTGCGCAATTCTCCTTATCGTCTCGTAGGCGCCTTGCGGCTCGATCGCGAAGGCCGCTCTCGCCGGACGACAGCGCTGACGGCCAACGCGCGCCGAGCGCCTAGTCGGCCTGCAGCGCAACGACCGCGAGCGCCGCAATGCCTTCACCGCGCCCGGTAAATCCGAGCCACTCGGTGGTTTTTGCCTTCACTGAAATGGCCGAGGCATCAAGGCCCAGAGTTCCGGCAAGCGATCGGCGTATCGCCTCGACAAAAGGCGCAATCTTGGGCCGTTGCGCGATGATCGTGCAATCGACATTCACGAGTTGCCAGCCCTGGGCACGCACGTGCTCGAGCGCGTGCGCGAGCAACTGCATGCTGTCGGCGCCCCGATAGCGCTCGTCGCTATCGGGAAACATCGCTCCGATGTCGCCCAGCGCCCCGGCCCCGAGCAGAGCGTCGATCACGGCGTGAACCAGAACATCGGCGTCGGAATGCCCGAGCAGACCCAGTGCCCCGCCCACGTCGACTCCGCCCAACACCAGTTTGCGCCCAGGCACCAGCGCGTGCGCATCGAATCCCTGGCCGACGCGAAAGCGCATCACCACCGTCCCTGCTGGCGCAAAATGGCCTCGGCGAGGAGCAGATCGTCCGCGGTCGTGACCTTGATGTTGTCGGCCGAACCTTCGATGAGCCGCGGGCGCAAACCCAACATTTCGACGGCCGCGGCCTCATCCGTGGCCTGCATCGCTTCGGGACCTTGCTCCAGCGCACGGCTGAGCACGTCAATGCGAAAAAACTGCGGCGTCAAGGCGCGCCAGAGTCCGGCACGCTCCACCGTCTGGGCAACGCGTCCCTCGTGAGCACGTTTGATGGTATCGCTAAGCGGCACGGCAAGCAGGCCGCCGTGCTCGTCGCCTCCGCCCAAATCGATCAGCGCCGAAAGATCCCCGAGGCGCAGGCACGGTCGGGCGGAATCGTGCACGAGCACCCAGTCCTGGCTGGCGGCAGCCGCGCGGATGACGCGCAGGCCGTTGCGCACGGTCTCGGCGCGCGTTGCTCCTCCGGCAAGCACGATTTCACAACGCTCTTGCCGGGGCAGTTGCGCGGCGAAGCGATCATCGCGCGCCACCACGACAAAAACCCGGAGCACCCGCGCGTCCGAGAGCAGAGCTGCGAGCGAGCGCTCGAGCAAGATCTGCGACCCCAGGGGCAGATACTGTTTGGGTCGATCGGCGCGCATGCGCGCACCGATTCCGGCGGCGGGGATCAGGCCAAAAATCTGCTTCAACAGGTATCAGTCGTGAGGTCAAGGAGAGGTCGCTACTTATAATACCGGGGATGCAGATGCTCCCTGACCCGCTCGGCGTCGCTCTGGCACGCCCGATTCTGCGGGCGGGCTGGCGAGCGACCGTGCCGCGACCCTCGGGTTCGGGCGACGCGTTGCTTCTCGCGCAGACGGCGACCCAGGGCCGCTCGGAGGGGCGGCTCACGGTGCTGCTGTGCTCCGATGCGATTGATGCGCAGCGCCTGGCCAGCGAGTTGCCCTACTTTGAGCCGAAGCTTGCCACGTGCCTGTTTCCCGATTGGGAAACGCTGCCCTACGACATCCTCTCGCCGCATCCGGATCTCGTCTCCGAGCGCATGGAGACGCTGTATCGCCTTTTTTGTCGCTGCGGGCCGGGACAAGATGCGGCCAACGCCGAACGCATCGACGTGTTGGTCGTGGCGGCCACGACGGCGCTGGGCCGACTGGCCCCGCCGCAATTTCTCGCCGGCCGCACGTTCGTGTTTCGCCAGGGGCAGTCGATCGACGCGGAGCGCTTGCGTGCCCAGATGGTGCTCGCGGGCTACCAGGCGGTCTCGCAGGTCGTGGCCCCGGGGGAATTTTCGGTCCGCGGGGGCCTGATCGATCTTTTTCCGACCGGCTCGGCGATTCCCTATCGACTCGATCTCGCGGACATCACGATCGACACGATCCGCGCTTTTGACCCCGATACACAGCGCAGCCTGTACCCAGTGGCCAGCATTCGGCTGCTCCCCGGGCGCGAGTTTCCGTTCGACGAGGCGGCGCGCGCGGCCTTTCGCGGCCGCTGGCGCGAGTTCTTCGAGGGCGACCCGAGTCGCTCCACCGTCTATCGCGACGTGGGCAACGGCATTGCGGCCGCAGGTCTTGAGTATTACTTGCCGCTTTTCTTCGAGCGGTGTTCGACCCTCTTCGATTTCTTGCCTGGCAGCACGCAGATTGTCACCCACGGGGACGTCAGCGCGGCTTGCCGTCGCTTCTGGACCGAAACGGCCGAGCGCTACCGATTTTTATCGCGCGATACCCAGCGCCCCTGTCTGCGGCCCGATCAGCTCTTCCTCACAACAGAAGAGCTGTTTAGCGCGGTCAAACCCTTCCCCCGTTTGGCAATCACCACGCCCGATGCCGCATCGGCTCCGGAGGCGAACGCTGCGGGCGCCGAAATGCAGGGGGCGGAGACCTCCGCCACGGGGGTCGAAGCGCTGCCCGAACTTGCGGTGGACCGGCGCGCAGCCGACCCGCTGCACCGGCTGCGCGCGTGGCGGGCGCATTTTGCCGGTCGCGTGCTAGTGACGGCCGACACGGCCGGCCGACGCGAGACCATCGCCCAGCTGCTCACGGACTTTGGCTTTCCGATTGTCGAGTGCGCCGACTTTGCCGCGTTTGCCGAAGGCCAATTGAGCTTCGCGCTTGCCGTGTCGCCCGTGCAACAGGGTTTTTGCGTGCCCGCCGCCGCGCTGGCAATCGTCACGGAGGCCGAGCTCTTCGCCAGCAATCCGCGCCGCCAGCGCGGTCGCGGCCGAGAGCGCGCATCCAACGTGGAGGCGATGGTTCGCGATCTGGCCGAACTGCGCGTGGGCGACCCCGTGGTGCACGCCGAGCACGGCATTGGGCGCTATCGCGGGCTGCAGACGCTCGATCTTGGCGAGGGTGCGGCCGAATTTCTGCACCTCGAGTACGCCGGCGACGCAAAGCTGTATGTGCCCGTGGCGCAACTGCACCTCATTGGGCGCTACAGCGGCGCCGACCCCGACGCAGCGCCCTTGCACGAGCTGGGCTCCGGCGACTGGGAACGGGCCCGACGCAAGGCCGCGCGCCAGGTGCGCGACACGGCCGCGGAGCTCTTGAATCTGTACGCAATGCGTGCCGCCCGCAGGGGCCACGCCTTTCACTACTCCGATGGCGATTACCAGCGCTTTGCCGAGGGATTCGAATTCGAAGAAACGCCGGATCAGCACGCGGCTATTGATGCGGTCTTGCAAGACATGCGCGCCGGCTGTCCGATGGATCGATTGGTGTGTGGCGACGTCGGCTTTGGCAAGACCGAGGTCGCTCTACGCGCGGCCTTTGCGGCGGTCAGTGATGGAAAACAAGTTGCGGTGCTGTGTCCCACCACCTTGCTCGCCGAACAGCACGCGCAGACGTTTCGCGATCGCTTCGCCGCTTGGCCGGTGCGTATCTGCGAGCTCTCGCGCTTTCGCTCCGCGCGGGAATCCGCGCAGGCCATCGCCGGCTTGCGCGCCGGGACCGTCGATGTCGTGATCGGCACCCATAAGCTCCTTTCGGAGGACGTTCGTTTCGACCGCCTGGGCCTGGTGATCATCGACGAAGAACACCGCTTTGGCGTGCGCCAGAAGGAGCGGCTCAAGGCGCTGCGCACCGAGGTCGACGTGCTGACACTCACCGCCACCCCGATTCCACGCACCCTGGCGATGTCCCTGGAAGGGATTCGGGACTTTTCCGTGATCGCCACGGCACCCCAGCGGCGCCTGGCAATCAAGACGTTCGTCCGCCAGGAGAGCCCGGCGTTGATCCGTGAGGCCTGCCTGCGCGAGCTGCAACGTGGCGGCCAGATCTACTTTCTGTACAACGAGGTCGAAACGATCGAGAACCGGCGCGCACGTCTGGAGCAGCTGCTGCCCGAGGCGCGCATTTCGGTGGCCCACGGGCGCATGGCCGAGCGCGAACTCGAACACATCATGCGGGACTTTCATCAGCAGCGCTTCAACATACTGCTATGCACCACCATCATTGAGACCGGAATTGACGTGCCCAACGCCAATACCATCTTGATCCATCGTGCCGACCGCTTCGGCCTTGCGCAACTCCACCAACTGCGCGGGCGCGTCGGCCGCTCGCACCATCAGGCGTACGCCTACCTGATGATCGAAGAAGGCGCCGTCACCAAGACGGCCGAAAAGCGTCTGGAAGCAATCCAGAATTTGGAAGAACTCGGCAGCGGTTTTTATCTGGCCATGCACGATCTGGAGATTCGCGGCGCGGGCGAGGTCCTGGGCGATTCGCAATCGGGCAACCTGCAGGAAGTCGGTTTTGACATGTACTCGCAGATGCTCAATTCGGCCGTACGCGCGCTACGCGCAGGTCGCGAGCCGGATCTGCTGCAGCCGCTGGCGGCAACGACGGAAATCAATCTGCACGTTCCGGCACTGCTGCCCAGCGATTATGTGCCCGACGTGCACCAGCGTTTGTCGCTGTACAAAAAGCTCGCAACCGCAGCCGACCTGGAGACGATCGTTGCCCTGCAGGAAGAAATCGTCGACCGGTTCGGCCGCCTTCCCGCGCCGGCGCGCGCTCTGGTCGACACGCACCGGCTGCGCCTCGATGCCCAACGCATCGGGGTGCGTCGCATCGATGCCGGGCCGGGCGCGATGCTGTTGCATTTCGTCGAGCGGCCGCCCATTGAGCTCTCGCGCATCGTCGATCTGCTCAAAAAGGAGAGTCGCGTCCGGCTTGCCGGCCAGGACCGGCTGCGCATCGAGCCGGCGAATGCCGATCTGGAGCAACGTTTGCAGCTCCTGCGCGCGATTTTCAAGGAACTCGCCCCATGACGCGGCCGCGGCACCGTCGAACCGGGCTCGCAGGCCTCTGCTGATGGACCTGGTCATTCAATCGCAGGATCTTCCGACAGCGGCCGTGGACGCCTTCCGCGTCGCCTGTCCGGCTGATCGACTCGTGCGTCGCCTCAACGCGGCGCGCTTTTTTGGCGTGGGCGCAGACGCCGACACGCGCGAAGCGGCGGTGGCACTGGCAACGTACTGGCGCTGCGACGCGGCGCTCATCGCGCGGCCTCGACGCTCATCGGACTTCCGCGCCCTGGTGCTCGATATGGATTCGACCGTCATTACGATCGAATGCATCGATGAGTTGGCACGGCTTGCCGGCAAAGCTGCCGAGGTCAGCGCGATCACGGAAGCGGCCATGCGAGGCGACATAGCCGATTACGCGCAGAGCCTGCGGCAACGGGTGACGTTGCTCGCGGGAACCGAGGAGTCCGTGCTCGAGCGCGTCCGAGCCGAGCGCCTGCAGCTTACGGCCGGAGCGCAAAACCTGCTTGCCGCAGCGCGCGCCAACCAATGGAGCACACTGCTCGTGTCCGGCGGATTTTCGTTTTTCACGGAGGCAGTGCGGCGCGATCTCGGAATTGACGCGGCCTGCGCCAATGAGCTCGTCACCCGCGGCGGGCGCGTGACCGGGGAGGTGCGTGGCCCGGTGGAAGATGAAGGACGGATCGTGGATGCCGCGGGCAAGGCACGCGCGCTACAGAGGCTTTGCGCGCGTCTGGGTTGCGGCACCGAACAAGCGATTGCGGTCGGCGACGGCGCCAATGACCTGCAGATGATGGCCTCGGCCGGTCTATCGGTCGCCTATCGCCCCAAGCCCGTCGTGCGCGAACGCGCGGCATTTGTTCTGGATTACAGCGGGCTCGATGGTCTTTTGAACTTGCTCTCCGACTCCTGGTAGTCAGTCGGCCAGGCGCCCGTACAAATCGTGCTCGTCGCTGCGCTCGATGAGCACATCGAAAAACTCGCCAACTTTCAAGCGCCGGTGTGCGCTCACGTGCACGAGCCCGTCGATCTCGGGCGCATCGGCACTGGATCGCCCCGTTGCGCCCTGCGCCGAACATTCGTCGACCAGAACTCGCTGCACAGTGCCGCATTTGCGCGCCAGGCGCTGCCTGGAAATCTCCTCTTGCAACTGCATGAGGCGGGCGCGCCGCTCCTCGCGCAATGCCTCCGGCAGCTGGCCCGGCAGTTCATTGGCCGGTGCGCCATCCACCGGCGAGTAGGCAAAGCAGCCGACTCGGTCGAGCCGCGCCTGCCGTAAAAACTCCAGCAGTGTCTCGAATTCCTCTTCAGTCTCGCCCGGGAAACCCGCGATGAACGTACTGCGAATGGTGAGCTCGGGGCAGATTGCACGCCAGGCGCCAATACGCTCCAGGTTCGCCTGCGCTGCCACCGGGCGCTTCATGCGCTTGAGCACCCGGGGATGCGCGTGCTGAAACGGTACGTCGAGATACGGCAACAGCCTGCCCTGGGCCATCAGCGGCAGGACCTCATCGACGTGGAGGTAGGGATAGACGTAATGCAGCCGCACCCATACGCCGAGGCCGCTGAGCTCGCGCACCAATTCCGCGAAGCGGGTGCGCACGGGCCGGCCGCCCACGAAGTCCATTTTGTAGCGTACGTCAACGCCGTAGGCGCCTGTGTCCTGGGAGACGATGAGCAACTCGCGCACGCCCCGGCGCACAAGCGCCTCGGCCTCGCGCATGACTTCGCCAATGGGTCGGGAGACCAGGTCACCGCGCATCGACGGAATGATGCAAAAGCTGCAACGCTGATTGCACCCCTCGGAAATCTTTACGTAGGCATAGTGCCGCGGCGTGAGCTTCAGACCCGCCGGCGGCACCAGGTCCGCATACGGATCATGCGGCCGAGGCAAATGCTGATGCACTGCCTCCAGGACCGCCTCCGTAGCGTGCGGCCCGGTCACGGCGAGAACCTTGGGGTGCACGCTGCGGACCAGGTTGGCGCCGTCGCGATCGCTACGCACGCCCAGGCATCCGGTGACCACGACGCGACCGTTTTCTTGCAGCGCCTCGCCGATCGCCTCGAGCGATTCCTCGACCGCGGCGTCGATGAATCCGCAGGTGTTCACCACCACCAGATCGGCGTCGCGGTACGAGCCCTGGATCTGGTAGCCCTCCGCGCGCAGCTGCGTCAGAATCTGCTCGGAGTCAACCAGCGCCTTGGGGCACCCTAGGGAGACAAATCCGACGGCCGGCGGGCGCGTGGCACGACGCGGCGCAATCTCGCTCAACCGGCCTTCTCGCCCTTTTCTTTCTTGTCCTGCGGCTGCGGTGCCGCGAACGGAAACGCGGTGAACATCGACCGTGTCTGGTTCTGCATGTTCTCCTGCATCTGGACGAAGAGGTTCTTGCTCTGCTCGATGTAGCTCGTCAGCATCGACTGGATCATCGGCGATTGCAGGTTCACGAACTGTGTCCAGGCCTCCGGACCGATCTTGTTGCTGTCGTAAAAGGCCCGGCTCTGCTCCTGCAGCTTCTGCTGAATGTCGATGAAGGCCTGGACATTCTTTTCCAGGTACGAACCCATGAAACCCTGCATTGCGTTGCCGTAAAAGCGGATGATCTGCGCGAGCACCGGCGAGGTGAACATGGGCGCACCCGCTTGTTCCTCCTCGAGAATGATCTGCAGCAGAATCGGCCGCGTCAGGTCTTCACCCGTCTTGGCGTCGACAACCTGAAAATCCTCTTTGTCGATGACCAGCTGCTTGACGTCGACCAAAGTGATGTAGGTGCTGGTCTGGGTGTCGTACAGGCGGCGGTTTGGATACTTCTTGATCAAACGCGGCGTGCTCATAGCGTTCAAAACCCCTGGAGTTCAGACAACTTTTGCGGTGCACTTCTCGCGCCGCACCCGCGCGCGCGGGGCGCAATTCTAGCGGTTTGTCCTATCCCCCGCTGCCACCCCTGGACTCAGGCGTGCCGATCGGCAGTGCCCTCGCTTGACCTAGCCTATCCCATGTGCAGTCCACCGTTGATGGAAAACTCTGCCCCGGTCGAAAAGGCCGCATCGTCGCTGGCCACCCAGGCCACGATGGAGGCAATCTCCTCGGCACGGCCGAACCGCTTGACGGGAATGGTCTGGATGATTCTTTCGCGCACGTCCTCGCGCACCGCCATGACCATGTCCGTGGCGATATAGCCCGGGGCGACCGTGTTGACCGTCACCCCCTTGTTCGCCACCTCCTGAGCAAGTGCCATGGTAAATCCGTGCATCCCCGCCTTGGCCGCCGAGTAATTGGTCTGCCCGAACTGACCCTTTTCTCCATTGACCGAGGAAATGTTGATGATCCGGCCCCAGTTTCTTTCGAGCATGCCGTCGATGACTTGCTTGGTGACGTTAAACAGGCTGTTGAGGTTCGTGTCGATCACCATGCGCCAGTCTTCGAGGCTCATCTTCCGAAACACGCCGTCGCGCGTAATGCCCGCGTTATTCACCAAGATGTCCACGCGCCCGTGCTTTGCCATGACCTGATCGAAGGCGGCCTTGGTCGAATCCCAGTCCGCCACGTTGCCCACCGAGGCATGGAACTGGTAGCCCGCCGCCTTTTGCTCCGCGAGCCACTTTTCGTAATTGCGCGTCGGACCGCACCCGGCGATCACGGTGTAGCTCTGCTCATGAAACTTGCGGCAGATCGCCGTTCCGATCCCGCCCATGCCGCCCGTAACGTAGACGATTTTGCTCATATCACGCCCCTTGAAAAATTCGGTACCGGTGAACTTCGAACCGCGCACCACCCCCAAGGGCGCACGGCCTCCGAAAAGCGCTCCGCCCCGGCGCGGGCTCTGGCCTAGACCCGCGTCAATGCTCCCAGCCTACCCCCGGTGCCACGCCCCCCTTGTGATATCGGTCAGAACCGCAGCGCACGACATTCGAGACGCCCACTCGCCCCGGCATGCACCGGTGGCCCATCGGCGCAAGGCGCGCGCCCGGTTCACTTCCGCGTCTTGTCCCTGATGCGACGATACGCTCTCCAGGGCCCGCAGTCCTAGTAGCAAGCGAGGCACCGGCGTGTGCCGCTAGGCCTTTTCCTTGACGTACCTCCCCGGCGCGGGTTCAACGACCCGAAACTCCGCACTGCCATAGCCGCCGGGGGCCGCTTGCGATCCGTCGGCAAAATCCCCCAGCCACCGGTCCCAGTCCGGCCACCAGCTTCCCGGGTGTTCCGTCGCCGCGTCGAACCAGTGCTGGGCGTCCCATTCCTGCGCGGGGGCCGCCCCGCCCGCCGCATTCGAGCCATCGAAAACCCAGTAGCTTCGTCGGTTTTTCGAAGGCGGATTGATGGTGCCCGCGATATGACCGCTTGCGCCCAAGACAAAGCGCAGGCGGTCCCGGGGAACGCCACGGAGCACCGCACCGGAGGCATACGCCGCCCGCCAGGGAACGATGTGGTCCTCGCGCGCGGCAAACACATAGGTCGGCACGCGGATGCGCCGCAAATCGACGAGCTGGCCGCCGCAGCGCAGGCGGTTGGGAACACGCAGATTGTTCTCCAGGTACATGTTGCGCAAGTACCAGACGTACATAGGTCCGGGCAAGTTCGTGCTGTCGGAGTTCCAGTACAGCAAATCAAACGCTGGCGGAGTCTGACCCTCCAGATAGTTATTGACGACGTAATTCCAGATAAGGTCGTTGGCACGCAAACTGGCGAAGGTGTTGCCCAGGTCACGCCCGGGCATCAAACCCCCGGCGCCCAGCGTTGCCTCACGCATGCGCACGTGCGCCTCGTCGATAAAGATGTCTAGGATCCCCGAGTCTTCAAAATCCAGAAGCGACGTGAGCAGCGTGAGACTCGCGATGGGGTCATCGCCCCGGGCAAGCATCACGGCAATTGCTGTGGCGAGCAAGGTGCCGCCCACGCAAAAGCCCAGTGCATTAATCTTTTTTGCGCCCGTGATCCGGCGCACAACGTCGATCGCGGTAATTGGGCCGCGTTCGAGATAGTCGTCCCAGCCGAGTTTGCCCAGATCCTCGTGCGGGTTGCGCCACGAAACGATGAAGACGGTGTTGCCTCGGTCGACGCAGTAACGGATAAACGAGTTTTCCGGCTGCAGGTCCAGAATGTAGTACTTGTTGATGCAAGGCGGCACCAGCAGGAACGGACGCACGCGCACCGTTGGCGTCAAGGGTTTGTACTGGATGAGCTGGATCAGATCGTTTTCGAAGACGACCGCGCCTTCCGTCGTGGCTACGTTTTTTCCTACCTCGAAGGCCGACTCATCGACCTGCGAAACCCGCCCTTTGGCAAGGTCGATTAGCAAATTGTGCAGTCCCGCCGTGAGGCTCTGACCACGGGTCTCGAGCAAGCGTTGCTGCGCTTGGGGATTGAACGCCAGAAAATTCGAAGGCGCGTTGGCATCGATCCACTGTGACACGGAAAAGCACAGCCGCGCCTTGACTTTGGGCTGCGCCTCGACCGCCGCGGCCATTTCGCGCAGCATCTCGGAGTTCAGTAAATATGCTCGCGCCAAAAACGCGTACAAGGAACTTTCTTGCCAGGCATGATCGGCAAAGCGCCCGTCTTTGATTGGTGCGGTCGTGCGCTCCGGATGCTGCAAGAAATCGTTCCACAGCGACCCGAGACGCGTCAGGTACAACTGCTGGAACTCGCGCAACTTCTCGGGCGCAAGGACAGGCATGGATGCCTCGGCGCCCGTGCCGGCAGCGGCCTCCCACCAAGCAAGCCATGGCGCTGGGTAGCCCGCAAAACCCGCACCCGCGTCGGACCTCGACACGCTCGATTCATCCACCGGTAGCGCTCCTTGCGAGCATCATAGCGACAAATCGGGCAATTTCCCGGCCGCGCTGGCGGCCCGGGCGAGTGTCGGCGGCCGACCCTGCTCAGTGCTGCAGCCAGATGAGTGCAGCGTGCCGCCCCGTGACTTTGTCGCGACGGTAGCTGTAGAAGCGCGCCGGATCGGCGAACGTGCAGTCGCAACCACCAAAGACGTCCCGCACCCCCACCTGCGACAGGGCCATGCGCGCCAGCGCGAAAAGGTCGGCATGCATTTTGTCCGCGCCGCCGGATCGGAATGCTGCGCGCGCCTGCGGCAGATACCGCTCCATGGCCTCGAGCACCTCCGGACCGACCTCGAAGTGGTCCGGTCCGATCGCCGGCCCGAGATAGGCCGCAAAGCGCGCCGCCGGATCGCCAATGGCGCCTCGCAGTGCCCGTGCGGTGTTTTGGATCACGCCGGCGGCCATGCCTCGCCAGCCGGCGTGCGCCACCGCGACACCCCGTCCGTTCGTATCGGCCAGCAGCACCGGCAGGCAGTCGGCCACTAACACGCAGCAGACCACGCCTGTGCGCGTACTCAGGGCCGCGTCGGCCTGCACAAGCGTGCCTGCGAGCGCCGCCGCATCGACGACGGCAGCGCCGTGCACCTGCTGCAGCCAGCACGGATTCCCGGGCAGTTCCTCGCGCAGCCGGGCACGATTGCGAGTAACGGCCGCCGCGTCGTCCCCGCCCAAACCCAAATTCATTCCTCCGCTGCCGTCGGCCGCCGCCCAAGGACCGCCCGAGTAGCCACCGGCGCGCGTCGTGATAAGCGCGCGAACCGTGCCGGCAACGGGCCACTGCGGGAGGATCCATTGCGGATGCATCAGCGAACCGCCGACTCGCGGCTCGATGACGCAAAGCCGCCGATATCGAGGCAGCCCCGCGTGGGCGGAAGCAGCTGCTCTTCGCGCGCGCCCAGCCTTTGCATCAAGGCGCGCATATCCTCAGGCGGCGCGCTCGACCAAGCCATCGGTTCGTGCCGCATCGGGTGGCGCAGCTCGAGTCGACATGCATGTAGTGCCTGACGCGCGATCCAATGCTGAGCCTGCAAAGCCGCCGGCAAGTGCTTGCGGTACAGGGGGTCGCCGATCAAGGGATGCCCGATGGACTCCAAGTGCACACGGATCTGATGGGTGCGCCCGGTATCGAGTCGACAGGCGATCCAGGAGACGGTTGCACCCGAATCCCCGAGACGCCACTGCGCGATGCAGCGCACGAACGTGCGCGCCGGCTTCGCCGCCAGGGCTTTGCTAACACAAAAGCGCACTGGGTTGCGCCGATCGCGCGCCAAGGAGGCGTCGATCGTGACGCGGGGCGCAACCGCACCGGCAACCAGCGCCCAGTACTCCCGAACCAGAGTGCGCGCCTGCAGCTGACGGATCAAGTCGAGCTGCGCCGGCGGCGTGCGCGCCACGACCATCAAACCCGAGGTCCCGGCATCGAGGCGGTGCACAATGCCCGCACGCGGAACCGACGCCAGGCGCGGGTCGAAGGCAAGCAGGCCGTTGAGCAGGGTTCCGCCCCAGTTTCCGGCTCCCGGATGAACGACCAGGCCCGCCGGTTTGTCGACGATGAGAATCGCATCGTCCTGCCACACGATCGGAAATGGCACGGGCTCCGGTTCGAAGGCGCACTCCTGCGGGCTGCTCGTCGGTGTCAAGTCGATACGGTCGTCGGTACAGACCCGGGCGCGCGAGCGTGCCGCCTCTCCGTTGAGCTCGACGGCTCCCTGGGCAATCCACTTCTGGATCCGACTGCGTGATACCTCGGGAAGCTGCGCGGCCAGGTACTGGTCCAGACGAAGACCCTCGCCCTCGCCGCGAACCACGAAGCGGCGCACCGCCTGCGAAGTCTCGGGGACCGCATCGAAATCATCGGAGTCCAGTTCCTGCGCCCATGACGTCTGAGGCTCAACCAAAGAAGGCCTCGGAACCATTGCTAGAATCCTTTACTCTATTTGCACTGTATCCACGAGATCAACGGATCGCATGCTGTCTCTGACAAGCGGTAACGGCAATGCACGGCGCTGCTGGCGGCTGTGCCCGGGATTTGCTGCCATCGCTCTGGCGGTCGTCCTCGGGGGCTGCTCCAGCGTCGAGAAGGATCCTACCGCGAAGTGGGACGCGGACAAGCTCTACAACGAGGCCCGCACGCAATTGCAGGCCGGCGCGTGGACCAAGGCCCGCGAACTCTACGAAAAGCTCGAGGCCCGCTATCCATTCGGCCGCTATGCCCAGCAAGCCGAGATCGAGATTGCTTACTGCTATTACAAGGAAGGCGAAACCGCGGACGCGATCGCGGCCACCGACCGCTTCCTCAAGCTCAATCCGAACAGCCCGAACACCGACTACATCTATTATTTACGAGGGCTCGTGAACTTCATCGAACCACCGTCCCTCGTCGGCCCGGTCATCGGTTACCGCGTGAGCGAGCGCGACCCCAAAGCACTCATCGAATCTTTCGAAGCGTTCAAGGAACTCGTTACACGCTTTCCCAATAGCCGCTACCGCGGCGACGCGATTTTGCGCTTGAGCTTTCTGCGCAACGCGCTCGCCGAGCATGAAGTGCGCGTTGCCGACTATTACTACCGGCGCGGTGCCTACCTGGCAGCCGTCAACCGCGCGCAGGCAGCGATCGTCCAATACCCGGGCGCACCCGCGCAGGAGCATGCCTTGGGGATCATGCTGCATTCCTACGAGCATCTTGCGTTGCCGCAGCTGCATGCCGGCGTCGAGGAGGTGCTGCGCGCGAACTACCCCGACAGCAGGGAACTGCGGCCCGGCCAGTGAGGATGCGCGCGCCGCTTCGCCGGCGGGCGGGTCAATGCGCCGAAGTCGCCGAAGTTTCGGACACGTGGGCCGCGGTGAGAAATTCGCAGGCTTGCGCCTCGTTGCGCGAGCACGTAAAAGGCGGCAGGCTCGCGAGAATCGTTTTGCCGTAGGAGCGGCTAAGCAGCCGCTCGTCCAGGATCATCAGCACACCGCGATCGCGATCGTCTCGGATCAGGCGCCCGACGCCCTGACGCAAGAGAGTGATCGCCTCAGGCAGTTGGTAGTCACGAAACGGGTTGCGCCCTTGCGCCTTCAAGCGCGCAATGCGCGCCGCGACCACGGGATCGTCTGGCGGCGCAAATGGCAGCTTGTCGATGACCACGACGCTTAAGGCGTCGCCCCGCACGTCGACGCCCTCCCAAAAGCTCACCGAGCCGACGAGCACAGCGCCGCCGAGGCGACGGAATTCCCCCAGCATCGCGCGCCGGGGCGCTTCGCCCTGAACGATGATCGGCAGCGGGTCTTGTGCCTGGGCCATGAGCTCATGCAAGCGCCGCGCGACCCGCGCGACCGCACGCAAAGTTGAGCAAAGAATGAAGGCGCGCCCTCGACTTGCCCGCAGCACCGGCCAGGCGGCCTCCGCGACGAGCTCCGGAAAGTCCTCGGCATGCGGATTGGGCATTTGCTCGGGCAGGTACAGCAGTGCCTGACGCGCAAAATCAAACGGGCTGTCCCAGCGCAGCGAAAGCGATCCGGCCAAGCCCAGCTCCTGCAAGAATGGTTCAAACCGCTGCGCCGTGGTCAGTGTCGCTGAAGTAAGGATCCATGCTTGCGGGCGCTGTTCGCGCGCGCGCGCAAAGGACTCCGCGCAGCTCAGCGGCGTGGCGCGAAACTGCGCGCCCTGCGCGCTGGCGGACACCCAGCGCACGATGTCGGGCCCGCCCAGGGCGCCGTCTTGCGCTTCGACGGCATGCCACGCCTGCATCGCTCGACGCAGCCGCTGCGTTCGCACCAGCAACAAGTCAAGATCCGGGGCGCGCCCCGCATTGCGCTCCGCGGCTTCTTGCATGCACGCAAGGTCGCGGTCGAGCGCGGCAATCGCCGCGGTCGTCGACCCGTCTGCCGGAAGCTGATCAAAGGCCACGCGCTGGCGTCGATCGACTCCATCTTGCGCCAGCCCCAGGCGTACCGCCCGCGCACCAAAATCCAGTGACCGGGCCAAATCACTCCATTGCGCGCCATCGCGGGCGCACGCCAAGCCGATGCGCACGGAATCGGCGGCGAGTTCGGCAATTTGCTGCAGCGACCAGCCTTCCCCGAAGAACTCGCCCGCAATCCGGGCCAGATGGTGCGCCTCATCCACAACGACAACCTCGGCATTGGGCAGCAAAACCGACTCGACCTCCTCGCGCAGCGCCATGTCGGCCAGCATGAGGTGATGGTTGACAATGACGAGATCCGCCGCCAGGGCGCGGCGGCGCGCGCGAACGACGAAGCACTCCTCGAAGTGCCCGCACTCCGTGCCCAGACAGTTATCGCGCGTCGAGGTGACCGCCGGCCAGATGGACGCGTCCTCACTCACCTGCTCGAGCTCGGAGACGTCACCCGTTTGCGACTGCCGCGCAAAGCGCGATATGTGCTGCAATGCCCGCACGTCCTGGCGCGAATCGAGCAAACCCGAGGCCAGGGTGCGCTCCAGCCGCAAACGGCACAGGTAGTTTTGCCGCCCCTTGAGGATCGCCGCATCGACCTCGGCGCCGAGCGCTCGGCACACCGCCGGCAAATCCTTCTCGAAGATCTGATGTTGCAGCGTTTTGGTTGCCGGCGCGATGAGCGTCTTGCAGCCGGCAAGAACCGCAGGCACAAGGTAGGCGAAGGTCTTGCCTGTTCCCGTTCCCGCCTCCGCCGCGAGCGTGCCTCTGCGCGCTATCGCGTCAAAGACGGCCAGAGCCATCTCCTGTTGCGAGGCGCGCGCCCGGTACCCAGGAATTGTCCGGGCAAGGGCTCCGTCGGCACAAAATGCGGCGGCGACTCGGGCGCGAACCAAATCCGGCCCCTGGGGCTTGGCCCCGGCGTCGCAATCAAGCCGCGAAGTCGGGGTGCCGCTCACGCGGGAATGTCGGGAACCAGGCCCATCTCCAGCCGGGTTATCGCGTCCTTGATCGCCAGCTTTCGTTTCTTTAAGCGACGCAGCTGCAGTTCGTCGCACCCACTTTGCTCGTCGAGCTGCGTAATGGCCCGATCAAGGTCACGGTGCTCGATCTGCAACTCCGTAATGCGGCGGCGAATCTCGTCGGCGTCGTCCCCCGGATCGCTCTCGTTATCTGCCGAATGCATGTTTCCTCCCTCGCCGCCGGCGCGGATGTCCGGCCGAAGCACGAAGCGTGGCAAAGATCGTATCAGGATCAAACCGGCCGGCGTATCCCAGATGCAGTGGGCGAAAAACCACCCATTCCGGGGGCGCAGGCATCGGCCCGCGCTGCTAGACTTTCTTTGTGGGCTGTTAATCGCACCACGCCTGCCGATGCCCGAAGCGCCGAGGCGAACCGGCGCGAGCAGGTCTATCCCTTGCAACCCGCGATTGCGTTTTGGGGGCGCCCCTGCGGTCCGATAAAAGAGCTGCTGTCCGATAGCAACAACCCCTCATGTCCCGTACGGCAACGGCTTCGAACTTTAAGGTGAGCGCGTGCGTCGCCGAGCACATTGGCGACCGCACCGACCAGCAGGATCGGGTTGCGATCCTGACGAGCCCGCATTACCCCGGAGCTCTCATGGCCTTATTGGCCGATGGCATGGGCGGGCGCAGCGGGGGTCGAATCGCCTCCGACCAGGTTCTTGCGACGGCAAAAAGCCTGTTTCAGGAACTTCCCGAACGCGGCTCGACGCTGCGCGGCATGCTCGGGCAGATTGCCTCCGAGGCGCACGCGGTGATTCGCCTGACCGCGTTGGCGAGCGAGAAGGAACCGCACAGTACGCTGGTTGCGCTCATCGTTTCGCGCGACAGCGCGGTGTGGGTGCACGCTGGCGACAGTCGTCTGTACCACTTCCGCGATGGCATTCTCGAACACAAGACTATCGACCACTCGTTTGGGTCGCAGCTCGATGCCGAAGGGCAGCTCGTGGAGGGGGGACCCGAGACCGAGCGCTTCAAGAACATCTTGTTTAGCGCCATCGGCATCGGACACGAATTGCGTCTCGATTACGGAGAGGTGCTGGATCTTCGTCCCGGCGACAGCTTCGTGCTAGCAAGCGACGGGCTTTGGGCGTACTTCAGCGAGCGAGAAATCGGTGCGATCGTGCACCACTATGCGGTGCGCGACGCGGCCGAGTCTTTGGTGCGCCTCGCGCGCGACCGCGCCAAAGGCGGGGGCGACAATCTTTCCGTGGCAATTGTCAAGCTCACTCGGGCCGAGCGGCCCCCGGATTCGACCGCCGCCGACTAGGGAGCCGTCGGCACAGCTTGGGGGGTGGCCGGAGCGGCCGATTCGGCGTTTTGTTCTTCCCGAGTCGCCTGCCGCTGCGCGCGACGCTGCTCGTTGACCTCGCGGTCACGTGCTCGGGTCTGCGCGTAGTCCTTCGCCTGCTGTTGTTTTTCCTCGTACTCGCGAAGCGACTCGGCTTCGCGTTCCGGTCGCAGCGCCTCGTGACGTGACTCCTCGGTCGCTTGCTCGCGTTGGCGCTGCTCGCTGGCCTGGCTCGCCTTGGCCGCGCTCTCCTGAGTGCGCTGCTCCTCTTTGACTCGCTCCAGGGCACTTTGCTCGCGCGCCTGCGTGGCCTGCATCGCTTCGCGCTCCCGCTCGGGCCGCTGCGCCTCCTCGAGGGCCTCGCGCTGCTGTTCCGCGGCCCGGCTCTGGGCGCGCTCTTGCGCATCGAGGTGCCGCTGCAGATCGTGCGCCTCGAGCGTGACCCGATGCACCTCGCGCTCACCGTCGCGTTGCGCGCGGCGCGCCTTGCCCAAACAGTAATTGACAAAGAACACGTTGCCGCAATACTGCCGCTGCGCGTCAAATTCGTGCTGCAAGCGGTCGTGCAGCGCCGCCGCGTCGGACAGCGCCTGACCCGCGAGCTCACGCGTCGTGATCGAGCCCGACGGATATTTGCGCCCGAGCTTCTGCGCATCGGTGAGTTCCGCGGCCAGCGCGCCCGCCGTGCACAAAACAAGGATCAGCGAAAGACAATGACGAGGCACCCGCCGCCTCTGGGTATTCAGCCGCATCGGGCTCCGAGGTCCTGGCGCTCTGGCATTGCTGCGATCAGCAACGAGCCGGCACCGAGAGACACTATACCTCGAGATGGGCCGCGCGCCGGGGTAACGCCGCGAATTCCTGCGATTGCATCTCGATGAGGCGCGACGCCGTGCGTTGAAATTCCTGGGACAGAGACCCCGCGCAGTACAGTTCCTTGGGTGGCGCCGCAGCCGAGATGATGAGTTTGATGCGGTGATCATAGAAGATGTCGACCAACCACGTGAAGCGACGTGCCTCCGACGACTGCCCGGCCGACATCCGGGGAACATGGGACAGAAGCACCGTGTGGAACTGGCCCGCGATCTCGAGGTAATCGTTGTGCGACCGTGGTCCGCCGCACAGGACGGCAAAATCGAACCAGACGACACCGCCAGCCCGCCGCCGCGCGGCGATTTCGCGCGCCTCGATGCGAAGAATCGGTTCCTCGTCGATGCACTCGCGAATTCGCTCGAACGCGCGCTGCATGTGCGTTTCTGCAGCCGCTCCGGTTCCTACGAAGTAGACCGCGATTTTCTCGAGTGCGCGCAACCGATAATCGATCCCGCCGTCGACACGCACCACGTCAAGCTGGGCCTTGAGCAAATCGATCGCCGGCAGCACGCGCTCGCGATGCAGGCCCTCCGGATACAGTCCGTCGGGCGGATAGTTGGACGTCATCACGAAGCCGACCCGCAGATCAAAGAGCCGCCGCAACAACCGGTGCAGGATCATGGCGTCGGCAATATCGGAGACATGAAACTCATCAAAACAGATCAGGCGATAGCGTCGCGCGATCCGATAGCCGACTTCGTCGAGCGGATTGACCGCTCCCTTGACGGCGTCGAGTTCCAGGTGCACGTTGCGCATGAATTCGTGGAAGTGCACCCGCGTCTTTCGTCGCACCGGCACCGCGGCATAAAAGCAATCCATGAGCAGACTTTTGCCGCGTCCTACCCCTCCCCATAGATACACGCCGCGCGGAATGGGGGGACGCACCAGCAGTCGTGTCACTGCATTGGTACGCTGGGCCTTGTACGCGATCCAGTCGTTACGACAGCGTTCCAGCCGGCGGGCGGCCGTCAGTTGCGACTCGTCGGGGGTGTGACCGCGCTCGGCGAGCGCGGCGGCAAACGTCTCCAGGACGGTTCGCGGTTCGGGCGCCAGCGGCACAGCGCTCATCAGGCGTTGAGCGTACGACGATCAACCGCCAAGGCCGCCTCCCGCACGGCCTCCGAGAGCGTCGGGTGAGCGTGGCAAATACGGGCAAGATCCTCCGAGGAGGCCCGAAAAGACATCGCCACCACCGCTTCGGATATCAGTTCGGAGACGCCCGGGCCGATCATGTGCACGCCCAGAATCTCGTCCGTTGCCGAATCCGCGAGCATCTTGACGAAGCCCAGCGTGTGTCCGGCCGCCCGCGCCCTGCCATTGGCGGCAAACGGAAAACTGCCCGCGCGATAGGCCCGGCCGACCGCCTTCAGTTGCGCTTCGGTCTGTCCCACCCAGGCGATCTCGGGGTCGGTGTACACCACGTTGGGAATCGTCGCCAGATCCACGTGCCCTGCGCCACCGGCGATGCGCTCGGCCACGGCCACGCCCTCCTCTTCGGCCTTGTGCGCGAGCATCGGACCACGGACGACGTCGCCGATCGCCCAGACGCCGGGCAGGTTGGTCGCACAATGCTCATCGACGACGATGCATCCGCGCTCATCCATGGTCAGTCCCACGCGTTGCGCCTCCAGGCCATCGGTGTTCGGTGCCCGCCCGACCGAAACAATCAGGCGCTCGAACTCTAGCGTACGGGCTTGGTCGGCTGCCGCCGCGTCGCAAAACCGGACCCGGACTGCGCGCTCGTCGGCTTTGACCTCCTCGATGCGCACCCCCAACTCGATCTTCAAGCCTTGCTTCGTGAAGGTTTTAAACGCCTCCCGCGCGATCTGCTCGTCGGCGACCGGCAGAAACGTCGGCAGGGCCTCGAGCAAAGTGACTTCCGCACCCAACCGGCGCCACACGGAGCCAAGCTCCAGGCCGATGACTCCGGCGCCGATGACCCCGAGTCGTTGCGGCACGCGCTCCATCGCCAAAGCGCCGCTGTTCGACAGTATGCGCTGCTCGTCAAAAGCGACCCCCGCAAGGGCTCTGGGATTCGAGCCGGTGGCAACGATCACGTGCCGCGCGCGTACGATGCCATCGCCCGGCGCCACCGCAAGCTCCCAGCTGCCCCCCGGGGTGCGCTCGCGAAACGAGGCCCTGCCGTGCACAAACTCGACCTTGTTCTTCTTAAAGAGATACGAGATTCCCTCATTGTTCTGGCGCACCACCTTGGCCTTGCGCGCCTGCATGCGCTCCAGATCGACCGCGGGCGAGGGGCACACAATGCCGTGATCGGCAAATTCGTGCACGAGCTGCACATAGTTTTCCGAGGACTGCAGCAGTGCCTTGGAGGGGATGCAGCCGACGTTGGTGCATGTGCCGCCCAGTGCCGGCCCTCCGCTGGGCGAGCGCCAGGCGTCGATGCATGCAACGCGCAAGCCGAGCTGCGCGGCGCGAATCGCAGCCACATAGCCGCCAGGCCCCGCCCCGATAACGGCCAGATCGAACTCCGAGCTCATTGGAATTTTTGGAGCGTCAGATTTCCAGCAGCAAACGCGCCGGATCTTCCAGCGCCTCCTTGATGGCGACCAGGGCCAGCACCGCTTCGCGTCCGTCGATGATGCGATGGTCGTAGGAAAGCGCCAGGTAGTTCATCGGGCGCACCACGATCTGGCCATTTTCGACGACCGGGCGGTCGCGCGTGGCGTGCACGCCCAAAATAGCGGACTGCGGCGGATTGATGATCGGTGTGGAGAGCATCGAACCGAACACCCCGCCGTTGGAAATGGTAAACGTCCCGCCCGTCAACTCTTCGATCGACAGCTTGCCTTCACCCGCTCGCTTGCCAAAATCGGCGATCTTCTTCTCAATCTGCGCAAAGCCCAGCGCGTCGGCGTCGCGCACGATCGGCACAACCAGTCCCCGCGGAGAGCCTACCGCGACGCCGATGTCGAAATAGCCGTGGTAGACGATGTCAGCGCCGTCGACCGAGGCGTTAACGATCGGGTAGCGCTTCAAGGCCGCAACCGCCGCCTTGACAAAAAACGACATGAAGCCCAGCTTGACGCCGTGTTCCTTTTCAAAGCGCTCCTTGTGTCGGTTGCGCAAATCGATGACCGGCTGCATGTTGACCTCGTTGAACGTGGTCAAAATCGCTGCGGTCGCCTGCGACTGTACCAATCGTTCCGCAACCCTCTGGCGCAGCCGCGACATGGCAACACGCTGCTCCGGTCGGTTGGCTAGCGCTTCGAGCTCCACGGGCGCTTTGACATCGGCAAGCGCGGCGGGCACCGCGGGCGCGGGCACACGCGGGGGCGCCGGCACCGCGGGCGCCGCGCCTGCCTGGGCAGCAATCACGTCTGCCTTGGTGATGCGGCCGTCGCGTCCCGTGCCGACAATGCCGGCGCCACTTTGGCCCGACTCGGAAAGCATGCGCGCGGCCGCGGGCATGAGGATCGCCCCCGCGGGCTGAGCGCCCGGGCGAGTATCGCCGCCCGGGACGGCCGGTGGCGCGGTTTTGGGCGCGGCTGGCGTCGCGGGCGCCGACGCCACGCCGGAGGCCGCGGCGTCGATGCGCGCGATGACCTGCCCCGCAACCACGTTGGCGCCATCGTTTACGAGAATCTCGGCAAGCGAACCGCCCGAGGGAGCCGGAACCTCGAGCACGACCTTGTCGGTCTCAATCTCCACCAGAATCTCGTCGGCGCTAACGGGTGCACCGGGCGGCTTTTTCCAGTGCAACAGGGTCGCTTCTGAAACGGACTCCGAGAGCTGCGGAACTTTGACTTCGACTGTCGACATGGTCTACCTTGCCTGCGCGAAAGTGCCCGCGCGCACGGCGCGCGGACCCGCCGCGACTTACTTATTAAGAACCAACCCCTTGAACTTCCCGAAGGCCGCATCGAGCAGCGCCTTGAGCTGCTCGGCGTGCTTCGCGTAATACCCCACCGCCGGAGATGCCGACGCCGGTCGCCCGGCATAAGCAAGCTTTTGCCCGTCAATCATATTTTCGAGCAGGTGATGCTGCACGTACAGCCACGCGCCCTGGTTCTGTGGCTCGTCTTGCGTCCATACGACCTCGACCAGATTCGGATAGCGCTTGAGCTCTGCAGCCAGCGCCTTGTGCGCAAACGGGTACAGCTGCTCAATGCGGATGATCGCAACGGATTGCAGATTGCGTTCGGCGCGCGCGTTGACCAGGTCGTAGTACACCCGTCCACTGCACGCGATCAGGCGCTTGGTTTTCGTCGGGTCCTCAACCGTGGCGTCCGCGATCACCGTCTTGAATTCGCCGCGCGCGAGTTCCTCGAGGCTTGAGCTGGCTTCGCGATTGCGCAGCAACGACTTGGGCGTCATGATGACCAGCGGCTTGCGGAACGGCCGGATCATCTGGCGGCGCAGAAGGTGAAAAATCTGCGCCGCTGTCGTGGGCTGCACGACCTGCACGTTGTTGTCGGCGGCAAGCTGCAAAAAGCGCTCCAGGCGCGCCGAGGAGTGCTCCGGCCCCTGGCCCTCGAAGCCGTGCGGCAGCATCAATACCAGCCCCGACTGGCGCCCCCACTTGACCTCGCCGGAGGAGATGAACTGATCAATTACGACCTGCGCCCCGTTGGCGAAGTCCCCGAACTGCGCCTCCCACACAACGAGCGAATTGGGCTCCGCGGTCGAATATCCGTATTCGAATCCGAGCACCGCCTCCTCGGAAAGCACGGAATCAATGACCACGAACGGCGCCTGCTGCTCGGTCACATTCTGCAGGGGAATAAATGTACCCTCGTTCCAGCGCTCGCGATTCTGATCGTGAAGCACCGCATGCCGGTGGGAAAAGGTCCCGCGGCCCGAGTCCTGTCCCGTGATGCGGACCGCGTAGCCGCTGGCCACCAGCGATGCGAAGGCCAGATGCTCGCCCATGCCCCAGTCCAGGGGCACCTTTCCTTCCACCATGGCGCGGCGGTCGGCAATGACCTTCTCCACGAGCGGATGCAGCTTGAAATTCTGGGGAACGGTCGTCAGACGCTCGCCAAGTCGCCGCAATTCGGCCAGCGGAACTGCGGTATCGGCGCTGTCGGTCCACTTGCGGTTCAGAAACGGCGACCAGTCGACCGCGTACTTGCTCTTGAAATTGGTGAGCGTCGGCTCAACGGACTGGCGGCCCTCGTCGAGCGCCTGACGAAACGCACGCACCATTGTGTCAGCGTCCTCGGTCGTTATCACTGCCTGGGTGACCAACTTGTCCGCGTAGAGCTTGCGCGTGCCGGGGTGCGCGCCAATCTTTTTGTACATGAGCGGCTGCGTCACGGCGGGAGTGTCCTGCTCGTTGTGTCCCAGGCGGCGGAAGCAGACGATGTCCAAAACGACGTCCTTGTGAAATTCCCGGCGGAAGTCCAACGCGATCAGCGTCGCGAGTACCACCGCCTCCGGGTCGTCGCCATTTACATGCAGCACGGGCGCCTCGATCATCTTGACCACGTCCGTGCAATACAAGCTCGAGCGCGAGTCGCGCGGATCGGAGGTCGTAAAGCCGATCTGGTTGTTGATGACGATGTGCACCGTGCCGCCGGTACCGTAGCCCCGCGTCTGCGCGAGCGCCAGCGTCTCCATCACAACGCCCTGGCCCGCGAAGGCCGCGTCGCCGTGAACCTGTACGGCGAGCACTTTGGCGCCGCCAACATCGCCGCGCCGCTCCTGGCGAGCCCGTACCGATCCCTCGACAACCGGATCGACGATCTCCAAATGAGAGGGATTGAAAGCCAGGGACAGGTGTACGGGGCCCCCGCTTGTCGAGACGTCGCTGGAGAATCCCAAATGGTATTTGACGTCGCCGGCAGACAGATCGGCCGCCGCCTTGCCCTCGAATTCCGCAAACAAATCCTTGGGCATCTTGCCCAAGATGTTCACCAGCACGTTGAGCCGCCCGCGGTGCGCCATGCCGATGACGATTTCCTCCACGCCAGACAGGCCCGCGTGCTGAACCAGCGCGTCCATAGCCGCGATGAAGCTCTCGCCACCTTCCAGGGAAAATCGCTTCTGCCCGACGTATTTCGTGTGGAGGTAGCGCTCCAGACCTTCCGCGGCGGTCACGCGCTCGAGTATCCGGCGCTTTTGCACGGGGGCAAAATTAGGCGTCGAGCGGATCGACTCGAGGCGCTGCTGCAACCAGCGCTTTTGCGTGTGGTCGCCAAGGTACATGTACTCGGCGCCGATCGTTCCGCAATACGTCTGGCGCGCGGCCCCGATGATTTCGCGCAGTGTCGCTTGTTCCGGCCCGAAGTAGGTGTTGGCAGCCGAGAACACGATGTCCATATCGGCCTCGGTCAGATCGTAAAAAGCCGGTTCGAGTTCCGGTATCGCAACGCGCTCCTGGCGCTTTAAGGGGTCAAGGTCCGCCCAGCGGCATCCGAGAAATCGGTAAGCCGCGATGATCGACTGCACGTGGACCTGCTTGCGGGCGACCGACAGGTCGGTTGCCGCAACTGTGGGGCGCAGGCTGCCGGCCTTGGCCCGCATCGCGAAGGACTCGACGATGGGCGCATGGGCGACGTCGTGAGTCGACGCCCTGCCGTCGGCGGCCGGTACCAGCTGCAGCCGGTCGAAATAGACGCGCCACTTCTCCGGAACCGAGCCCGGATTGTCAAGGTAGCGCTCGTAGAGTTCCTCTACGTACGGCGTGTTGCCGCCAAACAGGTAGGAGTTGGCCTGAAACTGTCGCATCATGGTGTAGCCTGCCTTTTCGAACGAGCTTCTCGTCAAAATTGCCCGACCGGCGCCTGACCGGCCGACTCACGCGTCCCCGGATTCCGGAGTCGCTGAACGCCTCACCTTGTGCGCGCTCGCGGCCCTGATGCCACCGCGGGCGCCGAGTCTGCGGCGCCACGTGCAACGCGCAATTGTCATCCTAGCACCGGAATGCCGCTTGGCCGGGCCTGCGGATCGCAAGAAAAGAAGGGGCATTGGTGCGGCAGAGGCCAGTCATCGCTCATCCAATGGCAACACGTCACGCCGCGTGGGGCCAACAAAGAGTTGCCGCGGCCGGCCGATCTTGTATTCGGGATCGGAAATCATCTCGTTGAGCTGGGCGATCCAGCCCACTGTGCGCGCCACCGCAAAAATCGCGGTAAACAAGGACACGGGGATGCCGATCGCCTTTTGCACGATTCCTGAATAAAAATCGACGTTGGGGTAGAGCTTGCGGCTGACGAAGTACTCGTCCTCGAGTGCTATTTTCTCCAGCGCCATGGCCAGTTTGAAAAGTGGGTCTTCCCTGAGCCCCAGCTCGTTGAGCACCTCGTGACAGGTCTCGCGCATGAGACGTGCGCGCGGGTCGTAATTCTTGTAAACCCGGTGCCCAAAACCCATGAGCCGCACGTTGGAATTCTTGTCCTTGACCTGGGCGATGAACTCTCCGATCTTGGCAACGCCACCTTGCCGCTGCACCTCAAAGAGCATGGCGAGCGCGGCCTCATTGGCGCCCCCATGGGCCGGACCCCACAGGCAGGCGACGCCGGCCGCGATCGCGGCAAACGGATTGGTCCCCGAGGAGGCGCACAGCCGTACCGTCGATGTCGAGGCGTTTTGCTCATGGTCCGCGTGCAGAATCAAAATGCGGTCCAGTGCGCGGGCCAACACCTCGTTGACTCGGAAATCCTCGCACGGCGTCGCAAACATCATGCGCATGAGGTTGCCCGCGTACGGCAAGTCATTGCGGGGGTACATGAAAGGCTGTCCGATCGTGTACTTGTAGGCCATCGCCACCAAGGTGGGCATCTTCGCGATCAATCGGATCGCCGAGATCTGACGCTGGGCTGGGTCGTGCAGGTTCATCGAGTCGGGGTAGAAGGCCGACAGGGCGCCGACCAGGCCCACCATGACGGCCATGGGGTGGGCATCGCGCCGGAAGCCGCGTAGAAAAAACTGCATCTGCTCGTGCGCCATCGTGTGGTGCATGACGCTGGCCAAAAACTCATCGCGCTGCTTCTCGTTGGGCAGTTCGCCGTGGAGGATCAGATGGCAAACCTCGAGGAAATCGCACTGCGTTGCCAACTGCTCGATCGGATAGCCGCGGTAGAGCAATTCCCCCTTGTCACCGTCGATATACGTAATCGTCGAATTGCACGAGGCAGTGGACAAAAAACCCGGGTCATAGGTGAACTTTCCGGTACGCGCATATAGCGCCCGGATGTCGATTACGTCCGGACCAATCGTTCCGCGGTACAGCGGCAGCTCAAGCGGCGGCGTGCCGTCGCTAAAGCTCAGCGTGGCCTTGTGGGTCGATGGTGTCAATGCCATTTGGATTTCCTCAAGGTGATGGCGACTTCTGCAATGAAAGAAATGCCCAGTTTGTCGCTCTGGTCGGCTTCCTAGGCCGACTGCAGCATCGCCAAAAGTTTGCGCACCGACGGGCAGTCCAACACCCCTTGCGGTTGCGCGCGTCCCAGCGCCAGATCGAGGAGCTCGCCGTCGGCCAAAGCCAGCAGCTGCACGAGCGCAGCGAGCACGCTGGCGTCGAGCGCCGCGCCGTGGCGATCAAAAAACCGCTCCAGCAGCAGGTCATTTTCCAGCATGCCGCGCCGCGCCCGCCAGCGCGCGCGGCGCAGTGCGACGCTCGCCTCGGCATCCGGATCGGTGCCAGCCGCCGGCGCAACGCCGCAATGCTTCCGTTCCATCGGCATCAGACCTCCCGCCGCAGCATGAGCTCCTTGATCTTCCCGATCGCCAGTGTCGGATTGAGCCCTTTGGGACACACATCGACGCAGTTCATGATCGTGTGGCAACGAAACAGCCGGTACGGGTCCATGAGGTTGTCGAGTCGCTCGGCCCCTGCCTGGTCCCGACTGTCCGCAAGGAAGCGGTACGCCTGCAGCAGGCCGGCCGGCCCGACAAACTTGTCGGGGTTCCACCAAAAGCTCGGGCACGATGTCGAGCAGCACGCGCACAAAATGCACTCGTAGAGGCCGTCGAGCTCGTCGCGCTGCTCGGGCGATTGCAGCCGTTCGCGCTCTGGCGGTGCGCTGTGGTTGATCAAGTAGGGTTTGATCGAGTGGTACTGCTCGAAAAAATCTGTCATATCGACGATCAAGTCGCGCACGACCGGCAGACCGGGAAGCGGCCGCAGTTCGATCGGCTGGCGCAATTCACGCAGGTTTGTGATGCACGCCAGGCCGTTGCGCCCGTTGATGTTCATGGCGTCGGACCCGCACACCCCTTCGCGACAGGAACGGCGAAACGAAAGGCTGTCGTCCACGTCCGCTTTGATGCGCATGAGCGCGTCGAGCAGCATCTTGTCGTGCGCATGCAGGCGCACCTCCAGGTCCTGCATGCGCGGCTTGCGGTCTTTTTCCGGATCGTAGCGGTAGATGCGAAAGCGCGCGGTGCCCGTCATCTTCGAGGATTGCGGTCCGGAAACAGGACTTGTGGAAGTCATCCGTGCGGATCCTTCAAAACGTGCGTTTCTTCGGCTCAAAGGTCGGGACGCTCAGCGCCTTGACGTGCACCGGCTTGTACTGGATGCCGCCGCCGCCCGCGTACCACAAGGTATGTTTCATCCAATTGGCGTCGTCGCGCTGGGGAAAATCATCGCGCGCGTGCGCGCCGCGACTTTCGGTGCGCGCGCGCGCCGATTCGACGGTCGCTTGCGCGGTGGCGACCAGATTGGAGAGTTCGATGGCCTCGACCCGGGCGGTATTGAAGATGCGCGACTTGTCGCTGATCGCGACTCGTGCGGCCCGTTTGGCCAGCTCCGCCACCATGCTTGCGCCCTCGGCCAGCAACGAGCCCGTGCGAAACACCCCGCAGTGCGCCTGCATGACGCGACGCAACTCCGCGGCGACGTCCTGCGTGCGCTCCCCGCCGGAGCGTGCGTCAAGCTCGGCCAGCCGCGCCAGCGTTGCCTCGCCCGCGTTGGGCGGCATCGCCTTGTGACTCGGCTTGTCGCGCAGCGCCGCGGCAATGTGGTTGCCTGCCGAGCGTCCAAAAACGATGAGATCGAGCAAGGAATTGGTCCCCAGCCGATTGGCCCCGTGCACCGAGACGCACGAGCACTCGCCGATGGCATAGAGTCCGCCCACGACCGCTTCCGGATTGCCCGGTGCCGGGGCGACGACCTGACCGTGATAGTTTGCCGGTATTCCGCCCATCTGATAGTGGATCGTGGGCACTACCGGTATCGGTTCGCGAATCGGATCGACGTTGGCGAACTTCAGGGCGATTTCGCGAATCGACGGAAGTCGCTTGAGGATCGTTTCGGCGCCCAGATGATCGAGCTTGAGCATCACGTGGTCGCCCTCCGGGCCGCAGCCGCGCCCCTCCTTGATCTCCTGATCCATAGAGCGGGAGACAAAATCGCGCGGCGCCAGATCCTTGAGCGTGGGGGCATAGCGCTCCATGAAGCGCTCTCCACGCGAATTGAGCAAGATTCCTCCTTCCCCCCGCACGCCCTCCGTGATCAGCACGCCGGCTCCGGCAACGCCGGTCGGATGGAATTGCCAAAATTCCATGTCTTGCAACGGCAATCCGGCGCGCGCGACCATACCGAGCCCGTCGCCCGTGTTGATGTAGGCGTTTGTCGAGGCGGCAAAAATGCGTCCGGCGCCGCCCGTGGCCAGCACCGTAACCTTGCTCTCGAGGAGCACGGGCACGCCGGTTTCCATCTCCAGCGCAATCACGCCCAGACAATCGCCATCGTCGTCGCGGACCAGGTCAAGAGCCATGAACTCCACGAAAAACTGCGTCTTGGCCGCGACGTTGCACTGATACAAGGTGTGCAGAAGTGCGTGCCCGGTACGGTCCGCCGCCGCGCACGCCCGGGGCACCGGTTTTTCGCCGAAGTTTGCCGAGTGCCCGCCGAAGGGCCGCTGGTAAATCGTGCCGTCGGGATTGCGATCGAAGGGCATCCCCAGGTGCTCGAGCTCGTAGACGGCGCTCGGCGCCTCGCGGCACATGAACTCAATGGCATCCTGATCGCCCAGGTAATCCGACCCTTTGACGGTGTCGAACATGTGCCAGAGCCATTGGTCCTCGGTCATGTTGCCCAGCGCTGCGCCGATGCCCCCCTGCGCGGCGACCGTATGCGATCGTGTGGGAAAGACCTTGGAGAGCACCGCAACGCTCAGACCTGCGCGCGCCAACTGCAGCGAGCAGCGCATGCCGGCGCCGCCCGCGCCGACGATCACAGCATCAAACCGACGGCGGGCCAGGGCCATGGCGCTCAAACGCTCCAAAGGATTTGGATACACCAAACCAGGCAATACAGCAGCCACACGATCGTGCCCACGTGCAACGCAAGCCGCAATCCCGCGGGCTTTATGTAGTCCATCCAAATGTCGCGCACGCCGATCCATGCGTGGTAGCAAAGCGCGATAACCGCAAGCACGGTAACGAGCTTCATCGGTACCGGGGCGAAAATCCCCGCCCAGGCCTCGTAGTCAAGCCGCCGCGCAAGCGCCAAGCCACCGGCGACCAACAATACGAAGGCGATGAGTACGAGCGCGGTCACGCGCTGAACGAGCCAGTCGCGCAATCCGTAGTGCGCCCCGACGAACACGCGCCGAGATCCGATGGCCATCAAAGCACTCCAAAGACAAACAGCGCAAAAACGAAGGTCAGCGACACGCTCACGGCGAGCACCGCGACGGAACTGCGCAGGGCCGCGATCCGGTCGACGCCAAGGTGCAAATCCAGCAGCAAAAAGCGCACTCCGGCGCAGAGGTGGTGCAGCAGGGCCCAGCCCAGCCCGAGGAGCACAAGGCGTGAGAGCCAGCCCTGACACAGTTGCACGAGGCGATCGAAACTGCTCTCCGAACTCAGGCTCAGGTCGAAGAGCCAAAGCAGCAGGGGCAGGAACAAAAACAGCAACAAACCGCTGATCCGGTGCAAGATCGAGACCACGCCCGGCAGCGGCAGACGGTAGTTGCGCAACTGATCGACGCGGATGTTGCGGATCTGCGACCGCGATGCACGGGGAGAGGGATGCGGCTTCGTCATAGTCGGTTCCGCGCCAATGGTACGACGACCGAATCGCCAGGTCGCGACGCTATTCTGACGCAATTCGCGCGCGGGGCAAAAACTTGCTTGGAGCGCATCGGGGGCGGTCGCCTTACACAAGCACGTTGTGGTAGTAGTAATCCCGAGTCACGTAAAGACCGCGCCGTACTTCGACCGGCCGCTCGCCGTAGGTAAAGGAAAGGCGTTCGACGAGCAACAGAGGGCTGCCCAGGGCGACCTGCAAAAGTTCAGCACCGCTTTCGTCAGCCGCAACGGCGCGCAGCCGCTCATCGGCGCGAACCATGGGTACTCCGAACTCGGTTTCGAACAATCCGTATAGCGGGCCGCTATAGGCCGCAAGCCGCTCGTAGTTCAGTCCGCGAAACGTACGGGCCGGCAGCCAGATGTCATCGAGCACGACCGGTGCGCCGGCAAAGCGCAAAACGCGCCGAACGAAGACGACGCCCGCGCTTGCCTTAAGATCGAGGCGGGCGGCGATTTCCACCGGCGCGCGCACGCGCCGGCATTCGATGAAGCGGCTTTGCGCAGCGGGCATCTCGCCATCGTCGGCGCGCAACCGCAAAAACCGATATTGGGCGCGAGGCTCCAGGTGGGTTGCGACGTATGTGCCTTTGCCCTGGCGGCGCACCAGCAGGTGCTCGGCGGCCAGCTCGTCGATTGCCTTGCGCACCGTGCCCTGGCTGACCTGAAAACGGGAGGCGAGCTCGAGTTCGCTCGGTATCGCCCCTGCCGGTTTCCATTCGCCGCGGCGCAATCCCTCAAGCAACAAGCGCTTGATTTGCTTGTACAAAGGCGAATACAACGCAGTCCGCTTGGCCGGGCTGACGGATGCGCCGGAAGAAACCGGATTGGAGGTCATGGGCAAATCGGGTCGCTTTTGCGCATAGTGAACCAGAACGGCGCGGCGCGCGCAAGACAATCTTATATCTTATATATGAGTTGGCGTATACTGGCCGCGTCACCCCGGCCCGGCGCCGCGCCCGCGGCCGCCGGCATGCCGGGACATACCGCGGGATTAGACTTTTCCGTGGCTGCAGGCCTTACATCAAAGAACAAGCCGTCCCCAATTGCTTATGCCATCAGGAGAACCGTGATGAGTGCACAGTCCGCGCGACCCGTACGCGTTGCCGTCACCGGCGCAGCCGGCCAGATCGGGTACTCACTGCTGTTTCGCATCGCCTCGGGGGAAATGCTCGGCCCCCAACAGCCCATTGCCCTGCACCTGCTCGAGATCCCGGACGAAAAGGCCCAAAAAGCGCTCAAGGGCGTGATGATGGAACTGGAGGATTGCGCCTTTCCGCTGCTCGCCTCGCAACACGCTTTTCACGATCCCAATGCCGCCTTTCGCGATGTGGATATCGCGCTTTTGGTCGGTGCGCGTCCGCGCGGCCCGGGAATGGAGCGCAAGGACTTGCTGGCCGCCAACGCGCAGATCTTCACGGTGCAAGGAAAGGCGCTCGACGCCGTGGCGAACCGCAGCGTCAAGGTGCTGGTCGTCGGCAATCCCGCCAACACCAACGCGTATATCGCCATGAAATCGGCACCGGGACTGTCGCCAAGCAATTTCACGGCAATGCTGCGGCTCGATCACAATCGCGCCGTCTCGCAAATCGCCGCGCGCCTTGGCCGGCCCGTTCAGAGCGTTGAGAAGGTCTGCGTCTGGGGCAATCACTCCACGACGATGTACGCGGACTACCGCTTCGCGACCGTCGAGGGCCGTTCGGTACGAGAACTCATCAACGATGAGGCCTGGAATCGTGACGTGTTTTTGCCTACGGTCGCCAAGCGCGGCGCGGTGATCATCGATGCGCGCGGGCTCTCCTCGGCAGCGTCGGCCGCAAACGCCGCAATTTGCCACATTCGAGACTGGGTCCAGGGCACTGCCGGTCGGTGGACTTCCATGGGAATCGCCTCCGATGGCAGCTACGGGGTTCCGAAGGAAACGATCTTCGGGTTCCCCGTGACATGCTCCGGAGGCGATTACCGCATCGTTGCGGACCTGCCCATCGATGCGTTCTCGCGGACCTGTCTGGATCGCACGCTCGCGGAATTGCTCGAGGAACGCCGCGGCGTGGAACACCTCCTCGCCTAAACCAAGTCGCGCCGCTGCAAACTCTGGCGCCCGGTCCCAACCCGACGGAGGAGAAAGCCCCATCATGTCGAACGGATCCCCCGGCGCACGGTTTCGTGCCGCGCTTGCCCAAGAGCGACCGCTGCAAATCGTCGGCGCGATCAATGCCAACCACGCGCTGATGGCGAGCCGAGTGGGATACCGCGCGCTGTATCTTTCGGGCGGGGGCGTGGCCGCGGGCTCGCTGGGCATGCCGGACCTCGGTCTGAACACCCTCGATGACGTGCTTACGGACGTGCGGCGCATCACCGATGTCTGCGATACACCGCTACTCGTCGACGTCGACACCGGCTTCGGCCCGAGCGCCTTTAACATCGCCAGAACGGTGCACGCGCTATGCAAATTCGGTGCAGCGGCGCTGCACATCGAGGATCAAGTCGGTGCAAAACGTTGCGGGCATCGGCCCAACAAAGAGATCGTCTCCGTGGCCGAAATGGCCGACCGCGTCAAGGCCGCGGTCGATGCACGCACGGATCCAGAGTTTTTCGTCATCGCCCGCACGGATGCGATTGCTACCGAGGGTGTCGAGCGCGCCATCGAGCGCGCATTGGCTTGCACCGCGGCCGGCGCCGATGCGATTTTCGCCGAAGCGGTCCGCGACCTCGGTACCTATCGGCGTTTTGCCACCGCGGTTTCGGTGCCCGTGCTTGCGAATCTGACAGAGTTCGGCCAAACGCCGCTCTTCACGGTGCCGGAGCTGCGCGATGCGGGCGTGGCGATGGCCCTGTACCCGCTGTCGGCGTTTCGCGCAATGAACAAAGCGGCCTTGCGCGTCTACGAGGCCATCCGGCGCGACGGCACCCAGCGCACGGTCGTGGACACCATGCAAACGCGCGAAGAACTCTATGAGGTCATCTCCTATCACGAGTTCGAACGCAAGCTCGACGAGCTCTTTGCGCAGCACAACAGCGAGGGCCGCGACGGCGGCGCGCGACCACCCGTAAAGACCTAAACGCAGCTCGACACTCTGGGAGTCACCATGGCCGAAGTATCCAACGCCCCCGGCAACGCCCCCAAGGCCAAGAAGTCCGTCGCACTTTCGGGCGTCGTAGCCGGCAACACCGCGCTGTGCACGGTCGGTCGCACGGGCAATGATTTGCACTATCGGGGTTACGACATTCTCGACTTGGCCGAGGCATGCCAATTCGAGGAAGTTGCGCATCTGCTGATCCACGAGTATCTGCCCACCGCGGGCGAACTGGCTCGCTACAAGAAGCGCTTGCGTGCGCTTCGCGGTCTGCCAGCTGCGCTGCGCTCTGCGCTCGAGTGCCTGCCCGCCTCCACCCACCCGATGGATGTGCTGCGTACCGGCGCGTCGGCTCTCGGTACCGTGCTGCCGGAGCGCGAGGGGCACCCGGTTGACGGTGCACGCGACATCGCCGACCGGCTGCTTGCGTCCTTTGGATCGATGCTGCTTTACTGGTACCACTACAGCCACAACGGCAGGCGCATCGAGGTGGAGACCAACGACGACTCGATCGGTGGCCATTTTCTGCACCTCTTGCATGGCACTGCTCCCAGCGAACAATGGGTGCGCGCCATGCACACCTCGCTCATCTTGTACGCGGAGCACGAGTTCAATGCCTCAACGTTCGCCGCACGGGTGATCGCTGGTACCGGCTCGGATTTTTATTCGGCCATCGTAGGCGCGATCGGGGCATTGCGCGGACCGAAGCACGGGGGCGCCAATGAGGCGGCCTACGAGATCCAGTCGCGTTACCGCGACGCCGATGCGGCCGAGGCCGACATCCGGCGTCGCCTTGAGCAAAAAGAAGTCATCATCGGGTTCGGGCATCCTGTCTACACAATCTCCGATCCGCGCAACAAGGTTATCAAGGAATTGGCGCGACACTTGGCGCAAGACTCCGGGACGATGCACCTGTTTTCCGTGGCCGAGCGCCTGGAAGCCATCCTCTGGGACCAAAAGCGGATGTTCCCGAACCTCGACTGGTACAGCGCGGTCTCGTACCACTTGCTGGGCGTGCCGACGGCAATGTTCACCCCGCTGTTCGTTATTTCGCGCACGACCGGATGGAGCGCCCACATCATCGAGCAGCGCATCGACAACAAGATCATTCGCCCGAGCGCCAATTACGTGGGGCCGGAGGATCTGGAGTTCGTTCCCATCAACCGCCGAAGCTAGCGCGACACCATGTCCTCGCACATCAGCAACGTTCGCCCGAAACCCGACAAGGTCCTCGTCGATATTGTCGATTACCTTCTCGACACCCCGATCGAGTCAAAAGCCGCCTTCGACACCGCCCGTTACTGTCTCCTGGACACGCTCGGCTGTGGATTCGAGGCGCTGGAGTATCCGGCCTGCACCAAACTGCTCGGTCCGATCGTTCCCGGGACGGTGGTTCCCAACGGTGCCAAGGTCCCGGGCACGCCGTTTCAGCTCGACCCGGTGCAAGCCGCATTTAACATCGGCGCGATGATTCGCTGGCTGGATTTCAACGACACGTGGCTTGCCGCCGAATGGGGACACCCTTCCGACAATCTGGGCGGGATCCTGGCGTGCGCAGACTGGCTCTCACGCAACGCGGTGGCCGCAGGGCGGCGACCTCTTCACGTGCGCGAAGTGCTCGAGGCCATGATCCGTGCGCACGAGATCCAGGGATGTATCGCGCTGGAGAACTCCTTCAACAAAGTTGGACTCGACCACGTGGTGCTCGTCAAGGTCGCCACGACCGCCGTCGTCGGACGCATGCTCGGTCTGAACCGCGAGGAAATCATCAATGCCTTGTCCCTGGCGTGGGTCGATGGACAGGCGCTGCGCACCTATCGACATGCTCCCAATACGGGATCGCGCAAGAGTTGGGCCGCGGGCGATGCCACGTCGCGCGGGCTCCGACTTGCGCTGATCGCCCGCACGGGAGAGATGGGATATCCGTCGGTTCTCACGGCCAAGACCTGGGGTTTTTACGACGTGTCCTTCGGCGGAAAACCATTTCGCTTCCAGCGGCCCTATGGCAGCTACGTTATGGAAAACGTGCTCTTCAAAATTTCCTTCCCGGCCGAGTTCCATTCGCAAACCGCCGTCGAGGCGGCGATGGGCCTGCACCCGGAAATCCAGCGTCTGGGGCGCTCGGCCGACGACATCCGCAAGATCACCATCCGCACGCACGAAGCCTGCATTCGCATCATCGACAAAAAGGGTCCGCTGCACAATCCGGCCGACCGCGATCATTGCATCCAGTACATGGTCGCGGTGCCGCTTCTTTTTGGACGCCTCACCGCACAAGACTACGAGGACGCGGTTGCGAGCGACCCGCGCATCGACCGACTGCGCGAAAAGATCGTCTGCGTGGAGGACGAGCAGTTCACCAAGGACTATCACGACCCGCAGAAGCGCTCGATCGCCAACGCGCTTACGGTCGAGTTCGCGGACGGCAAGACGCTGCCCGAAGTGGTCGTCGAATTCCCCATCGGCCACAAACGCCGCCGCAAGGAAGGCATGCCCGTTCTCATGGAGAAGTTCAGGACCAATTTGGCGCGCATCTTCTCCGAGAAGCAGGCCGGAGCCGTGCTCGCGCTGGCCGAGGACGCCGAGCGCTTCGACGCTACACCTGTGCATGAGTTCGTCGATCTGATGACCCCCTGATGGGAATCGATGGGGCGGCGTCGGACGCGAAGGTCTAGGAGCAGGCAACATGACGTTTGAGGCGAGTCCATCTCGGCCGCGCGGCGCGCAGGCCGCCGGGGCGACGGTGTTCGCGTGCGTCGCGCTCGCCCTGGCTGGGTGCGCGACGTACTACGATCTGACGCTTACGCCGCGTGCCGGGGGCAATCCGTCGTACGGCACGGCCCACGAACTGACGCCGGGCCAGGCCGCCGTCTCGATCACCATCGACGACAAAACGTACAAGGGTACCTGGACGCAGCTCAACCCCGAACGCTCGACCACGTACGTCGGGGCATCGTCCTGGGGCTGGTGGGAATGGGGGCCGTCGAGCGCGGGCAACCGCGATGCGGGCGAGACGGTCGCCAGAGCTCTGCTGCAGGCATTTGACGGCACCGGAATGCGTTGCGATTTTTATGGCTCGTCCATTGGCCACGGTACGGGCAAGTGCGTCGACGACAAGGGTCTAATTTTTGATGTTCAATTTCGCTCACGGAATTCCCAATGACGATCAACGATCCGTTTCATAGTCTTCGCAAGCTGTCGGTTCCCGGTGCGGGCGAACTGCAGTACTTCGATCTCGCGGCGCTCGAATCGGCCGGACTGGGAAAGATTTCCCGATTGCCGATTTCGATACGCATCGTGCTCGAATCGGTGCTGCGCAATTGCGACGATCGCAAGGTGACGCAGGATCATGTGCGCCAGCTCGCGGCGTGGCGACCGGGCGCCGAGCGCACCGAGGAGATCCCCTTTGTGGTCGCGCGCGTCGTGCTGCAGGATTTCACGGGCGTGCCCCTGCTCGCCGATCTGGCGGCGATGCGCAGCGTAGCCGTCCGCAGCGGGCACGATGCCCAACGCATCGAGCCGCTGGTGCCCGTGGACCTGGTGGTCGACCACTCGGTCATGATCGACCACTATGGCGTCCCGGAAGCGCTGGATCTGAACATGAAGCTCGAATTCCAGCGCAACCGCGAGCGCTACCAGTTCATGAAATGGGGTATGCAAGCGTTCACGACGTTCGGAGTTGTCCCGCCGGGATTTGGCATCGTGCACCAGGTCAATCTGGAGTACCTCGCGCGCGGAGTGCACATCGGCAAGGACAAGGTGGTCTATCCGGACACGCTGGTCGGCACGGACAGCCACACCACGATGATCAACGGCATCGGGGTCGTCGGCTGGGGTGTCGGCGGCATCGAAGCCGAGGCGGCGATGCTCGGCCAGCCGCTGTACTTCCTTACCCCGGACGTGATCGGCGTGGAACTCACGGGCCAGCTGCGCGGCGGAGTGACCGCGACCGACCTGGTACTGACCATCACGGAATTGCTGCGTAAGGAAAAGGTGGTCGGCAAATTCGTCGAGTTCTTCGGGGCGGGCACGGCTTCGCTGTCCGTGCCCGATCGGGCGACGATTGCCAACATGGCTCCGGAGTACGGGGCCACAATGGGATTTTTTCCGATCGACGAAAAGACACTGGCCTATTTCGAGGGCACCGGCCGCACCCGCGCCGAGATCGACGCGTTCGCAACGTATTTCCGCACCCAGCACATGTTTGGCGTACCCCAGGCGGGCCAGATCGATTACTCCAAAACGCTGCGCCTGGATCTGGCAAGCGTCGCGCCGTCCTTGGCGGGTCCCAAGCGTCCGCAGGACCGTATCGAGATCGGTAAGGTCAAGGCCAAATTCGCGGAGCTCTTTTCCAAACCCGCTGCGGACAACGGATTTAACCAGCCTGCGGCTCGCCTTCGCCACGGCGTTCGAACCGGCAGCGGCTTGGAAATCGCCAACGGCGACGTGCTCATCGCGGCCATCACCTCGTGCACCAACACGAGCAACCCGAGCGTGCTGCTTGCCGCTGGATTGCTTGCAAAGAAAGCGGTCGAGGCAGGATTGCGCGTTCGGCCGCAGGTCAAGACCTCGCTGGCGCCGGGATCGCGGGTCGTCACGCAGTATCTGCAGCGCACGGGCCTTCTCACCTACCTCGAACAGCTCGGGTTCAATGTGGCAGCGTACGGCTGCACCACATGCATCGGCAACGCCGGGGACCTCCGCCCCGAGATCATCGAGGCGATCACACAAAACGATCTGGTTTGTGCGGCCGTTCTTTCGGGCAACCGCAATTTCGAGGCGCGCATCCACCCCAATCTGAAAGCCAATTTTCTCGCCTCGCCACCCCTGGTCGTGGCCTACGCCATCGCCGGGACTGTGCTGCGCGATCTGATGAGCGAACCGGTCGGAATCGGCCATGGCGGGCGCAAGATCTGGCTCGGCGATATTTGGCCCAGTGCGGCAGAGGTCGAAGCGCTCGTGCCGCAGGCGATGGACCCGCAGGCCTACCGCACCAATTACGCGCGCGTGAAGGCAGAGCCGGGGCGGCTGTGGAAGGCCATCGAGGGCGCGAGCGGGCAGACCTATCCGTGGCCGGAGTCCACGTACATCGCGGAGCCGCCCTTCTTCAGCGATTTTTCGCTGCAGCCGCCGCTGGCCGCGCCTCCCGTCAAGAACGCGCGCGCGCTCGCAATTTTCGGCGACTCCATCACAACCGATCACATCTCGCCCGCAGGTTCCATCAAGGAGACCTCGCCTGCAGGGCGCTGGTTGATCGACCACGGTGTGGCCAAGGCCGATTTCAACAGTTACGGTTCGCGTCGCGGCAACCACGAAGTCATGATGCGGGGAACGTTTGCCAACGTGCGCATCAAGAACCTCATGGTGCCGGCAGCCGCCGACGGCAGCCGGGTCGAGGGCGGGGTGACGATCCACCGCCCTTCGGGTGAGCGCATGTCGATCTACGATGCAGCCATGCGCTACCGCGCCGCAGGCGTGCCTACGATCGTGTTTGGCGGAGAGGAGTACGGCACAGGCTCCTCGCGCGACTGGGCCGCCAAGGGAACCCAGCTGCTGGGCGTGCGCGCCGTCATCGCGCGAAGCTTTGAGCGCATACACCGCAGCAACTTGGTCGGCATGGGCGTGCTGCCGCTGCAGTTTCACGGCAGCGACAGCGCAGCTTCGCTGCAGCTCGCGGGTGATGAAACGTTTGATTTGCTCGGTCTCGAGGAGCTGCGGCCACGCCAGCAAGTCACGCTCGCAATCCGCCGCGCCGACGGCTCGCTGCAGACGGTCGAGGTCACATTGCGGATCGACACACCGATCGAAGTCGACTACTACCGGCACGGCGGCATACTGCCGTTCGTACTTCGGCAGCTCCTGGCCGCATAGAGCTCATCGGTGCTGGCCGGCAACCCCCTGCTCGAACCCGAATGCGGCCGACGCTCGAATTGCGCCGCGCCTGGCCGCGTCGTCATCGATACCAACGTCTGGCTCGACCTGTTCGTGTTTCGCGACCCGGGGGTCGGCGAGTTGGGGCAGGCGTTGCGAGCCGGGTCCCTGTTGGCAGTTCGCAGTCAGCGCACCGACGCCGAGTTGCTGGAGGTTCTCACACGGCCGCAGTTCACGCAAAGGCTGGCAGCGGCCGGAAGCCCCGCGCTACTACATCGCTGGCGGACGCTCGCGCACTGCGTCGAGGAGCGCGTGTCCGCTCCCTGGACATGTAGCGATCCTGAGGACCAGAAGTTCCTGGATCTGGCCTGCAGCGCGGCGGCGCAAGCGCTCTTCACCAAGGACCACGCATTGCTGCGACTGGCTCGCGCCGCGCGCCGCGCCGGTCTGCAGATCATCAAACCCGGTGCGTGCCTTTCTTGGCACGCCTGCGGCGCACCACAGGGCGGGTAGTCGGCAGCGGGCCCCGCTGTTGCGATCGATCTGGCTATGACTCCCACCGACCCCGACGTCTTATTCGGTCCGTCCAAACTCCCCGGTGTTGGCACGACGATCTTCACCGTAATGTCCCAGCTCGCGCAAGAGCATGGCGCAGTCAACCTTGGCCAGGGATTTCCCGATTTCGACTGCGGGCAGCAACTGCAAGAGTTCGTCGCCGAGGCAATGGCCCACGGTGAGAACCAGTACGCACCGATGGCCGGCTTGCCGCAGTTGCGGCAAGCCGTTGCTGCCAAGGTCCAGCGCCTGCAGCGTTACCGCTACGATGCCGAGCGCGAAATCACGATTACGGCAGGAGCGACCCAAGCGATTTTCACGGCAATCCTGGCGCTCGTGCGCCCGGGCGACGAAGTCATCATCCTGGAGCCCGCCTACGACAGCTATGTGCCTTCCGTACTACTGGCGGGCGCACAGCCCGTTTTGGTTGCGCTGGACCACAACAACAGCTACCGCGTCGATTGGGATCGGGTGCAGGCTGCCATCACGCCGCGCACCCGCCTTCTGATCGTCAATTCGCCGCACAACCCGACCGGAAGCATATTCAGCGAACAAGACATTCTCGCGCTGGAGCACATCGTTCGTAGGCACGGCTTGTTCGTGCTGGCCGATGAAGTCTACGAACATATTGTCTTTGACGCCCGCTCGCATCTGAGCGTGGCTTCATCGCCCGAACTGGCAGCGCGCGCCTTCGTCGTGTCGAGCTTCGGCAAAACCTTTCATTGCACAGGGTGGAAGATTGGCTATTGCTGTGCCCCGGCGCCGCTCAGCGCGGAATTTCGCAAGGTGCATCAGTTCAATGTCTTTGCGGTCAACCACCCGATGCAATCGGCCATCGCGCGCTATCTGCAGGATCCGAAGCCCTATCTCGAATTGGCGTCGTTCTATCAGGCCAAGCGCGACCATTTCGTCACGGGTTTGTCCACAACCCGCTTTCGGGCGCAACCGTGCGCGGGCACGTATTTCGTGCTTGCCGATTACCGCGCCATCAGCAACGAGAGCGAAACGCAGTTCGCTCGCCGCCTGCTGCTCGAACACAAGGTCGCGTCAATCCCTGTATCGGCCTTCTACCAGCAGCCGTTCGACAACCACGTCGTTCGCTTTTGCTTTGGCAAGCGAATACAAACGCTCGACGCGGGTCTGGAGCGTCTATCTCGTGTCTAGGAGGAGACCGGCAAGGTCCACGCGCGCGCCCCTGGCCGGCCCGGCCAAGACCCTATAGAACCTGGGCGACCGCCGAAAACGCGAGTCGCGGGCCGCGCGCATGGATCTTGGCCGGATCGGCCGTCCCGAGGTTGACGAGAAAATTGGAGCGGTACCGTCCGTCCGGAAAGAATTCCGCGTTAAGCGCAGCGGCGTCAAAGCCGGACATCGGTCCGCAGTCCAAACCCAGGGCCCGTGCCGCGATCATCAGATACGCCCCTTGCAGGCTCCCGTTGCGCAGCGCAGTCTCCTGGGCGAGTGCAGGGTTGTTCTCGTAAATCGGCTTGGCATCGTAGGCCGGGAACTGGGCGGGCAGATGCTCAAAAAAACGCGTGTCGTACGCGACAATCACCGTCACGGCTGCGGCCATTGTCTGGCCGACATTGGCCGGGGACAGCACCCGGCGCAACCGCTCCTTGGCAGCCGCACTGCGGACGAACACGAACCGCGCCGGCTGGCAGTTAAAGGAGGTCGGACCCCATTTGAGCAATTCATACAATTTTTGCAGCAGCTCGTCCGCTATGGGTTCGGGCTCAAAGCCGTGCGCTGTGTGCGCGTCGCGAAACAGTTGATCGAGACCCGGTTCGGATAGCGTGTTTTTCATTTTCGTGGATTCTCTCTGGAGAGGCAGTTTTATTTCACGGGGCGACAGCGCCGAAGCTTACCGAAAGTGCCCCGCGGTGGCGAAGCACCCGCGGCCGTGCGTCGCGGTTTTCCTCGATCAGTCGCCCGGATCCGGCCGGCTGATTTCGGGGAGGATCTGCACCGATTGCTCGTTGGGTAGCGCCTCGACCTCTTTGAGTGCGCGTTGCATCTGCCGGGTACGAGTGTCGGCGGCCTCGAGGGTATTGGAGACGGTTCGTACCTGTTCGCGTATCTTGCTCAGCCAATCGCCAAACCGGGAAAACTCCGTCTTCACCGCTCCCAGAAGGCGCCATACCTCGGCGGAACGCTGTTCGATCGCCAGCGTGCGGAACCCCATCTGTAACGTATTGAGCATGGCGTAGAGCGTCGTCGGACCGGCAACAACGACGCGCCGCTCGCGGTTGAGCGTGTCCACCAATCCGGGCCGACGCAAGATCTCCGCGAACAGGCTCTCCGACGGAACGAACAGGATCGCGAAATCGGTCGTATGTGGTGGCTCCAGATACTTCTCCCGGATGTCGCGCGCTTCGAGCTTGATGCGGTTTTCGAGCGCCCGAGCGGCGTCCTCCACCGCTTCGGCATCACCCAGCTCCTGCGCGCTTTGCAATCGTTCGTAGTCCTCCGCCGGGAACTTCGCATCGATCGGGAGCCAGACGGTTTCGCCGCCGCCCCGGCCCGGAAGCCGTATGGCAAACTCGACCCGCTCGCTCGATCCTGGTCGAGTCGCTTGGTTCACGGCGTACTGTTCGGGCAGCAGTACCTGTTCAAGCAGATTCCCGAGTTGCGCCTCTCCGAATGTCCCGCGCACTTTGACATTGCCCAATACGCGCTTGAGATCGCCGACTCCCGCGGCCAGCGACTGCATCTCGCCCAGTCCTTGATGGACCTGCTCGAGCCGCTCGGAGACGAGACGGAAGGATTCGCCCAGACGGGTCTCCAGCGTCGACTGCAATTTTTCCTCGACCGTCGCCCGCATCTGTTCGAGTCGCGTTTCGTTGCCGGACTGCAAAGCCTGCAGTCGAACCTCGAGCGTTTGCCGAATTTCCGCGAGACTGTGCTGCGTGGCAGCGGTCAGACCGCTCAGGTGTTCTTGCATGGTGCGCCCGTACACCCCGAGCTGCTCCGTCTGCAGGCCCGTGGTTTGTAGCAGTTGCGACCCAAGCGAGGTCTGCAACTGGCCGATTCGCTGCTCGTTTTCCATCCGCGTCGCGCTGGCGCTGCTCTCCAGACTCTGTCGCAACTCGCGCTCCATGCGCTCGGCTTCCTCGCGCAATCGCTCGATGGCGCGTTGCAGCTCGGTAGTGGCGGTCTGCTGCCGTCGCAGCGTCGACACGAATACCGCGCCCAAGCCCAGGACGAACGCCCAACCCCCGCCCACCGCTAGCCATACCCAGGTCGACATAGACTCCATATACGAAAATGTACCGCGCAGCCACCGCGCGTTAGGCCTCGCGCAACGACGTCAGGGGAGGAGTTTGTAGCACGCCGCGCGTGCCCGCCCAGCCGGCAAGCAGCGCCGCCGCAATACCACCGCAGACGCCGGCAGCCAACACCCAAACGTGCACGACGAAATCGAAATCAAAGACAAAGCGCGCCAAGCCCCAGCTGATCGCGGAGGCTCCGATTGCCGCCAGCACACCCGAGAGGCTACCGAGCAACACCATTTCCGCTCGTTGGGCGCGAGCCAATTGCCGCCGCGAAGCGCCCAGCGCCCGGAGCAAGGCGGCCTCCTGCACGCGCTCATCGTGCGAGGACATAAGCGCCGTGTACAACACCAGGACCCCTGCGACCAGCGCAAACACGAACAGAAACTGTGCCGCGCCGATCAATTGGTCCAGCATGCCGCGCACCTGGCCAAGTACCTGGTCGATGTCGATCACGGTCAGGTTCGGGAAATCGCGCACGAGCCCATAGATCCAGCCTGCCCGCTCCGGCGGGAGGAAAAACGACGTTATGAAACTTTGCGGCGCATCGCGCAAAAGAAAAGGCGCCATGATGACGAAAAAATTCACCCGCATGGAATTCCAGTTCAGGCTTCGGATGCTGGTGACCCGTGCGTCGACGAGTTGGCCGGCAACATCGAACCGCAGCGTCTGCCCGAGCCGGATGTCCAGCCTTTGCGCGATGCCCTTCTCCATCGACAGCTCGCGCGCATCGGGCGCAAACCAACGCCCCTGCTCGATCTCGTTGTGTGCCGGGGGTTCGGTCCGGTACGACAAATTGAACTCCCGGTCAATCAGCGCACGGGCACGCGCATCCTCATAGTTTTCCGGGCCAACCTTCCTGCCGTCAATTTCGACCAAGCGCCCGCGGACCATCGGCTCGAGCGGCGCCTCGTCGATGTGCGCAGCGCGCAAGCGCGCCGCAACTGCCTCAACCTGATCCGGCTGAATATTGATGATGAAGCGATTCGGCGCGCGCAAAGGAGCTTGCGCGCGCCACTCGTCGACGAGATCCGTGCGCGCGATGGCCAGCACCAAAAGCGCCATCAGCCCGACGGCCAGCGCGACCAACTGCGCCAGGCTCGTGTCGCGGCGCCGGTGCATGGACGCCAGGGCGAAGCGCCAGGCCACCCCGATGGATCGCCTTTCACCACGACGCAGCGACTGCAACGCGCGCAGCGCAGCGTGCGCCACCAGGGCGAAGAAGCCGAGGCAACCGACGAAGGCCCCACCAACGATCATTCCCAGGCGCACCTCGCCTGCGGTCCAAAACACCAACGCCGCGAAGCCCGCCGCGCCCGCGAGGTACGCGAGATAGGTTCGCGAAGTCTGCAAGCCGACATCCCGGCGCAGGACTCGCACGGGCGAGACCCGCCGAAGCTGCTCGAGCGGGGGCATTGCAAACCCCAGCAGCAACACGACCGCGCACAGCACGCCTTGCGCGGCCGGATAAAAGGATGGCCAAGGCAAGGCTTGCTGTACGAGGCCGGCAAGGAGCTGCACAAGTACGAAATGCAGCGCGAACCCTACGGCGGCACCAACGCAGCTTGCAAAGGCGCCCACGAACGTGAACTCGAGGGCGAAAAGCGCCAGCATTTCGTTTTGGACAAGCCCCAGGCAGCGCATCAGCGCGCAGCTGTCGAGTCGGCGTGCGGAGAAGCGGCGTGCAGCTGCGCTCACAGCGACGGACGAAATCATCACTGTGAGCAAGGCGACGAGTCGCAGGAAGCGATCCGCGCGGGCGAGGGACGCTTGCAACTCCGGGCGCCCGTCTTCCAGCGATTCCAGATGTTGCCCTCGCTGCAGGTTTTGGCGCACCGCCGAGACAAAGCTGCGCACGGCTGCCGGTTCGCCAGCAATCAACCAGCGATAGACGACGCGACTGGCAGGCTGAACCAGACCCGTCGCCGGCAAGTCCGCAGCGTTTATGAGCACGCGGGGCGCAAAGCCCATCACCTGCATGGCGCGGTCCGGTTCAGCCTCAATCACGGCGCTGATACGCAACCGGCTATTGCCCAGGCGAAGAACGTCACCGACGCGCACGCCCAGCGCGTAGAGCGCTTGCCGCTCCACCCAGACGGTGCCGCCGGCGGGAATTCCGCCGACCGCACCCTGCTGCCCGTCCTGCGCCAACCGCAGGGTTCCTCGAAGCGGATAGCCGTCGGTGACGGCTTTGACCGCAACGAGCGTGCCCGCCTGGGCATCGGATTCGGTAAGCGCCATGCTCGGGAAAGAAACAGTAAGCGCGCTTCGAAGCCCGAGGCGAGCCGTGATTTGCTCGACGCTCGGCTCGATAGGGCGATCGGAATCCAGAACCGCGTCGCCCCCGAGATACTGCGCGGCATCGCGCTGCAACCCGGAGCGGACGCGGTCCACGAGGAATCCCACGCTCGTCACCGACGCAACCGCAACCGCTAGCGCGAGCGCGAGCAGGCGCAATTCGCCGCTGCGCCAGTCGCGCCGCGCCATTCGCAGCGCAAGCGCCAGCAAAGTTACCGCTTTCATAGCGCGCAGATTTTACGGTCGCGGCGCTCGATGCGGATTCGGGCGCGTGCGCTCAGACGCCAAAACCGATTTCAAGCGCGCGCAAACTCCGATGGCGAGGCCTCAATGATTGATGGTAGCCGCAGCCACAGCGCACACCGCTTCGTCTTGCGCGGGAGTGGCACCCGAGCAGCCGATTGCACCGATGAGTTTTCCGTCCTCGATAAGAGGGATTCCCCCGCGCGACGCAATCACGTCATCGAGCGTTAGGACGTACTTGTAGTCTTGCTTTTGAATGGCGTCCTCGAAGACTTTCGTCGGACGGCGGAATTTGACCGCGGTGCGCGCCTTGTGCTGCGCCACTGCAATGGACGCGAGCTGCGCGCCGTCCATCCGCAAAAACGCTACCAGGTTTGCTCCCGAGTCCGCAATTGCGATGTTGAGCGGCCAGCCGCGCCGGCTTGCCTCCGAGACGGCCGCCTGCAAGAGATTTTGCGCCCTCTGGGCGGAGATTGGAGGTCCATACGGGGTCGCAAATGGCATTTTTTCCCCCACCACATCGCGCGGATCGGTGCCCGCACCCATTGTCTGTTGGGCGCAAACCACGCTTGTGCACCCCAGCAACCCGCCCGTAAGAGCCGCCATCCAACGAATGAATTCGCTCACGAGGCCTCCCCCTGCAAAAGAGCTTGCTACGCCCGTTCAATGAGTTCGATCCGGTACCGGTCAGGATCCTCCACAAAAGCGATCACCGTGCTGCCTCCTTTGACCGGACCCGGTTCCCGCGCGATTTTTCCTCCGGCCTGCCGAATTCGCTCACAGGTCGCCGCAACATCGGGCACGCCAAGCGCGATGTGCCCATACGCGCTGCCCAGCTCATAGCTGCTTACGCCATAGTTGTAGGTGAGCTCGATCTCCGCTTCACCCTCCGCATTGCCCCTGCCAAAACCGACAAAAGCCAGAGTGTATTTTTGTTCCGGGCGATCGGTGGTGCGTAACAGGTTCATTCCGAGTATCCGCGTATAAAAGTCGATCGAACGCTGCAGATCGCCGACCCGCAGCATGGTGTGCAGCAGTCTCATGGCGAAGTTCTCCTGAGTCGAAGTGCCAATGATTGCACCGGGGCGCCATTCGCGCCAGCGGCTCCCGACACCGTCTCGCCGCATCCGTCCCGGCGGCCCGGCTTCACCCCATACCCTCGACGCCCGTCCCCCATCCCTCGTGGGGGTCGGATCTCGCCTTTCTTGTGGAGCGGTACCTCTGCCCCGCGAACCGAACTGTAACGGCTTCGCCGTGGGCCGGCTAAGGAACCGACCGCGGATGGATGGCACCGGCAAGTTGACGCGGTTGCGAGCGGCCCGAATCTCGCTACCATTTGCCGTCGGCGTTGCAGCGTACCCAGGGTCTGGCTGCGCCCGGCGAACGGCCGCCCCGTGCAGCAGGACCGGCCGCGGGTGCCGGTGCCGCGCGACACACCCGGGAGCCTTGCTGCCTCTCGCGAAACACCTCCAGGCACTTGTCATGTCGGAATCCATCATCACGTACCGAGGCACGGTATACCCGTGGCATTGCGACCATGTCGGACACATGAATGTCATGTGGTACGTCGGCAAGTTCGATGAGGCCACGTGGCAATTGTTCAACGCAATCGGTCTTACGCCCTCGTACCTGCGGGAAGCGCGCCGCGGAATGGCCGCGGTCGATCAGCAGATTTCGTACTTCAAGGAGCTGCATGCGGGAGCCGTGGTGAGCGTCCGCAGCACAATTTTGGAGATTAAGGAAAGGAGCATCCGGTTCACGCACGAGATGCTGAACGACGAAACGGGGGAAATCGCGGCCCGAACAACCCTCAAAGCGGTTCACCTCGATACGCAATTACGCAAATCGTGCGCCTTTGCCGACGGCATCTTCGCGCGGGCTTCGTCACTGACAAACCGGAAAACGTAAGGCAAATACTCGTGGGTGCCTAAGAGCCGAACGGCCGAAACGGCGTTCCCCGCCGCGAGGCTCCCGTTTTCGGGCAAAGCGCTTGCGCGCTGCAGTCTCGTCCGCGCGCGGTGGCGTCCCTGATTGACCCCTTGACCGTGCGTTGCTTTGCGGCAAACAAAAGATGCCGGTCCTGCACTCTGGTCAAACGACACGGCAATGACGGATCGATACCATTCGATGGCATCGGCTCCCCCGGCACCGAACGTGCACCGGATCGCGAAACGCAATTTTCGTTGCACGTTACTCGGATTGGTCGCCGCCGGCGGGCGCCCGAAATTTGATCTTCAACCCTTATCGCTTGGATCGGCGACGCCACAAAACTGCGTAGAAAAGCGCGTTTGCCAGCAGCACGGCCACCCCGAGAAAGACTTGCAGTTCTCGTGTCAATCCCGCCGGGTACATCAGTTGCACAACGTAGTGCTCGACGAATCCACCCGAATACCCCTTGGCCCCGGCCGCCCGCCGAAGCAAATTCTCCAGCGGAGTTAGCGGGCAAACCCAGCCGCTCAGCTCAATAAACGCGCCCCAAGCCACGGCGGCCATGTGCAACCATTTGAGTCTGGGAAATTGCAAAACCAGTAGGCCACCGAAGATCACAAAAAGAAGGAAAGCCGCATGCGCCAGGAGCACAAAGTCGGCGCCAATTAGGGTCAGCATCTCGGCAATTGAAACGTTCAGTGCACTTTGAATTTCAAAGCCTGCCGTCGTTAACGCGCTGTCCGGCACAAACGACGACATCCAACGGCCCCTGCAGCCTGCGCTTGCGGGGGCGGCCCAGGGAACTTACCGCGCGCGCAGACACGCCGAACAGTGCCCGACGCGCACCTCGCACCGACGCTGTGTGACTCACACAAACCGCAATTGACGATTGGTCGCAGCGGCATCCCGAGGGGCGGATTTTTTCGAGTTGCGCGCTCAATCGTAGAACATGCTCAGCTCGCTGAATGTACCCCCTGTCAAAAGTGCCCTCTGTTCGCGCCACCAACTCAGCAGGCGAAAACAAGCGCAGATCACTTGATGGCAATCGGGACGGCGAGATGACCGTCTCGGCCGGATTGCAGCGAAATTCTGCGCACGGCGCACCGGGCCCTTTTTTGCGGTCCTTTTTTGCTTCATCTTGTTGGACCGTATACGCGTGTTGCAGACGGTCGCACCAAGAAACTACAAATCGAAAGGCAGATTCGCGGCGCCTCGCGCTGCGTGCGTTGCAAGGCCGAAATGCGCATCGGAGAACCAACGAGCCCGGATACGAGGACCGGGACCACGGGCGATCGGTGACAAAGCGGTGCCCGCATTCGGACGCATCGCGCGGCAAAGACACCGCGCCACAGTCTTCTCCTTCCTTCTGCAAATGCCTTCGTCTTGGCCAACAAAAATGGCCAAGCAACGAAAGATTGCGAGCGCGAGTCCGAAGATGGCAACGTCAACGGACAAGGGCCCCTTTCGGACGATGCGGTCGCATCGTTGCGCAAATTCCTGGCAGGGCGTGCACGGGATCGCCTCGGAGTTGCGCGCCTCTTATTCCATCGCGCAAAAACTTCGAAGAAGGTATTTGAGGCAGCGCGCATGCGGATCATGCCTTCGCGCGGACTCGCGCAATGTCACCGCATTCCGACTCTGAGACCCTTTGCCGCTCTGACGGCA
>Ga0187769_10000062_pt1 | contig 50384 bp, 50 predicted proteins | sample 0116_SJ02_MP02_1_FD_133140 | JGI IMG/M metagenome (GOLD analysis project Ga0187769, IMG submission 133140) | Tropical peat soil microbial communities from peatlands in Department of Meta, Colombia - 0116_SJ02_MP02_10_MG | ecosystem: Environmental > Terrestrial > Soil > Wetlands > Peat | place...
AGCGTCCGGAAAGGGCACGACCATCCGCGCCATTCTTCCCGTCAAGAAAAATGAATCCCTGGGACAGGGCAAGGAACCGTCCATTTCCGGAGGCCACAAACCGCACCCGAGGAGGAAGGCCCATCATGCCAGCCGCTAGCCCAGAAGCGCGCCCAATTTCACCGCCCGCGCCCGCAAAACCGTATCGCATTCTTATCGTGGACGATCATTCGGTTGTGCGCCGAGGCCTTCGCCAACTGCTGGAAGCGCAGCCGGGCCTCGAGGTATGCTGCGAAGCCTCCACGGGCGCAGAGGCCGTGCACCACGTGAAAAGGCACAAGCCGGATCTCGTGATCATGGACCTGACCATGCCGGAGGTTAACGGGCTGGAGGCCACTCGGCAGATTCGGCAGGAGTCGCCCACGACAGATGTACTTGTGCTGACGATGCACTTCTCGGAAGAGCTCGCGCGCGAGGTGCTGCGCTCCGGCGCGATCGGATACATCCTGAAATCGGACGCGGACAAGGAGCTGCTCACGGCCGTGGATCACGCGCGGCATCGCGATCCATTCTTCACCAGCAGGCTCGCGGCGACGATGGCGCAGAATTTCTTGCACGCAGCGGGGAGCGCTCCCGGACAGGAGGGAGAGCAACGAGGCGCCGGAGGTGTGCCGCTAACCGCGCGGGAGGTTGATGTCGTGAGGCTTCTCTCTTCGGGCAAAAGCAACAAGGAGGTCGCCGCGGCGCTGAGCGTTTCCACGCGGACGGTTGAGAGCCACCGGAATCACATCATGCACAAAATGGGGTTTACGAGCTTCAGCGACCTGGTGCGGTTTGCGATACGGAGCGGGTTGGTGGAGCCGTAGGAAGAGGCTATCTCGGCGGAGGAAGCAAACATTCGGAGAAACGAAAGAGAGAGCCCTCGTCAGCCACGGGGCTGGCCCTTCGGTGAGCCGAGGGCGCTCACCTCAGGGTGCCAATCCTCGTCGGATTGGCAGATGACGATCCTTATCGGATCGTCACTTTTTTGCGGTCTTGCGGCGGCCGCGGCGCTTTGTAGGACGATCCGCGGGCGGCTCGCCGATCAGCTCGGCAGTCCAAATCGAAGTGACGAACTTCTTCACGCCGTGATTGTCGAAATCAATGGTGGTGCGCTCGGTATTGGACTCGGTGACGATGCCAATGCCGTATTGTTCGTGGCGAATGGTCTGGCCCTCTGACAGAATCTGCACTTGCCCTCCTCAGCTGGGACAATAAATCCGAAACGTATGATTCAGACTTTCCGTGTGGATGACCCCTGCCCCACTCGACAGGCCAACAACCCGGAAGAACTGCCTCCGGAATCGAAACTGGCTGGAGACCCCGAAGGGCGGAGCGGTGGCCACGCCCTCCGGTTTCGATTTCGTGGTTTAGACTTTTGAAGTCTGTCGAACGGCCTATTAGAGGCCGACGACGCGTTCTGCCTGCAAGCCCTTCGGTCCCTGCTTAACCTCGAACTCGACGGCCTGCCCCTCGTTCAAGCTCTTGTACCCGTCCGCCTGGATCGCCGAGAAATGCACGAAGACGTCCTCGCCGGACTGGCGCTGGATGAACCCATATCCTTTTGCCGCGTTGAACCACTTGACTGTACCTTGCTCTCTGCTCACTTCAAATGCTCCTAATTCATTCATAGGGCAGCGGTTAGCTGCCCGGAAAGCTATCTGTCTCTCGATCCCCTGAACCGCCACAAAAAAAGGCCGTCGGGCGGTTGCCCGTTCGGCCTATTTGAACGCGTCAAAAGGAATCCAAGAGCAACAAACGCAACGACATACTAGCATGACTCGGCCGATGTTGCAAGGCCCTCGATGGGCGTTTTCATATCCCTTCCGGCAGTACCTCGGTACCGATGTTCGTGGCGCCGGGAGTACCAGCCGAATGTGACTTTCCTTCTACTGCCTGAAACGCCCGCCACGCGTAGCTTTGGTTCTGGACAAGTCCACAGGAGGGGGATTCGGCCCGCATGAGCAACACGCCCAATTTCGGCAGGCCGCAGGAGGGCAGCAACGGCCCCATCGGCAGCCCGCAGGATTCGAAGCAAAACGCTCAGGCGAAGCTCGGCGCGCAAGGGAGCGCTAATCCTGAAAGGCGCGGCCGGCGCCGCGCTCTCGTTTCAGCGCCTGTGCGCGTGCGCGGACTCGATGTCACCGTCGGGCCGAGCGAAATCTCGACCACCCTCGATGTCTCCCGCAGCGGCTTTCTGTATGTCAGCTCGCAGGACGGGTTCACGCTGGGCATGGACGTGGCTGTCGTATTCCCGTACAGCAAGTCGCCCTCCGTGCCGCAGGCGGAGCAGTTCGGCCGCGTGGCCCGGATCACGCAGATGGCAGACGGGCGGCGCGCCATCGCCATCGCGATCGTATCGGCGACGCCAGAGGCAGCGGTCGAGGCCTCCGGGCGCGTCATCGCGGAAGCAACCGCGTTCGCAAAGATCACCACGACCTCGCCGACAAAGCCGCTGATTCTTGCCGTGGATGCAGACCCGGCCGTGCGCAGTTCGTTGAAAGCGTATCTCTCGCAGGAGGGTTACGAGGTGATCGCTGTGGGCAGCACACGCGAGGCCCACGAAGTGCTGCACATCCTCACGCCCGCTCTGCTGATCGCCGAAATCGAGGGCGCAGACCTGCCCGGCTTCGAGCTATGCGTGCATGTGAAAGCCACGGCGCGGCTGCGAACAATTCCCGTGGTGCTGATGACGAGTTCTGCGTACCCCAGCGATTATGCGAACGCGCACTCGCTCGGCGCGGTGGTCTGCATGGCCAAACCTTACAGGCAGGAGCGACTCGGGCACGTCGTGCGATTGCTCGTGCCTACGCCCGAGGCCAAAGAGCAGACCGGCCCGGCGCGCCAAGCTGACCCCAAGCGAAGAACTCCCAGCCGACACGCCGGCAAGTCGGCCCACTCACCCAGGTCTCACCGACGGCATCGGCCCTGATTTGAGGCCCGTTGCGCAATTGCGCGCCTAAGAGGGTGTTAACCCTGTAAGCGCAGCCCGGGTTGCCGCCCACCGGGCGTCCGTCTATCCCCGGTAGAATTAGAGTATGAAGTGCCCCAAGTGCAGCGCCGAGGCGCGCGATGTCGCGCGGTTCTGCCCGCGGTGTCACGCTACGCTGCGTTACCAGTGCCCTTCCTGCAAGCACGAGCAGCGGCATGGCGGGACGTGCGAGAAATGCGGCGTGGATTTCCTGAAGTACATTTCCGCGATGATGGTCTCGAAGAAGGTCGAGGCCGACGCGTTTCACGAGAAGGTCGAGCGGCGCTCTTCCCTGCTGAAGAACATCCTGTGGACTCCCCTGACGCTCGGCATCCCGATTCTGCGGCAACTGCTGGTCCGCTCGAAAAACGAACGATAGTCGTGACGCAAGTCCAGGCACAAACCGGAACGGTCATCTGCCCCAAGTGCGGCCGCGGAAACCTGCCCCAAGCCTACTTCTGCACCACGTGCCACGCGATCCTGATCCGCCGGTGCCCGAACTGCTGGCACGAGCAGCGCGAAGGCACGGTCTGCGAAAACTGCGGCACCAACTTCATCCTTGCGTCCGAACTGGCGCTGGAGCGCGCCATGAAGGCCCAGGATCGCCTCACCTGGGATCGCTTCGCGAGCGGCGCTTGGGCGTTCATTCAGATCCTGTTCCTGCCCTTTGTGTCACTGGGCGGGCTGATCGGCTCGCTGGTCGTTCGGCTGATAGGCCTGTTTCGCCCCGAGTAGAAGCGCCGCGCGCGGTGGCTGCGCCGGCGTGGGATCCTCTCGCTTCAGGAAATACGCGGACGGAGGAAAAAGTCCCGTGCGAGCGAATTCCGCGCCGAGCGCTCGCTTGACCTCGCGATACCAGTAATCGAACGTGCCTTCGGCGACGCCGGCCAGGCGTACCGCGCGGCGGTAATCGGTCCCGCGGACGAAATAGACGTTGAAGAGCCTGAGCCGGCCTTTCCATTCCGGGCGGCGCAGCGCGGTCCGTCCGATGCGTTCGAAATCGGCGACGTACTCGCAGGCCCGGGCGCGCGTCGGCCGCCATTGATAACCGGGCGAGGGATTTTCCAGATCGAGCGATCGCACCGAGCCCGTCGAATCCGCAAGCCATTCGCGCAGGCTGCGGTAGCGCGCGTGGCAGACGTCGAACATCTCCGCGGCCTTCATGGCTCAGTTCTGCTTCTCCGGCGTCTCGCCGGCCGTGAGTAGCGCGCCGATTTCCCAGGCATCGCGTGTCTGTGCGAGCTCGTCCTCGACCGCTTCAATGCAGGCGTGAAAACATTCGCGCCAGCCGACCATATAGCCGCGCGCATACTCGTCGGCGAGGCGCACGCGGTGCCCGTGAGCGCGCTCGAGCTCGAGCACCTCGACGCGCTCGATTGCGGGCACATTCACGGCGACTCGCAGCCGGAAGCGAAGCTCGCGCAGGAGCCGAAGCAGCCAGTGAAGCGGCGCGGGATAGTAGATTCCCACGCGGCGCCGCGGTTCATACCATGCCAACCGCCAGCCGCTCGGGATGGGTGCGCCGTGAGCGAGTTCCCTGCGCAACGTGATACGCCGGCTCATGGCCGCCGCACCTCTGGGCCTGCCCCTACCGCGAGTTCGCGCCGCACAGCTTCGTCCCTCGCCGCGCGCAGAAGCTGCAACTGCTCTCGCGCGCTTAGGGGCGCCCGTTGATTTCCGGCTGCCTGATGTCCATCGTCTCGGGCTGCGGCGACGTGGCTTTGTATTCCAAGGGAAAGGTTCTGAGGTTGGTTTTGATCCTGCCTTTGTGTGTGGTTGTGAAAAACAGTGTGAATTTCTTCTCTTACTCTTTCTTTTGATTCCACTAGAGATGAACTACCTATCCTGCCGGCTTGGCGATGATTTGAAACGAGATGCGGCTCAACTGGTACGCTATTTTGCGTTTGCGCCCCCGCAAACCTGCGTACTCCCTCCGCAGAGTTGCGGCCAGTCGGCGTGAATTTCTTCGCTTTCGTGATCCGGACGATGACGCCCGCCGGCGCCGCTTCCGTTTCCACGTAGCCGTGCTGTCGCAGAGTCTTCATCCAGCGTTCGAGCGTGCGGGCGTTGAACCCGGTCTCGTCCTCAATCTCGCGATACGAGATCGGCGCGCCCCCCAGGACCCAGCCGATTCCCCCGTGCTGATGCGTTTGGCGCAGCACGAGCCAGCCGTAGAGCCAAATGGCCGCGCCCATCCGTTCGTAGTGGCGCGCCTCGAAGAGGACGCCGCGGAGACCCGTGCTGTAGTTTTTGTCTCTCATGCGCGCATGAACTCAGCATTGTCCGCAGTACGGGATGCGGACTTTTACGTAGCCGCCCGGAGAATCTTCCACAATCCGCAGGCGAACAATTTCGGTCGTGGAGGCGCGAAGGCCGCAAAGTGCGCAGAAGCGCGCGTTAGGATTCGTCGCATCGCCTGGCGCGCCGCTTGAGGCCATCTGCAGCTTGCGCGCGAGCCTGCGGCGGTCACGGCTCGTCTTCTCGCGTGCGTCAAACTGCGGATCGGACCGGCGCCGTCGCATGTATTCGCGATGGTAACGACGCCGCTCGAGCAGTCCGCTTTCGACAGCCCCTTCGACTTCCATTCCGCTTTCCGAGTGCCCCAGGGCGTCTGCATGCGCCATAGCTGCCTCCCAAGGGATGGACCGAGACCGTCCTGCGACACGCGACTGCGACTTAATTCGCTGGCGGTACCGTTGCTATACGTTACTTATGTGATACTCTCCGCCCCTCACAACATTCCATCCTGCCATCCGGGGTCAGGGGTTAAGGAGAACTTCTTCATGCGGAAAACCCGCTCGGCGCTTGAATACTTGCTGCTATCGTCGAATGCCGCCCTTGAGTCTTGCGAGCTCTCCGGACTGAATCGCAGTTCGAATCTTCGCCACCTGCTTCGCGAGACCCTGCAGGCATGGATCGAATCCGAGGTCCAGGCGAGGATCGCGTCGCGCTTGCGTGATTGCAAGCGCTCCCACAGCCTGCGTCAGCATGCGCAAGCAGCCGCGCCGCGAAAGCTTGCCGTTCACGAGCAATTGAAGATCGAGTTTCTGCCGCCAAGGATCGAAGCGCCCGGCGCGCTCGTGCCGGGATGTTCTCCATTGGAGTCCTTCTCGGCGCCCCCGAGCGCATCACCTTCTCCGAGTCGCCGCCTGCGTGCAGATGATGCATCCGTTCGGCGGCCTCCCCTTTTTTCTGCCGGCGCAACTGATGCCATGTCACAGGTCGGGCCACATCTTCCATGCAACGTAACTTGCGTTCCGCGCTCCGCCGGGAGCACCGCCGCTGCCGCGAGAAAGAAATCGCGATGCTCACGGGGCGTGCCCTCCCTTGTAACGACCGCGCCGCCTGCAGATCCCGCGCGAGTTGAGCAGCGTGTGTGGTCCTCACGTGTCCAGCGAAATCGAATTTCCCGACTTCTCGCTTCGTGTGCGCACTCTCATGAAACCTCCGCGTGGGCCGCGGCACTCGAATCGGAGACGCCGTTAACGTCATCACCGCGCTTCCGGTTGAACGCCACTCATCTGAGATCCGCCATGAACGCGCAGCTTTCAGCAACGAGTCCGTGTCGCTCGGCCGCAGAGTCAGTTGCGCCATCCGCGTCATTCGGACGCGTCCGACAAGATGCAAGCTGCCCACATTTCGCCTTGAACGCATTGCCTGATCGAACCCGCGAATGTGCCGCGGTGCTCGAATCAGCGGCGCCTTTAACGTCACCCTTTCTCGTCCCGCCGAGTTCCATTCATGCGCGACCTCACTCAAGCGCGTATCTCTCAGCAGCGACTACCGACTTCGCAGTCTGTGCGTCCGTCGCCCCGTCCTTGCCATCTCCACGTGTCCAACAGGATGCAATCTGCCCACATCTCGCTTCGAGCGCGCTCCCTGATCGAACCCGCGAACTTACTGCGGTCCTCGAATCCGCGGCGCCATTAACGTCATCCCTCCGCTTCCCACAGAATGACATTCCTCCACGACCCACCTTGAATCCACAGCCTTCAGCGAAAACTCCACGCCGCGCGGCCTCCGAGTCATTCGCGGCATCTGGGCCATCCTCACGCGTCCAAGAAGATGCCATCTGGCCACATCGCGCTTCGAACGCATTCCCTCATCGAACCCGCGAACATGCCGCGGTGCTCGTATCGTCGGCGTCATCAACATCACGCTCATGCGTCCCGCGTAACGTAACTCGCCCACCTTCTCCGCCGCGACGCAGTTCTTGCCCCAAGAGCCTTCGCATCATCCGATTCCGCCCTCGCCTCTCTTCCTCCGCGGCCCGCTCGCAACTTCTCGCCCTTCCCTCTGCGGCCCCCACTCTACTCTATTCATTCGCCGCAGCTTAGTTGGCGGGGGAATGCAGCGGGATATTGTGGCGGGGCGGCTCAGGGTGATTGGAGCATCGAGAAGCCGACAAGCGTGAACTACGTGCGGCGCTACCTCGAGCACGTCAGAGTGACAGAGCGACATCGGCCAAGACGACTTGCTCTCTTGCTCAAGGCGAGTTGGCTGCGCGATCGGTCGCTGCATCGTGCGAAAGAGGCAGAACGAAGAACCATTCATTCACACTGAGTAAGTTTTCAGTGAGGGCATCCGAGCAGAAGAACCGGCCGGCGCGGGATCGAAAGTAAGACTAAGAAAATGCGACCCCGATAACAGCTTAGGCGTTGCGCGGAGGCCAAGGCTCGAGGAGTTGTTCTTTGCGGTAGATCAGTGCGTTGATGTCGTAGGGGGCGAGGTCGAGGCTATGGCCGTGGGTGATGGCGTCCGTTGGGCAGGCCTCGACGCAATAGCCGCAGAAGATGCATCGCGAGTAGTCGATGTTGTAAACCTTGGCGTAGCGCTCGCCCGCGGAGATGCGGCGCGCGTCGGTGTTTTCCGCGGCTTCGATGTAGATGCAATTCGCGGGGCACGCAGCGGCGCACAGGAAGCAGCCGACGCACTTTTCGAGTCCGTTTTCGTCGCGCTGCAAGACATGAATCCCGCGGTACCGGGGCTGGACGCTCGCGGGAACCTCCGGGTACCTCTCAGTGGTCGTCTTGCGGAACATGGTCCGCAGCGTGACGCTGAAGCCTTTCACAAGCGTCACAAACGTCTCACCGACTTCCCTTACGATCGATGGCATCGCCCCTTACTTTAGCAAATTTCGGATTCTCGCGCGCCTGCAATTTCGACCACAGCGTGCCGCGACCGGAGTGACGCACTCGCGCAAAGAAACAAAGCTCACCACTTGCTGCGAGTGAAACAGCGCATCGGTTGGCGCTGGCGCGCGACCGTTCCTTTTTGGCGGGGATAAATCCCCGCCCTTCGATCGAAACCAACCCAGCCCTCCGGGGCTGACGACCCACCACCGATGCGAAAGCGGAAAACTTGCTGCCCTTCGGCTTCGCTCAGGGTAAACGAGTGAGTCTGCGCAAAGGATGGCGCTGACGCGCCGCCGTTGGTGGCGGGGCTCCCCTCGGCTTCGCTCGGGGCGAGGAAGCCCCGCCCTTCCACCGAGGGGGGCGCACCGGCCGAATCCATGTGGCATCTCGGCATCTGACACCCTTGGACAGGCGCGGGCATCCGACTTTGACGGCGAAGCGTAGAGACGTACCCGGGGACGTGCTGCAAACAAAACAGCACATAGGATCGCACCGACGAGCTGTCCTTTTTTGCCGGGGATTTCCCGGCCCGCTGTGGCGGCCGGGCGTCGCGGCCTAACCCACGACCTGCAAGCGATAGCTCTCGCGTTGCGCCATAATAAGTTGTTCCCATGAATGTCAGCATCTACTCACCGGGGGGAGCGACCGGTGCAGGTTCGGTGATGCGGCCCTTACCGGTCATCGCGGCAATGATCTGGCGACCATGAAAGCGGCCATTTTCGATGAAGATTTCGCTCGTGTTGAGACCGCCGACGATCACGCCCGCGACGTAGATGCCGGGAACGTTGGTCTCCAGCGTGTCGGGATTGCACTCGGGACGGCGCGTTTTCGGATCAAGGCGGATGCCAAGCTTCTCAAGGAAAGCAAAGTCCGGGTGATAGCCAGTCATGGCGAAGACGTGCATCGCAGGGATCGCTTCCTCGTGGCGCGAGTTTTTCACCCAGACCCGGTCCGGCTCGATCCGCGTGATGTTGGTGGCGAACATCGCCCGGATCTCTCCGGCGCGGATCCGGTTCTCGATATCGGGCTTCACCCAGTATTTGAGGCTCTTGCCCATCTCCGCGCCGCGATGCACCAGCGTGACGCGCGCGCCGGAGCGAAACAGATCGAGGGCGGCTTCAGCGGCCGAGTTCTTCCCGCCGATCACAACGACATCCTGGTTCCAGTAGGGATGCGCCTCCGTGAAGTAGTGCGAAACGTGAGGCAGGTCCTCGCCGGGGACGCCTAGCGAATTTGGAAGGTCGTAGTAGCCCGTGGCCACGATGATTCTGGCCGCGCGGTATTCGCTGCGGTCGCCGCGCTCATCTTCTGTGTGGACAACGAATGCGCCCGCTTCCCGTTCCACGCGCTCGACTCGATGGTAAAGCCGAACTTCGACGCCGTAGTGCTCTACAGCACGCCGGTAATATTTCAGCGCCTCGGCGCGGGTGGGCTTGCCGCCGACGGTGGTCATCGGGAGGTCGCCGATTTCCATGCGCTCGGGCGTCGTGAAGAAGGTCATATTGATCGGATAGTGGTAGAGAGAGTTGCAGAGGGCGCCTTTGTCAACGACGAGCGCGCTCATCCCGGCGCGCTTGGCCTCGATGGCACAGGCGAGGCCGGTTGGGCCGGCACCAATGCAGAGGACGTCGTAGGTCTTCATGCGTCGAAACTCGGCACGCGAAATTCGAAACTCGCAAAACCACGAGGGGGTGAAGATACGTCCAGATGGGAATCTGCTGATACCCCGTTTCGCACCCACCCGGGAGTTGTACCGATTAGACTTGCATCCGCGGGGTGTTCTAGGCCGCGATTCCAGTTCCGGGTAACTCGGGTGTCGGTTGTTTGTTTTCTATAGGTTACAGCCGAATCTACTCGAAAGGGTGTTCCGGGTAATTCTGGAAGCTGGAGGCTAGATACTCGAGGCTGGAGGATGAATCGTGGGTTGAGGGGGCGACAGGCATGGCGGGACAGATTGCGGCCAGGCCTCACCGGTCCCTTGAGCCCGCCAGTCTCGATTGTCGCCTTCTTATCCATCGCTTCGTTCACACTTTCCCTCCCGTTTTCACCCTGCCATATTGCGGAACTCGGCGCAAGGGAGGGCTTGTGTAAAGAAATTGGAGACCAATCGCACTACACCTGAGGAGAGAGCGTGCGAGCAGCTGTGCGTCCGGCCGATCTGACAATTTGAAATTTGAGATCTCAGATTTGAGAGGCAAAGCAACAGGTCTCCGCGCGCGGCGAGTGAGCATGGCGCGCCCAGCGAATCTTGTTACGGAAGCTGCTGGATCTTGCCGCCGGGGGCGGAAAGCATCAACTGAACGAGCTGCTCGGTGATTTTCGGCTCGAGGCCTTCGGTGTGGCCCTTGCCCAGGCGGATGACATCGGCGACGACACGGCCGTCTTTGCAGCCGGAGTATTCCATGACCTGAGCGGTGCCGGGGCGCGGCAGGCGTCCCCAGGCGTCGGAGCCGGGATCCTGACGAGTCGGGTCGTACACATAGCCCGGCTTGGTGTCCACGACATCCGCTTTTTGAACGCGCGCGCCGCAGCCATACTTCGCGGCCCAGGCCGAGGCTTCGGGAATCGGCTGATCGCTGAGTTCGTGTGAGCCGGTCTCGAAGATGAAAGAGAAGTCTGACGCGGGAGGTTGAGCGAGAGCGGCCATGGCTTTTGCCAAATCGCCGGCGTTGAACGCCGGGCCGCCGGGGCGCGGCCGTGCGGCACTGAAGAAGCTCGGCGGAATCGGTGGCGTCGGGCCGAGGCGTCCGCCGGAGAGGCTAAGCCACCCGTCCACGCGACTGGCGAAGAAATCGGTGCGCAGAAGGCGATTTGAGGTCATGCCGCCCTGCGAATGCCCCACCAGCCAAAAGGCCTTGATGTTCTGTTTGCCGATCTGGTCGACCAGAGAGTTCACAATGCTCTGCAGGTATGTGTCGTCGGCATCGGACCAGACCTGCGTCGGAGAATTCGGCGTGGCGACGACGAGCCGGTACTTATCTACGTAGTCGAGCAGCGGGAAGTAGTGGCGCTGCCAATTGCCATAGGCGCCCGCGCCATGAATGCTGAGGATCAACGTGACCTTCTCGCCCGGCTTGAGGTCGCAGGGATAGTCGAGGAAATAGGTGCGGCGCGTCTTCATTTCGACTACAGGGCCTTGATTGATTTCGCGGTCGGCTGAGCAATCCGTGTCGGGACAATGCAGATAGGGCGGTGTAACGCACGGAGCGCCCGCGAATTGAAACGACTGCTGCGCCTGCGCGCGGGCAACTCCTACGAATGCGACGACTGCGGCAACTATTGCTGCCAATTTGATCGGTACGAGCGAGTTCTTCATGCGGCCCCCCGGTAGATTTGCCTTCCCGGCGATTCCTGTTTGGCAGACTATAACTCCGCTGATGGTCAAATCTGCAATGCGAAATTGGTTGCGGTGAAGAGGAGTTTCTAAACTCCTGCGGCGGCCCATCGGTGGCGGACTTCGGATATGACCTTTCGCTTGTCGCCGCGCAGGGCGCGAACCAAGGGTTGATTGCAGGTGTGCTCGTGAGCAGCGGCCCACAGGACCATTTCGGAGAGAACCGGGGCCAGGTCAATTCCCTTTCGGGTGAGGCGATAGATCAGCCTGCGCTTGTCGGAGGGATCCGGACGCGACGTGACGATTCCATTGGCCTCGAGCCTCCGAAGGCGATCCGCAAGAATGTTCGTCGCGATCCTCTCGTGGGAATCGAGGAATTCCTTATACGTGCGGAAGCCGCGCACCATCATGTCGCGAATGATCAGCAGCGACCAGCGGTCACCGAGCATTTCCACGGAGGCATTGAGCGGACATTCCGAGCGGCGTCTCGGGCTGGATCTTTTCGCCGGCATACGCACAAGGCTAACACATATTCACTTGCAGTGTGCAAGTGATCTGTGGCAAGCTCCCGCGCGTACGCCCGCTGTCGAGACAAGTTGGACTTTTCTCAGTCCGCCGTTCACGGTACCGATTTGAGGACTTGGGTGTACGATGCCACTGGCGACAAGGAGCCGAACATGAGCGGAGTACGAGTTCTCGTCGGGACACGCAAGGGCGCGTTCATACTTACATCGGACGGGAAGCGCGAAAAGTGGGACATCAGCGGCCCGCAGTTCGCAGGCTGGGAGATCTATCACATGAAGGGATCGCCCGCCGACCCGAACCGGATCTACGCGTCGCAGACCAGCGGGTGGTTCGGGCAGATTCTCCAGCGCTCCAGCGACGGCGGCAAGACGTGGGAGACGCCCGGCGGCGAACAGATGCCGAAGCCCGGTGAATTCCCTTCGGGCGGGAGCAACAAGTTCGTTTACGACACCTCTGGAGAGACAGGCAAACCGCTCACGACGCATCAGTGGTACGACGGCACGCAGCACCCTTGGGAGTTCAAGCGCGTGTGGCACCTCGAGCCGTCGCTGACCGATCCGGACACGTGCTATGCGGGCGTCGAAGACGCGGCGCTGTTCCGCACGACCGACGGAGGAAAGTCCTGGAACGAGATTTCGGGCCTGCGCGGCCACGGGACCGGAGCTTCGTGGTCGCCGGGGGCCGGCGGACTGGGATTGCACACAATCATCCTCGATCCGTCGAATCCGAACCGGATCTACATCGCCATCTCGGCTGCGGGAGCGTTCCGCACAGACGACGGCGGCAAGACGTGGAAGCCGATAAACAAGGGCCTGAAATCCTCATATATTCCCAACCCCGAGGCAGAGACGGGACATTGCGTTCACCACATGGCAATCCACAAGTCGCGTCCGGGCGTGCTCTTCATGCAGAAGCACTGGGACGTGATGCGCAGCGACAACGCGGGCGATCTGTGGAAGGAAGTCAGCGGCAATTTGCCGACCGATTTCGGATTCGTGATTGACGTTCACGCGCACGAGCCGGAGACGATTTACGTTGTCCCGATCAAGAGCGACGGCGAGCACTTCCCTCCCGAAGGCAAGCTCAGAGTTTTCCGCAGCCGCAAGGGCGGGAACGAATGGGAGGCGCTTACAAAAGGCCTGCCGCAGAGCAACTGCTATGTGAACGTGCTGCGCGATGCGATGTCCGTGGATTCGCTCGACAAGTGCGGAGTCTATTTCGGTACAACGGGCGGGCAGGTTTATGTGTCGGCGGACGCCGGGGACAACTGGATACCGATCGTGCACGACCTTCCCGCGGTGCTTTCCGTCGAGGTGCAGACGGTGCAATGATCCGGGTTGAAATCCCGCAGCATCTGCGGACGCTCGCGAAGGTTACGGGGGAAGTGCAGCTGGAAGTCGAAGGCCCGGTGACGCAGCGGTCGGTTCTCGACGCGCTCGAGGCGCGCTATCCGATGCTGCGGGGGACGATCCGCGACCACGTGACGCTGCAAAGACGTCCGTTTCTTCGTTTTTTCGTGCGCGAGGAGGACTGGTCGCTGGAGCAGCCCGACAAACCGCTGCCCGAGGCGGTCGCGTCAGGCAAAGAGCCTTTTCTCGTCATCGGGTCGATTGCGGGCGGGTAGAAGAGCTCAGGCAACAGGCAGAAGGGCATTTGCAAGCTCTGCGGCGAAGGCCTCGAGTTCGGCAGTGCGCTGCGGCGTGGCCTCCAGCTTTTCCTTCTTACGCACGAACCAGTGGCCGTCGGACTGAATGATCCGCGCAGTCAGGCCACCGGCCAAGAGGTAGGACGGTTCCCCGTAGAGCTTGAAACCATCTTTCCCCTCCGGAGCGAGTAGCGCGCCGCAATTCCCTTTTCGCACGCCGACATACTCGCCATACAAAGGGAATGCGACGATTTCGAAGCCGCGCGATTTCAGGCGGTCGAGAATTCCAGCTTGCTGAGCCGTCAATTCCATGACGGAAACAGAATAGCATCCGCTGCGGAGCGCCTGCTACTCAGCGATGGACCCGCCTAATAGAACATCCGGGGCGTTAACGCCATGCCGAGCGCGAGGATGTGGCGCCGCAGAGCGACCGGAGCCACAAAGAAAAAGCAGATCCCTCGCCCCAATCCGCGGAAGGCGCGGCTTGGCTCGGGATGACAGCCGACTGCGTCAGGCGGCGGAGGAAGAGTAGGAGCCGGATTCGAGGCGGCGCAGGACGGCGCGGAGCGCGGCGGCCATCTCTTCTTCGCTGACGTGGCTCTTGCGGAACTGGAGGCGCACGCTGAAGGCGCCGTCGTCCGACTGGAAGTTGAAAACGAAAGGCTGCGGGCGCGGCGCAGATTCCGTCTCGGATTTGCGGGCCTGGCGGGCCTCGTCGCGCGTCAAACCGCCCTGCGCGATGCGATGCACCATCTCACGCATCTTCTTTTCAGTGGGCTGGCGGGAGATTTGAAGGAGCAGCGATTTTGAGGCGATGCCCTTCTCGATGCACGCGCGGCGCACATCGTCCGGAATCACGCGCAGGGACATCGTTTCCGTGACGGAGGAGCGCGCGCGGCCGATTTTCTTCGCGATGTCGTCGTGCGTGTAGTCGAACTGATCGGCGAGGCGCTGGAGACCGTCCGCTTCCTCGAAAGCGGTGAGGTCCTTGCGCTGGAGATTTTCAATCAGCGCGAGCTCGAGAGTTTCGGCGTCGTCGGCGATTTTCTCGATGCACGGGAGCTCGTGCAGGCCTGCGGCCATGGAAGCGTGATAGCGGCGCTCGCCGGAGATGATGTAGTACATGTCTTCGCGAGGGACGTAGCGGACGAGCAGCGGCTCGAGCACGCCCTTTTCGCGGATGGAATCGGCGAGTTCGCGGATATCTCCGATATTCTTGCGCGGCTGATCCGGGTTCGGACGGACCTTGGCGATCGGGATCATGCGCCCGATGGACGCGCCGCTGAAACTGGTGAGCGTTTCTACGTAATGCGCGTCATGCCGCATCTTGAGAGTGACGGGCAACCCGATCCTCTTGGACACGTTGCAATACCTCCTGAGCAAGCTTTTTGTACTCTTCGGCGCCGGAAGATTTCGGCGCGTAGGTGAAGACGGTTTCTTTGTAGGCCGGACTCTCTTCAAGACGGACGTTCTTGCTGATGCGCGTCTTGAAGAGCGCGTTTCCGAATGTGGCGCGAATTTGTTCGTAGGTGTCGCGAGAGATGGTGGTGCGCTTGTCGTAAAGCGTGATCACGACGCCGAGAACTTTCAGATCAGGGTTGGGGCGCGAGCGAATGCGGCCGTAGGTTTCGAGCAGGTCGTCGGTGCCCTCGATGGCAAAATAGGCGGCCTGAATGGGGACGAGCAGGTGCGTCGAAGCTACGAGCGCGTTTACGGTGAGGATGCCGAGCGCCGGGGGTGTGTCCATCACAATGAAATCGTAGTCTTTGACCACGGGCGCGAGCGCGTCTTTCAATTTGAACGGCGCGTCGAATTGGCCGGCGAGCTGCTGCTCGAGCCTAGCGAGCGCGAGACGCGCGGGCGCGACTGAAAGAAAGGGATCCTTCGTCGGGCGAATTACTTTGGAGAGCTCCGCGGGATGGTCCGCGAAGATGTCGAACATGGTGGTCTGGATTTCGTTCTGCGCGAAGAAGGCGATCGTCGCGTTCGATTGCGGATCGAGGTCGATGAGGAGGGTTCTTTTCTTCTTCAGCGCGAGCGCGGCGGCGAGATTGATGGATGTGGTAGTCTTTCCAACGCCGCCTTTTTGATTGGCAATCGCCAGGACGCAGGTCAAGCCTTTGACCTCACTCCCCGTATGGCAACCGCAGGGCTATATATAGATGCCCGCCGGTTCTAGCCCCACAACGAGTAGGCCAACTCTACCTAGTCTCAGACCCCAAACGCAAGAACAATCTGCGGATACGGCTTTGCCAGAACCGGAAGCGCTTGCTACCCTGATGGCAACGGAGGCCCGATGGACAGCGAAATGACAAGCGCGGCCCCTGCTCCGCTGTCGGAGCCCGTCGCACATGAGCGCGTTGCGCCGGTCTGGCACACCGTCGTTCTTCTCGTGTTTCTTGTGGGCGTTGCCGCGCTGGACGCCCGCCGCTACGGCGGGGTGGCACCCGTTCTGCACTTGAACAGAATCCGGCTTTATAGCCTTTCCGTTCTTCTCGAATTCCTGATGGTGGGATACGTGTGGCTGCTGGGATTGCGGCCCGCGGGCAAGAAGCTGCGCGACATCATCGGAGGCAGATGGACGCACTGGTGGGAACCGTTCCGCGACGTCGGCATCGCCTTCCTGTTCTGGATGGTTGTGATCGCCATGCTCGCTTCGTTGCAAACATCCATGGGAGTCAACGAGGATGCTATTCGCGCGGTGAAGCTGCTTGCGCCCCAGAGTCTGAAGGAGTCGATCGCGTGGGTCGGGGTCGCGTGCTCCGCCGGCTTCTGCGAGGAGATCATCTTTCGCGGGTATCTACAGAGACAGTTCCTTGCGTTCACGGGGAATACCGGGGTTGCCATCGCGCTGCAGGCGATTGTATTCGGAATCGCGCACACGTATCAGGGGTGGAAAGGCATCGTGACGATCGCGATTTACGGCGCGCTTTTTGGAATCCTTGCGGTGATGCGCAAGAGCCTGCGTCCCGGCATGATGCAGCACGCGTTTCAGGATTCGTTCTCGGGGCTGATTGTGCGCGTGCTTTCGAAGTACCACTACATCTGAACGTGCCTACTGCTTCGCTGAGCCGCTGTCCTTGAATGTGATCGAGTAGAAGCGCCCGCCTCGGTCGGAGTCTGTCTGGAAGGTCATCTTCGTGTGCGCGGGAATCCAGAGGATGCCATGAGGCGAGGTGTCCGAGTTCATGCCAGGTCCAGCTGAAATCTTCACGCCGATTGGCCCAGCAACCAACATGTCGTGGGAAAACTTCATTGATTTCGAATAGACATTCGCACCAACGAGCCAGCCCTCAACGAGAAGTTCATCTGTTTCAAAGGCTGGCAACTTGTAGAAACGAACGATATCCAAATTCATGGGCTCGCAGGTATCAGATGCCTGGCCACGCAAAACTTCCTGGCAGCGGTTGCGGAGCTTCCCTTGAGGACGCAGCAATTCGACCGCGATGTTTCGGATGGGTCTCTCACCGGGATTGTTGACGGCATGAGAAAATCCGCCTGCGGCGTAACCGACTCTGGGCATCGGGGGCTGTGCGCCGGCGGTCTGCGGCGCGGGAATGGCGTCGGCGCCGCCCGGCGGAATGGATATGTACGGCAGATCGTGGTGATGAAGGAGCGTGGACTCGTGCGGCGGAATCTCGACGAACAGCACCCGGACGTAGGAATTTTCCAGCACGACGTGGTGGTGGGATTCGCTTTCCACAGGGATTGCGGACGGCTCTTGCGCAACCAGCAAGGAACCAATCCATAGGACAGCAATGGCAGAGCCTAGAAGGATTGAGGCGCGAGGGAGACTTCGCGAAGACACGACCTACATCTTATAGCGGCCGAGATCGTCGTCGTTGAGATTCTCGAGCCACTTTCGCAGCTCTTCGCTGGAACTTTTCTCGGAAACGATGCTGGCCTTCTTCGAACTTTTCAGCACCTGGTCTTCGACGAAAATCGGGCAATCGAGGCGCAGGGCGAGCGCCAGCGCGTCGCTCGGGCGCGAATCCATGGAGATAACCTGGCCGTCGCGCTCCATCCAGATTAGCGCGTAGAACGTGTCGTCCTTCAGGTCGCAGACCACCACGCGCTGCACGCGGACGTTGAGGCCGGTCAGGACGTTTTTCAGGAGGTCGTGGGTCATAGGGCGAGGCGTCTGGACCTTTTCGATTTCCAGCATGATGGCGTTGGCTTCGTAAACGCCGACCCAGATAGGAAGGACACCGTTGCCCTGCGTTTCCTTGAGGACCACGACGGGCATGTTCGTCACAGGGTCCATCATCAAACCCCGAATCTTGACCTCGAGTTCCATGATGGCCTCCTGTTGGTTTTGCGACGCCCGCTAGAGAACGTGCTCACCGACCAGGCTGTTCGGTCCGGCGCGCGTCACTCGTACCTGTAAGTATTCTCCCAAAAGATTTTCATGCGGCGAAGTGAAATTTACCGTACGGTTGCCAGTAGTGCGTCCTGCCCACTGCCCGCGAGCTTTGTTGTGCGAGTCCACCAGCACCTCGAAGGACGAACCGACCAGAGCCTCGTTTCGCGCCCTTTGAATTTCGCGCTGGCGCTCCTGAAGGATGGCCAGCCGTCTTCCCTTCTCTTCTTCCGATATGGCGTCAGGCATCGAGGCCGCGGTCGTGTTCGGCCGCGGAGAGTATTTGAAGGAGAACACGCCGTCGTAGCCGGCGGCATCGAGCAGCGAAAGCGTCTCTTCGAAATCCTTTTCCGTTTCGCCGGGGAAGCCCACGATGACGTCGCTGGTGATGCTGAACGGGCGCTTCGCGGCCTTGATCCACGCGATCTTTTCCAGGTACTCCTCGCGCGTGTAGGTGCGGCGCATCGCGCGAAGGATGCGCGTGGAGCCAGACTGCACCGGAAGGTGAATGTGCTCGCAGAGCGCGGGCGTTTCGTCGATGGCCTCGACGATTTCCCGCTGGAAATCGTTGGGGTGCGAGGTGGTGAATCGGACACGCTTGATTCCCGGGACTTCTGCCACCGCGCGCAAGAGCGCAGTGAAATTCAATCCGCGCGGGGTGGGATCGCGGTAGGAGTTCACCGTCTGCCCGAGCAATTGAATCTCGGTGTAGCCTGCATCGGCGAGGCGGCGCACTTCGGCAAGGATCGCGTCGCTCGCGCGGCTGCGCTCCGGCCCGCGAGTGTGCGGGACCACGCAGTACGAGCACGCGTAATCGCAGCCTTCGATGATCGTAAGATAGGCGCGGAATGGATTGTCACGCCGCGTGATTTCCGTTTCGAATGTTTCGTCGGTGTCGAGGTCGAGGCCAGTTACGCGACGGCCACCGGCTTCGATCTCAGCGATAAGTTCCGGCAGCTTGCGGTAGCTGGCCGAGCCGCACACCAGGCTGACCCAAGGGGCGCGCTCGAAGATTTCCTCTCCTTCCTGTTGAGCGACGCAGCCGAGGACGCCTATGACTTTGTCTTTGCTGGCGAATTTCCAATCGCCGAGGCGGGAGAAGACTTTATGCGCGGCCTTTTCGCGGATGCTGCACGTGTTGAAGAGAATCAGGCTGGCCTCTGCTGCGTTTTCGGTGGAGCGATAGCCCCGCTCCATGAGAACGCCGGCGACTTTCTCAGAGTCGTGCGCGTTCATCTGGCAGCCGAAGGTTTCGATGTAGAAACTCTTGCCGCTCGCCTGCGCCGGATGGCCAGACCAATCGGATTGCGCGGCGGCGCCGGTGAGCGCATCAAGTCCGATATCAAACGTCTTGCTCATGTCTACAGTCGAAGTCTAGCACACCGGAGTGTCAGCCGATTTGCCGGCCAGCGTAGACATTCACGGACGATCCATCGGCGATGAATGTCGAATCCGGCGGGCGGTGAAGAATTTCGCCAAGAGCAGGTTCATAGAGCGAATCCGCATTGCCGCTGAAGCCCGCGCGGGAACAGCTCCAAACATTCCACGGAATGTGCGACACATGGTATTCCAACGTTGCGCCGCCACGCCGAGCTGTGTAACCCCAATAGTGTTCCGTGATGAATTGCTGGACGCTTCCTTCGGCAGGTTGCTGCGCGGCGCCATTCCCTGTTGCGCACAACTCGCACCGCTTGCCGCCCACGATCCATGAATATTCGGCGGTCTTGGTCTCCCTGGTGGAGCTGGTTTCGTGTGTCATCGGACAGCGGACATAGTTCTCGCCGTAAACGAGGCGCGCGACCCACGCGATCGCACGCTTTGGGACGATCTCACGAATGAAGACGACACCCCTGCGCTCTTCTTCACCCTCACGACGGCGCACATAGAAACGCAGATTCACTTCGTCAAAGTTTGCGTGGAAAGGAATTGAGGCAAACCCGAAGAGCTTTGTATTCAGAAAACGGAATCCCACCAAGCTCACGTACGTTTTTCCCTCGAAGGAATCCAATTCAGTGCCGCGTGGCACGTACCTTCGGACCAAGCCGGGATCCACTTCATAGTTCAACATGACAAGGTCGCGCCATTCAGCCGAGAGAAATACGCGGCCGTGCTGTCGAGGGACGGCCTGTGCGTTCTCTCTCATTTGAGAATCCGGCTAAACCTCTCAACAAATAGATACCGCGCAAGATTTACCCTTTCGCACAGAGACGCGCGGCGTATTGAGCGCATCCTACCATCAGAGTGATAGGTTGAATGTTCTCGCCGCAGAGAAATCCATGAGCGCCTCGGCCCCATCCAGCGAACCGCAAAGCGAAAAACGGCGCAGCAAGCGGTTGATGCACGCGATGCCGATCACGGTCGCGGGCGTGGACGCACTCGGCCAGCCGTTCCGCGAAGCCACGACTACGGTGATGGTGGACTGCTACGGGTGCAAGTACATCTCCAAGCACTACCCGCCAAAAGAGTCCGAGGTCACGCTCGAGATTCCCTACCCGGAGCGGCGATTGTCGCCAAGAATTGCTCACGGCCGGGTGGTATGGATCCAGCGTCCGCGCACAAGCCGAGAAAACTACCAGGTCGCGGTTGCGCTCACGGTTCCCGGAAACGTATGGGGCATTGCGGACCCGCCGACGGATTGGTTCCCGCACCCGGAGGACGAGGAGCTGACCGTTCCGGTGTTCCAGGAGATTGCCGTCCCGCCTGTTTCAGAACTGACGGACGATCCAGCGGACCTCAGCACCGTAATCGCGTCCATTACAGACCGAAAGTCCGTCGCGGCGGCGGCTCATGAAATGGTCGCCGACGAGATGAAGTTGTTGATGCGGCGATTGGACACGCGAATTCAACAGGCCGTGGATGCAACAGCCACTCTTCTGCTGGACCGGATCGCCTCCAAAGCTGCAAAGGATATCTCCGATGAAGCGGGCAAACACGCGGCGGCGATCCTGGAACACGCGCAGAAGGCTTGCGAAGAGACCGCCGATGTGCTGGAGAAAAGAATTCGTCAACTGCTGGCGCGCTCTGCCGTCAATGCAAAGCAAGGCGCGCGCAAGGGGCGACGCGCAAAACGCTCGCGCAACACTGGGAAGCGAAAACGCTAGGCCGGCGGGTGCGTCACGCTGTGTCGTTTCAGGCAGCAAACAGCATCCGAAAACCTGCCGATGTGTTTGAATCCGCCGCGTCTCGTGTGCTACGGTAACTTTGCCTGGCAAAAATTGAACTGAGGAGGGAACCATCTCTCTGTTGGCGCTCCTTCTATTTGCCAACCCACTCACCCTTCTGGAGCAAACAAGTGGGCTAGCCCGCGTTATCCTCGGCATTCTTCTCGTTCTTTCCATTCTTTCCTGGGCGTTGATTCTCCAAAAGTGGCACCAACTCGGCGGACTCGAAGGGAAAACCACGCGCTTCCTGCAGATGTTCCGCGGCGGAGGAGGACTGCCGAATCCGAAGGTGCTTCGCGCCAACGCGGACAGGACTCCGCTCGTGACAGTTTACGAAGCAGGTTACGCGGAACTCGCCCAACAAGTGCCTGTCGGCAGCCCGCAGGGCGGCAAGATCAGAAACGCGAGCGCGATTGAAGTCGAGATGCGCGGCGCGGCAGGCGACGAAGTGCGCCGCATGGAAAAGGGAATGTCCACGCTCGCGACGATTGCTTCGGTCTCCCCGTTCATCGGCCTGTTCGGCACAGTCTGGGGCGTGATGGACGCCTTCACGGGACTCGGCGACGCGGGCACGGCCAGCCTGCGTGCCGTAGCGCCGGGCATCGCCGAGGCGCTGGTTACGACAGCCGCAGGCCTCTTTGCCGCGATTCCGGCTCTGATTGCCTACAACCACTTTCTCCACGGCATTCGCTCCGTCGCTTCGCGGATGGACAGCTTTGCCGCGGAATTCGTCGCCAAGGTCGAAACGATGTACGGGTCTGACTAGCCTAGGATGCCGCAACCACAGCGCGAGATCGGGACGTCGCTTTCCGACATCAATATGGTGCCGTTCATTGATGTCGTCCTCGTGCTGCTGATCATCTTCATGATCACGGCGCCGATCCTGCAATCGGGGATCGAAGTGGACGTGCCGAAGACCAAGACGGTCAAGGAACTCACCGAGGTCCGAATGGTAATTACCATCGACCGCGCGCAGCGGGTCTATCTGAACGACAAGCCGGTGAACATCCACGATCTGGGGCGGCAGATTATTGCGCAATCCAACGACGCGAAGAAGCAGGCCGTGTACGTCCGTTGCGATGAGACGGTCCCCTTCGGGAGCTGGGCCACCGTTGTGGACGCGCTCAGGCAATCCGGCATCCAGAATATCAGCGTCGTGACGCAACCGCTCAGCGAGCAGCCACAGAGACAATAAATGCCAGCTATCGCTGCAATTCGACCGGATGAGGTGCTCAAGCGATTCCTATACATGTCGCTCATTCTGCACGGGCTGCTACTTGGGCTGTGCGGCGTCTCGTATTACTTTTCCCACCTTGGCGGGAACTGGGGCTCGCCGGGCGGATCCGTGACGGTGGGTTTAGTAGGCAGCATGCCCGCGATTCCTTTGCCGCAGCCGGAGGTTGCGTCACCGAACCGCGTCGTGGACGAATCCAAGGGCCTTTACAAATCCGAGCCAAAGGCCGTGTCCAAGCCCGCGCCGGATGCCACGCCGATTCCAAAATTCGAAAAGAAGAAGCCGCAAAAATACATCACGCATCCTTCGAAGACGCTCGAAAATCCCGCGGAGCCGCCGTCGAACGCTGTCCCGTATGGAGGAGGCGGAACCCCGACAATACCGATTACGTCTTTCACGCTGGGACCGAAGGGAGCGACGCAGGCCGGATTGGCTGTCACCGGCGCAAACGGCGGGGACTTCGCGTCGCGGTTCGGTTATTACGTGACCGCCGTGCAGCAGCGGATCAGCCGGGAGTGGTTGCAGTCAACGATCGACCCGGACTTGTCGTGGGCGCCGCGCGTTGTGGTGGGATTTGACGTCCTGAGGGACGGCACGATCGTCAATCTCCAAATCACGCAATCGAGCAACAACCGCTCCGTGGACACGTCGGCCATTCGCGCAGTGCAATCGTCAAACCCGCTGCTGGCGCTCCCGCCCGCGTATTCGGGCACGAAAGTCAGCGTGCAATTCTATTTCGATTTTCGGAGGCAGTGAGACACACGCCTATGACGCGAAGAACGAAAACCCTTTCGGCGTTGCTCTTGGGACTTGCAATTGCGGCGCTCTTTAGCGCGCGACCGGCTGCGGCGCAGGACTGGTTCAAGACGGGCACGGGGCTCGGCGTCGCGAAGGCCCGCCTCGCCGTACCCGACACGGCTGCCCGCTCCACCTTTGCCCAGCCCCTGCCGAAAACGTTCCACGACGTGCTCTGGACCGACCTGGATTTTTCGGGCATCCTCGACCTCGTGAGCCCGAGCTTTTATCCGCAGGTTGTTCCCGGCCAGCCGGGAGAGATCAAGCCGGACGATTGGTCGGCGGCTCCGGCAAGCGCCTACATGGTCGCGTATGGGAATTTGACGACCGACGGCACGAACATGGCCTTTGCGGGGTTTCTGACGGACGTGCACAATCCGTCCGCATCGCTCGCCCTCCAGAAAATCTATCGCGGCGCGGCAACGGATGCAGACGCGCGGCGGCTCGCGCATCAGTTTGCGGACGACATCATTGCCGTCCTGAGCGGCGGGCAGCCGGGCATCGCGCAGACGCAGATCACCTACGTCAGCGAGCGCAGCGGAAACAAGGAAATCTGGGTGATGGACTACGATGGCGCAAACCAGCGTCAGTTGACCCACTTGAAATCGATATCTCTCACGCCGCGATGGTCGCCGGACTCCTCGCGGATCGCTTTCACCTGCTTCGCTCCCTATCGCAGTGTGACTTCCGCCCAGATTTGCATGTATTCGATGGCATCCAACCGTCTCATCGCATTTCCCCGCTTTCGGGGAACGAACAGCTCTCCCGCGTGGTCGCCCGACGGATCGCAGCTTGCCTTTATGTCCAGTCTCAATGGTGGCGAGGAAATCTACGTAGCCAACACCGACGGATCGCACCTTCGCCGGATCACGTTCGCGGCGGGCGTCAGCACATCGCCGACGTGGAATCCGAAGACCGGCAAACAGATGGTTTTCGTCAGCGACAGGGCGGGACAGCCGGTTCTCTATCTTTCGAACGCGGACGGCTCGGATGTGCAGAAACTCGACCTGCCGGACATGGGCTACGTCGTCGACCCGGCATGGTCTCCGAACGGACAACTGCTCGCGTTTAGCTGGCAGCGCCCAAGCGGTAACTATGACATCTATGTGATGGACATCGTGAGCCGCCAACTGGTCGAGTTGACGAAGGACGCAGGCCGCAACGAACGGCCCAGCTGGGCACCCGACGGCCGCCATCTCGTCTTTGAATCGACGCGAACGGGCACGCGCCAGATCTGGTCCATGCTCGCTGACGGAACAGGCACACGCCAACTCACTTTCGAGGGGCAGAGCGAATCACCTAATTGGTCAACTCGCTAAAGATCGCCCCTTGACCTGAATTCACGGCGCGGGTAGAAGTCGTTTGATGTGCGGCAGGCGGAAGAGGAACACTGCATGGGAATTTATTACGGCGGGAGAAAGGCTTTGCTGCTAGCGCTCTTCGTCTCGGCCGCGATTGCCGCGGGCAGCGCAAATGTCGGAGCGTTCGCAACGCCCCACGCCTCGGGCTCCGAAGCGAATGGTGCGAACGGCACCCCGGGTGCGTCCGTCAATCCTGTGCATCCGCTGAAGCGCGCAGTTCTGCGCCCGAGATTTGCCGATCCTGCGCCGTCCGGCCATCAAGCCTTGGATGGAAGCAGCAGAACGTCCCGTTCCGAGCCGGCACCGCAGACGGGCGGATCCGTAATTTTGGATGCGGCGTCCGTTCCGCGTCGCGCTCCGGCCAGCGATCAGCCTTGTTCTCACTCTCCACCAACAACCATCTGCGCAGCGGCATAGACTGCCGGCGGCGCACTCTCCCTGGGCGATTGGTTTTGCTTCAGCGTGACATTAATGTTTTCCGCTGTCGTATCCGCTGTTAAATTCATACGCGGCGCTTTCGCGAGGCCCTCGCGCAAACGCCGAAGGAGGCTGTTCATGCGGCACGCTATTGTTACCCGGTTCGCAATGGTATTCAGTCTGATCGTTTGTGCCTCGCTCATCAACGGTTGCAAAAAACAGGTTGCACCTCCGCCGCCTGTTGCGGCTGCGCCCGCTCCCACTCCTCCGGCAAAGCCGACGGTTACGATGAACGCGTCGCCCTCGTCGATCACGTCCGGCCAGACGGCCCGGCTTTCGTGGTCTTCGACAGACGCCACGGACCTCAATATCGATCCGGGCGTGGGCAAGGTTGCGCCGCAGGGCTCGACGCCGGTGACTCCGACAGAGTCAACGACCTATTCGATTACGGCCACCGGCCCTGGCGGTACTGCAACGGCCAGCGCGAGTATCACAGTGACTGCTGCACCGCCCCCCGCCGCTACCGCGCCGAACTTGAGCGATCTTTTCTCTCAGAATGTGAACGATGCTTACTTCGACTATGACAAATCGGACCTTCGCGAAGACGCACGCGCCGCGCTGACCAAGGACGCGGAATTCCTGCGCTCTTATCCGCAGGTGCGCGTTTCGATCGAAGGGCATTGCGACGAGCGCGGCTCGACGGAGTACAACCTCGGTCTCGGGCAGCGCCGCGCCGAAGCCGCAAAGAATTTCCTCATTTCGCTCGGCATTTCCGCCGACCGGATGGAAACCGTAAGCTGGGGCAAGGAGCGCCCGGTATGCACCGACCACAACGAAGAGTGCTGGCAACGGAACCGCCGCGCACACTTCGTTCTCGCTCACTAGGGCCTGCGCCCGGTTACAATCTGTTCAGGAGGCATCCCTTGCGCACACGATGGATCGCGCTTGCAGTCGTAGCCGTATTTTTCGGCGCTCTTTGCGGCTCGCTTCTCACGCCGCAGCCTGCCGCCGCCGTTTCAAAGGAGATGATCGAGCTCCAGCAGCAGGTCTCGCAGCTGCTACAGGGGCAGCAGGATCTGCGGAGCACCATGGACAGCAACAACGCCGCCATGAGGACGCTCGTCCAGCAATCGCTCGATTCCACCAGCAAGCTGAGCGGCGAGATGGCATCGCTTCAGAAAAGCGTGCAGGAGGTTCAGGCCAACACCGGTGCGCGCATCGACACGATGACGCAGCAGACGCAAGGTCTCTCCGACAATCTGTCCGATGTTCAGGCACGCATCGGCAAGCTCTCGCAGCAGCTAACCGACATGCAAAACCTGCTTCAGAGCATCGATGCCAAGGTTTCCGGCCCACCCCCGGCGGGTATAGCGACTGCCGCAGGAACCGAGGCAGCACCCGGTGGGGGCGCACCCTCTCCTGCCGGGCTGACGCCGATCTCCGCCGATACGCTCTATCAGAACGCTCTGCGCGACTACACGAGCGGCAAGTACGAACTCGCCCGGCAGGAGTTCGCGGACTACATCAAAAACTTTCCCGCAAACGATCTGGCTTCGAACTCGCAGTTTTACCTCGGCGAGATTGCGTACGCGCAGGGCGATTTCCGGGGAGCGACGATTGCGTACGACAACGTGCTTGTGAACTATCCGAAGAGTCTCAAGCTTGCGGCTTCCATGCTGAAGAAAGGTTTGGCGGAGATCGAGCTTGGTGAGAAGGCGAGCGGGACGCGCGATCTGCGCGAAGTCGTCCGCCGTTTCCCCGAGACCGATGAATCGAAGCGGGCGGCTGCGAAGCTCCACGAACTGGGAGTTCCGGTCACGCCCCGCCCGGCCGCGCACTAGCCGATTACGCTCGCAGGAAATCGGCCTGCCAGCTGCGGACCATTTTCTTGATGGCGGCGCGGTCCGTGATCTTGTCCTGCAAGACCTTGCGCGCGAGGTCCGGCAACTCGGAATCACTGGCAAATCGCAGCGCGATCAACTGACCCACCTCGAACTCGGAAATCCGCGAGCGCAAGTCTGCCGGCAGAAGCTGCTGCATGCGGAGGCGCATTTCGAGGCGAATGACGCGGTCCTGCACCGTCAGCGCAAAGATGCGCGCCGAGATGGCAAACACCACGAGCGCAAATGCCACCAACACGGAGAGGCCCGCTTCGTACGAGGGATGCCGGATTACCCGGACGATGGACCAGATGAAGTTCAGGATGAAGATCGGGAATGCAATGAAGTGGAAGGGAGGGAAAAGCCGCGTGTGATTCTCGAAGTTTTGCACTTTCTGAGCCATGTTCGCCGCTCCATGATAAAGAGTAAGTTGCTTTGCCGAGATTCTATCAGACTCAGGCGCTCTTCTCTGCCACGCCTACCGAGACCTGCCGCGAGCCCTCCTTCTCCACTTTCGGGCCACTGACATTCGCCTTTTGCGTTATACTCCCCGCCATGTCCGTCAACAAGGTGATCCTGGTTGGGCGCCTGGGGCGCGATCCTGAGACGCGCTATACCTCGGGCGGCCAGGCGGTTGCGAACTTCACGCTTGCCACTGATGAAACCTACAAAGACCGCTCCGGTGAACGCCAGAAGCGCACCGAATGGCACCGCATCGTCCTGTGGGGGAAACTCGCGGAGATCGCGCAGCAGTATTTGAAGAAAGGCATGCTGGTCTACATCGAAGGCCGTATTCAGACCCGCCAGTGGGAAGATAAGCGCGACGGCCAGAAGCGCACGACCACCGAGATCGTGGCCAATGTCATGCGCATGCTGACGTCACGCGCGGAAGGCGCCGCCGCAGGAGCGGCTGCCGGCAGCGGCGGCGGGACAAGTGTTGGCCGCGCCGCCGATACGGAGTTCGAAGGCGGCCCATTACCCGAAGAATCCACCCCAGGCCCCGAAATCTCCGACGAAGATATTCCCTTCTGACGATCCGATGAGGATCGTCATTTTCCGCATCGAGTTCCACATCGCATGGGAGGACTGCAACTAGCTCTGGGGAGGATTGCCGTTTGAAGGAGCGGACTTCTTGGCTATTTCGTCCACAACGTCTTCGTCAAGCGCAGGCAGCGTCGGCAATACCTCCGACGCGATCCAGCGGTTCTCAATGAGAAGGTCTTTCTTCATCTTGCCGTCGCGGAATTCGAGCGCCCGCTTGGCGTACTGGGCGATATCGGGTTCGTGGGTCACAATCACGACAGTCAGCCCGTGCTCGTCGTTCAATTTCTGAAGAATCTCCATGATCTCGACGCTTGTGCGGCTGTCGAGGTTCCCCGTCGGTTCGTCGGCGAGCAGGAGCGCCGGATTGTTCACCAGTGCCCGCGCAATCGCCACTCGCTGCTGCTGCCCACCGGAAAGCTGCGACGGCATGTGGTCCGCGCGATCCGAAAGTCCCACGCGCTCGAGAGCTGCTCTGGCCAGCCTTTCCCGCTCCTCGACCGGAACTCCTGCGTAAATCGTCGGCAGCTCCACATTCTCGAGCGCCGAAGTCCGCGAAAGCAGGTTGAACTGCTGGAAAACGAAACCGATCTTGTGGCTCCGGATCTTTGCGAGTTCGTGCTTCGTCATCCCCGAGACATCCCGGCCGTCAAGGAAATAGCGGCCCCTGGTGGGCTTGTCGAGGCAGCCGATGATGTTCATTAGTGTTGACTTGCCCGACCCTGACGCGCCCATCACGGCGACAAATTCGCCTTCGGCGATTTCCAGAGATACGCCGCGAAGCGCGTACACCTTGACTTCGCCCAGCTCGTAGGTTCTGTGGATATCTTCGAGGCGGATGGTGATATTTCGGCCTGGCGCGCTCGCTGGTGCCGGGGAGGGAGGGGTCTGTGTCGAAGGCGCGCGCTCGTCCATGTGAGTTCGCCGGGTGTGGACAGTCTTAGTGCGCGGCTTCTTTCTTGCGCTGCCCGTCCACTTGCTTCATCATCGCGTCGAATTTCACCTGCTGGTCTGGAGTGAGCATGGCGCGGATTTGCGCACGGCCTTCCTGGCGAATCTGTTCCTTCTGAATGTCAACCGGCGCATTGAGGGCCTGCCAGCGATCGTGCCATTGCTGGAGAATTGCAGCAAGCTTCTGCTGCTGGTCCGGAGTAAGTTGCAGTTGGCGCGTCGTGTCTTCGATGATCTGCTGGCGCGTGACCTTCGTACTCGCCGAGGGCTGTCCGCCCCACACGCGCTGGCCCCACAAATGGTTGCCGACGCCGCCGAGCACCACGCCCAGCAGAAAAACTACGAAAAAGAGTACCGCCGCCTCGCGGCGGGCCTTAGTTGTTTCCATGGTTCATCTCCGCCCTTGGCATCAACAATTCGTCCGTGTTGACCTGTGCGGTGGTCACTTCCGCCGAGAACACGTCGCGCACAACTGTGGGACGCCCGAATGCACCACTCGGTTGCAGAAGTCTTGCCCGGCCCGCGCCATACGTCAACAGTGCGCCGATGGCCAGCGTCGCGGTTGCAGCAAATCTCCAGCCTACTGAGACGAACGGCTGCCAGAATCGGGCGCGCTGCCTCGACTGTTCGCTCTCAGTTGCGCGGACGCGGGCCATTACCACACGCGCGAATCCCAGCCCGGGGTCCGCTGCCGGCTCAGCCGCGCGCAACAGGCGTGCGCTCTCCCGAACCTCATCGAGCGCGGTGCGGCAGCCGACGCAGGTCTTCAAGTGCTCCGAGACCTTGCTCGCCTCAGCGCCCGAAAGAGCACCGTCGAGGAAATCCTCGAGATGCGCCTCGTATCCGGCGCATGCGCCATTACCGAATTCTGGGTTCGATCCCATGTTACGCCTTCCTTTCAACTGCCGCCTGCAGCGCACTCGTCTTCGCGGAGCGCGCCTTCCGCCGCCGGTAGCTTTCCATCATGCGGCCGCGCGCGCGGAACAATCGCACTTTCACCGTGTTCACGTTCAGTTTCAAGATTTCCGCAAGCTCTTGCACGGAAAATCCTTCAACCTCTTTCAACAAAAGCAACTGCTGATCCTGTTCCGGGAGCGGAGCGAGCAGCTGTTGGATCAATTCTCTTGCTTCCGTTCTCACCGCCGCGTTCTCCGGCGGCCGATCCGCCGTTGCCAGCCCGTCGAGCTTCGATACTTGCTCCTCCGAGAGGTCAGCCTCGTATGTCAACGGCCGAACTTTTCTCTTTCTCAAGTAATCCCAACACTCGTTCACAGCAATTTTGTAAAGCCACGTCGAGAAGGCCGCCCGCTGGTCGAAACGCTTGATCCCGAGGTACGCCTTCAAGAAAACCTGCTGCGCGACGTCTTCTACGTCTTCCTGGCGCCTCAGGATCCCGCCTACGAGAGCAAAAACCCGCTGCTGATGACGGCGAACGAGCTCTTCGAAGGCAGCCTCTGTTCCATTTTGAGACAGGCGCACCAACTCCCTGTCTTCTTCCTGCCTCCCCCGTCGACCGAGAGGCAGTGCCATGGCTTGGGCGCTGGCTGCCATCGTCTTTGGGACGTGAGCCATGGTAGATAGGTTACGCGAAAAGCACCTTTTCTACCTGCAGTTTGTTCTTGCAGGAGTCACTATTCCATGCTTCAATATCGGCCATGATAATTGGCGAACGCATCCGCTTGCTACGCGAAACGAAAAAACTTTCCCAGGGCGACATTGAAAAGCGCACTGGTCTGCTTCGTTGCTACATCTCGCGCGTCGAGAACGGCCACACCGTTCCGGCGATCGAGACGCTCGAGAAGCTGGCCCGCGCGATGGAAGTGCCGCTCTACCAGCTGTTCTACGATGGCGAAGAGCCGCCCGAACTTCCCAATCTTCCGAAGAGGAAGAGCGCGGACGACATCGCATGGGGCAGCACCGGCAAAGACGCGCGCTATCTGGGCCGCTTCCGTCGGCTCCTCGGCCGTATCGAGGAACCCGACCGGAGGCTTCTGCTGTACATGGCCCAGAAAATGGCGAATCGCTAGCGGGCGCCTACAGGACCAAGTTCGCCGACGCCGGCGAAATCTATTCCGCCGCTGGCTCTGCTCCATGGTGTTCCCCAACTTGGATGGTATCACCGCGGAATTCAAGTTTCGCCGCAAATCCCATCGGGACTTCATTCCCACTCGATTGTGCTGGGTGGCTTCGAGCTGATGTCGTAGACGACTCTGTTCACGCCGGGGACTTCATTCACGATCCGCACTGAAATCTTCTCAAGCACATCCATCGGAAGGCGCGCCCAGTCGGCCGTCATCGCGTCCTGCGACTCGACCACGCGCACGGCAACGGCATTGCCGTACGTGCGGCCGTCTCCCATCACGCCGACGCTGCGTACCGGTAGTAGAACGGCAAAGGCCTGCCACGTTTTCTCATAGAGTCCCGCGCGGCGGATTTCTTCCACGACAATCGCGTCGGCCCCGCGAAGCATCTCGAGCCTTTCGCGCGTAATTTCTCCGAGTAATCTTACGGCGAGGCCCGGCCCGGGGAAGGGCTGCTTCACAAGAATTTCCTCGGGCAGGCCGAGCTCGCGTCCGATCTGCCGGACTTCGTCCTTGAATAAATCGCGCAGCGGTTCGATCAGGCCGAAAGGCATGTCTTCCGGCAAGCCGCCTACGTTGTGGTGTGATTTGATGACGGCCGATGGCCCCTTCACCGAAACCGATTCGATAACGTCCGGATAGAGCGTCCCCTGCACCAGAAAATTCACCGGCAGGCCGCCCTTCGTTTGCGCCACAAGCTTGCGCTCTTCTTCGGCGAACACGGCGATGAATTCGTTGCCAATTATTTTGCGCTTTTGTTCCGGATCCGTGACACCTTTCAGCTTTCCTAGAAACCTCTCCGAGGCGTCGACACCAATGACATTGAGCTTCAGCCTATCGCGGAGCAGATCCATCGTGTCGTGGTATTCGTCCTTGCGCAGCAGGCCCGTATCCACAAATACGTTCGTCAGACGATCCCCGATGGCCCGCGCCACGAGGACGGCGGCGACTGCAGAGTCCACGCCTCCGCTCAACGCGCAGATGGCGCGCGCACCTTCTGCCTGCTTGCGGATATGCTCGACAGTTTCAGCAATGAATCCGGCGCGGCTCCAGTTCTTCCTTGCCCCGCAAACCGCGAACACGAAATTCTGGAGAATCTCCCTCCCGCGATCCGTGTGATTCACTTCCGGATGGAATTCAACGCCGTAGTAATTCTTCCGAGGATCCTCGACGGCTGCCACAGCATTTTCGGTTCGCCCCGTCACGTGAAACCCGGCAGGCAAACCAACGACATGGTCCCCGTGGCTTTCCCAAACTTTCAGCCGATTCGGCAGGCCGTGAAATAGCCGTGAGTCTCTATCGATTCCGAGCTCCGCGGGTCCGTACTCCCGCCGCGTGGCTCGCTCGACTTTGCCGCCGAGGGTGTGCGTCAGCCACTGCATTCCATAGCAGATTCCTAGCACGGGCACGCCGAGTTGGAGCACCTTCGGATCGCACACCGGCGCGTCTTTGTCATAAACGGAACTTGGCCCGCCCGAGAGCACGATTCCGACCGGCTCGTAGGCCCGAATCTCCTCAAGCGAGACCGTGCAGGGAAGTATTGCGGAGAAAACTTCCTGCTCGCGAATCCGGCGCGCGATCAACTGCGTGTATTGCCCGCCGAAATCGAGCACGACGATCCCGCGCCGCGTTGTCACCGTGCCTCCGCGTTCCTTCTGCGCTGCCGCTGCGCTCTCGGCCATGATTTTCCCTTCATCGCTGCGCCTAATTGACGACGATGTTCACCAGTTTTTTCGGCACGACGATTACTTTCGCCGGCAGCTTTCCTGCCATCAGGGGCGCGATGCGGGCGTCCGTCAGTGCACGTTCCCGTGTTTCTTCCTCGCTCAGGTTGTCGTCCACCAGAATCCTCCCTCGCAGCCGTCCATTGATTTGAATAATGATTTCGACCTGCTCTTCCTTCGTCAAGTCCTCGCGGTAGGGCGGCCATTTCTGTTGTCCGATCCCACCTGAATTCCCGACCATCTCCCACAGCTCTTCCGCGATGTGTGGAGCCATGGGCGAAAGCATCAGCACCAATACGGCGAGCATCCGCTTCAAGATTACGGGGGAGCAATCTTGTTCCAGCGGCTCCTGCGCGAAATGTTCGTTCACTAATTCCATTATCAACGCGACGGAAGTATTGAAGTGCCAGCGCGCCTCGAAATCGTTCGTCACGCGTTTCACCGTCTGATGCGTCCTTCGAATCAATAGCTTCTCTTTTGGCGTGCACTTCGTGAGGTCTGTCTTTGCGTTCCAATCAATGGGAATGTCGCGCACACGCGCCGCGTGCTTGTCAATCAGGCGGTAAACGCGACTCAAGAATCGCGAAGAGCCTTCGATTCCCTGCTCGCTCCATTCCAGGTCCTTTTCCGGCGGCGCGGCGAACAGAGTGTAGATGCGGCCAGTGTCGCAGCCATACTCCTCTGCCATCTCGATAGCGCCAACCACGTTGCCGCGAGATTTCGACATGGCCACTCCGCCCTTCTGCACCATGCCCTGCGTGAACATGCGCTTTACCGGCTCGGCGTGGTTCACGAGGCCGAGATCGCGCATCACCTTGCAGAAAAACCGCGAGTAGATCAGGTGCAGGATGGCGTGCTCGACGCCGCCGATGTACTGGTCAATCTGGAACCAGTACGCGGCCTTGGCCTTGTCGAAAGGCGCCTTGTCGTTGTGCGGATCGGTGTAGCGATAGAAATACCACGACGAATCGATGAATGTGTCCATCGTGTCGGTCTCGCGGCGGGCCGCGCCGCCGCATTTCGGGCATTTCGTGTTCACAAACTCCGGCACGCTTGCGAGGGGAGACTGTCCCTGTCCAGTCAGCTTCACATTTTCGGGCAGGCGCACAGGTAGTTGATCATCCGGAACCGGAACGATGCCGTCCTTCTCGCAGTAAACAACCGGAATGGGTGTGCCCCAATAGCGCTGCCTCGAAATACCCCAATCCTTGAGCCGGTATGTGGTCTCGCCGGTTCCGAACTTTTTCGCCGCCGCATCGGCAGTCATTTTTTCGAGCGCCTGTTCAGTCGTCAGCCCAGAGTAAGCGCCGGAATCGATCAATCGCCCGTACTCCGTGTAGGCTTCACTCATGCGGTCGGCGCGCAGCGGCGCTCCTGATACCGGCTGGATGACGATCTTTAGCGGCAGGTGGTATTTCTCGGCGAACTCGTAGTCGCGTTGGTCGTGGGCCGGAACGCACATCACGGCGCCGGTTCCGTACTCCGCCAGGACGAAATTCGCCACCCAGACGGGCACACGTTCACCGGAAAAGGGATTTATTGCGAATCGCCCGGTGAAGAACCCTTCCTTCTCGGCAGTGGCAATGTCTGCAGCCTTCACGCTCTTCTGCCGCATGGCCCTCAGTTGCGCTTCCATCGCCCCGCGTCCTGGAACGCCCTCGAGCAACCTCTCGAGGTCTTTGTGGCCGGCGGCGATGAGAAGCGCCGATGCTCCATAGATCGTGTCAATGCGCGTGGTGAAGACTTCGAGCCCGAGGCCGAGGATTCCGTCGATGTCGAATCTCACCCGCGCGCCGCGCGACTTGCCGATCCAATTTTGCTGCATGACGAGCACGCGCTCGGGCCAGCCGGCAGCAAGCTGCGCCATGTCGTCGAGCAATTCGTCCGAATACTGCGTGATTCGCAAAAACCATTGCTCGAGTTCCCGCGGTTCGACCTGCGTGGTCTCGTGCCGCCAGCAATACCCGTCGATCACCTGCTCATTCGCAAGAACCGTCGCGCACTCCGGACACCAATTGACTCGGCTTTTCTTGCGGAAAGCGATGCCCTTCTCCAGCATGCGCAGGAAAAGCCACTGATTCCAACGATAGTATTCCGGCTCACACGTCGAAATTTCGCGGCGCCAGTCGTAGCTGAAACCGAAGCGTCTGAGAACGCGGCGGAATTCCTGAATATTGGTATTGGTCCAATCCCGAGGATGCGTACGATTCTTGATGGCCGCGTTTTCGGCCGGAAGCCCGAAGGCATCCCAGCCCATCGGGTGGAGGACGTTGAATCCTTGCATACGCTTGTAGCGCGCGACGGCGTCGCCGATCGTGTAGTTCCGCATGTGGCCCATGTGCAGCGTGCCGGAGGGATACGGCAGCATCTCAAGGAGGTAATACTTCTGGCGAGACACATCGTTATCCACGGCGCGGAAGGCTTCCTGCTCCTCCCAGACCTTCTGCCATTTGGCTTCAATCTGCTGTGGATCGTATTCAGCCACTTGCCAGGTCCCCTATTCCGTTCGACCCTAACGTCCCCGCTTGGCCGCTCTCCGCACTGATCTCGCCTTGCTTCGGACCGCTCGCTCCTTCCGCCGCGGCTTCATTCCGTCACGCGTCCCGGTCGCTTTCACCGTCTTTCCGACGAGCTTCCAGAGCGCCGCCACGTTCCGACGATCGTCGCCGGGCTTGTCGATGGGCGTCTCGAGAATGAAGGCACATGCGCTCAAGAGCGGATGGTTGAGGATGCGGCGAAACGCTTCGAGTCCGATCTTGCCTTTTCCGACATGCTCATGACGGTCCACGCGCGATCCGAGCGGCGTCTTCGAATCGTTCACGTGAACGACCGGCACGCGATCAAGACCCACCGCACGGTCGATGTGACGCAGCGCCGCTTGCAATCCCTCGGGAGTTCGGATGTTCCAGCCTGCCGCAAACGTGTGCGCCGTATCGACGCAAACCCCGAGCGGCAGATCGGTCGCGGCATCGAGAACCGCCTTCAACTCCTCAAATCGCACTCCGACCGAGCTTCCCTGCCCGGCGGTGTTCTCCAGCAAAATCTTCAGGCCGCCCAGTTTCAGCCCCCGGGCGGCCTGTCTGAGCCCCTGCGCGATGGCAGTGACTGCGGATTCGACGCTGTTGCCCTGCGCGCTCCCCGGATGCAGAACCAGGTAATCCGCCTCGAGCGATATCGCCCGCAAGATCTCCTGATGGAACGCCTGCACAGAGCGCGCCCGGAGCACAGGATTCAGCGTTGCGAGATTGATCAGATAGTTCGAGTGGATGACGAGCGGCCCGAGGCCCAGTTCCTTGCGCCGCGCGCGGAACCGCTCGGCATCAGGCCCGCTAATGCGCGACACGCCATGCGCCCACATCCTCGGGCTTGCGGAGAAGATTTGCAGGGCGTTCGCGCCCAAGCCGTGGGCTACTTCGAGCGCGCTGGTGATGTCCCCGGCGATCGACGTGTGGATGCCAATCCGCAGGCTGCCGTCTTTCCAAGCCAGGATTTCGGGGGCAGGGGGCGGTTCGGGACGGTACTCATCGGCGGCGTCGTAAACTAGACTGGTTCGGTGTTGTTCTTCCGCCATTCCCTCAGTTTGCCCGGGAGATTAGAGTTCCATTTTAGCGGAATCTGCATATCCGCGTAAACGGCACAGATGGGAGCTCAACGCGCAGGCTCACGTACAACGTCCGCGAAAAGACACACGTCCCCGCCTTTGGCACATCCTGCTTGCGCCTGCTGCAGCGCTAGCTTTTGGGCGCAGGCGCGGCTGCCGGCTTCTTGGGCGCAGCGGCTGGAGCCTTAGGGGCCGCCGCAGGTTTCGGCTTCCAATAGTCCGGATCAGCCTTGACCCAGGCATCCGGCGGCAGGCTCATGTTTGGACTAAACTCCAGCAGTGTGCTGTTGTCGCTTGCGACCGCTGCTGCTATAAGGTCCGCCCACTTCTTCTGTCCGTCAGGTCCCAGCGCGTCCTCGAAGGCCTTCCCCACACCCATCGCTGTATCCAAATCCCCGAGCGACTGTCGCGGCGTGAAGATATAGATCGTCCCGTCCGGCGCCCCATAACGCGATTCGTAGAAGTAATCGTGCTCGTCCATGTTGATTTTCTGGGCCGTAGCCTTGAAGAGCGTTATGAGATCTTCCCAGTCCTTGTCATGCCCCGGGCGCAGGCGAATCGTCTCCACTTCGAAGTAGCGCATCGAAGCTATGTTCGCGTCCGGCCGGTAGCTCCACTTGTCGTTGAACGAAGCAACGACTTGATTGGAGTCCGAAATGTAGTCCGCGTCTTTCTCCAGCAGCGGCTCGACAGCAGCCGTCACGTTGGGCTGATCGTCGTACTTGTTCGTTTTCTCCCACTCGGCAAAGGAATCGAAGCCCTCGAGAAACCAGGCTTCGCTCGGCCCGCTCATCGTGGTCGCGGCGAGATACCGGTCGGGGGCCTTGACGGCAGCGAAGGCTTTTGCGAAAGCGGCCTCGTTCTTTTCATGCGCTGCGCCCTTTCCAACTTTGACCATCTCCCGAATAATCAGAAGCACCTTGGGTGGTCCGCTGGCCTGGTCCTGCGCATGCAGGGCGGCAGCGGCACCAAATGTCATGCACGCGAGCCCAGCCGCGGCAATCAATATTCTCTTCATCGGCGATCTCCTTAGGGTTGCTGGTGGTTGATGTGTATGAGACAAACTTCCAAGTCCGGTAGGTTACGGTTTTGAGGCCGATGGCCCCGCTCAAGCCAATAGAGAGCCCGACTTCGCGCCGCGTACTATACACCCGCCAAGCACTCTATCCAATGCTTGCAGGCAGACAGCGTGGAAAGCCCAATAGTCCGATGCTATGATGGCTTCTCGGCGGCGCGGTCGCCAAGTGGTAAGGCAAAGGTCTGCAAAACCTTCATCGGCGGTTCGATCCCGCCCCGCGCCTCCAAAGCTCACTCCCATCAGCCAGCTTGCGTTCCCCTGCCTCCATGCCTCTTTGCGTCCTTGCCTCCCGATACGCTAGACTTTTGCCTTCGCGCTTTTCGGGGAAAGACTACGTGCTTGTCGTCATGCAATCTCACGCGACTGAAGAACAGGTCCGCGCGGTATGCAAGCGGATCGAGTCGCTAGGGCTGAAGGCTCATCCGATCCCCGGCGCGGCTCGCACGGCCATCGGTATCACCGGCAACAACGGCGAAGTTGACGTCGGCTCTCTCGAATCCATGCCTGGCGTGGTCGAATGCATCCCGGTCAGCAAGCCCTTCAAGTTGGTCAGCCGAGACGTGAAGGAAGAGAACACTGTCGTTCGTGTGCCTACACTCTCGGGTGACGTCACTTTCGGAGGCAAAGCCATTGCGATTGTGGCGGGCCCGTGCGCGATTGAGACTCGCGAGCAGGCTTTCACGATTGCAGGACGCATCAAGGCCGCGGGCGCGCGCCTATTTCGCGGCGGAGCTTACAAGCCGCGGACTTCACCATACACGTTTCAGGGTCTCGGCGAAGAGGGCTTGAAGATTCTTGCCGCAGTCCGCGACACTTTCGGGCTTGGCATCGTGACGGAGGCCATTGATAACGAATCTCTCGACCTTGTCGAGAAGTATGCTGATGTGATTCAGATCGGAGCGCGCAACATGCAGAATTTTTCGCTCCTTAAGCGGGCCGGCCGCGCCCGCAAGCCAGTCCTTCTCAAACGGGGCATGTCGGCAACCCTTGACGAATTTCTGATGGCTGCCGAGTATGTCATGTCGGAAGGAAACTACAACGTGATTCTCTGCGAGCGCGGCGTGCGCACGTTTTCCGATCACACGCGCAACACGCTCGACCTCAGCGTGGTGCCTGCTGTGCAGCGGCTCAGCCATTTACCCATCGTCGTTGATCCCTCGCACGGCACAGGCCGCCGCAACAAAGTTCTGCCGCTTTCCCGCGCTGCTGTCGCCGTCGGAGCCGACGGGATTCTTGTCGAAGTCCACCACGATCCCGATCACGCTCTTTCCGACGGACCACAGTCAATTCTTCCCGACGAATTCGACCGGCTCATGCGGGAAATCCGCGAGATTGCCGCTGTCGTTGGCCGCACGCTCAATTGAAGATTCGCCTCAACTATCGCCTGGTTGTGCTCCTCGTCCTGCTCGCCGGGCTTACCGCGCGCGAAGTAGCCCTCGAGCTGCGACCGTCGTTTCTCCGTCCCGGGCTTCACCTGTTCGCCTACGTCGGTAACACGGGCGATGGCACGGTCACTGCTATCGACCTTGTAAAGCTCGCGCCTGCGGCGACGATTCCGGTGGGCCCGGAGCCCTCCGGCATTCGTGCGAATCCGGCCCGCCCAGAAGTCTGGGGCCTCAGCACGTCTGGTGGATACGCCTGGGTTCTCGACGCGCCGACGAACAGGATCGTCGCCCGCATCCCGGTTGGTGCAGCCCCCTATGCGCTTGATTTTTCGCCGGATGGCTCCCGCGCCTACATCGCTGCCTCGGGTTCGAACAGCGTAATCTCCATTGATTGCGCGACTCGTCAGGTTGTGGCTCGCGCGCGCGCCGGACGACGCCCATGGATCGCGCGCGTCTCACAAGACGGAAAAACAGTAGTCGTCTCGAACCGCGACGATTCCACTGTTTCGCTGCTGGACGGCGCGTCACTCACGCCACTCGGGGTTGTCCGTGTCGCCGCCGACCCCGACCAGATCGCGATCCTGCCGGACGGATCAAAGGCGTTCGTCACTTCCAGCACGCACGACGAGGTCTCAGTCGTGGATGTGAAGCGAAAGGTCCTGCTCGCCAACCTAGAGCTTGGCGGAACACCCGATGGGCTCGTGCTCAAGCCCGACGGCGGCGAACTCTATATCCCTTCCGCCAACGCTCACGGCCTGGTCATCGTCAACACGCAGACGAATGAGGTCGGCGACTTCCTGCTCGTGGGAATGTCGCCCGCGGCCGCCACGATTACGGACGATGCGCAGATCCTCTACGTCTCCGACCGCGCGGCAGGGCACGTGGTTCCCGTTGCCATCCAGAATCGCCAGATTCTATCCCGCCCGATTTCCGTCGGCCAGAGTCCGGCGACCGGGCATCTTACGCCTGGCGGCGACATGTTACTGGTGGTGGATACCGCCTCGGACGATCTCGCCGTCATTCGCTCCAATGCGCCTACGCCGAGCCTCACGACACTCATCCCCACAGGCCTTCATCCTCGCGACCTGGCTATCAAGGTGTTCTAATTCGTTTTCGTGAATATCGTCGGGAAACGCATACGTCGCAGGATCAACTGCAAACGGTGTAGAGGTGTTCTTGTCGCATTCAGGATAACCTGTCGGGCGTTCGATTTGACGATCCGGTAGAACTCTAAAAGCCTTTATGTCTGATATCCGAGATGCTGGTTTGTCAGGACTTGACCGCATGGCGACGCTTAGTACGAGCCGGAGCAGGTCGTCACTTTGCTTCGGCAAGTTGAAATCGAGACCGCTACGGCGCAGCGTTCTGCGTCGTCAGCGTCACAGCATTTCGCCCCGCCTGTAGGGCCACCTTAAGGTCCCAGTGAAGCATCTGGCCGTTGTAGGGCGCCGAGACTACCAAGTAATAGGTACCCGGCGGCACGCCCGAGAGAACCGCCATACCCGGGGCGTTGGCAACGACCGCCGAAACGCTTGCCGCCTTCACAGCGTTCAAAATCTTCTGGCAATCCGGCGTGGACTTGGCGCAGTCGTTGCCCATGGTGGTGACCGGACTCACCGCCGGGGCCATCGCCGCGCCGGACTTGGCGATGATGTTGTTGACGTCATCGCGCAGCAGCACGTAGCGGCGACCGCCCAGCGGGTTCGGCACCGCCGGCAAGCCGCTCAAAATCGAGAGGATGGCGCTGCCGCTCGCTGCGCTCGGTATCGCCACATTAGAAAGCGCCGCAAATGGATCCGGCGACATTGGCCCCGCCGGCGCTGCCGGCTGCGACGGCAGCATCGACGGAATCGGCCCCGGCGTCAGCGCGGCCAAGTTGCATGTAGCGTTGCGCGGCGCAAAGGTGTAATCGCCGTTGGAAGCTTGCCCGGTGATGGTTCGCCCTGCCACCACGTAAGGACCCGTGCCCGGGTCCAACACATTGTTGCCTTTCCAGGCCAAGGTCAGCGGATGGTCCGGCGCCGCCACCTGAATTGCCGTCTGCTTGCCGTCGGCGACCACCGTATACGGATAGGCGCGCGCCACGTCTGGCCCGCAGCCGAGTATGACCGACTCCGGGAAAAACTCCACGCTGAATCCGGTGCTCGCCGCGGCGTAGCTGCCGTTCATTCGCAGGCCGGGAGGCGTCGGCGGGCCGCTCTGCCCGTCGTTGAACATGCTCACCAGAAGATTCTGCTCCGCGCCAACTACGCCTGGACTGTTGCTCGCGCTGAGCGCAGGCTTCACGCAATTCCGCGTCACTTCCAGATACTTGTAAACTGTGGTGGCTTTTGCTCCATTCACCCTTTCGCTCACGCCGTTGGGGACTCGCCCTGAGACCGTCATCGGCCCCGCCCCGGCGAGCGTATTGCCACTCACCGTCAGCACTACGTCATTCGGCATGTTGGCGATATCCAGAACCGCGCGATTATTGGCAAAAGAGACGGTGTAGGCGTGCGACTCCCCGATCAGGTCCTGGCAGGCCACGGTCACCGAGGCTTCGCTGAATTCCAAATGCCAGCCGCCGGGACCGTTGAAGACCCCCGCCATTTGCGGTCCGGTCACCTCCTTCCCGACCATGCCGGGGGCGGCGGCGCTGAGAAGCTGATTGACGCCGCCCAACAGCGAACTCGACAGCGCGTTGCCCGTGCACACCGCCAGCACTCGCCCGGAGGTCACGCAGCGGCGCATCTCCCGTGTCGCCGGATCCATGTTGGCCTCCTGCAGTTGCTGCTGCAGTTGCTGGATCGCCTGCTGCTCCGCCGGGCGGTTGGCGGCTTCTTGCGCTTGCGATTTCGCTACGGCCTGCTGATGCAATTGTGCGGCCTGCTGTTTGGTCTGGCCCACCACCTTGCTGAAGTCAGCCTGGAAGCCGGGAGGAAAAAGCTGCTGGATCATCTGGTTGCGGAAGGGCAAGGAGAATTGCAGCTGACGCATGGCGGTGCCAGGGGCGTACTTCGGATTAGACTTCTGAATGTTGGTGAGCGCCGTGTTGTAGGCCTGGCGAAGCTTGTTTTCGTCGGGCGTGAATCCCGTTGTGAACTGCCGGGGCCCCGCCATTTGCACGATCATGTCCATCAGCCAGGTGAACGCCGCCATCTGCTGCGCGGCCGTGGTGTCGGCATCGGCTGCCTTCTCCCCGGTCAATACCTTATCCACCGAGGGAAATTCGGCGATGTAGGAAGGGTTGGTGGTTTGCGCGAAAAGGCTGGCGGCTAGGAGCGGGACAAGCAGAACCGCGACGGCACAAAGAGCCCTGGCCTGCCGGCCGGACGCACCCGCGCGGCCAAAAGCGACGCTCAGGTTCATGGCCCGCCTCCTGCGGAAACCCGCGCAACACTGGACCGGGCGCTCGTCCGCCGGATATTCGCGGGACTGCACTGCAACCGCTCCCGGCTGTTTGGTGGCGCCTTCTATGCCGCCAAACAGTCGCGACCGGTCGGCGCGACACCACATCTTATCCGGGATTCCCATTTTGACCTCCCGGGAAGCATCTCTTATACACCCAGCACTTTGCCAAGCCACAACCAAATTGTTTCTTGTCGCCTCGCCTTCGAGTCCGTGAAACCGCGAAGCTCAGTTCGTTTGGTCTCCAAAGCCGCATGACCATAGATGATGGTGGACACCGAAAGGTTCCTTGGTGAGGCGTCAAATTGAAAATGTGGGTTAATAGCGTCCCCGGACGTCCAACTGCGGGCTTTGCAGCTATGAATCACCTACTTAACTGAAACTTAACATCGCGGCCTGGGTTTAGACGTTTGTTCCAACGCGGAAGCTTGTCAGCGCATCCTAGCAATGAGGTACGAGGGAACGAACAAGGCTCCACGTCCCGTGGCATGACCATTCATAAGCAATTTCTGAGGGGAGAATTCATGAGCAGAATCGCCGGAACCGTCGGTTTGGTATTGGTTTGCTGTGTGGCTCTCGCAAGCTGCGGTCTAAACAACGGAGGAGCCGCGCCCATCCAAGTCATCATCACAAACAAGATCGTAACGATTGCTCCCGGGGCAGCCGCAGTGACGGTCAACGCAGAGGTGTTCAACGATCCCTCGGTAGCAGGTGTCACCTTCAAGATCACCGCCAACGGGATGGGCTGCCAGCCGGCCTGCGGGACTCTGACCAATGCGAGCAAGTTTGCGGTGCAATACACGCCGCCACCTTCGATCCCAGGTTCGCCGAACAACAAGCCGACAATCACGGCAACGTCCGTCGCGGACACTGCAGAGTTCGACACGGACGCGTTCACAATTCAAGCGTCCGTCAGCAACGTCGCCCTGATGAAGGGGCAGTACCAGTTTCTGGTCACTGGTTTCGACAAGAGTGGGTTCCCTCTTTCGATCGCTGGCAGCTTCGCGGCCGACGGCGCGGGTGACATCACAGGCGGAGAAATGGATGTGAACGACGATGGAGCAATTGGCGGCAACAGCTCTGCTCTTATGGGAAGCTATACACTCGATGGCAACCTTCGCGGAATCATCACATTTACCAATGCGGTCACTCAGCTCGCGAACCCTCCGGCATTCTCCTTCACTGTTGATTCGACCGGCTCGAGCGGCGACCTCATTAGTCTGGACACAAACGAACTGGCGCTTTCCGGCTTCCTGCAGATTCAGCAGTCTGTTCCCCCGGTCCCCGCGCCGCCCGGAGCGCCGCCGGGGGGTTACGTTTTCCGAGTCGCCTCGGATGATCCGGAGCGCTCCGCCGGGGTTGGAAGGTTCACGGTGCAAGCGGACGGGACGATCTCCAACGGATTGATTGACACGGCGGACGTCGTCAACGGCAATGATCTCAGCGACGAACTGATGACAGGCATGAGCACTGCAGCCGATTCAGATGGACGCGGCACGCTGACGCTGACCCCTAACTCCGGCGGAGCTGTGAAGTTCGCCTATTACGAAGTCACGCCTAACAAAATCTACCTTCTTGAGATCGATCCGGGAGCAGCCGGCACAGTAAGCGTATTCGGCGGCGAGGCCAGGACGCAAACCGTGCCGTTCGCGGGAAGCGCGGATAACGGAACGAGCGCTTTCGGTCTGCTGGGCGGGGACTTCGTTGAGGTCAACGGCGCCCCGTTTGCCGTCTCGAGCGCAACGATTGGCCAGATTGTCATCAACGGCGCATCCGCGACCGTGACATCGGATTTGAACGACAGTAGCGTCGTTGGAACGAGTGTGGTGTCGGACGGGAATGTCGCGTTTGACCTGACCACAGGGCGTGGCACGATCACTTTCCCCGATGGCTTCAGTCGGGACTTCGTGGACTCGGTCGTTTTCTATCTCGACGCCACTGGCGAGGGTGTGATGATGGACACGACTGCAACTACGGCCTCGACGTTCAATGAAGTTCTCGTTGGCGACTTCCTGCCCCAAACGGGCGCGCCGTTCGGCAATTCCTCCATCAACGGAAACCTTATCGGCGTGGGCCTGATCTCCTCCGATCCCACTGACCTGCCTTCGATTGTCACAGAACTCACAGCAAATGATTCCACCCAATCCATCGCAGGTCTCGCGGACGCGGTCTTTGCAGACTCCGCTCCACTAACGAACCAGCCCATCTCCGCCTCGTATTCGGACATCAATTCGACCACCGGGCGGGGACTAGCGCTGGTCACCGGGGGCGCGTTCAGCCCGACGAACGCGGCCAACAGCCACGCCTCGTTCTATCTGGTTGGACCCAATCAGTTCTTCTTGATTGGGATCGACACTGGCTCAGACACGTCGCTGGGCGTATTCGACCCGCAGGGGAATATCGCGCCGGCCGGCGGTCCCGCTGGTGCCGTCGCGAGCGCGCCTGCGGCTCCCATTGTTGCGCACAGGGCGCATGCACTGGCGAAATCGCATGCGATCGCGAATGCGCACGCGCTCGTGCTGCGTCGGAGCGTCAACCAGTAAGGGCCGAATTCAATTGACAGTGAACGTCAGCGGGATTTGGCGGGTTGTGCCGCCGCCCGCTGGCGTCGCCGTTACCGTCACCTGGACCGTGTAACTCGCCGGCGGCAAAGAGGAAGACGGATCGCTACCCTGACCGCCGCACGCTGCCATGCCGACGGCCCAAGCCAGAAGCAAGAAACCTGCCGCCGCGAACCTCGGCAGGCGTCTTAACTGGTCCTCATTGCTTTGCATTTGCGCCGCAACGAGGATCAGGAGAAGCAGGCAAAATATTGCGGAGAGTGGAAGGCAGCCACCGTGCGGGCGCGGACTTTTACGAAGAAGCGCGGGAGCTCCCGCAGAAGTCGTCACGTCCACGTCGAATTGCCCCGGCGTACCTGGAGTCACCTGCACAGTGTCAGGGCTGGTCGAGCAGCTATCCTGTGGAGTCGGAACTACAGAGGAAATGATCTGGAGCGAGCAGGAAAGTCCGAGTGATCCCGAGAAGCCGCCGCTGGAGCTGACGGACATCGAATACGAAAATGGCTGTCCCGACGTGATCGGCGTGCTGATGTTTTCTCCCGATGGCGATTGAAAGCAGAAATCCATGGCTGTGCCGCTGAGCGGAATCGTCTGCTGTTGATCGACCGCGTTGTCGGTGAGCGCAAGATTGGCGCTTCGGTTGGGACTCGCTCCGCACGTCTGGCCCTCTACCGGCTTGAAACTCAGCTGAATCGTGCAGGTCGCGTCCGGCGGTGTGCTACCTGTAACGCAACTGTCTGACCCGATGACGAAATCGGCGCCGTTCGTTCCTTGCATGGTCGCAGTGCTCACCACGAGCGCTCCGTTCCCCGTATTCATCACAGTGATCGGTTGGGCAGATCCCGCAGTCCCCGCGAGCTGACTTCCGAAATTGATACTCGTCGGCACCGACACGGCGGCCTGCGTTGCTGTTCCCGAAAGAGCGATCGCGGACGGATTCGCGCCCGGAACATCAAGAGTCGCGGAACGGCTGCCCGGCGGCGTAGAGACAGCGGGATCAAATGCCACGCTAACCTGGCAACTGTTCCCAGCTGCCAGGCTCGGCGCGCAGGAATCGGTCAGCGGAAAGTCGTGCATGTTAGGCCCGGTCACCGCAACTCCGCTGATGTCAGCTGCGGTGCTGCCAGTGTTGGCGATCGTCACAGTCTGCGGCGCGCTGGTCGTTCCTTCGCTTTGTATGCCAAAAGCCGGCAGGATCGACGGTGAGACCTGCAGCGACGGGGGAGCTGTAGCGGTTCCGTTGAGTGTGACCAACTGCGGGCTACCGGCAACGTTGTCGCTGATGCTCAACTTTGCTGACTTCGCCCCTCCCGATTGCGGCGCAAACGCGACAGCCACAGTGCAGTTTTGGCCGATTCCGACCGTTCCGCTGCTCGTCGGACATGTTGTCCCTGTGGACTCAATGGCGAAATCTCCCGGATTTGACCCGGTCAATGCGATGCGGTCAAATTGAGCGCCGCGCTTCCCTGGTTCTGCAACTCAACAGTTTGCGAGCCAGTCGTCGCACCAACTGCGATCGTCCCGAATTCGAGGTCGAGAGATGCGGGGGTAATGGCGACGATAGGCGCGGGAGCCGTCCCCGTACCGCTTAGCGGGATGACGAGCTTAATCTGTGACCCGCCCTGCAAGTTGTACGTCAAGTCCACTTCGCCGCTCGCGGGCCCCGGGGATTGCGGGGTGAACGTTAAGGAAATCGTGCAACTGCTGCCAGCCGCGATGGTGGCCTCGTTAGCCCCGGAGCCCCCTGCGGTCGGACAATCGTTCAGTCCGGCCGGTTGAAATGCTGTCGCTGTGCTGTTTCCTAAGGTGGGACCAGCATCGATCACCAACGGAAGATTGCTAGTATTCGCCAAGGTAACTGACTGCGCGGCGCTTGTCGTCCCCTGCGGCTGGTCTGGAAAGACCAAGCTGGTTGGCACCGGCACAAGACCAGCCGCAGACCCGTAGACCTCCAGCAGTTGCGGGCTTCCCGGCGCGTTATCCGTGACGCTGATCGCCGCCGTCTCTGTGCCAGCGATACTTGGCGTGAATCCAACTTCAAATGAACACTGCGGAGAGGACCCTGGCTGCTGGGGATTGATCTGCTTTCCGATGCACGTTGACTGGCCGATCAGGCTGAAGTCCCCGTCGTTAGGAGTGATTTCGATGTCCGTGATGGTCAGCGTCGTTCCCGGATCGCCGCCGTTCAGAACGGCCACAGGTTGTGCCGCGTTTTGCGTCCCGATCAGCGAGAGCGAGAAACTCACTCGCGGGATATTGAAATACACGCTTGGCGAAGGGGCGGCACTCTCACTAATCTCAACGAGGAAGGCGTCGGACGCGGCGGGGGTCTGCTGGCAACTCGCACAGTTGGGCTGAAAGCCGTTGAGACCTCCGGCGGTCGTCAGCGCGGTCGGGAAATCCGCTGCTGTCGCGGCGCCCGCCACGAAGACGTTTCCTTTTCCATCGGAGGCGATTCCGTTCCCTGCCGCCGTTGCAGCTCCTCCTGCCGGGGAAGTTCCCCCAAGCGGCGTCGCGTAGATGAGCGAGGCGTTCCCGGACTGCGTAGGATCGAACCTTGCCACAAACGCGTCGCTCGCCCCGTTGAACGGCTGCACATTGTCATGCCAGGGAAAATCCCACGACGCCGTCGTACCAGTGAGATAGACCTCATTCCCCGCCGCGACCGCGATACCTGATCCGACGTCCCCCTCCGAGCCTCCGAGAAACGTTGAATATGCGAGCGAGGTCATCGCGGTCTCACCGTTTTGATTGACGACGGCGAAGAAGGCGTTTCCTGTGGCGCTCGCGAGAAGGCTCGTCTGAAATCCTGGAACCGTGCCGTTCACCGGAAAATCCGCCGATTGCGTCGACCCAGTCACGTAGGCGTTTGGCGGGGTCGCCGCGTCCACGGCAACGGCCTGCGCCTGGTCCGCGCCGGAACCCCCGAGTAAAGTCGAATACGCCAAATCAATCCCGCCCTGCCCGCCCAGTGAAATCTTCATGAGAAAGGCGTCGGAGTCGCCGCCTCCGTAAGCCGTCTGCAGCGCGTTCTTCGTGGGGAAGCCATTCGCACCATTCGCTGTCGATCCCACGATGTACGCGTTTCCCGACCCGTCTACGGCGATCCCCCCGACCGTCGGCGTCACATTCGAATTTGTCCCCAGGTACGAGCAGTATTGCAACGTCGCCGCTCCGCCAGGGCTCGCCGGGGGTGCAAAGATGGCAAAGAAAGCGTCGCCGGGCTCCCCGTCCCACGCTGGCTGAAACGACTGAGGCGTGACGCTCAGGTCCTGGGACGTCGTATCAGAAGCGATGTACACCCTTCTCGTCGAATCCACCGCAATCGCGCCAGTGCTGTTCTCCGATTCCGCTCCACTCCCGCCAAACAGGGTCGAAAAGACGAGCTTGCTTCCTGTTGGATCGATCTCGCTGACGGTGATGTCGTTCGCCCCCGTGGTTCGCCCGCTCGAGTCCGTCACGGGGAAGTCAGCCGATGTCGTCGTCCCGAGAATCGCGACGTTGTTCGCGTTATCGAGTGCGATATTCCCGCCTGATTGTGTTCCGCTCCCTCCAATGAAGGTGAGGTAGAGGAGAGATACCGCGCCCGACGTCGCGGGATTGATCTTCGCGACAAAGAATTCCGTCGCGCCCCCGCCAGGGCCGAGCGTCGAGCTTTCCTCGCCGAATGTGCTGGCCGAGGTCGTGGCACCACCCACGTAAACATCTCCCGTCGAATCCACTGCCACGCTCGTCGCGGTGTCGGCGCCCGTGCCGCCCAGGAACGTTGCATATGCAACGGAGAGTGTGGGGTCTACCACAATCGAAGTGTTGCTGTCATGGCGCCCGATGCGAAAGCCGACCGTGCCATCAGCCCCAAGCACGTACCCTCCGTCGACTGGGTGGCGCGATGTTCTCGCGGCTCCGATCATTTCGTAGATGGCAGGCCGCCTCATCTGGATTTCGTTCTTCCCGGTGCGCAGGAGAAGATCGCCTTCATCGGTCAGCCGGACTCCGTCCGCGCCGATGATTTTCAGCCGCAGTTTCGAGACGTCGCAGCCCGGCGCGAGCCGCAGGTCGTACTCCAATCCGTCGCCATTGCCGTAAACAACCATCCCTGCTCCAGCGGCTGCATTTCGCGCCTGAACGCGGGCGAAATGCGGCACGTGCGTGTGCCAGTGACGAGGATCGCTCCCCACGAAATAGTTGCTCTCCGCGGGCAGCCTTTGCTCCGCGCGCCAATTGAAATCCGAGCCGTTCACCAGTCCCAGTCGGATGGGCTTCGAGGCTCCTGTGACCCGTAGTTCGATTTCGCGCTGCGCCAGCAAGACCGTCATGCCTCTTCCACGACCGATGAACTCCACGGCCGGCGCTTCCTCCCCCACATTCGGTTCAAACGTCATCGGGATGGAGAGTGCCGCGCCAGCGTACCCACGCGCACTCCTTGAGGCATGGCTTTGAACGTGGCCTTGATTAAGGACTTGCGAGGAGTGGTTTCGCGCCGCGAGGCTCCGCTCCGCGAGCAAAACGCTTCCAGCAAGGCTCAGAAGACACACGGCCAACCGCTTCCTGCTCATTAGGCCCTCCTCCGGAGGCGAGAGGGCTCTCGTCTCCGAGGCGGGCGGCTCAAGCAATGCGAGCCGACTGCCGTTTAGTATTCTCTAGATCCCAGGCATCCCAAGTTCGGGGATGGGCGACTATCGCGCGCTCAACTACGGCTGTCAATCCGTGGTATTTCGGTGGTGGGTGGCGGAAAACTGCGGTCACTACTCAGAGGGCCAGGCGAAGCTCTCTTCCCCCAGCGCCACTTCAAGCATTCCTTCGACAGGCAGGACATCCACGGGCAGTCCCCCGCGCCAGAGCGCGATGCTCAGTAGCAGCGCCCGCCGGCCTTGCAGGTCAAATAGCTCGCGCGCGAGGCTCACCTCAATGATCTTGCCGTAGGCCACAGAGATATGCGTCTCCGGATGCAGGAGGCAGACGCCTCCCTGCTCGAGGACGCATCCAGCGAGCTTGCTATCCCGCACGTGCAGGGTGATCCGTGTCTCGCGCGAGTCCCACATCGTCACGCGAAGCTGAAACTCGGGTATCTGCGATACCGCCTTTTCGATCGGATCAACCCGCAAATAGAAATTGTCCGGCCCGAAGCCGTAATAGAAATCGCCCAGCACGACCTGCTGCTGGCCGTGCATCGTCCCACCGCGGCGCTCAGTCGTGTAAAACCCGGCGCCGAGCCATTCGAAATAGCTGGTCTCGCGCCCGTCCACCTTGACGATGAGGAAAGCCGACGGCGCTTCCCTTCGCCCCCGCACTGGAGGCCGTTTGATTGGGTGCGCCAGTGCATCCGGGGCCGGCTCGCCGATGGCGTTGTAGACCTCTGTGAGGTGCTTCCTGTATAGCGCGTCGAATTCGGCGTCGTTCGCCGAGCCGTGCTCCGGCCCGAACCACCAGCACCAATCGCTTCCTTCCGCTGCAAGGATTGCTTCATAGGCGCGCTTGCCGTGATCTCCCCATGCAGCAGCCCCAGAGGGATTCTTTGCAAGGCTTGCCCTGGTGGCGGCTCGGTCGTAGGCGTCTCGCGCGTCCCGCAGCAGGTCCCAAGCGTGGACGTCCTCCGGATCGCCGATCCACACATCGAAGTTGGCGTTGATCCACGACGCCGGAAATATCTTTCCCAGCCGCGGCTGATCTGGCACCGCCTCGATGGCCTCGCTCACGGTGAGCGCCCGAATTTCGGGATCTCGCTCGATGCGTCCGTAA